>JGI12635J15846_10004947_pt1 | contig 11517 bp, 8 predicted proteins | sample BlaSpr_A8_OM2_M2_FD_15846 | JGI IMG/M metagenome (IMG submission 15846) | reverse complement strand
GTTGCCGGTTGCTGTCATTGTCATGGCTCCCGGAGCCACATTGGAGGTATTGGCGGGAGTGAGGGCGATCGAAAGTAGATAGGTGGGGTCGGACTTTGCCAAACAGGAAAAGCCAGCGTTTTGGGTGTGTGACCACACGGCGGCTCCAGGAACGGAGACGGGACTGGAGGTCACCGTAAAGTAGCAGCCGCTGATCGNGCACCACTCCCAGGCAGCGACAGCGACACTGTTGGCAGTGTTCCCGCCGCTTGCGTTTGGGGTAGTTTGGGAGCCTTGGCTGGTCGAGAACTGGCTGACGTGATAGCCAAGTGGCGAAGTTGTGAGCGTTCCGCTGTCGGTTGGTTCGACGGTTCCCACCGCAACGTTAATTATTTGACAGTACTGGGTCGCGGACGATGAGTACGCGCATGTCCCAGTGGCCGTCCCGGCGAACAAGTGGTCGCCGCTGATATGCCCTGTGGCGTCGCTGGTATCGTCGTATTGTGGGGTTTGGGCATAGTTGTACTCCGTGCAGCTTTGAGCCTGCCCGAACGCTGAAAATCCAAGCAGAATCACGACTGTAGCCCACTTTGTTTTGTTCACGGGTGCCTCCCTTCCAGGTCGGCACTGAATACGCCGCATTGCAACGTCTTGGCATCGCAACATGCGTCGCCCGATTTGCAGGACGGCCCGCTCCTTTGATTGGCCGTCAGAAAGCTGCGAACCGCTGGATTAGCTCCTACGGTCGTCTGCAAAAAGACACTGGGAAAGACGGGGTGCAGGGAAAAATACTCAAGATGGTTGCCGTCGCCACCGACAATCGGGTCGAGCGGGGCCACCTGGCCGTGCTCGCCAAAAAAGAACGCGGCCTGGTAGGTCCGGCTGCGACCAGCGAAGCTGGCGGTCACGTTAAAGGAGCAGTATCGCAGAAGAGGCGATACGCCAAGCTCGCTCTGCAGGATGGGGATCATTTTCTCAACCGAGTACTCCGATAGCTCGCCTGCTCCGGTAAGCGTAGCTCCAGGCCCCCATTTCACGGCGAGTGTTTCCATAGAAGCCGTGGTTTTGCCCTCGCCAAAATTTTCGGTCTGGACGGTAGTGTGGATTACCTCCTGCCCGTCGTCATACTGTGGGAAGCGAACTCGGAAATTAGAGTCTAGGACATCGCTCAGATTGCCGACCGTGAAACCGCTTAGCTTGAATCTTAACCCTTGCTGCGCGACCACCTTCGCTAGGTCGGTAGGGGTAATGTTAGGTTCGGTTAGAGCCGCCCGATACGCCGTTTCTATATCCACTGCGTAAGACAGCTTGGCATAAGTGTTTCTGACGACTGCCTCTTCATGGCTCATCTGGGCAACCGCCGTGATGGAAAGGCAAAGCAAACAGAATGTGAAAACGAAATGTCGCATACAAATATCCCCTCCTTATGGGGTGCGCTGTGGATGGTGCCGCTTATTCTTTCGGATTTTGAGTCGGTAATGGTTTGGCGAGCCCTGCCGCCACGTCCTCGCTCCGTGGCCCGCATTTCATCCTGACCAAGTCGCAGCAGAGATCGCCATTCGGTCCCGAAGTGGAGCAGTTCGGCCCCGGCATCTGGTTCGCGTTTAGCCAGCTTGCGACTATGGGGACGGTCCGCAGACGCGTGAGCACGAACGCCTCTGGGAACAGGTGAAGATACATCGCCAAGCCAAGGGCACCCGCGCTCGTGGTTCCATCCTCCGGTTCGACTACCTCGTTGCCCTGGGCGTCGTGCCCGAATAGAAACAGCGCCTTGTATGGCCGGCTTTGCCCCCTGAAGCTCACTGTGACGGTGTAGGAAGCGTAGCGTTGCCATTGGGTATCTGGACGCTTCTGTTGCCACTGAAGCTGATACAACTCGGCGATTGTAACGTTTTGAAGTTCGGCGGGCAGCGGGCTGGCGGGTGTCCACTGCGCTTCGAAAGAGTCCCAGCCCGTGTGCAGTCCCAGATCGGAATAGTTGGCTCCGGTTTCACCATTCGTCGTAAGCTTCTCGCTTGTGGCTGGCGAGATCAAATCAACAGCCTTTTGGTTGAGGATATCGCTCACGTTGCCAATGACGAAGTCCTTCAAGGTTAAAGTTCACCTGCGCGTCGGCAAGGCGCTGGTCGCCGGTTTTTCCGGCGTATTCCTCGGGAACTGGTCTTCCGCCGCCAGGGTTCCTTTCGAGTGCCAACTTACCGATGGCACCCTGTTGGACGGCATAGGCGAACTTGGCGTAGGCGGTGCGCACCATGGTTTCTTCATGGCTCATTTGCGCAACCGCCGCGACGGATAGGCAAAGCAGACAAAAGGTAACAACGAAGCGTCGCATTGATTATTCTCCTTAAGGGTTTCCTCGGAGTAGCCCTGGAAATTGTCGCCCGATCGTTCGGCCCGGAAGGATTCGGCCCATGGTTCGGCCCTCGGACGTGCGGAATTCGGGAAGTAAAAATCAGGGATCCGATGAGGGGGCCCCTCGGAATCCCTGATTGCCCTGCTCAGCAAGAACTGTTCAGAAAAGCGCTTCCCCCATCGCTTTCTGCCGAGCGGTGGCGCACTGGGGCTGATTGCATGCGAGATGCCAGACTGTCAAGAAATGTAAGCATCAATGCTAACTAATTCTAGACAAAGCGTTTATCGGCTGGTCTGAATGCGGCAGAGGTGGCGCTGCCTTAGGCTGGGTCCCGATTTTACTATCTGATCGGATAGCAAACCCTATCTGTTCGGATATTGGAACAAATTCATTGCGGGAACGAATTTGGGTCGAAAGTGTGATATGAACTGCTGGAGGTGAGAAAGCTTGCGCCCCAGACTCCTGGTGCTTTCCGGGCCCCTGAAAGACTCGACAATTCCTCTCTCCGAAGATGAGCTTACCATCGGACGAGATGCGTCGAATGGAATCGCGGTTACGGACCCTTCGGTTTCACGAAAACATTGTTTGGTCAGCCGGCATGAGGGAAGGTTCCGGGTGCGGGACCTGGACAGCCGCAACGGAACCCAGGTGAACGGCTCCGGGGTGGAAGAGCAGTGGCTGGAACACGGAGACCAGATCTCTGCGGGCGACTCTTCCTTTCTGTTCCTGCTCGAAGAGGAGGAAGTTGAACCGGCCCCGAGCCGGGTGGAATTCGAGGATGCACAGTCCACGTCGGAAACTACGATCATCCACCCTAGGGACGTAGTCTACCTGCAGCCGGAGCGCCTGTTGCGCGAGCTGCCCGCCACCTCTCGCGTGGCGCGCAACCTGAACGCCTTGCTCAAGATCAGCCGGATCGTACACGCGATTCGCGATCTCGACGACCTGCAAGGGCAGTTGCTGGACTTGATTTTTGAGGTGGTTCCCGCCGGCCGGGGCGCGATCCTGTTGGCTGACCAGGAAAGCCAGCAATTCAATTCCACGTTCGCACGGATGCGGCAATCGGGGCGGGCCCAGTTGGTCAAGGTCAGCCGCACGGTCGCCCGCCAGGTGCTGGAGCAGGGGATTTCTATCCTGGGCAGCGATGTTCCGAGTTGCGGTGATTTGAAAGAAATCGAGAGCCTGGCGGCATCGCAGGTGCGTTCCCTTTTGTGCGTGCCCTTGACCGTGTTTCAGCGCGTAATCGGGTGCATTTATCTCGACAGCGACAGCCTGGGTACTCGACTTCAAGAAGAACATTTACAACTGGTAACGGCGATCGCAGGCATTTCCGCGGTAGCGCTGGAGAACGCTCGCCGACTGCAATGGCTGGAGCAGGAGAATGAGCGCCTGACGGTGGAGATCAGCCAGGAGCGGAGCTTGGTGGGCGAGGGCGCGCGCATGAAGGAGGTTTACCAATTTCTGAAGCGCGCAGCGCCTGCGGAGTCGACGGTTCTGATTGAAGGCGAGAGTGGGACCGGCAAGGAGTTGGCGGCCCGGGCTTTGCACCGCAACAGCCCGCGCGCGAACAAGCCCTTTGTGGCCATCAATTGCGCTGCGATTCCGGAGACGCTTCTGGAAGACGACTTGTTCGGTCACGAGCGAGGAGCATTTACCGGAGCTGGGTCCCAGAAGAAGGGCCGGCTGGAAGTGGCTGATGGGGGCGTGGTTTTTCTCGACGAGATCGGCGAATTGGCTCCCGCGCTGCAGGTGAAACTACTGCGCGTGCTGCAGGAACGTGAGTTCGAACGGGTCGGCGGGACTCATCCCATCAAAGTGGATATCCGCCTGATTGCCGCCACCAACTGCAATCTGGAGCAGGCCCTGCGCAACGGCAAGTTTCGCCAGGACTTGTATTACCGTTTGGCAGTTTTGAAAATCACCATGCCTGCGCTGCGGGACCGCAGGGAAGATATTCCCATGCTGGCGCGCCATTTCGTGCAGAAACATGCGAAGCATTGCAAGGTGAAGCCGCGGCCGATTTCCCGCGAGGCCCTGTCCCGCATTCAGAACTACGATTGGCCGGGGAACGTGCGCGAACTGGAGAACGCGATTGAGCGTGCTCTGGTGTTGGGATCCTCCGACATGATTCTTCCCGAGGATCTGCCGGAGTCATTGTTGGAGCGTAATCCACTGCCCGAGATGACGGAGGCGAAGTACCACGCCGCCGTGAAAGAACTGAAGAAGCAACTGATTCTGGATGCCGTGGAGCAAACTCAAGGCAGCTACGCCGACGCGGCCCGCCTTCTGGGAGTGCATCCGAATTATCTGCATCGCTTGATCCGCAACCTGGAGTTGAAAGAAGCTCTGAAGGATGCGCTACAAGATATTTCGGGACGAGGACTGACTGGACTTTCGGGCGGGAACGCGTGAGGCAATTAGCAGTTGGCAGCTAGCAATTGGCACTTTAGCCATTACGGGATTCGGAGGGCTGATGTGCGATGCTAATTGCTGACTGCCGGCTGCGGCAGACGCAAACGCATCAGCTGGGCGGGGTCTAGATAGGTTCCCTGCCATCGCACCGCGACGTGAAGATGCGGTCCCGTGGCCCGGCCCGTGCCGCCGCTCAACCCGATTACCTGCCCGCGTTTCACCTGATCGCCTTCCTTCACCTTGAACTCGGAAAGATGGAGGTACAGGGTCAGCAAACCCTGGCCGTGATCCAGCACGATGAAATTGCCCTCGAAATAGAGCGGGCGCGCCAGGAGCACCGTCCCACTATTCATGGCGGCGACAGGAGTTCCGCTGGGGACGCGGAAATCCAGACCCTGGTGAGGACTTGAGGTCTTGCCATTGAAGATGCGTTCGGAACCGAAGACGTCAGAAATTTCGGCCTCCGCCGGCGCGGTGAATTGCCCCGACCACTCGCGCTCCGGCGTGACCCGGGTCAGATAATCCTTCTTGATTTGAACGCCCTCGGCGATTTGTTTCTGCTGCTCTGGGTTTGGCTCCGTGAACCTGCCTTCGACGCTGAGCTTTACCTGGATTTTAGGATACTTGCCGCGGGCTACGGTGAATTTGCGCGTGAACGCAACGGTTTTGCCGGATCCTTCGCCGGCAGCAGTATTGCCGCTCAGTTCCAGGGCGTAACTTCCGGGAACGGTCTCCAGGCTCACGCCGGCGAGCGCGAACCATGTTTTGCTGGCCGTATCGAAGCTGAAATAAACTTCATGTCCAAGCCAGGTTCCGCTTAGCGCCGCCAGCTTGGCCGGAGGCTTGACCTGAAATAACACCGGCCCGCCATTCACCAGGCGCGTGGGCTGCGCGCGCACAGTCCAGTTCGCGGCAGTGGCCACAGGGGCCAAGCTGAGAAATATCCAGACTAGAGGTAGAAGCGCACCGCGGGTGAAGGGAAGAGTGGTTAGCTGCCGGTTCACTCTATAAGCCTAGCATTCTCCACATGGGACCGAGCCATATTCGGCGCATAAGTACCGGAGTGTTCACCAATTCAACAAGGTGTATGGTGCCAAAACGCAGGCCCGAAGCTGGAGCACAGCTCCAGGCCCCAAAATGAACAGCTCAGCGAGATTGCGTCCCTCTCTAACTTAATGCGACTGAGGTGACCCCTTCGCGGGCAATAAAGTCGCCGCGAGTACACGCACGTCCGGATCGTTGGGCAAGCTGATACTCTGCACAACCTTCGCCGGATTCAAAGCAAACCGGTACTCATACAAATTGAACGTCCGCTGATCCTTAGTTCCGTTCTCGTAATTCCGATAGGCCATGGCCACGCCTTCGGACTCGCCGGAAAAATTCTGTGGCGTGTACCAATCGCTGAAGCTTTGAGTAAATTTCGAACTGGTTCCGTCCGTGTAGTTGACAGTGAGGGTCTCGGATGTTTGAGATCCCTCCACTCCGGTCGCCAACAGCATAAGACCGGCAAACTGGCCTTGTGGTAGAGCAACCGATTGGCCACTGCAACCGACCGCGTCCAGCTCATTGGCGGGCCCAAAATCGAACAGCACGCCGCCAAAGACTCGCGACGGAGTCAGCAGGTTCGCTGAATACGAATACCCGTCACCGTCAAGCCCTCCGGTCGTGTACGTCGTACCGTCCTTGTAAATTCCGTTCACGTTGAATTCCGAAGAGAGATCCACCGGCGCGCCGGCTCCAGTTGTGCCCACCGCTGCGCTCACGGCCAAGGTGAGAGTGAAGGTTTGCGTGATGCTGCCGGAAGTGCCTGTTACGGTCACGGTGGTAAAACCCGTGGCAGCCGAAGAGTTTGCCGTGAACACCGCTTTTCGTTTGTTCCCCTGTCCTTGCACCGATACGTGAACGCCTTTCGGCAGGGTCGACAGACTCAGAGCTACCTTGCCGCTAAAGCCGTTCAAGTCCGTGATTGTGATGGCCGCATCGGCTGTTGAACTTTGGTTCAAGAAAACGCTCGTGGGTCCCGCGATCGTAAAGCCGGGGCCGCCAACCGCTGTGTTGATCGCGCTGGCATACTGCGCCGCAAGACCAGTACCGACGAAATCGTCATAGAGCCACATGAATCCGCCGATAATGTCACACTGGCTATGCCAGCCGCTCATAATGCTTTCGACCTGGCTCGGGGTGTCGTTCTGATCCCACAGGCCAGGAAACACTGGAACAGTACCGAAATTCCATCCCACGCACGGATTATTTCCGGCGCCACCGGCATACGCCTGCAGGTGAACCCCGTCCACTGTGCCCGGAAGTTGAGTGTTTATTTGAGAGACGACATTCGTCCAATAACTGCTGTCGTCGAAAGCGTCCGGCATCGCGTGATAACCCAGATTGCCCAGCATCACCCCAAACGCAATCGTGGTCGGCGAATTAAAGCTGTTCTCGTCGTCGAAATCGATGGCATCCAGCGCCGGGATGGCAGCTTTTAGGGCTGCAAAGTCTTGATAAAGAATGCTGGTCGGGCCAGTGCCCTGCGCCTTGACCAGAGCGGTGATGTCTTCCCAATCTCCGTAATTGGATGAGCCGATGCTGAACGTCACCCGCTTTACCGTCCCTTCCTTCAACTGAGCCATGTCCCCAGGAAAATCAGGATAAGTCGCGTTGCCGACATAGACGCCACCGGAGGTTAAGGGGAACTCTCCATTGAAATTCAAGTCGCCGGTGCTGCTAACCTCAATACTCCAGACAATGGCTTCCGTAAAACCGGAGGTCTCTATTTCGGTGATGTTGTTTGCCGCGTTCTTGTAAAAAGGGCCCCCGCCAAAGATCCCCGTAAATCCAGTCTGAGCAGAGGCTGGTGCGCCCGAGAATACGACCATCAGAAGTGAAAGAAAGAGAATTGCTGTGACGCGGACGGCCGCTGTCTGGGGGCGAGGGTGTACTGACGTCATTTTTCTTGAGTGCTCCACATTATCTCCTGGTTGGGGTGATCGCAATCGTGGGCGCAGGTTCTGTGTTGTGTCCTACGCCGGTGAAATTGGCGTGACCTTGTCCCCCTCAAAGTAGTCCCGAATTATACACGTTCATGGGTCGAACCCCTAGTGTTGGCGCGGCATTTGCGGCCGCGAGCGCGTGGCGACTGCTTCCTCCGCGACCTCCGCGCAGCCGCTGTTCGGGAAAAGCAGAAGGCTAGCTTCGCAGAGAGCGCACGATAGGGACAGTCGGCGTATGCTTGGCCGCATCTTGAATTTATATTGACAGAAGTCGGTAGGCCGTCTAAGCTCCGTAGCCAACGCATCCTCCCCTGCGCGAAGTGAATCTCCGTCCCGAGGCATTTCTATGACAGCAGAACTACGCCCACCCGTATCTAGTAATAGAAAGCGAACCGCAGCCCGCCTCTCGCAGAATCTGGAGAAGAATCTCCTAGCCTATGCTGCTGCGGCCGGCGCCGGATTGCTTGCCTTGGCTCAGCCCGCCGCCGCGGAGGTTGTTTATACACCTTCAAACATGCCGATGGCTCAGCCGTTTGATGGTGGAGCCCTGACCGAGCTTGATATCAACAACGACGGCACTCCAGACTTTGCCTTCAGCAACTACTCGTACTTCAGTCACGGCTTGGGCGCGGCCTATCTGAAGATTTTGCCGGATCAAACCGGTAACGCAATTGTCGGAGTCCTCGTCGAGGGACAGCACCAAGTCACCGCTGCCGCATTAGCCGGTGGAGTCGAGGTGGGGCCGGATTCAGATTTTCAATCTTCTCCCAGCGGTCTGGTTATGGGAGGGATATTCGTTAGCACTATACAACAGGATCTCGGCAGTTGGTTGAAGGTTGAAACCGCCTATCTGGGGCTGAAATTCGTGGTCGATGGAGAGGTCCACTATGGCTGGGCTCGCGTGAAGCTTGTTTCTCCTGGCGGTTACGCCAGCGGGAGCATTTCCGGATACGCCTATGAGACGGTCCCCAATCAGCCCATTGTCACCGGGCAAACCGGTGGAACGGCAGACGGAAATAAGCAAGTAAGCCAGGCAAAGCCCGATTCCGCACGAATCCTCGAGAGCGGCGCGCAGACTCTCGGGATGCTTGCTATGGGGACGCCTGCGACATCGGTGTGGCGCAGCAAGACAACCGCGGATCGCTTGCCGTAAACCGCTGTGGCGGACCAAACGAATTGGAGATCACGATCATGAAAAAGCAAAATCTCTCATCGACGATTTTTTCAGTAGCGGCCATTGTGCTCGGGATGTTTCTGAACGTTGCCGCCGCCAAAGAGAGCCCGATTCTCCGCTTCAACGGAAAAAACGGGTTGCAGCCCCGGAACGGCCTGACGGCCGATGGTAAAGGCAATTTTTATGGCGTGACTACCACGGGCGGAAACAGCACCTGCCCGCCGCATGGCTGCGGCGTGGTGTTTGAATTGTCTCCTGGCTCCAACGGTACCTGGACGGAGAAAGTAATCTACGCCTTCAAGGGCGGAACATCCGATACATCGTGGCCCGAGACCGATTTGATCTTCGACGGAAACGGAAATCTTTTCGGGGCAACCGGAGTGGATGGCTCCTCGTTCGGCGCCGTCTTTGAGTTGACGCCGGGCACTGGCGGCACTTGGACCGAGAAGATTTTGTTCAGCTTTAACAATCAGGGTTACGATCCTGGCACCCATCTTGCCTTCGACAGCCAGGGTAATCTCTACGGATCCTTTTTATATACCTTCGGTGACACCGGCGGAGTCTTCCAGCTTATCCCTCAGTCAAACGGCACATGGAAGGTGAGCCTGATCTACACATTTACCGGCACGAATGGTGATGGCAAGAGTCCCTACGGTGGCGTGGTTCTCGACGGTGAGGGTAACGTTTACGGGACGACGTACACCGGCGGAGCTTCCAATCACGGTACAGTTTATGAGTTGAGCCCGAATGGCAGCGGAGGGTTCGCGGAGACGATAATTTACAGCTTTACCGGACAAGCGGACGGATTCGAGCCCCAGGCGCCATTGTCGATTGATGCGAAGGGAGATCTATTCGGCACAACTTTGAGCGGCGAGATTTTTGAACTGAGTCAAGCGGGGGGCAAATGGACTGACGCTGTGCTCTACACCTTTGGTCCATCGCCCGACGGCTCCCACCCTTGGGGCGTAGTATTAGACGCCAAGGGCAATCTCTATGGCACCACTTCAGGCGGCGGCGCCGGATGTAACAGTCCCGGCTGCGGCATCGTGTTTAAGCTTTCCCCTCAAACCAGCGGTCCTTGGAAAGAGACGATATTGCAGAACTTTGAAAGCGCGGGCGATGGCTCCGTACCGAACGCAGACGTGGTTGTAGACACGTCCAGCGGTCACATCTATGGCACGACCACGTACGGGGGCGGCAGATACGGCTACGGCACAGTGTTTGAAATTCAGCCGTGAGTTCAAGATCGCCGCAAAAGGCAATCATCCTGTTATTGAGAGAATTGGTGGACCTGGTCGGGATCGAACCGACGACCTCTTCCATGCCATGGAAGCGCGCTCCCAGCTGCGCCACAGGCCCACGATTGATGCCGAAAAGCGGCAGTCCGCCAAGTCGGGATCGAGGGAAGTACCGAATTCATTTTCGCCCACATCGCCGGGATAGTCAACGCGCCGATTCTGCTGTTTCTTTCCACAGGCCTCTTCTGGCATAATTGATCGTGCACCCCACCTGCACAAACTTTCAAACACAATTTAGAGCGAGGAAGAGATGCCAGCGAAGTACATCTTTGTAACGGGCGGAGTCGTGTCTTCTCTAGGCAAGGGGTTGGCGGCGGCTTCGATCGGTTGTCTGCTGGAGAGCCGCGGGTTGAAAGTCAACCTGATGAAGTTCGATCCTTATCTCAACGTGGATCCGGGGACGATGTCTCCGTTTCAGCACGGTGAGGTTTTTGTCACCGACGACGGCGCCGAAACCGATCTCGATCTCGGCCACTACGAGCGCTTCACTCACGCCAAACTTTCTCGCGACAACAACTGGACCACGGGCCGGCTCTACGAGCAGATCATCGCCAAAGAGCGCCGCGGCGATTACCTGGGCAAGACGGTGCAGGTGATTCCGCACGTGACCAACGAAATCAAAGCGGCGATGAAAAAAGTGGCGCAGGATGTCGATGTCGCGATCGTCGAGATCGGCGGAACGGTCGGCGATATCGAGTCGCTGCCGTTTATGGAAGCGATCCGGCAGATGCGCCAGGAGCTTGGGCGAGAGGATACGTTGTTCGTCCACGTAACGCTGGTACCGTTCATCGCCGCCGCGCAGGAACTGAAGACCAAGCCCACGCAGCATTCCGTGAAGGAACTGCTCAGCATCGGAATTCAGCCCGACATTTTGCTTTGCCGGGTTGACCGCTTCCTGGCCAAGGATCTGAAGTCGAAGATCGCGCTCTTCTGCAACGTGCAGGAGGAAGCGGTGATCACAGCTAAAGACGTGGCATCGGTTTATGAAGTGCCGCTGGTGTTCGCACACGAAGGTGTAGATACGCTGGTTCTGAAGTACCTGCGCATAGAAGCCAAGGACCGGGACCTCTCCAAGTGGGAGGACATTGTGCATCGCGTTTACAACCCGAAAGACACGGTGACGATCGGGATCGTCGGAAAGTATGTGGAGTACGAGGATTCGTACAAGTCGTTGAAGGAAGCGCTGGTGCACGGCGCGCTGGCCCACAACTTGAAACTTCAGTTGAACTGGATTGAGGCTGAAGGGTTGGAGGCCGGCGACGGCACCAACGACGCCCAGCTCGAAGATTACGACGGCATTCTGGTTCCCGGCGG
>JGI12635J15846_10004946_pt1 | contig 11518 bp, 5 predicted proteins | sample BlaSpr_A8_OM2_M2_FD_15846 | JGI IMG/M metagenome (IMG submission 15846) | reverse complement strand
CCGCAAACGGACTGCCGTTTGGAACTCGGCGATCGCCCCGCTGCCATTGCCCGTCTGCAAGAAGGCGAGCCCCAGATTATTGTGTACGTCCGGACTTTCCGGTTGAAGTTTCACGGCCAGGCGAAACGCCTTGACGGCTTGTTCAACCTCTCCGCTGTGTTGGAGCAGAAGTCCCAGGTCATTTTGGGCTTCAGGGTAATCCGACATCAATCCAATACATGCCTGCAACTCGCGGATCGCCTCAGCCATGTCGCCCTTGCTCTTGAGAACTTGCGCAAGATAATAGTGAGCGCCTGGATTCGCAGAATCCAGGTGCATTGCAGTTCGAAGGTGTCCAGCGGCCTCTTCCAGGGATTTCTCCTGGTAACGCAAGACGCCGAGATGAAAATGCGCTTGAGCGAAATCAGGCTGGAGGCGAAGAGCTGCCGAAAACTCTGCGGCTGCGCCTTGAGCGTCAGACTCTTGCACCAAAACAGTCCCGAGATCGTCGTGCAATTCCGCCCTTTGCGGCTCCAGTTCGAGCGCCCGCCGAAATTCGCCGATGGCGCCGTCGAAATCCCCCGAAAAGCCGAGTGTGCGCGCCAGGATGTGATGAGTCTCGGAGTCGCCCGGAGCCAGCCGCACCGCCTCCTTCGCTTCCTGGAGCGCAGCAAGCACGTCTCCTTTTCGAATTAGCGCGCTGGAGACATTTATGTGCGCCAACGCAAAATCGGGATTCAGTTTCACCGCAGCCCGGAATTGAACGATCGCCGAATCGATCTCTCCCTGCGCGAGCAAGACCCAGCCCAGAGAGTTGTGCCCCTCTGGACTCTTCGGTGCAAGCCGCACAACCTTCTCGAAATCTGCTCGAGCGGAAACCAGATCGCCCTTCTGAAGCGCAGACATTCCTTGCTGGTAAGTCGCCGTCACCCGGGACGCGGCATCTGCACCTGGAACATTTGCAGATTGCTCGTCCCATGTCGCAGCGCAGTGGGAGAAAAAAAGCAGAAGCGTTGCGCCGAGGGAAGAGGAAAACATCCGGAAATGGAGCGAGAATAATTTCACGCCAGGAAGCTCGAAAGAGCGTCGTCAAAAATACTAGCATGATTGCATGTTCGCATCCGGCCCCTCTGCATGTGGACACGGTTTCCCCGAATGATTGACCCGTGCCAATCGGAACCTTACTATGCTTGAAGATTGATGACTTTCCGTCGCTCCTTTCTTCGGCTTCTCTGTTTGCTGGGACCCTGTGTCTTGCTCTGCCCGGGCTTGGCTATTTCGCCAAGCGCAGCCCTAGATGACTCTGGGAACACAGCTGGCAAGCCGATCGCGCATTTTACCGACATCGCGCAGAAGGCTGGTCTTATAACACCGGTCATATTCGGCGGCGAAAACACGAAGAAATACATCATCGAGACTACGGGAACCGGCGTTGCCATCCTCGACTATGACAATGACGGCTGGCCCGACATTTTCGTCGTCAACGGTACGAAACTGGAAAGCCTGCCCGGCGGCAAAGCTCCCACCAGCCATCTCTACCGCAACAATCACGACGGCACTTTCAGCGATGTCACCGAAAAAGCCGGCCTCACTCATACCGGTTGGGGCCAGGGCGTCTGCGTCGGCGACTATGACAACGACGGCTTCGAAGACCTTTACGTCACCTATTACGGTAAGAATGTTCTCTATCACAACAATGGCAACGGCACGTTCACCGATGTCAGCGATAAAGCGCACGTCGCCGGCACCGGCAAGTCTTGGGGCACCGGCTGCGCTTTCCTCGATTACGACCGCGACGGCAAGCTCGACCTGTTCGTCGCCAACTACGTCGATTATTCTTCCGCCACTTCTCTTGCGCCGGGCGAGCGGCCTTCCTGCATGTGGAAAGGGGTTCCCGTCATGTGCGGGCCGCGCGGATTGCCGTGGGCGAAAAATATCCTTTACCACAATCTCGGCGACAGCACCTTCGAAGACGCCACCGCCAAAGCTCACATCGATCAGACGAATGGGCATTACGGGTTCAGCGTTTCCACGTTTGACTATGACGACGACGGCTGGCCGGACATTTACGTCGCCTGCGACAGCACCGCCAGCATCCTCTACCACAACAATCACGACGGCACGTTTACCGACGTCGCCGTCGTCTCCGGCGCGGCCTTTAACGACGATGGCCGCGAGCAGGCCGGCATGGGCTCCACCGTCGCGGACTACGATGGTGACGGCAAGCTCGATCTATTCAAGACAAATTTTTCCGATGATACTTCTACGCTCTACCGCAACAATGGCGACGGCACGTTTGACGACAAGACTTTTCCCGCCGGATTTGGGCTTAACACGCAATATCTCGGCTGGGGCGTCATGTTCGTGGACGTGGACAACGACGGCTGGCCCGATCTGCTACTGGTCAACGGCCACGTCTACCCCGAAGTGGACAGCCAGCACCTCGGCAGCAATTTCAAAGAACCTAAGATTCTGTATCACAACAACGGCAACGGAACGTTTACCGATATTTCCGCCAGTGCGGGGCCGGGGATTTCCGCGGTGAGTTCCGCGCGCGGACTGGCCGTCGCCGATTTGTGGAACGACGGCCGCATGTCCGCGGTCATCAGCAACATGAACGCGCCGCCGATGCTGCTGGTGAACGATTTGCCCAATGGCAATCATTGGATTACGTTTCGAACCATCGGCAAGCCGCATGCCACGCACGCGCCAGGGTTAAATTCCAATCGCGACGGGATCGGCGCGAAGATCACCGTAAAAGCCGGCCCGCGCACTCTCGTCGATGAAGTCCGCAGTGGCTCGAGCTACATCTCCAATAACGACATGCGCGTCCACTTCGGCCTCGGGTCCGCCACCAAAATCGATTGGGTCCAAGTCCGCTGGCCCAGCGGACTCCTCGAAGAATTCGGCAGCTTTTCCGCCGACGCAATTCACAATCTCAAGGAAGGCTCTGGCACGCCCGTCGCCGCAGGCCCTAGGAAAAACTGACCCGTTCAATCTCCCACTTGATCCGCCGCGGCTCGCATAACTTCGTTCTGGGCGCCCGCCGTCATTGCCAGCCTTTCCTTCATTTGCCGGGATTCGCTCTCTGAGAATAAAAGCGCCCCCTTGCTGGCCCTGGCCAGTTCCTCGCCCTGCCACATCGCGCGCATAATCCCGCGCGGAGCATGAGAGTTCGTGCCCAACAGCAGGTGCCCCGCTTCGTGCGCCGCAACGTGTCCCAAAAGGCTCGCCAGACTCACATGGCTTTTCTCATGCATCTCTTCCACCTGCCCGTAAAACAGGTCCGCGTAGCACCCCTTGCCGTCCTCCGAAAGGTACGAAATCCCCATCGTCGCTTTTGTCAAACCGATGGATCGCCGCGCGATTCGCAATTGCAAATGCTCCGGATAAACTGCCTCGGAGCAGGCTCTCGATTCTTTCACTACCTCCGCTGCTATCGGAACCTGGTAACAATGGAGCCATCGGACTTCGATGCCCGCCTGCTGGAATACCTCCCGGGCCTCCTCTTCGGCTTGGTGCAGTGTGCCCGCAGGCACTCCCGCGTCGTTCTGCACGGTAATCGTGATCGTCACCTGTGGGTTAGGAAAGTTCTTGGCATACAGGATGGAATGCGGCAGGAGTAGGACCAATCCTAACCTTAGCCCCTTTCGAAACGTCTCTTTGATCACGGCGCTCACCTCGCTGGTGGGGCCTAAGATCGGTCATAAAGCGGGGTACCTCAATGCTGGCGAGGTGGCGAGCTTCCCATCTCAAGGTGACGAGTTAAGTACCCGTGCGTCAAAAGGATAGAGACTGAAATGACGCGGAATTCTTCGAAACTTTTGCTCTACTCTGAACGTTATTACTAGTAGGCAGGTCGGACCGGAGGGCCTTCACGGTGCCAGAGAATGTTGCCAACGGCCTCATCCGGTTCGGGATCTTCGAAGCCGACCTTCGTGCCGGTGAACTCCGTCGAAGCGGCTCGAAGATCAAGCTCCAGGACCAGCCATTCCAACTCTTGGCACTCCTTCTCGAGAAGCCCGGCGAGGTGGTCACCCGGGAAGAGCTGCGCGGCAAGCTATGGCCTGCGGACACCTTCGTGGATTTCGATCACGGCCTCAACGCCGCCGTCAAGCGCCTGCGCGACGCCTTGGGTGATTCCGCCGAAAATCCCCGCTTCGTCGAAACTCTCTCGCGTCGCGGCTATCGCTTTCTTGCCCCCGTCAATGGAATGGCGCAGAAATCCGCTCCGGTTTCCCGTGCGCACCGTCACTGGCGCTTCGCCCTGGCAGTTTCCCTCGTTCTTCTCATCGGGATCGTCGCCGGCTGGCACGCCGGACATCACTCCGCCGCTGCGGTCCGCTTCACGGAACGTCGCTTAACGGGCAATCCGGAGAACGATCCGGTCAATAGCGCCGCGATTTCACCGGACGGCAACTACCTCGCTTTTACGGATAGAACGGGATTCTTTCTCCGTCAGCTAGGCACGGGTGAAACTCATCCCATCGCCATTGCTGACAACTGGAAAACGCACTGGGTCAGTTGGTTTCCCGATGGTAGCCATGTGCTTGCCACTCGCACGGCCTCACCCGGCGAGCAACCCAGTCTTTGGAATGTCTCGGTCTACGGTGGCTCCCCTCGCAAACTCATCGACGCTGCCGAGCGCGGCGTCGTCTCTCCCGATGCCTCGCAAATCGTTTTTGTCCGGGGCGATTACAGCCACCAGGAAATCTGGCTGATGCAGGCGAATGGCGAGCAGGCGCACAAGATTCTGGGCGAACCCGGAGACAATATTAATGCCCTCGTCTGGTCTCCCGACGGACGCTGCATCGCCTTCATTCTGTCGCGCTTTCAATATGGATGGGATGACGCCGAAGTCGCTCTCTACATTCGTGATATGAACAGCCGGCACTTTGGCCGCATTCTTTCGAGCACTCGACTCCGAGGCGCTCTTGCTTGGACTCCAGATGGCCGCTTGATTTATTCGTTCAGCGAGCTTCCCCCCGGCAGCCCGAACGATACCAATCTCTGGGCCGTCAGAGTCGATCCGCGGGGCTTTCACACGTCAGGCTCGCCCACACGCCTCACAAGTGGGTCTGACGGCAAAATGCGCGCCAGTATTTCCGCCGACGGCAAACGTCTGATTTTCCTCCGTTGGTCTGAATCCCCCGGAGTCTACGTCTCCCGGGTTGAAGTGGCTGGCAGCCGCCTGAGCCCGCTCCAGCGTCTCAGCCTCGACGAGCGCAGAAATTTTCCCTACGCCTGGACACCAGACGGCAAATCCGTGATTTTCACTTCGGATCGCGATGGCGTCTTTCACCTTTTCAAGCAGGCTATCGATCAGCCGGCTCCCGACCTGCTAGTCGGCGGCGATCAATCGGTCATTCTTGCCCGCCTGAACGCCGACAGCTCGGCTATTCTCTACGCACTCAATCCCAATCCGAATGACCCCGAGCGTCGCGTCCGGCTCATGCGCCTACCGCTCTCGGGTGGGATGCCCCAACTGATCCTGGCGGACCCCGCCGTCAATAATTTTCAGTGCGCTCGCTCCCCTTCCACCGCTTGTGTTCTAAGCGAATTCTCCACAGATCACCTTGCTTTCTTCTTGTTCGACCCCGCAACGGGACAGAAGAGGCCGCTCACCCACATTGAAGGCCCGGAATGGTATTTGCACAACTGGACTCTCTCTCCCGACGGTTCGACAATCGCTATGTCCAAAAAGCACCGCGTTCCCGGGCCAGCCGACATTCGGCTTTTTTCGGTAGCCACCGGCAAGGACCGGATTCTCACGCTGCCATCCTGGTCCGGCATCTCGAGTCTCGACTGGGCTGCCGATGGCCGCAGTATATGGGTCAGCGCCTCGTCGCCAAGCGGCATGCAGACGCTCTTGAACGTGGACTTGCATGGCAGAGCCAAACCCGTCCTCCAGGAATCCGAAAAGGACTTGGGCTGGGCCATCCCTTCTCCCGACGGCCGGCATCTCGCTATCTGGGAAGCCAGCGGTAATTCCAACGCCTGGCTCTTGGAAGGCTTCTAAGATCAAGACGGGATCGTGCATTTTTGTTGATGAGCTGCGCAGCGGCTCAAGCTACGGTTCCACCAACTGTATGCGGCTCCACCTCGGCCTCGGCGCGGCCGCAATGACGGATTGGGTGCAAGTCCGCTGGCCCAGCCGCCCCTTCGAGCATTTTGAAAACTTGTCCGTCGATTCCATTCATACGCTGGAAGAAGGAACTGGCGTAACTCCGAATCTTGCTCCATAGAAGCTGTAGTTCCGCGCCGAATCATTCAGGGGCACGGGCCCACCCAACAAAGGCAAAGCACAGAAATTGCAAACATCTTTTGGTGTGGCAGGGGGTAAGATGGTTTTCCCGAAGCCGGGATACGGAGGTGGGTCTTATGCCTAGGAAATGGATCATGGCGCAAACGTTGGTCCTTTGTTTCTGCCTTGCCGGAACCGTTGGAAGCGCGCAACAGAAATCCGTCGACGCCGAAGGCCATCCCTGGTGGCAGCACGCGGTGTTCTACGAAATCTATCCGCGAAGTTTTGCTGACAGCAACAACGATGGCATTGGTGATCTCAACGGCATCGCCTCGAAAATGGACTATCTGAAGGATCTCGGGGTTGACGCTGTCTGGATCACACCGTGTTTTCCTTCCCCGCAGGTGGATTTCGGCTATGACGTGTCCGACTACGAAGCGATTGACCCGATGTANGGAACGCTGAAGGATTTTGATCGGCTGGTGAGCGAAGGCAAGAAGCGCGGAATCAGGGTCATTCTCGATCTGGTGGTGAATCATTCATCGGACCAGCATAAGTGGTTCCTCGATTCCAAGTCCGGGCGAACCTCCGAGCATCGCGATTGGTATATCTGGCGGGATGGCAAAGGGTCCGATCACCCGCCAAACAATTGGCTTTCCACCTTTGGCCTCTCCGCGTGGAAGCCCGACCCGAAGACCGATCAGTATTATTACCACTACTTTTATCCCGAGCAGCCGGACTTGAACTGGCGGAATCCCGCCGTGGAAAAGGCCATGCTGGACGTGACGCGGTTCTGGTACAAGCGTGGCGTTGCTGGCTTTCGTCTCGATGCCGTGGATACGCTCTTCGAAGATCCGAAACTCACCGACAATCCCGTCCTTCCAGGAACGGACAAGTTCGGCCGGCCGAACATGAACGAGAAGTACAACAAAAAACTTCCAGAAGTGCACGACGCGATGCGCAAACTGCGAAGTGCCGCCAACGAATATGGCTCTGTGCTGATCGGTGAAACGTGGACCACCAATGTTTCGGAGCTTAAGGACTATTACGGCGAGCACAATGACGAGCTGCAACTGCCTATGGACCTGATGATGACGGAGTTCAAGGGGCTTTCCGCGGATCAATACCGCAAGCACATCGCCGCAGTGGATGCCGCCGGTCAATGGCCGGTGTATGTGATCACCAATCACGACATCGTTCGTTCCTACACGCGCTACGCTGACGGGGCGCACAATGATGACATCGCCAAAATGATGGGAGCGCTTTATCTGACCTTGCGCGGCACCGCCGTCATGTACTACGGGGAAGAAATCGGCATGGAGAACAACAACCCGAAGAGCAAAGACGAAGTGCAAGACCCCATCGGCAAGCTGGGCTGGCCTCTGGAAAAAGGCAGGGACGGCGAGCGCACGCCCATGCAATGGAACGACAGCCCGAATGCAGGCTTCAGCAAGGCGAAACCGTGGCTGCCGGTTCCGCAGAGCTACAAGACCCACAATGTCTCTTCGGAGCAGAAGGACACCAACTCCGTTCTGAGTTTTTACCGGCAACTCCTGACCTTGCGGCACAAGGAAGCCGCGCTGCTGGAGGGAAACTACGTTTCGATAAATGAGACTGATCCCAATGTGCTTGTCTACGTGCGGCGTTACAAAGACGAAGCGATCCTCGTTGTCTTGAATATGTCCGGAACAGGGCAAAAAGTGCGATTTGATTTGTCGCCCCTCGGCTTCACTTCGCCGAGGCTAAGCGTTCTTCTGACGAGCTTCCGTAAACCGCTGGCGGGAATGACGGACGAATTGCCCATGGAACCTTACTCTGTCTTCATCGCTAGAATTTCTAAGTAAGCTTGGAACAAGCATCGCTGTTTCTGCCTCGCCTTGGTGAACTCTATCGATCGGCGGGCTGCCCGTGGGAACTGGCGAGGCGAAGCTGCGCGTCCTTATTGCTGGAGCCGGCGTAGGTAAGGAATTAACGCAGAGGGCACGGAGAACACGGAGTTTGCAGAGAAGAAGGGGGACAGTCAAATACGCGGCTATTACAAAGACAAGAGGCTTCACCTTACAGGCTTGGGAGATTTGGGCAGATCGAATTGCATGGTGCGCACGATGCCTTCTCCTTCTTTCACAAAGATTACCTGATTCGGCTTGATGTCTTTGAGCGTTTCAACGAGGCCGCTGGGCCAGCGGATTTCGAGGAGCTCGACATTCTCTGCTTTGCCTATGCCGAAGTGGACGCGCAAGTCATTTTGAGAAAAATAGCCGCCGCCGCTGCGGACTTCGTCGATTTGCGGATGCAAACTCTTTTCGCCGGGAAGATGAGTGATGCATTTCAGACGCGCGCCGATACCGCTGCGATTCGATTTTGTTCCGATGGTTTTGATTTTGATCCAGTTGTTTCCGGTGTGTGAATCGCAGCGCAGAAGCTGGGGGAAATCGTTGACGGTGTTGACGACGACGTCGATGTCACCGTCGTTGTCGAAATCGCCGAAGGCGCACCCGCGCGCCGCGACAGGCGCGGAGATCCCGGAACCGGCGTCGTAGGAAACATCGTCGAAGCGCCCGTTGCGCAGATTTTTGTATAGCAGTTTGCGCTGCGGGTAGCCGGCTTCGGTCTTCAGTTGCTCNACTTCGGGATAGACATGGCCGTTGCAGATGAGGATGTCGGGCCAGCCGTCGTTGTCCATGTCGAAAAAGCCGCAGCCCCAGCCGAGATATTGCGTATGCTTGCCCAGACCCCCTTGGTAAGTGGCGTCCTCGAAATTCGCGCCACCGAGATTGTGATAGAGCGAGGGTGTGTCGCCGGCGAAATTCGTTTTGACGAGATCGAGACTCCCGTCGAGATCGTAATCGGCAGCGGAGATGCCCATGCCGGCTTGCGGTTTGCCATCTGCACTCAGAGCGCAGCCAGCTTCCATGGCGACGTCAACAAAAGTGCCGTTTTTCTTATTTTGGTAGAGGGCGCTGGCTGTGGAGTCGTTGGCGACATAAATGTCTGGCCAGCCATCGTTGTCGAGATCGGCGGTCAGCACGCCGAGGCCGTAGGTGCCGTTCGCTCCCAGAATGCCGGATTTTTCGCTGACGTCGGTGAATGTTCCGTTGCCGTTGTTATGATAAAGAATGTTTTTTCCTCCGCTGAGTCCCGGCGGGCCGCAGGCAACCATGACGCCTTTGTAGAGGCAGGGACCGGATTCGGGAACGGGCGCCGTCTTTAGATCGAGATCGATGTAATTCGCGACGAAGAGATCGAGGTGCCCGTCACGATCATAGTCCACGAACGAGCAACCGGTGTTCCAGCGCTTACCACTGCCCGCGACCCCGGCTTTTTCGCTGACTTCGGTGAATGTGCCGTCTCCATTGTTGTGATAGAGGACATTTTTTCCGAAGTAGGTGACGAACAGATCGTCGAAACCGTCGTTATCGTAGTCGCCGACGCAGACGCCCTGCCCCCAGCCGGAATGAGCCAATCCGGCTTTCGCCGTGACGTCGGTGAAGGTGCCGTCTCGATTATTTTTGAAGAGATGCGAGGAAGGTTCTTGTCCGGAGGGAAAACCTTCGAGGCGCCAGCCGTTCACGAGAAAAATATCCAGCCAGCCGTCGTTGTCGTAATCGTAGAAGGCAACGCCACAGCCGGTGGTTTCGAGGAGATATTTGTTTTTGTGCTCGCCTCCAAAAATGGTTTTGGCGTTGAGGCCCGATTCGTGCGCGACATTTAGAAAGGTGACGCCCAGATCGTTTGCTACATTGGCGTTGGCGGATTGTTCAAGCGCCGTGCCTCCAGCGAGGACCCCAGACGACCAATTGTTCGGCAGCGCAAGTGCGAGCACTTTATCCAGGGGGAGCACCATCGCGGAGCGGCTGAGTGATTGGAGAAATGCGCGGCGTGTGGAGGACAAAAGAAGCGATACCTTTCCTTGCGAGCCTCGTGCTAGAATCCGGCGCTTTCCTTTATAGTAAGGCCTACGAGGCAATGCAAGCATACGAAGCAGCGGCGGCCACCAGAATGCACATCCCGCGAGAGGTTCCCGTTCATCCTCCAAAAGAATCCCGGCCGATGTGGCCGAGACTCTCCGTCGTGTGCGTCGCAATCCTACTGATCATGGGAATCCAGTCTCCCGCTGGTTGGAGTCAGCTGGCGCAGGAGAAGCCGCACGACCTCGAGCTTTCGCGCGCGGTGCGCCCTTGGGAATTTCTGCCAATCACGGGAACGCGCGCGGGAGTGCTGGGGAATGAATCCGGCCGCATGGAAGCGTGGGTGTACCCGCTGAAGATCTTTCGCGACTTTCACTTGAAATTTCATACCGAAGGGCGAGTCCTGGCGGCTGAGGCGCTGGCGAGGACAGTGACGGTTCGGCCAGAATCCGCTACGATTCTCTACGCCGGGGATACGTTCATGGTACGCGAAACATTCTTCGTTCCCGTGCGGGAACAGGGCGCACTATTCATTCTCGACGTGGAAACGGAACAGCCTTTGGAGATCGAGGCTGCTTTTCATCGGGATTTTCAGTTGGAATGGCCTGCGGCGCTCGGTGCCACTTATTTGGATTGGGCATCCGCGCAGCGTGCATTTTATTTNGGCGAGGAACAAAGAAAATTCTCGGCGCTGGTAGGTTCGCCGACGGCGATGGAGCCTCGTGCCGAATTCCAGACGAACTATTCGGAGTCGCAAGAAAGTTCGTTCCGGCTTGGTGTAACGCCGAAAGGAAAAGAGTCGAAGTTGATTGTGATTGCCGGCTCGCTGGAAGGGCGGGCGGCCGCGGAGAAAACTTATGAGCATCTGACGGCCTCTTACGCGGACTTGCTGCGGGATTCAGCGGAATATTATCGGGATTACCTGGGAAAGACGGTGAGCGTGGATCTTCCGGAAGCGCAGATCCAGCAAGCTTACGATTGGGCCCGTGTGAGCGTGCTCCAGGGACTGGTGAACAATCCATATCTTGGCACAGGACTTGTCGCGGGATATCGCACTTCGGGTGAGAGCCAGCGTCCGGGATTTGCCTGGTTTTTCGGACGCGATTCATTTTGGACTTCCTTGGCGCTCAACGCTGCTGGGGATTTTTCCAACGCGCGCACGGCACTCGAGTTCATCGGCAAATACCAGCGGGAAGACGGCAAAATCCCGCACGAAATTTCGCAAGGCGCGAATTTTGTGCCGTGGTTCAAGGATTATCCGTACCCCTACGCTTCCGCGGACGCCACTCCCTTGTACATCATCGCGATGGATGATTACGTCGTGGAAAGCGGCGACACCGCGTTTGCAAAAGAACAATGGAAAAGTCTGTGGAAGGCCTACGAATTT
>JGI12635J15846_10004942_pt1 | contig 11522 bp, 9 predicted proteins | sample BlaSpr_A8_OM2_M2_FD_15846 | JGI IMG/M metagenome (IMG submission 15846) | reverse complement strand
AGCGAGACCGGCTGCACAGGTCCTGCCGATGACCCACTCGGCCGAAGCGCGACGCGATCGTGGATGAACCAGCCGCCGGCACCGAGCACAACCACGATGCCGCCGATGACGAGCCACTTCTGGTAGGCCGGCGTGTCGCTGATGCGGCGCGATGGCGCGATGATCGTCCCGCGCTGCGCTCCGCCGGTGAATGCTTCGAGATCGTTGATGACTTCGCGGGCTGTTTGATAGCGCTCCGCCGGCTTGATCTCGAGGCACTTCGCGACGATGTCGCTGATGACGCCCGGTACGCCCAGGTCGAGTTGCACCAACGGCGTAGCTTTTTCCTGCGTGCGTTTGAACATCATCGCCATCGCCGTTTCGGCTTTGAACGGTGAGATGCCGGTCAGCGCTTCATAGAAGATGATGCCAAGCGCAAACAGGTCCGAACGCGCATCGACCTTTTCGCCTTTCGCCTGCTCCGGCGACATATATTCGGGTGTGCCCATCAGCGCGCCGGTCTGCGTCATGCCTTGCGATTCGAGCGACCGGGCGATACCAAAGTCCATGACGTAGACGCGTCCGTCTTTATCGGACATCACGTTCTGCGGCTTCAGGTCGCGGTGAACGACACCCGCCGTGTGTGCCGCATCGAGCGCTGCCGAAATTTGAAGAATGATCGGAACCGCTTCGTCGACCGTCAGCTTCCCTTTTTCGTGAATGAGCCCGCGAAGGTCTCGCCCCTCGACAAACTCCATCGTGATGAACTTAATTCCCTGCGCCTGGCCGAGATCGAAAATGCGAATAACGTTGCGATGCGTGACCTCGCGCGCGAGGATCAACTCTTGCTTGAAGCGGCGAAGGATTTCAGGATGGCTTGCGAGCTCTGGACGAATCAGTTTGATCGCGACAAGACGCTCGAGTTCCGTGTCACGCGCCTTGTAGACGGCGCCCATGCCGCCTTGTCCGAGCAATGAGACGATCTCGAAACGCTCAGCGAGAAGAAATCCGGCCTCGAGCTGACCTTTGGCGGCAGCTTCACTCGACGGCCGCGGCGTGACCGCGACGGACCACGCCTGCGTTCCGCCCATCGTTCCGCCCAAGGTCCCACCCAGGGTTTCGCCGGGCGGCGGCATGGTCATGTCGGCCAGCGGCAGCGGCGTGCTGCACTTTGTGCAGTGGTCCGCGCTCGGCGGGTTATCGGCTTGACATAAAGGGCATTGCATTGAGCTGGTGGTCTAGGTCACCAGAATAACTCAATTATGAGAGCCCAACCGAGAATTGCAACAGGGTCGTCCGCGTGTATCTACCGAGTTAGTAAGCTGTTAGCGCTTGAGTACCCGCTACCGCCGGCGAAAAGTGAGCGTTTTCACTTCTTGAACGCCGCGTCGATTCCCGCCTGCGCAATGGCTTCGTCGATCTCCGATTTTGCGCCGCTCGCCGCGATTCCACCGAGCGTTTTGCCGTCAACTTTGATCGGCAGGCCCCCCTGATTCGGGAAAAAGTCAGGAAACGCGAGCCCATCGACATTGCCTTTTTTCACATAGTCGGCGCCGTCCTTCGACGGAGAGCCATAAGCGGCCGCATGACGCGCTTTCTTCTGTGCAAATTGGATGGTGTTCAGCGAAGCGCCGTCGGCTTTTTCCAGAAACAGCAAATTCCCGCTGTCATCGACCACGCAGATCGTGACTTCGACGTTGCGAATTTTCGCCTCGGCTTCGGCGGCAGCGACCATCACTTTGATGGTCGCGAGGTCGAGATACTTTTTCGTAGGAAGGTCGGTCGCGAGTGTTGATGTGGCGAGGAGAAAGCTCAAAACAGCGAAGAGTGGTTTGCGCATGCGGCGGATGCTATCAATTGCGTACGCAATTTGCTAGCTCCGCCCGCGATTCCTAGCTGCAAGAGAAAATGTGAAGCACCAACGATACGACATGCCCGGCCAGTTCGTGCGCCGTGATCGCAAAGATGGCATGTCCTGGATTGAAGAGCGCGCCCGGTGCCATGAGCACTCCAGCCGCGTGAGCAGCCTCGCCCAACATGCCGGCGTCCACCGTGCCCCAGAGCGTTTGGCCGAGCGTTACAGCGGCGTGCAGAACCGACTCACTTGCGCAGTCCACGCTGGCCTTGATGCCTGCCACTGTCGCCGAATGACTCGCCGCCTTGGCAAATGCAACTGGAACCTGCGCTCCCGCCAGAATCGCCGCCAACCGAATCCCGCCTTGCCAAATCTGCGTCGCTTTCATTCTCGCTAACATGTTCGACCTCCGCTGCCTCGATTCGCCCTTCGTATATATGTCGGTCGAGCGAATCCGAAATCGACAGCGTCTCCCCAAAAAGATTGAAAATTCGACCCCGCACCGATGAGAAAGAATCTCTTCCCAGCTCTTTGCGACCCTCTATCCTGCTGAACTGATTGATCTTATCTGCGGCTTTCACCGCTATCGTCAATACTCTGCCCGGAATATCTAACTACTTGGACGGGATTTCGAGCCCGACGTTTCTACGGACCAACCCTCTCCTGCCTCTCATGCAGAATTTCCCGAACTGCTGTAGATTAGTTCCTCCAAAAGCCCCAGGTCATGGCTAACCCGTTGCCCTACTTTCGATATGGCGCAGGTGTTTCTTCGTCAAGATCGAAGCGCCGCCTCGAACTCCGTGCGAGTTTCATCGCGGCAATCGCGTGTCTCATCGTATTTCTCGGTGGCTGCCACCAGCCTGTCAAAGAGCCCGTCACCCTAACCTTCCTGGACCCCGAGTGGTCACACGACTCGCGTGAGCGCGACGCTTCGCACGAACAAGTGCTCACCGACTTCACAAAAGAGACTGGAATCCGAGTCACGCATCTGCCGGCGCCCGAAAACGCCAGCGCCCAACTCGATTTGACCAAGAGCTTGCTAAAAAAGGGCGCCACGACGCCGGATATCTACGGAATCGATGTGATCTGGCCGGGCATGTTGAGTGATTACCTCGTCGACCTGAAGCCTTACTTCACTGCGGAGTCCCGGGCGACTGATCCGGAATTGACCGCAAACTACACGGTCAAGGGCCGACTGGTTGGAATGCCATATCACTCAAACACTGGCGTTCTATTCTTTCGAACAGACTTGCTCCAGAAGTATGGCTATCGGGAGCCACCGCGAACGTGGGATGAACTCGAGAAAATGGCGATCCGAATCCAGGCCGGCGAGCGTTCCAAAGGGCAAAAAGATTTTTGGGGCTTTGTGTGGACCGGTGCTGCGGACGAAGGGCTATTTTGCGATGCGCTTGAGTGGCAGGCATCGACGGGTGGCGGGCACATCATCGATGCAGACGGCAAAGCGAGTGTCGACAACCCGAATACGATTCGAGCATGGAAACGCGTCGCGCACTGGATCGGCACGATTTCGCCGCCGACTGCCCTGTCATACCAGGAGTGGGACTCAGCAAATGCGTTCTGGACGTCGGGACGCGCGGCATTTCTCCGAGGCTGGGAATCCGACTATTTCATTGCCAACCCAGTGGGATATCCGTTCCTTCCGCAGTCGGGTTTTACAAGTGTTCCGGGGGAGAAGGATGGTGTGCGCGTTGGCACGCTGGGCGGGCTAGGTTTGGCGGTTTCGCGTTCGTCGAAACACCAAGCGGAAGCGATCGCATTCGTGCGCTTTCTCTTGAAAAAGGAAGCCGAACTCGACCAGCAGCGAACTACTTCGACGCCACCTAAGTTTCCCGTGCTATTCGAAATTCCGACGGTCCTAACCGCATACACTCACCAGCAGCAAAATGGCGGCATGCCGGGAGCGCGTCTCGCGGTGCGGCCATCGACAGTGAGCGGAGACAAATACTCCGCCGTTTCTGCCGCGTATGTTCAGTCATTACACTCGGTGCTTGAACGAAAGATTGACGCCGACGCGGCCGCCGGGTCGCTGCAGAAGCAACTATCGCAAATCATGAGTTCGAACGCGCCTACACAGTGAAAGCCGTGGAGACAATCGCGCCAATTCGACGGGTCCAGATTGGAACCAGGCTGCGCTGGTGCTTCATCTTCGTCGTGCTGTTGATGACGGCGGGCAACGGTCTCTTGCTATGGCAGTTCAGCTATGTGCGATATCAACGCGAGCATCTACTGGGTGTCGATCAGGAGTTGATCGCGGTACTCCGTTTTCAGACACACCTTCGATGGTTTCACGCGAAGCTCAACGAATTGGCGCAATCAGAAAGCATGGACCAGTTGGTTCAGCAATCGACCGAACTCCAGAAGTCTCTCATCGCACACGCGGCAGAGACCCAGGCTGCATTCGCTGAATTGCCACCGTCGGCAAAACCCGACCCGACCGTGCTGGCGACGTTGGAGGCGATTCAAAGCTCACTGCCCGGTCATCTCGAAGCGATTCGCAGACTGGCTTCGACCGGCGATTGGACTGCGTTGCGAGTGCGACTGAAGAATCAAGTCGAGCCACTGGAATCGCTGAGCGCAGAGCTCGTCCAGAATGTCGATCGAACGGTCGCCGCCGACAGAACCGTAATGCTTGCATCAATCGTACAAGCACAACAACGACTGATGTGGATCATCCCGCTCAGCGTTTTTGTGACATTGCTCTTCGCCATTTTGCTCGGAGTTGTGGTCACGGAAAGCATTACCCATCCGCTACAGCACTTGATGGAAGGCTCGAGAGCGCTGGCACGCGGTAAGTTCGAACACGAAATTCCGATCGATGGCAAAGACGAGTTGGCGCAGCTCAGCACCGTTTTCAACGAAACGGCCGGGCGCCTCCGCCATCTCTATGATGATTTACGCGGCCGCGAGGTGAAGCTTCGTGAAAGCGAGCATGAACTTCGACAGCTCGTTGAATTCGCACCGACGCACGTCTTTGTCTTGTCTTCGCAAGGCACCGGAATCTACGCCAGTCGCGTAGTGCTCGATTATTACGGCCTGACCATGGAGGATTGGCTGGGCAACGGTGTCCCCGAACGCATTGTCCATTCCGAAGACATCGACCGATATTTGGCAGAACGAAATAAGGGCTTGGCGGGAGAGGCTCCTTTCGAGGTCGAAGTTCGCCGGCGCCGGAAAGACGGCACCTATCGGTGGTTCGTCAGCCGCTTCAATCCAATGCACGATGAAAAAGGAAACATCGTGCGCTGGTATGTAGCGCAAAGCGATATCGAAGAAGCCAAGCTCTCCGCACAACGCACCGAGAACGAAAATCTGGCGTTGCGCGAAGAAGTCGATCGCTCGTCGATGTTTGAAGAAATCGTCGGCTCGTCGCAGAAATTGCTGCGTGTGTTATCCGACGTCGGTCGGGTCGCACCGACCGATTCGACCGTCTTGATTTTGGGCGAAACCGGAACCGGCAAGGAACTGATCGCGCGTGCGATTCATAAGCAATCCAACCGCGCGCGCCGCGCCTTCATCCGCGTGAATTGCGCAACGATTCCGGCGTCGCTGATTTCATCGGAGCTCTTCGGACACGAAAAAGGTGCATTCACCGGTGCGTTTCAGCGACGGCTCGGAAGGTTCGAAGCAGCCGACGGTGGAACGATTTTCCTGGACGAAATCGGTGAACTCCCCGCCGAAATACAGGTTTCGTTGTTGCGCGTCTTGCAAGAACGAGAGTTCGAACGCCTCGGCAGCAACCAGCCCATCGCAATCGACGTTCGAATTCTTGCGGCGACCAATCGAAGCCTCAAAGCCGCGGTCGCCGCAGGAACGTTTCGGTCCGACTTGTTCTATCGCCTGAACGTCTTCCCGATCCAGATCCCTTCCCTCCGCGAACGCGCGGACGACATTCCGCTGCTCGTGGAGTACTTGATCGATCGCTATGGAAAGCGGGCCGGCAAGAAGATCCGCAATATCCAAAAACGAACGCTGGACTTGTTCGCCACATACGACTGGCCCGGGAACATCCGCGAACTGCAAAATGTCGTCGAGCGCGCGGTGTTACTGTGCGACGGCGAAACATTTTCGGTCGATGAGAGTTGGCTGCGCCAGTCGCCGCAGCAGGAGGACCAGTCCTCTGGCACAGCGCCCGTGCGCAGACTGGGCCGACTCGACTCCGAGCAAGAGCGCAACCTCATCGAGGACGCTTTGCGTGCGAGCAACGGCCGCGTTTCAGGGCCGCAGGGTGCCGCTGCCAAACTGGGCATTCCGCGCCAGACGCTAGAATCCAAAATGGCGAGCCTCGGAATCAGCAAGAACCGCTTTCAGCCGAGCTAAGCGCACACATCCAATCAATCAAATCGGATTCAATTGGCAGCCGCAACCGCAGGAGCCGCGCCGTANCTCTGCGTCGCAAAGCCGAGAATCAACCCAACGATGCTGCCCGGCACGATGATCGCCAAATAGTGCGCGTGCTGAAGCTGCGCGACAATAAACGCGAGCACAGCGCCGATAACCAGCCCAAACAAAAGGCAAGCCCCAAGCGAGTTCACTTTGCGCGCAAACGCGCCGATGACAGCTCCGGCAACGATGCTCTTGATCGCTCCCCCGATAATGATCCCNACGATCGCGGGCCGCACTTCCGGCGTGAACCACGCCGTCGCACCATCGATCGCTCCGAGGACTGCTCCAAGGAGCACTCCGAGCAGAATTTTGTTCATGGCACTCCCTCCATTTGACGCGGATTCTAGCGGGAGCCTTCTACGTTTGCAATGTTAAGTGAAGCCAGGAATGAGCTGAACGAGGCCTTTCCTGCGGGGACTTCGAACTCAGGCAGGATCTCTCACAGTGAGGGCGGGCGCTTTCTCCGGCTTCTTCGCTTTCGAAGTCGTAATCACAATCACGCTGACGAGCACGCACGCCGCACCCAGAACAATTCGCGCATCGAGCGCTTCCCCGCCAAGAAAATATCCGATCAGCACAGCCACGACAGGGTTGACGTAAGCATATGTGCCGACCTTCGTCGGCGATTCATGATGTAGCAGCCATACATACGCCGTGAACCCGATGATCGAGCCCGCGACAATCAAATATGCGAGTGACCACCAAACTCGACCCGAAACCGCCGCTGGCTGAAATCGCGTAAATTCTCCTGCACCAGCCGCGACGGCAAGCAGCATAATTCCACCGATCAACATCTGCATCGCCGAACTCACCGATTTCGATTCCGGCACCGGCATCATCTTCGGCAGCGCCGACGCGATCGACCATGTCACCGCAGCGCCAAGCAACGCCAGCGCGCCTTTCTGATCAATCGGCGCGCCACCCAAATTCACTGACCGGCTCATCAACACCGCGACGCCGCCGATCCCAATCAGCAAGGCCACAGCAAGCCGCACCGTCAGCTTCTGCGTTCGCAGAAAAATAATCTCCGACAACGCCATGAAGGCCGGAATCGTCGCCAGCATCACCGCCGCGATTCCAGACGGCACGCGCTGCTCCGCCCAAAAGAGCAAGCCGTAGTCACATAGAAAGATCATCGCCGCCAGCACCGTGAGCGTGAGCCATTGCTTGCCCGTTGGCATCCGCTCGCGTTTCGCGATCGTCCACACCAGCAGGGCTGCGCCTGCCGTCCCGAATCGCATCGCCGCATACAGCAGCGGCGGAACCTCATGCACACCGATGCGAATCGCGAGAAACGTCGAGCCCCACACAAAATAAATGATCCCGAAGGCCAGCAACGTCTTCCAGGCAGCGGGACGAGCTTCGACTGTGGTGTTTCCCATGGATGAGGCATGCACTTAGGCGAAAGCGCGACGTGGGGCTTTCGCGGTCAGGTTGGTATTAGCCTACCGTCAGGAGTTCTTCGTAGAAACCGCCAATTTGGCGCGCGCGATCGACAAAGTGAATCTCAAGAATCCAGTGCCGCTCCTGCCCGTCGGCACCGAGATCACGCATACGACTCGGATTCTCCGGATGAACGTAGAGCGAAACTTTGTCTCCTGGAATCCGCTCATGCGGAAAATGCCCGATCAAGTGTCCCGCGATCGGTCCGCCGAATTCCCAGCCATACTTTGCAGCGAGTTCGTGTGCATGCCGGTACAACTCGTCCGCTTTAATGTCCAGGTGGCTCTTGAAATATTGCTTCCCGTCCGCAAACGCCTTCTCAATGTCATCGCGAAGCTTCAGCTTCACTGGATCGAACCCCACTACAAACGTGCGACCGAAATCCGCTTCCCACTCCTCGAATACCGGACCGAGGTCGAGAAACAGAATGTCGTCTTCGCCGAGCGTTAGATCTGGTGGATTTTCGTCGTAGGGCGCGAGCGTGTTTCGCCCGGCGCGAACGATCCGTTTGTGCCAGTACGTGGAAATCCCATACATCTCGTGCGCAAGGTCGTAAATATCCTGATTGAGTTTGCTCTCGGAAATACCAGGGCGGATGAGTCCCTTGGACTCGATGGCGTGGAAGAGTTCGTTCGCTCTCTCTTGGGCTTGCAGCAGCGCCGCGGCGCGGCTGTCTTCGAGTGTGTTCATGCCTCTAGACTAGCACGCGAACACACGCCGCAAAACGGGGTGCTATTATGCGCTCACCTTCGCGAATCGCATCGCGACACCGTTCATGCAGTAGCGCAGTCCGGTCGGTTTCGGACCATCATCGAATACATGTCCAAGGTGTGCCTCGCACAGCCGGCACGACACCGCCGTGCGCGTCATCCCCAAGCTCATATCGACCGACTCGATGATATTTTCCTTCGCGATTGGTTGATAAAAACTTGGCCAGCCCGTGCCCGATTCAAATTTGGTCGACGGATCGAAGAGCGCATTGTCGCAACAGATGCAGCGAAACACACCCTTATCGTGAACGTTCAGGAGTTCACTTGAGTACGGCCGTTCCGTTCCCGCGCGCCGTGCAACCTCAAATGCTGCCGGTGAGAGTTGCTTCCGCCATTCTTCTTCCGACTTCACAACGCGGGCCACAGACTCTTTCGTCGTACGCGTCCCGTCGTCTTTAAAGCCGATAATCGTCACCATCTTCGGCGCGCCCGCGGAGGCAGCCTCGGCAGAAATTGGCTGTCGCGCTAGCGACCACCACCATGTCGCACCAATGGCCGCCACGCCCGCTCCAACCAGAAACGATCGCCGGGTTACGATGTTGCTCTCCGGCACGGAATGATTTTTAGCATCGTTAGACGAACTCATGTCGACCTCTCTTCTGATTCATCCGAATGTGAACGCAAACGCCTGCACGCCAGGATCGAGAAACTCAATCTCGAAAGTTCGACCTTCGACGGCGCCCTTTTGCCGGATCAACTGATACAGCCGATACTCTTTTACTTCCCCGGCGCCGCTCTCATCCGTATCGACGCCATGATCCGCCCCGGGCGCAGTCCCGTCGATCTTTACGCGGAATCGCACCGGCTTACCGTTCTTCCCCGGTCCCAGGACAAGATGCAAATCGCGCGCGTGAAATCGGAAAATGACTTTGCCGGGCGCGGCATTCAAAGTCGCGTGCTCGCCGCTCACATTCCAACTTCCGACAAGCCCCCATTGATTCACCGTCGGCCGAACCGGCGCACTGTAATTCTGCGCCTTGTCCTGCTTGATCGCCTCCGGCGACGCGTAATGCTGCTGCCGCTCGTATCCAATATAAGTTTCAGGCGACGCCACATCGCGAGAGTCAGGCGCGGCCTGCGCTCCCGTCCCGTTCACTTGCACGAGACCCGCACTCTTCAGACTCGCGCCTTTCTCTTTCAACAACTGCTGAATCACTTGCTCCGACTCGTCGTACTGCCCTTCGCCGAAGTGGTGATACCGAATCTGCCCCTCGGCATCGATGAAATAGTGCGCCGGCCAATATTGATTGTGAAACGCATTCCAGATCGCGTAATTGCTATCGACCGCCACGGGATACGTGATCTTCAAATCGCCCAGCGACTTCTGCACATTCGCCGCATCTTTCTCAAACGCAAACTCCGGCGTGTGCACTCCGATCACAACCAACCCGTCATCCTTATATTTCTCCGACCACGCTTCGACGTACGGAATCGCTCGCAAGCAATTGATGCAGGAGTACGTCCAGAAATCGATCACCACCACTTTGCCTTTGAGCTGCTTCGTCGAAAGCGGCGCCGAGTTCAACCACTTCACCGCGCCGTCCAGGCTCGGCATCGGCCCTTCGCGCTTCAGTTCGATCGCCGGCGCCGCAGCCTCTGCGTTCCCCGCATCGCCGCCATCCATCTTCGCGTAGGCTACCGGATGAAATCGATCGACCAACTTCTGCTCAATCCCGGATGTGCTCGTCAGCGACAGCCGCCGCAAAACGCCCGTATCCCACCCAAACGAAATCGCCACTACACCAACCAGCACCGCCGCGCCGAGTCCGCGCCGAATCCATTCCTCTGCACCAAGCGATCGCTTCATCGCCGCAAAAACTTTATTCCCCGCCAGCAGCGCAAGTGCGAGCGAAGTCGCCGCCCCCGCCGCAAACGCCAACAATAGAAACGTCGTATGCGCGCTCGGTCCTTGCAAAGCCGCCCCCGCTAAAATCAATCCAAGAATTGGCCCCGCACACGGAGCCCACAACAATCCCGTCGACACACCCAGCAACACCGATCTTCCAACGCTCGGCGCCTCTTGCGAATTCTGCCCCTGAACATGTCCGCCAAGCCGAACAAACGGCCGGCTCAGATACTCCGCAAGACTCGGGAACAGCAGCGCGAGCCCCAGCACCGCAAAAACCACAACCGCGATCCACCTTCCAATCTGATTCGCGCGCACAACCCACGCGCCCGCATACGTTGCCACACCGGCAACCGCCGCAAATGTCGCCGCCATCCCCGCCAGCAGCGGCAACCCACTGCGCCGAAATGGTTGATCGGATCGCGAAAAAACAAATGGCAGGACCGGCAAAATGCATGGACTGGCAATCGTCAAAACGCCGCCAACAAACGCCAATAGATACAACAGCATACGTCGCGCCTCTTCAGTTGCCAGCACAGCCAGCTTAGCTTGCCAACATTATATAGATACGATGCGCAGCCGCCGCTGGATGTATCGTAAATTTTCATTTGATGGGGTTTACAGCAAGGCGCCCGCTCATCCCGCCTCGCAGCGATCAGTCAGGCCTTTTTCCCGCGTTCCACCGCAAACAACGTCGCCGCGTCATGCGACGACTCCCGCCCCGCCCAAATCCACGCGTACCGGCTCATCAACGCGCCCAGCAAGAAACAACTCGCCGCCGCATATCGCCCCCAAGGTTCCGCGTGCCAAACCGCTCGAATCAACAGTGCCACCGGCCCCTCAAGCATTCCCGCCACGCGCAACGTCCTACCCGAAACGCCACGATGCAGAGGCTTGTCGGCAATGCCCTTCTGCACCGTCAACAAAATCTCGATGCCCGTCTCGATTCCCGACGTCACAAATCCAAGTATCTGCGTCGCCGGAATCAAAAATCCCGCCAGCTCCAAAATCCCGACGGCCCCGCCAAGTCCCGACGTCAAAAAGTGCGCTGGCAGCAATTTCCGATTCTGATTCCACACCGGATTCGCCGTCGCGCCAAGCAGCACCCCCGTGTAACCCGCAAGCAGCAATCCCGTCAACGCCCCAGCAGCCTCGCCAAGCCATAACGCCGTCACGATCGCCGGATGTGTGAATCCCCGAACAACCAACTCGATTCCCACGACCG
>JGI12635J15846_10004937_pt1 | contig 11528 bp, 10 predicted proteins | sample BlaSpr_A8_OM2_M2_FD_15846 | JGI IMG/M metagenome (IMG submission 15846) | reverse complement strand
TGAGGCTGTTTCAAAACTCAGTTTTTGTCGGCCATGACCACGAGATGTAGTGCGTGAGATTGCGACTCTGCACGATTTGTGGACACGACCTTGAGTTTCGTAACAATCTGCCTTTGGAGTAGGTTTTGATTCTCTCGTATCAAGGCCTACAGAAAGGAGCACCCTCATGAATGACGCTAAGTATATTGGGTTGGATGTTCATCAAGCACAGATCTCGGGTGGCGGTTTGGGAGTCCGCCGGCAATTTGGTGATGGAAGCTATTCCCAAAACGAAAGCCGAAGCGACACAGATAAGTCTAGGATAAATACTATGTATATAGTATATGCTATAGTTAATCTAAGAATATAATATATTAGGGGCCGCCGGCACGGCCCTTTTGCGCGATCCGCTTCTGTAGACCCGGGATTGTTAAGCCTAACAGCAGCTCTCTCAAAAGCACTTTTGAAAAAACGAACTCAGCTAAATCTAACATCCTACTTAGGTTATCTATTTCTGGCATGTCAAATAACCTTACAAATCAGACCATATATCGAGGTTTATCCGGTCCTATCTAGATCAAGGTCGAGGATTTCTCTTAATAATTCATCCTCTAAGAGTAAACTCAAACAGAGGAGAGATCCAAGCTGCAGAGGATTGGTTGAACCGCCTACAGGCTAGTGTGGCGCGTTCCGCCGACTGGCTATGAAGTCAACGACTGCGCAAAAATGCGCTTTGCCAGACGGACTCTGTCTGATGCCTGTCTGACCCGTCAGAGCCCCGTGAGGAAGCTAAACAGCCGAGCCGTTCGCAGCTGAGCACAGAAAATCCACCATCAAGTCACGAGTGAATTGGAGCCTAGATTCGCGTAAGGAGTTTTGTTTTGATTTATTATGGAGCGGGCGATGGGAATCGAACCCACGTCCGAAGCTTGGGAAGCTTCTATACTGCCATTGTACGACGCCCGCTCGATACCTTACGCTAACAAACCTGCGTGACGCTTGCAAGAATTCTTCGCCCGCATTTTCGTGCTAGAGTGTCGCGTTGCGGAGGATGGTTTGGCGTACAGAGACTTGCGCGAATTCATCGCGAAACTGGAAAAAGAGGGTGAGCTCCGGCGCGTTGCCGCCGAAGTCGATCCGATCCTCGAAATTACCGAGATTACCGACCGCGTGACGCGCGCCGGTGGGCCAGCGCTGCTATTTGAACGGCCCAAGGGTTCGCGCGTGCCGTTGTTGATTAACATGCTCGGTAGCGAGCGACGCATGAATCTGGCGCTCGACGTTACTCACGTGGACGATGTCGCGGCGCGAATCCGCGGATTCCTCGATATGCAGTCGCCGCAAGGCCTTCTCGATAAAATCAAAATGTTGCCGAAGTTGGCCGAGTTAGGTTCCTTTTTTCCGAAATCGGTCAAGACGGGTCCGTGCAAGGAAGTGATCCATCGCGAAAACATCTCTCTCCTGGATTTTCCCATTTTGCAGTGCTGGCCGAAAGACGCCGGACGTTTCATCACCTGGCCCTTGGTCATTACACGCAGCCCGGAAACAGGGAAGCGCAACGTCGGCGTCTACCGCATGCAGGTCTACGATGGGCGCACAACGGGCATGCACTGGCAAACGCAGAAGCACGGCGCCGAACATTTCCGCCGCGCGCGCGCGGCAAGACCCGGCGGCCGCATCAATGTCGCCGTGGCCATTGGGTCAGATCCGATGACCTGCTTGTCGGGAATCCTACCCATCCCGCCGGATCTCGACGAAATGATGTTCGCGGGATTCTTGCGGCGGGAACCCGTGGAAATGGTCTCTTGCGAAACTTCTGACCTGGAGGTCCCGGCCAACGCCGAAATCGTGCTGGAAGGCTATGTCGACTTGGCGGAGATGCGTACGGAGGGCCCGTTCGGCGATCACACGGGTTTTTACTCGCTCGAAGGCGAATTCCCCGTGTTCCACGTGACCTGTGTTACTCACCGCCGGGATCCGATCTACCTCACGACCATTGTCGGCCCTCCGCCACAGGAAGACTTCTTCATGGGACATGCTGTGGAGCGAATATTCCTTCCCGTGATGAAAATGCAATATCCGGAGATCGTGGATGTAGCCATGCCGGCCGAGGGCGTCTTCCACAACCTGATGATCGTTTCCATTCGCAAGTCCTACCCCGGCCATGCGCGAAAAATCATGCATGCGATTTGGTCGCTGGGACAAGCGATGTTCACGAAGGTCGTCGTGGTCGTGGATCACGATGTGAACGTGCAAGACTTCCGGCAAGTCGCATGGAAATCGTTGTGTGCAATTGATCCTCAAAGGGACGTGGAATTTGTGATGGGTCCCGCCGACACGCTGGACCATGCCTCACGCATTCAGGATTACGGCTCGAAGATGGGGGTCGACGCGACGCGCAAGTGGGAGGGCGAAGGATTCCGTCGTCCGTGGCCGGACGAAATTGTCATGGATGCGGACACGAAATCGCGCGTCGACGCGATTTGGAACACGCTTGGTCTCAAGTGATAGTGGAAAAACAGCCCAGGAAAGTCCTGCGCAGGCTATACTATTACTAGTAGTNCTAGTATTCATGAGCCTCAATCTGTAGTGGTTTCTGGCCTTTTCCTGTCCGCAAGCTCGGTCCGCTAACCCGTATTCTTCACAACAACATGCGAATCCGTTTGCTTGACACTCTTCGCTCAGGATGCCAAATTCACGTGCAGGCGGTTTCTCCTCCGTGGCGATACCAGGGGACTCCGTATCAAGTGGGCTGCGGGTTCGATGGGTCCCGTGGTCAGGGCAATCAAAACGGATGACGAAAAAGAGCAGCTTGCATGAGGCTGCAGTTTGGTTGCAGTACCCGAGTCGTGTGCTAAGCAATNCNTGGCGACGAGATGGCGAAACCCGGGNGCTGGTGCATCGGTTGTGCCAGGTGCCGAGAACCAGATTAGGTTCTATCGCTTAGATTGAGCCGCGTCGAATTTCGGCAAATGGTGGCGGGGATTCCTGAAGGGGTCTCGACATGTTTGGTGGCGGAAAACAAAAGGCTCTTGTTGGGTTGGATATCGGCTCCAGTTCCATCAAAGCGGTGGAGCTGAAGAGCACTAAACAGGGCTATGAACTCGTGAGTTTTGGCCTGGAAGCCCTGGCTCAGGACACCGTCGTGGATGGGGCAATCATGGACGCGCCGCTGGTGGCGGGCGCCATCAGCAGCATATTCGAGACACAAAAAGTTAAAACCAAGAGCGTGGCAACCGCGGTTTCAGGCCACTCCGTCATCGTCAAGAGGGTAACTCTTCCGGCGATGACCGAGGAAGAGCTGTACGACCGTATCCAGTCCGAAGCTAGCCAGCACATCCCGTTCGACATCGCGGACGTAAACCTGGATTATCAGCTTCTAGAGTCCGTCGATTCACAGATGGATGTTCTGCTTGTGGCTGTGAAGAAAGACAAGATCCTGAATCATACGAACGTCCTGGCGCAGTCTGGAAAGAATTCGACGGTCGTGGACATCGATGCCTTCGCGCTGCAAAACAGCTATGAAGTGAACTACGACCCTGACCCGGGACAGACGATCGCCCTGCTGAACATCGGGGCGAGCGTGATGAATATCAACATCGTGCGCGCTGGAATCCCCTTGTTCACCCGCGACGTCTCCGTCGGAGGCAACCAGTACACCGACGCGCTGCAAAAAGAGCTCGACCTGAGTTATGAAGACGCGGAGCGATTGAAAAAAGGCGAGAACATCGCCGGCGTCGCCGAGGAGCATCGCGGAACCATCCTGCGCTCCGTGACCGACATTCTTGTCCTCGAAATCCAAAAAACATTTGACTTCTTCCGTGCAACCGCCGCCGGCGAGAGCATCCAGAAAATCGTCGTGGCCGGCGGCAGCTCCCGCGTGCCTGGTTTGATGGACGTGTTACGGGAAGAATTCGCGGTCCCCGTCGAGGAGATGTATCCGTTTCGCAAGATCGTGATTAATCCGGCGCGGCACAATGAAGAACAAATCCGGGAACTCGCCCCGCGCCTGGCCATCGCCGTGGGGCTGGCGCTCAGGAGCTTCGACGAACCATGATCCGCATCAACCTGCTGGGGAGAGCACGACCGAAAGCAGTACGCCAAGCCGTGCCGCTTGAGGCCGCACTGCAATTGGGGCTTTTAGTGGCTGCCCTCGTCTTTAGTTTTGGACTGCTCTCCATTCATTATTGGCAGATGGACAAAGAAGACAAACAGGTATTGGCGCGCATCCAGAAGCAGAAGGGCGAAAAGGCCCGCCTCGAACAGCTCAAGCAGCAAGTGGACAACTTTGAGAAGCAAAAATCAGTTCTTCAGCAAAGAATTGGAGTGATTGAAGAATTGCAGCGGAACCGCATAGGAGGGCAGCAGCTTCTGGAGGCCATCGCGAATACCGTGAGCCGCACAGATACGCTCTGGCTGACCTCGGTGGATCGCAAGGGCGATTCGTTGTCAATCAACGGTTCTGCCGGCTCCATTGACGCAGTCGCGAATTACATCACGCAATTGAAGCGGTCCGGATATTTTCAACAGGTGGAAATCAAAGAGTCGCACCAGGACACAACCAACAAGGCCGTCCAGATATTCATTTTCACCTTGACGGCCCAATTCGCTCCGCCAGGCTCGATTGGCGCCTCCACGACCACATCCAACTCAACCGCCACCGGCGCTCCCGCTGCTCCAGCCAAGCGCCCGGCGGGGAATCTCTAGGGGTAGCGATGGCGATCTCGTTTCGCGAATATCCATGGTATCTCCAAGCGCTGGTCTTCTTCGCGCTCGCGCTGCTGATCATCGGAGCCGGAGAATACGTGCCGATGTTCCCTGTGGCTGCCATGCGAAACACGCTTCAGGAACATCACGCGCAGGAAGCCGACTTGAACCAGCAAGTAGCCCAGCTGCAGGTGTACGAACGGCGTTATGCCGAATTCAAACTCGAGATGGCGGCGCTCGAAAAGCAATTGGATACCTTGAAGACTATCGTCCCGGAAGAAAAAGAACTGGATGAGTTCATGCGGCTGATACAGGGTGCGGCGGCGGCTTCTGGCGTCCAAATCCGCAGTCTGGCCGCCGAGGCGGTTGTGGCAAAGGAATATCACTATGAGCTGCCATTTTCAATTACGGTGGATGGGCCGTATTTCAACATTGAGGATTTCTTTTCGCGGTTGAGCCGGCTGTCCCGAATTATCAACGTGGGCGACCTAACGTTTAGTGGACTCACCGAGGCTAAGAACTCGACATTTCCCTTGCGTCCTGGCACTACCGTCACTGGCAAGTGCCTGGTCACAACTTTCTTCAGCAAGCCAGGGGAAGCGGCGCCCACCCCGGCTGCAAAGAATCAACCCGCCCGTCGTTAGGCGGAATCGAGCCGACTGACTATGCGACTCGCAATATTATCGCGAACTCTGATGCTGCTGGCGCTGCCGGCGGTCCTCGTAACATGCGCGGCAGCGCAGGACCATCCGAACGTACAGCCATCGAACGTCCGCGACCAATTGAATAAGCCTCCCGCGCCATCGCAGCCTGCTTCCGCTCCGGTTACGCCGAAAGCTCCGGTGTCCACGCAGCAAGCCAAGGCACCGGCCAAAGCGAATCCGCCGGCAAAGGCCGGGGCTACTCCGGATGCCTCGAAATCTCCTACTTCGCCGAAAACTCCCGCAAGAACGGCGGGGAAAAAGGCCGCGAAGCCGCCTGTCGAAAAACCGGCTGAGACAAAAGCTTCAGTATCTCGGCGTGATCCTTTCGATCCGCTCCTGAATAGGCCCAGTCAGGGTCCTACAACGCCGCAAAACCTCCCGCCCGGGAAAGCGGGGCTGGTGGTCGGAACGTTGCGAATTGACGGCATCGTGGGTGGCGCTCATGGAATGATTGCAATCGTGTCGAACCCGCAACAGCGAGTGTATTTCCTGCGCGAAGGCGACAAGCTTTATGACGGCGCCGTCCAGCACATCACGATCGAAGCCGTTTCGTTCCAAGAGTTTGGCAAAGACGCATTTGGCAAGCCCCTTGAACGCCAAGTGACCAAGCGACTTTATCCCAGTCCAGGAGAACAGCAATGAAGACCAAATGGCCAGCCTTCCGGTTCGGCTGCCTGTTATTCGCGGGCGCCGCGCTGACGGCGTTCCCCACGAGCGCGCAGGAAGCAAATGAGGCAGCGACGCCAACGGTAGGGCCATCGTCGTCGATCTCGCGCGTTGAAGTTGGCCGCTCGGGGCAACGTACAACAGTCCGCATTACTGGAACCGGGGATCTCCGCTACCACACCTCCCGGCTGGATGATCCGGCGCGCCTGGTTCTGGACTTTGTGGATACACGCCTGGCCGTCTCCAGATACACGGTGGCAAGCAATTACGTCCCTGTACGTGACGTACGCTTGGGACAGTCCAAGCCTGAGCTTTCGCGCGTCGTAATCGATCTCGCTAAATTCGTCCCCTTTACAGTGCAGGCAGACGGCTCGGAGTTGACCATTTCCTTCTCGCCGCGTGATGAGGCATTCATTCCGACGGCCCTTCGGCCGGTCAGGAAACTCGTGAAACAGAATCTTGCGTCTGCAAAGATCCCGCAGATGCCGCTACCGGCTTGGCTCACTGGAAAGGGCATGGCATTTGCGCGTCCTGCCGACGGGCCTGCTGCGCCCGAGCCACAAAATCCACCTGCAGACGTGCCACAGGCCTCGGCGGCTCCTTCGCCGACCAAAAAATATACGGGAGATCCGATCTCGGTGAATCTGAAAGATGTGGACCTGAAGGACTTCTTCCGTCTCATTCACGAAATCAGCGGACTGAACATCGTGCTGGACCCCGCGGTTCACGGGACGGTAACGCTGGTTTTGGATGAAGTGCCGTGGGACCAGGGTCTGGACATCGTCTTGCGCAACAATGGGCTCACGCAGGAAATTGACGGCAACGTCCTGCGAATCGCGACGCAGGATACGTTGAAGCGTGAAGCCGACCAGCGGCGCGACCTTCTCAAGGCCCAATCGGACGCCATTGAAACGGTGACAGCCACGCGCGTCCTCAGCTACGCGAAGGCCGAAGCCATGGTGCTCACGCTGAAAAAATTCCTTACGCCCCGCGGCGATCTCTATGCCGATCCGCGTTCGAACACACTGATCGTGAGGGATATCCCCTCTTCGATACCGAAGATCGACAATTTGCTGCGTCAACTAGACCGGAAGTCACAGCAGGTAGAAATCGATGCCCGGGTCGTCCAGGCTTCCCGCTCCTTTGCGCGGGATATAGGCACACTATTTGCGTTCTCGACCTCGTCAGGTGGCAATGTTTTTGGCGGAAATTCGGCTGTGGGGACCAGCCCGATTTCTCGAACCGTAGTCCCGCCGTTTAGTTCGCCGGCGCTGATTACTGGCACGGCAGCGTTAACCCCCGGAACCCCTGCGGTTGTTCAAATGCCTCTGGCAACAAACCTCGCCGCTGGGGCTCCAACCAGTGGGCTCAGTTACCTGTTCAGCAGCGTCAATTTTGCTCTCGACTTTCAGCTGTCGGCGATGGAATCCAGGGGAGTCGGCAAGGTGCTGTCGGAACCCAAGGGCGTAACACAGAACAACGAAAAGCTGACCGTGAAGCAGGGTCAAAAGATTCCGATTCAAACGACGGTCAACAACACCGTTTCTATCCAGTTAATTGACGTTGTCCTTAGACTGGAAGTAACACCTCAGATTACTGCTGAGGGCACCGTCTTCATGGATGTGACGGTCGAAAATACACAGATCGACACGGGCATCCCGCGCATTAATGGAACTCCGGCACTTGATACGCAGTCAACCGAAACCAAGGTATTGATCAATGACGGCGGCACAGTGGTTATAGGCGGTGTTGTGGTTAGCAACCAGACTACAAACATTCAACAGGTACCTCTCTTGGGCAGCGTGCCGCTGATCGGGAACCTGTTCAAGCGAACCACGGTCAACGTAACGTCCCAGGAACTGCTCTTCTTTGTGACGCCCCGGATTCTGCCGGGCTAAGTTCCTGCGAGAGGGTTACAAATCAGGTGGCTCGGGAGGAGGCTTCGGTCTCCTCCTTTCTTTATTATGGCAGCCCTTCTATGGAAGCAATGATTGCCAACCGGTTGAAGCGCGTCCGCCGCGCTCTCGAAGACGCAGGCGCGAACACACTCCTGGAAACGCACCCGGCGAATGTCTATTACTTGAGCAGTTTTACCGGCGACTCCGGCATGTTGCTTGTGGAGCCTTCAACCGTGACGTTGTTTACTGACGGTAGGTTCGCCATTCAAGCCAAAGAGGAAGCGCCGGGCGTCCGCACCCACATTCAACGCGGAGGCACTCTCCTGGCCGCTGTAAGCGAATATTTGAGCCGGAAGCGTCAGATCCGTGCCGTCATTGCCCCCTCGCGGCTCAGCCTTGCGAGTTGGACTGCCCTCAAAAAGGCGGCGGGGAAGGGCATTCGCTGGCTGGCCGTCGACGGTCTTGTGGACCGACTCCGCGCGATCAAGGATGNCGCGGAAATCGAACGAATTCGNGATGCGGCCCGAGTCGGNTCCGAGGTCATGCAGGANACAATANGCCTGGTGCGGCCCGGGGTGACCGAACTTGATCTTGCGGCCGAGATCGGTTTTAGGATGCGCCGCAAGGGTGCATCCGGGGAGTCCTTCGAGGCCATCGTGGCCGCAGGACCCCGTTCGGCGTTGCCCCATGCGCGTCCCACGATCCGCCAAATCGGGAGAAATGAGTTGGTCGTGTTGGACCTGGGTGCTATACTGCGCCGCTATTGTAGCGATCTTACGCGCACCGTGTACGTTGGCAGGGCGCCCTCCCGTGTCCGCAAGTGGTACCAAGCCGTACTGGAAGCCCAAGCTGCCGCACGGGACGTTGTGAGGGCTGGGGTAACCGCCGGCGCGGTGGATGCAGCCGCCAGAAGCCTCCTGCAACGTAAAGGGTTGGGGCGTTACTTTGTCCATAGCACTGGCCACGGGCTTGGCCTTGAGATCCATGAGGATCCGAGGCTAGCTCGCGGACAAAAAGGGCTCTTGGAGACTGGAAACGTGATAACCCTGGAACCTGGCGTGTACATCGAAGGCGTTGGGGGAATCCGCATCGAAGACGACGCCGTAGTGACCCAGCGTGGCGCCGAAATTCTGACGACGGCTTCGCGGGAATTCCTCGAAATCTGAACAATTATGAAGGGATCGAAAAAACAATCCCCGAGCACTGAGTTTTCTGTTCCGGGCATGGACCTCGGGCAATTAGAGCGATTGCTTTCCTTCATGTCCGAGCATGGGCTTGAGGAATTCGAGTACGCTCACGGTGACCTGCGCATCCGGCTGAAAAAAGCGGNCGCGCCCCCAAGTGCCGCTCCGGTCCGGGCGTTACCTGTGGCTCCAGATGCCGGCGTGCCGGGAACGTCTGCCCGTCCAGAGGCAACCCCTGCGGAATCAGCCGGCACCTCGGCTCCTGAGTCTTCTTCGCCCGCGACATCAGCATCCCCGGCCGAGGATTTGCACGTTATAAAATCGCCGATCGTGGGGACGTTCTACGCAGCCCCCAGTCCGGATGCTGGACCGTTCGTAAAGGTAGGAGATTTGGTTGAGGCGGGCCAAACCGTATGTATCATCGAAGCGATGAAATTAATGAACGAAATTGAAGCGGACATCAGCGGGGAAGTGACGCGAATCCTGGTTGAAAACGGCCAACCGGTGGAATACGGCGAGCCGCTGTTCGCACTGCGCCACACGGGCAAGAAAAAATAGCCGGACCGTCCCAGGCAACACCGGCCTCAAATGTTTCGAAAAATCCTCATCGCCAACCGTGGTGAAATCGCCTTGCGCGTAATCGACGCGTGCAAAGAGCTGGGCATCGCCACGGTCGCGGTCTACTCTGAAGCGGACAGGAATTCGCTGCACGTGCGTTTTGCGGACGAAGCCGTGTGCATCGGCCCCCCGCGCTCGAGCGAGAGTTACCTGAACATTCCGCAAGTCATCAGCGCGGCCGAAATTACCAACGTGGATGCGATACATCCTGGCTACGGCTTTCTCTCCGAGAACGCCAACTTCGCCGAGGTGTGCGAGGCGTCGCATATCACCTTCATCGGCCCATCACCAGACCTGCTCCGGATGATGGGCGAGAAGGACCAGGCGCGACGCGAAATGGCGGGCGCAGGCGTACCCGTCGTGCCTGGCTCCCAAGGAATCGTTCCGGATGAAGCCGCGGCTCTCGCGGAAGCGGCGCGTATCAAGTATCCAGTAATTGTAAAGGCCTCGGCCGGAGGCGGTGGGCGTGGGATGCGCGTGGTTCGGAGCGAAGAAGAGTTGCCGGCGGCGTTTGGGACCGCCCGGAACGAAGCGCAGCAGGCCTTCGGCACGCCCGATGTTTACCTTGAGAAATTCATCGAGCGGCCGCGGCACATTGAATTTCAGGTTCTGGGGGATAAGCATGGCCGCGTGATGCACCTGGGGGAGCGCGAGTGCAGTATCCAACGCAGGCACCAAAAGCTGATCGAAGAATCGCCATCCCCGGCCCTGGATGACAAGAAGCGCGCCGAGCTGGGCGCGCGTGTCACGACGGCGCTCGAACAGATGGGTTACAGTAATGCTGGCACGGTCGAATTCCTGATGGACGAAGATGGATCGATCTACTTTATCGAGATGAATGCCCGGATTCAAGTGGAGCACCCGGTCACTGAAATGGTTACCGGAGTGGACCTGGTCAAGTCGCAGATCCGCCTGGCAGCTGGCGAAAATCTCGAAGACGTCGTAGGACAGCCCGTCTCGCGCGGACATGCCATCGAATGCCGCGTAAACGCCGAGGATCCTGAAACATTCGTGCCTTCGCCGGGACGTATTACGGTGTTCCGCGTCCCTGGAGGTCCGGGCATTCGGGTAGACACCGCGGCCTATGCCGACGCGATTATTCCGCCCTACTACGATTCGCTTATCGCGAAGTTGATCGCCTACGGCGACACGCGTGGAGAAGCGATCGCGCGCATGCGCCGCGCGTTGGAGATGTTTGTCGTCGAGGGCATCAAGACATCAATCCCCTTGCATCGCAAAATACTGGCGGACCCGGACTTTGCTGCAGGCCGTCTCGATACCCACTTCCTTGACCGATTCGCTACAGTGCTCGCCGGATAACTCCAAATGAACCTTGTCTTCCCTCGCCTCTATGCCATACTCGACTCCAGTTTGCTCACCACATCGGAGCTGGTTTTGGCCGAAATGCTGGCAGGATCCGGGGTCGAGCTGATTCAATACCGCAATAAGAAGGCTCCCTCTCGCGACCTGTTTGAAATCTCCCTGCGGCTTTCCACCGCAATGGCGCAACGCGATGTGCGCTTCATCGTAAATGACCGGCCGGATATTGCGCTTCTTTCCGGCGCCGGCGGCGTTCACGTCGGACAGGAAGACCTGGGCGTCGAAGAAGCCCGCGCAATTTGCGGCAGACCGCGCTGGGTCGGAGTTTCAACGCACACGCTCGACCAGGTGGCGGCGGCGGATCGTACGTCCGCCGATTACGTCGCGTTTGGACCGATTTTCCCCACGACAACCAAGCAAAATCCAGATGCCGTAGTTGGGACAGAACTTCT
>JGI12635J15846_10004936_pt1 | contig 11528 bp, 11 predicted proteins | sample BlaSpr_A8_OM2_M2_FD_15846 | JGI IMG/M metagenome (IMG submission 15846) | reverse complement strand
ATTGTCCGCCAGATGATGCGCTGGGTGAAGGTCGAGGACGTGGGCGACACCACGTTCCTGCTGGAGCAGCAACTGGATAAGTTCCGCTTCCGGGAAGAGAACGAGCGCGTGATCAAGGAGGGCGGCAAGCCGGCTACCGGCCGCCCGCTGCTCCTCGGCATCACGAAGGCTTCGCTCTCGACCGACTCGTTCATCTCGGCGGCGTCCTTCCAGGAGACCACGCGCGTGCTCACCGAAGCTTCCATCCAGGGAGCGGTCGATCACCTGCGCGGACTCAAGGAGAACGTCATCGTCGGCCGCTTGATCCCTGCCGGCACCGGCATGGAGTACTACCGCAACGTGCGCCTCTCGCCCGAGATGGAAGAGGCCGCGGCCAAGGTACAGGCGGAAGTCTCGGCGGCATACGAAGAGGCGGAGCGCGCTCTCGAAATGATGCGTCACGAGGGCGAAACCGAGGAACTGGCGGCGGAGTAGGCCAAAGGAGTTGGTGATCGGGGGCGAACCAGTTCGCCCCCGAGCGCCTTTTTGGCAACTAAATACCGATGGCAACCCCAGCGAGATTGCAATTCGAGGAACCTGCCCCGCTTCCTTCATTGCTTCCGGAGGCTCGCGGCCCTAAGCTAGGGCCAGCGATGCTTCGCTTTCTACGCCTCCTGCGACTGGCTTTCTGGCGTGCCTTCCAGCACGACGCTTTTTCGATCGCGAAAGCTTCCGCTTATTCAGCCATCCTTACTTTTTTCCCGGCCTTGCTGGTCGTTGGCTCAGTGCTGGCCACATCGCGCAAAGGCGCGCCCTACCTCCGGGAAATCTCTTACGCGTTGTCACGAATCTTGCCGGCGGGCAGCAACACCGCGATGAATTTTCTGCGGGGCGCGGCGCAACGTCCGGTGAGTCTGCTGGTCACTGCTTCCCTGCTTACCTTGTGGACCGCCTCCGGCGTCATGGTCTCCTGGATGGAAGGCTTCCGGCGCTGTTATGAGCTGCCGAAAATCTGGGGACTGGTGAAAGAGCGATTGATTTCATTTCTTCTCGTCGTGTTCACCCTCCTTCCCATGACGTTCTCTACCCTGCTGGTGGCCTTTGGGAGCAAGATCGAAACCACCATTCTCTACTACACCGCGCATGAATTCAGCGCTTACATTTTGCTGATGTGGACGTGTATTCGCTGGCTGATCGCCACGCTTACCAGCATCGCGGTGATTGCTCTCATTTACCACAACGCGGTCCCGCGCACTCAACCCTGGCCCAGCGTCATCCCCGGTGCCACACTCGCCACCGGCTTGTGGTTTTCCTCCACTCTGCTCTTCGGCTGGTACCTGCAACACTATGCCGATTACAGCCTCATCTACGGGTCGCTCGGCGCCGCGATCGCCTTGCTCGTCTGGATGTACATGGTTTCCCTCGTCATTCTGGTGGGAGCGGAATTCAATGCCATGCTATTTCCCCGCGCCATGCTGGGAAAAGAACTGATCGCAATCAACCACCAGAGAGCATAGCTATTTCCCGAAGAAGTTCACACTCCAGAAAAGGTCGTTTTGAAGAGTGGATGAGCTCCGAATCGTTCGTAGGGCAACGAGTGCGTCCGTTCCGGCGAATGAAAGCACTTTCAAACGGTTACAATAATTCATTCGGGTTGAGCCGATTTTGTGGAGCCATGAAACAAAGCAAATCAGAAGCAGCGAAGGAAAAGCCCTATAGCGCGCAAGGTGTTTCTGCGGACGCGCCTTCAACAATCTCCTCGGTCCGCCGAGCCAAGATCATCTGCACCATCGGTCCAGCCTGTCACTCCGAGGCTGTGATGCGCGACCTGCTTCGTCTGGGAATGGACGTGGCCCGCCTGAACTTTTCCCACGGCTCGCACGAAGATCACGCTAGCAACATCGAACGCCTGCGCCGTGCCGCTGAGAATGAAAACCGCACTATCTGCATCCTGCAGGATTTGCAAGGTCCGAAGATCCGCACGGGGCGGCTGGAGCGCCATGAGCCTGTGGCCCTGAAGAGCGGTTCTACAGTGGTGATTACTCCGCGTGACATTGCCGGCACGGCCACCAAAATTTCCACCACCTTTCCTGATCTCGCCCAGGAGGTTTCTCCCGGAGCGCGCATTCTTTTGTGCGACGGTCTGATCGAATTGCGGGTGCGGACCGTGCGCGGTAAAGATGTAGTCTGCGATGTTTTGAACGGCGGTAGCCTGGGCGAGCACAAGGGGATCAACCTGCCAGGCATTGCTTTGTCGATCCCCGCCATGACGGATAAAGACCGCAAGGATCTGGAGTTTGGCTTGGAGCACGGCGTGGACGCGATCGCGCTCTCCTTCGTGCGCTCCGCCGCCGACGTCAACATGGTGAAGCAAATCGTGATCGGATTGGGCTGCGATACTCCACTGATTGCGAAACTGGAGAAGCCGCAGGCGGTCGATCGGCTCGAGGAAATTCTGGAGGCGGCCGATGGAGTCATGGTCGCGCGCGGCGATTTGGGTGTGGAAATGGCGCCGGAAAAAGTGCCCGTCATTCAGAAGCATGTGATCCGCCGGGCGGCGCAGTGGCGCAAGCCGGTGATCACGGCCACGCAGATGCTCGAGTCGATGATCGAAAACCCTCGGCCCACGCGGGCGGAAGCCAGCGACGTGGCCAATGCGATCTTTGACGGAACCGATGCAGTCATGCTCTCCGCTGAAACCGCCAGCGGAAACTATCCTCGCGAAGCGGTAGCGATGATGGCACGCATTGTGATCGAAGCCGAAAGCAATATGGGAGAGTTTACGCAGCCTCGCCGCCGCGACCGTCATGCCCTTTCCATCGCCGAGACGATTTGCGAATCTATCGCCCACGCCGCGGCAGACCTGCCCATGGGGGCAATTGCCGTTTTCACCGAGACCGGCAACACGGCGCGCATGATTTCCAAATACCGTCCGCAGGCTGCCATCTACGCCTTTACTCCCAACTCCGCCGTCGCCCAGCGCACCAATCTCTATTGGGGTGCACATCCCATGAAGTGCGCGCCCGCGCTGTCCTCCGAAAACATGGTGCGGGTTGCCGAAAAGGAATTACTGGACCGCCGCTTGCTCAAGCCCGGGGATGTGCTGGGAGTCGTAGCCGGCACGCGCCAATCCTCCGGCTCAACCAACTTGATGCGCCTGCACACCGTGACCTCCGAAGAAGCCGCCGCCACTCTAACCAAACCGAAGCGCAGCAAGAGTCCCCAGAAGCTATAATCACGGGGTTATGTCGAAGCAGTATCTATCCATCGCGATTTGGGAACCGCTTGCCGACATGGAGGTGGCCTCGCTAGGGACCATCCGCGAACTCAATGCGATTGTGTCCAGAAAAAATTACGGGCGCGATCTTCTTTATCGTACCAGCGACTCTCACTACGTGCTGTTGCGCTACTGGAACTCCGAGCAGGCGCGCAGCGCCGCTCAGGAAGATCCCGAAGTGTTGCGCTGTTGGGCCCGCCTGGGAAATGAAATTAAAATTCTGAAAGTCTACGAGAAGCTGCAAGAGATCGGCGTGGCCGGGATTGGCGTGTAGAAATGTCCGCAGAATCCAGCCCGCGGATTTTTACCGACGTGAGGGTGGAACCATTCGTTCGTGGTTTCTTGCATCGTCCTCCAAGTCCCGAGAATCAGGGATTCGTTCTGACTCATGGCGCAGGTTCGAATTGCCAGGCTCCGCTGCTGATTGCATTGGCGGAAACTTTTGCCGCTGCCGGCTTCGTGGTGCTGCGCTGTGATTTGCCGTTCCGGCAGGACCGTTCTTTCGGTCCGCCCGGACCGGGCGATGCCAAGCGCGATCGCGCTGGACTTAAGAACGCAACCGCGGTCCTGAAGAATTTAGTCGGCGGTCCTGTTTTCTTAGGAGGCCACTCCTACGGCGGGCGGCAAGCCAGCATGCTCTGCGCCGAGCAGGGGAAAGCCGAGCCCGATCAAATCCCCGGCCTGTTATTAATGTCCTACCCTCTGCACCCGCCCCGGAAACCGGCGCAGCTTCGCACGCAGCATTTTTTCGACCTGCGCACCCCCGCTCTCTTCGTGCACGGCACCCGCGATCCATTTGGATCGATCGCGGAAATGGAGCCGGCTTTGAAACTGATTCCCGCTAGGACCAAATTGCTGACCGTGGAAGGGGCGGGGCACGATTTAGGATTCAAGGGAAAAGCGAAACGAGAGAAATTGCCAGAAGCAATACTGCGGGAATTTAGCGAATTCTTTGGCCTGCCATAGGAACATTTATCGCAAGGTCGCGCCCCCCGTCAGTTCACCCAGCCCGACTTCGATCCGCCATTGCCCTTGCGTGGCCCATCATCCGGTGGAATGTAGTTGCCGTGTTCGTCGAACTCCACTTTGCGATCATGCTTGCTCATGTAGACTTCAAACTTCTTTGCCGCCCGCCGGCGCTTCCAGCGGTAGTAGTCGTTACGCACGCTGAAATACCGCTCGGAGGTGGCAAACATCAAACCCTTCCGCGGCAGGAACTTGAGATACAAATAACCGAAGAGCAATCCGCCTAGATGCGCGAAGTTATTTACCCCGCCGGTTTCCTGGATGGCTCCTACCAGCGTTAGGAAAACGATGCCCCAGACGAAATATTTGGCCTTGATCAGGAATGGCAGGGGGAACATCATGATTTCGCTTTCGCCGTAGAGCACGCCGAATGCGACCAGCAGGCCGTAAATCCCACCCGAAGCCCCAATCGTCGGGGCTCCGGCCGAGAGTCCGGGGACGTGCGCGTAACTCACAACTACCGTGGTGAGGGCCGCCGCAACCGTGCAAAAGAAATAGAACTCGAGAAATCGTTTCGATCCCCAATCGCTCTCGATCTGCGAGCCAAACATCCACAGCGCCAGCGCGTTAAAAAGGAAGTGCAGCAACTCGAAGTGCAAAAAGGAATATGTGATCAGCTGCCACACCATCCCATGAACAACAAGCTTCGGGATCAGTCCCAGATAAACCAGCACCCACTGACGAGCGAAGGGCGAGGCAACTCCAAGCACCGCCATCAGCAGATAAATTCCGGCATAGAGCAGGATCAGCCGCTTCACCCAGCGTGTGAACGGAGGCAGGCTCAACGAGATAGTACGTCCGCGATTCATCGGCACGGTGGGACCTCTACTGCGCAAAGAGAAAAAACCGCAACTGATATCGTATCAGGTTGCGAGTCCCGCGAGTCACCGCTCCGGCAGCGGCATCACGGGCAAACTGACATGTCCGTGCGCATCCACAGTCCGCACTGCAAAGATGACATTGTCTTTGGAAAGTTTCAAAGTTGCGCGCGTCACATCTCCAACTTTTTCAACCTGTTCCCATTCCGGGCTGGTGGTGGCGCGCCAAAGAATTTCATAGCCAGAAGCTAATCCCTCCGGAGGATTGTCCCAGGTTAGCGCGGAGTCATTCTCCAAATCCTTGGTCAGCAAATGCACATTGGTCGGGGGCGCCGGCGCCGATGCCAATGACGCGAGCGTTGCCGCGTTCAACCGGGCTACATGCGCGACGTAGTCAAAGTTCACAAACTTTGTCAGGTCCCCATATTTAATGCCGTTCTCGGTGCGGACGTTCTGATGCTGGTGATGAAAGTCTTCGCGAAATTCGGTGAAGCGGACTGCGGCAAATCCCTGCTGGTTGAATGAATAATGGTCGCCACCGCGCAAGTAGCGGTCCAGCCGGAAGACCAGCATCGGCTTCACGCCGGCGTCGTAGGAACGCCCGACGTCGAAGACGTAACGCGCCAACTCCCGCGATGGAGAGTCGTTCTCACCGCCCAGCGCGCGGATTCGCCGAATGTCTTGGTCCGTAGCGGCGGAGGGCACGCCTTCGGAAAATACGCGCACCACGGAGTGATCCTGCTCCGGACTTTTGTCGCCACCTACGATGTCATTGTTGAGCGCCGCTTCTATATTCCAGCCCTGATCCTTGGCCATTTTGGCAAAGTGCTGGCTCCCATTCAGTCCTTGCTCTTCACCTGCCACGGTTAAAAAAATAATCGTCGCGGGAAACTTCAGCTTGCTCAAGACCCGGGCGCACTCCAGGCTGACGGCGGTTCCGCTGCCATCGTCGTTCGCCCCCGGCGCGTTGCCCTTGGTATCGAGCGTGTCGCTGTTACGCGAGTCGTAGTGGCCCGTGACCAGGACGATACGTTTTGCATTCGCCGCGTCGGTTCCCTTCAACACCGCATAAACATTGGTGATTTCGGTGGGATCGGGAATCCGCTCGGCTGCCGGCTGGGTAAAACTGTCGGTCCTCACTTCCAGGCAGCCGTCGCAATCCTTGGCGTAGCGCTCGAATTCCGACTTGATCCACTCGCGCGCGGCGCCTACTCCACGTCCTTCGCTGATTGCAGCCTGGTCCTGCGGCGAGATGGTCAGCCGGGTTCCAAAGCCGACCAGGGCCTCGATATTGGCGCGGATGCGCTCTGCCGAAACCTGCTGCAGCGCCGCCGCAATACGGTTGTCGATCGCCATGGGTTCGACCGCAGTGGTATCGGACGTTTTGAGGTCCACTTGATTTTGAGCGACCATCGTCGCGCTTACCAATACCACCACGGCAGCCACAGGCCACAATCTTTTGTGCGCAGAAAAAATCATGTAATCTCCGGTATGCAAATTGTCAAGACCGGCGGCATATTTTCCGCCAAATTATAATCTTATTCCCTACAGCACTCGCCCCCTTGACACTACACCGGGGGAAGAATCTAAATACTACCAGCGGTATCTAATGGGAGCGGAGGAATCAATGGTTCTTTGTCCCGAATGCGAAACCGATCTGGATGTGGAAGAAGAAGAGGTCGACGAAGGCGAAATCGTCTCCTGCCCGGAGTGTGGCACCGACTTCGAAGTCGTTACGACCAGTCCGCTTGAGCTGAAGGCGATCGAAGAAGGTTATGTGGAAGAGGAAGAAGAAGTGGAGACCGAAGACGGTGACGAGTAGCGCCTGCCGCTCACTTTCGTCTGTACGCTGCTCCCCTTTTCAACTGCTGCTTTTGTTCGTCTTGTTCTCGGTCAGTCTGCAGCTCTCCCCTGTTGCTAACGCCGCATCCGCGCCCAAAAAACTCAAACCAACGGATCCCTATGCGCTGCTCTTCGGAACGGTGTGGGGGCCGGATGATCATCCGGCTTACGGCGTCAAGGTCAAGATTCGCCGCGCCTCCGACAAGAAGCCCCAGTGGGAGCTCTTTTCCGACCATCATGGCGAATTCGCGCTGCGGGTTGCGGCCGGCAAGAATGACTACATCGTGGGCGCCGATCTCAAAGGCGTAAAAACGGCGGATGGCCATCCCGTGCATCTGGTGGAAGAGGTTCCGGTCCACGTGGAGTATGATGAACGCGTCGATATTGGTTTGCATCTGGCCCGCTAGAATCATCCCGAGTCGGGCAAGTGGAAGGGAAGAACGACAAGATTCAAATGATTCTCAGATTATCTTCCAGGCATGCCGCTCTCGTCGTCTGTGCTCTGCTGCTCGTAATCGGTGTGACCGCGGGTGCCGCCCTGGATGGAAAAGACAAGCAGCAAGGCCGGTTGCTATCCGGCAAAGTGCTCGATCCGCAGGATAATCCCGTCGTGAGCGCGGTTGTATACCTGACCAACACGCGCACCCACGCCGTGAAAACATATATTGTGGGACAGGATGGAACGTACCGTTTTCCCGGACTTTCGACCGTAGATTACGAAGTCTACGCGCAGTACAACAACCACAAGAGCGACACCCGCTCGGTCAGCCAGTTCGACGACCGCTCCCAGGTCTACATCGATCTCAGAATCGATACCCGCTAAGACAAAAAAACAGAGTACATTCGCCATTTATTCGTCTTTATCAGCTGCGCAATCTCCGCATGCAACTCTTATGCGTTTTCCGGGTTCAATATGTAAGGATGTTCTTGGGTGGGAGGAGACCTTGAAAGCATTGCACCTGTTTCAAACGAAGAATCGTTTTGGATTGACGGCGGCCGGAGCTGCCGCCATCCTGATCCTGATGGCGGCTTACGCTTTTGCCCAACAGGGCGCCATGAGTCCTTATCCGGATGAACAAGATGGAGTCAGCGCCGGCGGCAAGTGGATGGAGTTCCGCTCAGAGGACAAGATGACGGCCGCGAAAAAAGTCCGCTTCGAACTGCTTTCGAACAATTATCTTCGCGAAGATCCCGACTACAAGCCGCGAGTCGAAGTCGTCTGCACCAACGGTAAGTATGAGTACGCCGACTTCAATCCCGGCGCTCGGCTGGGACAGCCTGACTATCCTGGCTTCTGGGGCCAGCCGAAAATGGAAGTCAGGGTGCGCATCAACGACAACCACGATAACAAGGGCTGGAACTGGGTACGCGGTCACTTCCTCGCCATGGACAAGGGCACGGTTCGCGCTGCGATTGGCGCCCAGGTATTTAATGTGGAGGTCAAGACCAGGACCGGCTACTCGATTGCCGAGTTCTCGCCCGGCGGCCTGAATTTGGATGAAGTCCGGCACGTCTGCGATCTGACGCCACATAAGCCATAGTTCCTTGATTTGGGTGGGGGAGGGCCGGGCCTGGGGGGGCTCGGCCCGTTTTTGATTTGCAGCGCATTGCCGTGACCTTCGATGCTGCCCTGTCAGTTACTTGCGTGTTTGACCCGCCGGCTGTTTCACTGGAATCATTCTGGCTGGCGAGGTCGAGGTAACGATGGACAGCAACGTGATTGAAGGGGCGGCGTTCCTGCTGTTTGTGGTGGGAGTGTCGGTCTATGGAATCATCCTCTACAACGAGTTGATCCGGCTGCGTAACGATAACGATCGCGCGTGGGCCAACATCGATGTGTTGCTCAAACAACGTCACGACGAGATCCCCAACCTGGTGGAATCGGTAAAGGGATACATGCAGCACGAGCAGAGCACGCTGGTGGCGGTGACGCAGGCCCGGGCCGCGTCCATGAATGCGGCCAGTATTGGGCAGAAGGCGCAGGCCGATTTATTGATGACGGGCGCGCTGCGCGGGCTGTTTGCCGTCGCCGAGAATTATCCGCAGCTCCAAGCCAACGAAAATTTTCTCAAGCTGCAAGGTCGCATCAGCGAACTGGAAGACCGCATCGCAGATCGCCGCGAGTTTTTCAACGACGACGTGAACACTTACAACACCCGCATCGGCCAGATTCCCGAAGTATTTTTGGCAAGCTACATGAGCCTCAAACCCCGCTCCCTGTTCAAGGTGAACGACGAGGACCGGCGCCAGGTGGAAGTGAGATTTCAGAGCAAGGAAGCGGCAGGGGGGGCGTAGCCAGCGGTTTTCATCTTCCGGAATTTGCTTGCATCGCAGCTTACTGCGGCCCTGTCGAAATCGGCACATTTGCCGTAACCACGGTCGCCGGATCGTCCCGGAGCTTGAGGTAAAGAGTTCTGCCTTTGGGCTGGGGAATCGTCAACGCATCCTGCACAAATCCATCCGGCACGGTCACAGAGTTGGTGAAGGCGGGATCGCTGCTGACCGCATCGATGAGAAAAAGCTTGTCTCCGTTGAGCGTGCACGGTTTCTCCGCGTCTAGTGCGCAACGAACTCCTTCCAGCACAGGAACTCGCACTAGCGTGATCAGAGGTTGCCAATCTCCATCCATTCCATCCGCGGCAATCGGACGAAATTTCAGCGGGCCGAACGCCGAGGGACCGAGCAACTTCATGGCGTCGAGCACGCCGAGCATGGTCTTGGAATCCTGGGGCATGAGATTGCCATCTTTCTCGCTCAAAACCACGCTGAAAGACTCGTCGGCGGTGGCAACCTGGATCTTCTCGGTGGGTGGGAAATTATCCGGAACCTGCGTTTTCAGAAAGAAATTCAGCCGCGCCTCCTGAGGAAGTTCGTCCTGGCTTTCCAGTTGAACCGTGGATGGCGAACTTGAAGCATCCACCTGCACGCTCTTGCTAAGCACTGTGACCCGTGGCCGTGGATCTTCCACGGCAGTTTTTAGTTGCAGGGAGCGGCCATCCTGTAGCGTGACATTGACGACGATGGAGTCTCCTGCCTGCAGCCGTTTGCTCACCGATGCGTCGTGGCAGACCAGTTTCAGTTCGTCCTGCTGATTTGCCCGAGATAAACCGTCGGGGGTGAAACTAAGGCCACCTAGTTGGAGTGACGTGACCTGATCGAGCCTGGTGCCTTTGAGTACTCCCTCGGAGTCGCCGGCATGCATGTCGAAAGCATCCAGGCGTCCGGCCTCGGAATAAGTGTGCAGCGGAATTTCATCGGGCTGGCGAGCGCCCTGTTTGTGGATCATTAGGGTGAGCGGTCCGGCGGTTGCGTTTTGCAACGCTACTGTCACTTCCAGTTCTTCAGGCTTGGTCGCCTTCCATCCTGCTTCGGTGATCTTCCCTTTCTCATCCCGCAGGCTTACGGCGCTAACGCAGCAGGCATCGGGAGACTGAAGGTGCAGCGTATCTTCGCGGCCGACGATAAGCGCGCTGGCATCCTTGGACGCAAGCACCCACTGCTGAGGACTGGAAGCGCGCAGACGGAACCGCGGGCCATCGAAGGATCGAAAGCCCCAAACGCCGCGCAGGATCCCGCTGACCTCGCCCTCCACCTCGGCAGACTGCATCGCCGTAGTATCGATCACAAAGCCGCCTTGCGCGGGATCGGGGACCGCTGGAAGATCCATTCCAGACTTGGTTTCTAGGTGCAGGACAAAGTTATGCGCCAACTCGGTAGCGAACACTAGCGGAGCCCCGTCCGTAGGCAGCAGCAGGGAAGGTTTGTCGATACAGAAAACCTGGGTGGCATCCATGGGATGCAGAGGCGGGTTGGCCGCCGGCACCACCAGGGGCAGGGCGATTACGATGACGGACTTTGGATTTCGGAAAGAAGGCGGATAGTTGAGGCGGAGATTAAGGTTGTCCTTCTTGGGCAGCGAGAGCGCCGGGATGTACTGATATTGCGCGGTATGCGCGGAGCCAAGAATTCGAACCACGTCCACAACTGCGCCCACGTATGGGCTGTAGTATCCGGCGCCCGCGGTCGGAGTCGCGCTGACCTGAACCAGCAGGTCGCTGGAGGGGCCCGAACTAAGGGTCGCGACCATGGTCTGGCTGTGAGCGTCATCGAGAACCAGTTGATCGGTGTTCTGAGTAAGGCAGGGAGCCTGCTGCGCGCTGGGCTTGTCAAAGCACTGCTGGTCGAGGCGGATGTTGAGGCTGCGCGCCAGAAGAGTGCTGCGCGCCTTCATCTGTTCGGGATCCGGGGAAGCCTCGTGAACAGAATCGAGATATTTCTCCAGACGCTGGCGATCGAGGCTGGCCTGTTCAAGATCCTGCGCGGCACGCACGAAGGCTCCCGGTTTACCCCGCACTGCGCTGCGCACGGTGCTGAAGGCACCACCCGTTTCCGGCGCCAGAAGTACGATCACTTCCTGCGCTTCGCTGGGTACTGTGACGTAGATGCCTTCATCACGCACCGGCTTCGTCCAGGCTTCGACTCGGGTGAACCAGGAGTCGGGCGGAGGATTGGTAGCGCCACGGAGGAAGGCCACGATCATCAAGTAGCGAACCGATTGCGTCTCCGGTAAGTCAGGATGGAGCCAG
>JGI12635J15846_10004935_pt1 | contig 11529 bp, 7 predicted proteins | sample BlaSpr_A8_OM2_M2_FD_15846 | JGI IMG/M metagenome (IMG submission 15846) | reverse complement strand
CATCAACCTCACGCTCGGCGCGGTCAACACGGTCGTTCTCATCGGCAGCTCCCTGACAATGGCGATGTCCGTCTGGGCCGCACAGGTCGGTAAGAAACAGCTCGTTACGATCTTCCTGATTCTGACCTTGGTCCTCGGCAGCGTGTTCCTTGGGATCAAGGGCGTCGAATATCACGAGAAGTTCGTCGAGCACCACGTGCCCGGGCTGAACTTTAATTTTGAGCCAGGCGCCGATGCCGCGACCAACGCCCACGCGCAACTCTTTTTCTCTCTGTACTTTGCGATGACCGGCTTGCACGCGCTGCACATGATCATCGGCGCCGGACTTCTGATCTGGCTCATCAAAGAGTCGTTCAAAGGCCGATTCAATCCCGAGTACAGTACACCCGTCGATCTTGTGGGTTTATATTGGCACTTCGTCGATATTGTGTGGATTTTCCTGTTCCCGTTGCTCTATTTGATCGACCGGCATTAGCGGAATTCGCGAGAGGGGCATTGTGTCCGACAATTCAGCCGACACTCATTCCGAACATCACATAGTCTCCCCGAAGGTCTATCTCACGATCTTCGCGGCGCTGATGGTCTGCACATTTCTGACGGTCGAAGCCGCCAAGATCGATCTCAACGCCTATTTCAACGGGCTCAATATCATCGTCGCGCTCGTGATCGCCACATTCAAGGCTTCTCTCGTCGTCCTTTTCTTCATGCACGGTAAATACAGCCCCAAGCGTACGAAGCTCGTCATCGTCTGCTCGGTCTTCTGGCTCGCGATCATGCTTTTCATGACGATGAGCGACTACGTCACTCGCCCCTGGAAGTAGTTCTGAAGGACTAACCGCGATTCTAGTTTGTAGCGCCGGCATCCTTGCCGGCGTTTTTTTCATAAAACTGTAAATGTATGAAACCCTTGACGCATCGGCACACACCTTCGCCGATTGGGTGCGTTTGGGGTGTTTTTGGGAGGTCGGCGAAAGTGCGAAAAAAACTTTTTGTTAAGCGGGAAATGGCTCTAAAGAAAAAGAAGTGGGGGACAAGCGAACCGGCCCAGCCCTCAATCCCCTAAAGGGATCCTCGGCTCGCGCCCCCCGCCGGGTAAGGGTGCAAACCATGAGCCATTTCTAACATTCCTGTTTTCAGTCCTATGACTTCGGCGGTCCGCGTAAAAATGCGGTACTATCGCGCAAAATTACCAGACGCTCAGGCGTACTAGGGGAAACACTGTAAGCCTGTGGAAAAGTGTGGCTTAGCGCGCAAGCCATGGGCAGTGGCGAGTTCCAAAATGGGAATTCTCTTTCCTGACGAACTCATTCGACCGATTTTGATAGCAAACTTCAAATGCAGCGTTTTGCAATTTTTCTCAGCAAAATCCTCTCGATTTGACCAGCCAGAATCCCACCTGCTACTGTAAGAAGTTATCTTGGCCTCATTAGGCCCACTGTGTGCCGCTCGCTCCTGTGATGGCGGCTCACGGTAAGCAGCAGCAAGGGACCCATGCCGTTGACCAAACTGGTTGTGCGCGGCGCGCGCCAGCACAACCTGAAGAACATCAGCGTCGAAATTCCAAGGAATACGCTAACTGTCATTACCGGCCTGTCTGGCTCCGGCAAGTCGTCCCTCGCTTTCGACACCATTTACGCCGAAGGCCAGCGTCGCTATGTCGAATCGCTTTCGGCGTACGCCCGCCAGTTTCTCGACCAGATGGAGCGTCCCGAAGTCGACGTAATTGAAGGTCTCTCGCCCTCGATTGCGATCGAGCAAAAGACCACGACGCGGTCGCCGCGTTCGACGGTCGGCACGATTACCGAGATTTACGACTACCTGCGTGTTATCTACAGCTCGATCGGTATCCCGCATTGCCCGCAGTGCGGCAATCCGATCACGCGTCAGTCGAGCGAGCAGATCGTCCAGTCGATCTTGACGGGCGAGCTCTGCAAAACCGATGACCGCGTCATGATCTTGGCGCCCATCGTTCGCGGACGAAAAGGCGCCTATCGCAAGGAACTCGAGAAGCTGGCGCAGGATGGCTACGTTCGCGCGCGCATCAATGGCGAACTGGTGCAGCTCGACGAAATTCCGGTTCTCGACAAGCGGAAAAATCACACGATCGAAGTCGTGATCGACCGGCTGCTCGTGAAGCCGGGCATCGCGGCTCGACTGGAACAATCGATTGCCACGGCGCTCAAACTGGCATCAGGACTCGTTACCGTTTCGATCGTCGGCGGCGCGGACCACGTTTTTTCCGAGAAGCTGGCGTGCCCCGATTGCGGCATTTCCGTGCCACAGCTCGAGCCGCGCTCGTTCAGTTTTAATTCTCCCTATGGCGCTTGCCCGGCTTGCAACGGTCTCGGGTCGAAATATGATTTTGATCCGGCGCGAGTAATTGTCGATTGGACGCGTCCGTTATTTGACGGAGGCTTGGGCCCCGGCTCGGGTTCTGCGGTGCTCAAGCGCACCTTGCAGCTCGCCGCTTATGCGCATGGGTTCAATCTCGAAACGCCATTTGAGAAGCTGCCGATGGCCACGCAGAATCTGGTGGTTTATGGATATCCGCCGTCGACCGGCGGAAGCGCATCGGCTGCGAGGAAACCGAAGTCGTCCGACAAAGGGTTTCGTTTTCCCGGCATTCTGAAATTTCTCGATCGGAATTTTCAGGAATCGAACTCGGATTCGTACCGCGAGTGGATGACGCAGTACATGTCCGCTACGCGCTGCACAGTTTGCCACGGCAAGCGCCTGCGGCCCGAATCGCTGGCCGTAAAGTTGGCGGGGCACTCGATCGCAGAGTTCACGTCCCTGTCGCTAAAATCCGCGCGTCCCGCTGTTGCGAAAATTCTTGAGGAGTTGAGCCAGCGGCAACGTGCCGTCGCGGGTCGGCCTTTGGAAGAAGTTGCAGAGCGACTCGACTTTCTTCTAGCCGTCGGGCTTGGCTATCTGAGTCTCGACCGTTCCGCAGCGACACTCTCGGGTGGCGAAGCGCAGCGTATCCGCCTCGCGACGCAAATCGGTTCACGCCTCCGTGGAGTTTTGTACGTTCTCGATGAGCCCTCGATTGGGCTTCACGCGCGAGACAACGATCGCCTGCTAGGTTCGCTCGAGCAGCTTCGGAATCTCGGCAACACTGTGCTGGTCGTCGAGCACGACGAAGACACGATTCGCCGCGCCGACTTCGTAGTCGATCTCGGTCCGGGTGCCGGCGAGGCGGGCGGTTATCTCGTCGCGCAAGGCAAACCTGAGCAAGTTGCCGCAAATACAGAGTCACTCACGGGACGCTATCTCAGTGGCGCAGCTAGCATCGCCGTCCCAGCGCAACGCCGTAGCCCAAACGGCAAATCCATCCAGATCCTTGGCGCGCACGAAAACAATCTTAAGGATGTCGATTTCACGCTGCCGCTGGGCTTGCTGACCGTGGTCACCGGCGTCTCCGGTTCGGGCAAGTCGACCCTCGTCAACGACATTCTCTATCGCACGCTGGCGCAGAAGCTCTATCGCTCCATGGATCCGCCGGGCGCGCACAAGGGCGTCACTGGGATCGAGCACATCGATAAAGTGATCGAGATCGATCAAGCGCCGATCGGCCGCACGCCGCGATCGAATCCCGCGACATACACCGGCGTTTTCGCACCGATTCGCGAACTTTTTGCGATGCTGCCCGAATCGCGCGAACGTGGCTACAAACCCGGCCGATTCAGCTTCAACGTGAAGGGCGGACGTTGCGAAGCGTGCCAGGGCGACGGTTTGCGCCGCATTGAAATGAACTTTCTGCCCGACGTGTATGTCATGTGCGAAGTCTGCCGCGGACGCCGCTACAACTCCGAAACACTTGCGGTGCGTTTCAAAGGCCACTCGATTTCCGACGTGCTGAACATGCCGGCGAGCGAAGCGCTCAAACTGCTGGAAAATATCCCTCAGATTCAGCAGAAGCTTGCGACGCTGGTCGAAGTCGGACTCGGCTACGTGCAGCTTGGTCAATCTGCAACGACGCTCTCTGGCGGTGAAGCGCAGCGCATCAAGCTGGCGCGTGAGCTATCGAAACGGCAGACGGGACGTACGCTCTACATTCTCGACGAGCCCACTACGGGTCTTCACTTCGACGACGTGCGCAAACTGCTCGACGTTTTGCAGCGGCTCGTATCCCTCGGCAACACGGTGCTGATCATCGAGCACCATCTCGACGTCATCAAGCAGGCCGATTGGGTCATCGATCTCGGTCCCGAAGGCGGCGACGGCGGGGGCCGAATCGTAGCGCAAGGCTCGCCCGAGCAGGTCGCACGGAACAAGAAGTCCTACACCGGGCAGGCGCTCGCGCGGGTCCTTCATCTCAATGGCACGAACGGGAATGGATCCAGCCCGCAATCTTCGCCGAAATAGAGGCTTTTCGACGTTCGTTCTCGCTGCTCGCTTCCTATTCGACTTCACCTTCCCCCCGCGCTAAAGTACTCGTTCGCCCATGTCCCTCTACTCGACAAAACCACTCGCGTTCTCTTCCGTTCACACGTATCCGTTGTCGTCGCGCAAGAGCAAGGTTCACGTCAGCGATTTTGCGAAGCCCGTCTCGCCGAACGCCTCGCTTAAGAAATTCCTGGATTCGCTTCCAAATATCCTTGCCGCACAAAGCCTGCGCGAAATCGCCGCCGCGATTCACGCGGCGCGACAACAGAAACGGGCGATTCTTTGGGGCTTCGGTGGCCATGCCATCAAGGTCGGACTGGGTCCCGTCCTCATCGATTTGATGCGACGCGGATTTATCACCGGCCTTGCTATGAACGGCGCCGCCCTGATTCACGATTTCGAAATCGCGCTGGCCGGAAACACGTCCGAAGACGTCGATGCGTCTCTGCTCGACGGGCGCTTTGGCATGGCCGAAGAGACGGGCCGCTATGTCAACGAAATCGCAAAGCTCGCTTCGCGGATTCGCATCGGCTACGGTGAAGCCGCCGGCCAATTTCTCAACAGCGGCATTGTTCCCGCTCCGTACGCAGAAAAGAGCGTTCTCGCTTCAGCGTACAAACTCAAGATTCCCGTCACCGTTCACCTCGCGATCGGCACGGATATCCCGCACATGCATCCGGCCGTCGATCCCGGAGCTCTCGGCGCTGCCACGTACTCTGATTTCCGGTTGTTCAGCGCGCTCGTACAAGGGATGCAACCCAACGGCGTCTACCTCAACTGGGGAAGCGCGGTCATTCTTCCCGAGATTTTCCTGAAGGCTGTCTCGGTGAGCCGGAACTACGGCGTGCCCTTGCGACCGATCACGACCGCGAACTTCGACTTCGTCCAACACTACCGGCCCTTGCAAAATGTTGTGAAGCGTCCGACCGCGCCGCCGGCCAAACCTGCGTCTGGCGCTCCGTCGCATGGCTATGCAATCACCGGGCATCACGAAATACTCTTACCACTGCTTGCGGCGGCCTTGGCATCCAACTGGGGGAAGAGTTCTTCGCAGAAATCGAAGCGTAACAAGACACGATGATGTCCTTCGACGACGACAATCGAAAAGATTCCTCGTTACCCGCGTCCGGTGACGATGCGAATGCACAACAAAATCCACCTGCTGAGCCGCGTTCCGATGAGCTATCGAATGTTGAGCTGTCCAGCGATGTGCCACCCGTCTCTCACGAACCAATTGACCCCGCGGCGCCGTTGGCCGGCGATCCCATTACGTACGCCGCCGAGTCGCCTCACGCCGCGATTCCGCCCTTCAGCGGAGGCACCGCCGTCATGCCAGAAGACCTCCGCATCTCCTGGTATTGGCCGCATCTGATCCTGTTCGTGTTCTTCACGTTTGCCAGCTTTCTGGTCGTGCAGACCACGATGTTCATTTACTACGGCCCCAAGCAGCCATTGCCAAAGGAGCAGCTCGAAGAATATCTGCTCAGCAAGCCGCAATTTATTTTCGGCACAAACGTATTGTGGTACGCGTCGGTCTTCCTATTTCTCTACGTTACGCTGGCCGTGCTGCGCGACGCGCCGTTCTGGTCATCGCTGGGCTGGACGAAGCTCTCGGTACGTCTGTCGTCAACGTGGGGCGGCCCGTGGTCTTACTTTCTCGGCGGCTGCGCGCTCGCGATTTTCGTCGGCGTCGCTAGCTCTCAGGTCAAAGACACCGACAAAATGCCGATTCGCGAACTATTCAAGAATCGCGAAAATGCTGTGCTGCTGATGTGCATGGCGGTATTTGTCGCTCCGCTCGTCGAGGAAACCGTTTTCCGGGGCTATCTCTATCCGTTGCTCGCGCGCATGGCGTACAGCATCACGAGGCGTTTCGGTGTCCAGCCGCCAGAGGCAATTCGCACCGGCATGTTTAGCAGCGTCGTGATCACGGGTGTGCTGTTTGGCTTGATGCATGGCGCGCAGCTTGGTTGGACCTGGAGCGTCGTCGGGCTTTTGATTCTCGTCGGCGTCATCTTCACGTTTGTTCGCGCGCGCACCGGCACTGTGCTCGCGAGTTTTCTGCTTCACCTTGGCTACAACTCGATGATCGCCGTCACCACCATCATCGGAACTCACGGATTCACCAAAATTCCCACGAGCCCCTGATCCAGCGGCGACGCACACGGCGCAACTCGTGTTGGCTCCCAACCTTCGCTACAATATTGTTCTCGACTCCTATGTATATCGCCCAACCGATTGAATGGACCGACCGCGGCGTGGTCATGCTCGACCAGCGCCTGCTTCCGACCGAAGAAGTTCACTACACCTACACAAACTATCGCGGAGTCGCCTCAGCCATTGCGGACATGGTCATTCGCGGCGCGCCGGCGATCGGCGTCGCCGCGGCGATGGGTGTCGCAATCGGGGTCCTCCATTCGAAGGCAAAAACCGTCGACGAGCTACGCCCAGAGCTCGACGAGATTTGCGCGATTCTGGCGAAGACGCGCCCCACGGCGGTCGACCTTTTCTGGGCCATCGATCGGATGAAGGCGAAGTTCGCCGCAATCACCGCGCAAACTTCGGACCTTGACCAAATTCGCGCGGCAATGATTGCTGAGGCAAAGCAAATCCATTTGGAAAAGAAAGCCACCGACGAAGCGATGGGCCGTTTCGGCGCCGAACTTATGCCGAGCGAAGGCCGCGTGATGACGCAATGCAACGCTGGCGCCCTTGCGACTGCCGGCATTGGCACCGCGCTCGGCGTATTTCGCGTCGCGGTGGAGCAGGGGAAAAAGCTCCACGTCCTCGTTCCCGAAACGCGCCCCTATCTACAGGGTGCGCGCCTGACCGCATGGGAACTCCACAAGGGCGGCATCCCGCTCACGCTCATCACCGACAACATGGTCGGCCATTTTCTAAAGACGGGCACTGTCGGAGCGATCGTCACCGGCGCCGACCGCGTCGCCTCAAACGGCGATACTGCAAATAAAATCGGCACGTATCAGATCGCGGTCCTCGCGAAAGAAAACAACGTGCCGTTTTACATCGCCGCACCGGTTTCGACTTTCGACCTGTCGATTCCCGATGGCAGCTACATTCCCATCGAGGAACGCTCTTCCGATGAGGTGATTTTCATCAAGAACGTCCGGATCGCGCCGGATGTCCAAGCGGCGCATCCAGGTTTCGACGTCACTCCTGCGCGCTACATTACCGCCATCATCACCGAACGCGGCATCGCGCGGGCGCCCTACACGGAATCGCTCCGTGCGCTGGCGAATGCCAAGCAAGCCGCGAGTGTGTAGAAGCGTATAATGCCCGCAATGTCGATTCGCACGGGCAAATTGCTCTTAGCCGGTCTCCTTTCATCGATCCTGGTAGCGTCCTTTGCCCATCGCACGGCACAAGCGAAGCTGACCAACATCCTCCCGATTCGACTTCATCCGAAGAACCCCCACTACTTCGAGTTTCGCGGCAAGGCAATCGCGCTTATCACGTCTGGCGAGCACTATGGCGCTGTGCTCAATGCCGACATCGACTTCCACAAATATCTCGCCACGATCGACGCTGACGGCCTCAACTACACGCGCATCTTCGGCGGCTCGTACGTCGAAGTCCCTGCGAAATCCTTCGGCATCTTGCGCAACGATCTCGCGCCAGAACCCGGTCGCTTCATCGCGCCGTGGGTTCGCAGTGAAACTCCGGGCTATGCAGGCGGCGGCAACAAATTCGATCTCACCAAGTGGAATCCCGAATATTTCGACCGCTATCACGCGTTCCTCGCCGACGCTTCAAAACGCGGTATCGTCGTGGAAATCAGTCTCTTCTCGTCTCATTACGACGAGATGATGTGGAAAATCAGCCCCTTTAATCCATCGAACAACGTCAACAACACGGATGCGATCGATTGGAAGGAGCTGCATACGCTCGAGAACGGAAACATCCTCGGATTTCAGGAGAAGTACGCACGCAAGCTGATCGAAGAAGCGCGCGATTTCGACAACGTAATTTTCGAGATTCAAAATGAGCCGTGGTCCGACCGTCCAACTCTCGCCTCGGTCGTGAATCCATATCTGCGCCTGCCGGCGAGAGACATGTATCCCAATTCGATCGATATCGCGGACGACCTGTCCATCGCGTGGCAAAGTCGTGTCGTAGAGTGGTCTCTGTCGGAAGTAGCGCCCGGTTCCCTTCGCCACATGATCGCGCAGAACTACTCTAATTTCTTCACTTCGGTTGGCAAGCACCGCGCGGACATCATCAACTTTCACTACGCCTATCCCGAAGCAGTCACGCTCAACTACGGCCTCGACAAAGCGATCGCCTACGACGAAACCGGCTTCCTCGGTCGCGACGATGACGCCTACCGCCGCCAGGCATGGAATTTCATGCTCGCAGGCGGGAGCATTTTCGACGCGCTCGATTATTCCTTCTCGCCCGGACACGAAGACGGGCAAGACCTCGAGCCGAACGGCCCCGGCGGCGGCAGCCCGGCATTCCGCCACCAACTCCGCGTCCTGCGCGAATTCCTGGATAAATTTTCGATCCTGGATTTGCGACCCGACACCACTACCGTGAAACACGCAGCCGGCGTAGTCGCTCACACGCTCTCGAATCCTGGCCGCGAATACGCAATTTATCTCGACGGCAAAGGACCAGCCGAAGTGACCCTTGCCTTGCCGTCAGGCAACTACAAAGCAGAGTGGTTCAACACAAAAACCGGCGCGATCGACAAAGCGGAAGAATTCAACGCGAGCGGCGATAAAATACTCACCTCTCCAGCGTTCGATAACGGCATCGCTGTCCGATTGACTCGCGCTGGAAAATAATCACGACCCTACGACGGGGTTATTACTAAGACTTCGCGCTTCGCACTCCGAAACACCGCAAATAGATCGAAAATCCGCTTCAAAAAATACTTCTGCGTCAGCAGCTTCAGACCGAGCGCAGCTTCAGCGCCTTCAACAACCCTTGCTTTCGCGTCGATCCAGTCTCCCTGCAGCCCACCCGTTCGATTGCAAGGCGCGATCCTCACGCGCGGATTGTTGCGCACGCGTTTGACCTTCCCGGTGTTCTCAACCGTATAGATGTAGAGCTTCGCGCCGCCCGAACGAAGATCCTTCGCCGGATCGGCCGCAAACCATACCGGCGTGCGCACACCCGCGCCGTTCTTACGAAACGTCTCGAGATTCAAAAAGTCGCGCTTATCCAATGCCGCAAAATGATTCGCATCACTCATGCCCGTTTCGATGCCCCTGCACGCCACGCCGATACACGACGGATACCCAGCCAGTTCCGCTCCCCTCAGCCCACAAAAACAAAAAGGGAGCCGAAACATCCGGCTCCCTCGTTAGCCACCTGGGTTGATGTTAGAACGTGAACTTCACGCCCAGACGAATCGTCCGTCCGAGTTGGTAGCGGTTCGGCAAGCCATATCCGCCGTTCACGGTTACTGGACCGCCCGTCGTGTTGGTCGACGCCGCCGCGTTCAGCAACTGCGAAATGTTGTACGGGTGGAACGTCGCATTGTAGAACGGTGTGCCATCACCCGAGATGCACGGTGTCGTTGAAGTTGGAGGCATGCCGGTGGTACCTGAGCAAGCGCTTCCGGTTAGCGGAAAGGGAGAGATGTAGTTGTAGTTGAATCCGCTGGTGACGTTCTCTTCAACGCTGGTCACCGACCGTTGGTTGAACAGGTTCTGGATCGTGGCTGTGAAGCTCACCGTCTTGCTTTCGCTGACCTTATACGACTGCTGGAAGTTAAAGTCAGTCTGGATGTACCACGGAGTTCGCTGCGTAATCGGGTTTCCGACCGTAATCAAACCGCTCGTCGGATCCTGCGAGATCGGCAGGAACTTGCCGCGATCCGCAACGTATACCGGGAACGCGCCGCCCGTTAGACCGCTCGGGAACGCGTCGCCCACGTCGAGATACGAGCTTTCCGGCGAGCCTTGATACAGCACCTGGAAGATGCCGAAGTCGCTCACAAATTTGTGAGCCCAGTTCAAGGTGTAATACGTGTAGCCCTTGAACGTGTTCGGGCGATCTGTCGGCAGCAATCCGCTCGAAGAGCCGCCATTGTCGTTCCACGAGAACATCGGTTCATCGAACGAGCGGCTGTTGTTGGGTGAGTTGCGCCCACCGCCGCCGTCCGCTTCATCCGAGCTTGTCAAACCGGTGTAGTTACCCCACAGCCGGCTCCAGGTGTACGAGAACATTCCCGTCCAGTGCTTGGCGGATTGCTTCGTCAAACGGAGTTCAACGCCGTCATAGTCGCGCTGCGCTGGAATCGTCGGAGGGCACGATGAGCACGGTGATGCGCCCGGCTGCCCCGGCTGCAATCCGTACAGGAAGTTGAAGAAATTGTTGTAGGTCGAGTTCACGCCTTGTCCCGGGTTCACGATGACGAAGGTCTCTCCAACACCCGGGTTGACGAGCGCCGAGTCTTCGATGACGTGATCCAGACGCCGCCGGTCATAGCGAGCTTCAAATGCCAGCGTCGGGCTGATCTGATAATCGAAGCCGACAGTCGATTCGTGTTGCTTGTAGGGCTTCAGGCCCGGAGCAACACCTTCTTCCGTCACGGTGCAGGTCGAGCAGGTCGTCGGATTGGTGCGGAAGTTCTGGTTTTCGAGGAACGTTAATCCGGCGGGTGTCGCGCCGCCGAAATTCGCTTCGCTCGCCGAGTTCGTGCCGATGCCGCCGCAGTAGCGGTTCGTGCTGCTGAACACCGGGTTGATCGAAGCGACGTCGGGCGTATCGAGAGCGTAGTAGCAGTTGCTCCAATACTGACCGCCGAACGAGCTGATCGCCAGGTTGAGTTTCATCTGGTCGTAGAACTGTCCGTAACCGCCGAAGATTTTCATCTTGCCGCGGCCCGTTGGATCCCAGGCAACTCCGATACGGGGCGCGATCTTGTCGCCCCATCCGAAGTCGATTGGGTGCGTGATGCCGCCCGCCGGCTGGTTCTCTGCCGGGAGATATTCCTTCTCGACGCGAAGCCCGGCGTTGATCGTCAGGCCGCGCGCGATCGACCAGGAATCCTGGACGAAAAAGGCGTTATTGTTGCTCGTCGCCTGTCCGCCCGATCCGTAATCGAGAACGTTGACGTATCCGTACTGCCCGGTGCACGAGCCGTAGAGCGCGACGAACGGTGCGCAG
>JGI12635J15846_10004931_pt1 | contig 11534 bp, 11 predicted proteins | sample BlaSpr_A8_OM2_M2_FD_15846 | JGI IMG/M metagenome (IMG submission 15846) | reverse complement strand
GACGTAAGTGCCTAGAGCAAGGAACTGAAGTTCGAGCGGTTGCAGGCGGCCGTGCTTTTGCAGCCGCTCTTTAGCGTAACGGGCAAGAAACTTGATGGTATTGCTGCGAATGTTGTTTCTACTTCCGTCCAAACGCTGCTTGTCGATATTGCGGTCATCGATCAGGTTCTGAAAATTATCGGCGTAGCTGAAGGCGACAAATCCGTGCCGAACCTCGTCAGCGCGAACCCGGACATTACCTACACGCGGATGGAACGCCGTAGACTCGTTCAAGAAAACGAGCGATTGCTCGCTGTCGTCTTCGAACTTGGTGTTGCTGTTGATGTCGCCCAACAACAGACAGATCACGTCAGCAGTGTTGGAAAATTCGAGCGCATAAGGCTTAGGCCCGGCGATGCAATAACCCACGCCGCTCGTTTCGCCCCGGTGCTCAAACTGTTCGAGCCCGCGGAACATAGCCGATCGTGGCTGCCTACCTGCGGGCTGCGCCATCGTTGTCCCGCCCGAGGCAGTCGCCCAATGAACGCGCGAATTGGGTGAGCCGCCCGCTACTTGACGTTTCCCACTCTTCTGTAATTAGCCAGCCGACTTTACCGAGTTAACCCCCAAGTGACAACGCCATCTTCGAGTTTTCTTTGGCTTTTCAGAATCCCATAAAATCAGGAATTTGAAAGATTGCGATGCGGTCTTGACGGCAATCTTTGTAAAAATCAAGGAGGATCCGCTGTGGCCAGCATCGCGCGAAAAAGTTCGGCGCCGGCAGCCGCCAAGGGCAAGTTCGACGGCGAATTCGATATTATTGCCGTCGGCAGCGGGGTGGCCGGCTTGGCCACGGCGCTGTTCAGCCGCTGGCGCGGCAATAAGGTCTTGGTGCTGGAAAAGGCGAACAAGCTCGGCGGCACGACCGGCAAGGCCGCTTTTTGGTACTGGGTGCCCAACAATGCCGCCATGCGTGCGGCCGGCACCAAAGATCCCAAAAAAGATTGCATCCGTTACATGGCGCGCCTCTCACGCCCGGAAATGTATAACGCCGACGCTCCGCGCTTTGGCATGCCGGAGTGGGAATATTCGCAATACGAGGCGATCTACGACAATGCCTCGACCGCAACCGAATTATTGAGCAACAAAGGCGCGCTCGAATATCGGCACTGTGATTTCGTTCCGGATTATTGGGCGGAGCTTCCGGAAGACAAAGCACCGAAAGGACGCGTGCTGCTTCCCAAAGACGCACGCGAGAGCATGTCGGATGGCGGCGAAGTCGCGATACGCACGATGTCGGAGGCGGCGAAACGGGACGGGATTGATATTCGCGCCGGCCACCGTGTTCAACGCGTCATCAGAAATTCCAACGGTGAAATCATCGGCGTCGAGGCCGACAGCGCTAAAGGCAAAAAACGCTTTTTGGCCCGCAAGGCGGTCGTGTTCTGCAGCGGCGGTTTTACCCATAATGTCGAGCTGCGTAAGAACTATCTCAGCGCACCGGTCTATGGCGGCTGCGCCGCACTGAGCAACGAAGGCGATTTCGTTTACATTGCTGGCGCGCTCGGCGCCCAGCTCCGCAACATGAATTACGCGTGGATGTGCCCCATCGTGTTCGAAAAAGCGATGGCGCGGGATCCAGGGCTGATCGGAACGTTCTCGCCGTCCGGCGATTCGATGATCTACGTCAACAAGCAAGGCCGCCGGGTCACCAATGAAAAGCTTGCTTACAACGAATCGGCGCAGTCATTCTTCGAATGGGACGGAGCGCGCGGCGAATATCCGAATCTTTTGCTGATCGCAATCTGGGATCAACGTAGCCAGGATCACAGCGCCAGTGACGAGTATGGTCGGTTTATCGTTCCGCCTGGCACGGATGAAGCCCACGTCATCAAAGGCGCAACCCTTGGCGCATTGACCGCCGCAATCGCCACGCGCCTTGCGCGCTATGAGAAGGCCACCGGCGGCCTCAAGCTCGCTCCTGAATTCGAAAAGACGGTGGCTGCGAGTATCGAGCGATTTAATGGTTTTGCGTCCGGCGGCCGAGATTTCGACTTCCACCGCGGTGAACGTCAGGTCGAGCTGTTGTTTAACGGTACTGTTGCCCCGTCGCCTTCGACGCCGAACCCGACGATGTATCCGATCTCCGAGCAGGGACCGTATTACGCGGCGTTGCTGACCGGAGGCAATTTGGACACCAAGGGCGGCCCTAAAACCAGCACTTCCGGCCAAGTGCTCGACGATCAAGACAATCCCATCCCCGGTCTTTACGGCGTCGGGAATTGCGTCGCCTCGGCGTCCGCGCGCGCTTATTGGGCCGGCGGTGCGACGATCGGGCCCATCCTGGCATTGGCTTATCTCGCCGCGGCCGCGGTCCACAAGGAGCGCAAGAAACTAACCAGATAAGTTCGAAAAAAGTCGATCGGGCTCAGGGAGGAGTTCATGGCGGTTGCAAAACAAACGATGACTGACGAACAAAGGAAATCGGTCATCATTGAATATCTGAAAGCCTTCGATAAGGCCGGCAAAACATCGGACGGCGGCAGCATCCTCGATCTGTTTTCCGAGGATGCTCAGCTTTATTTTCCCAAATGGGGCCTCGCCAACGGCAAGCAGGAAATCGGAAAATGTTTTGGCGACGTCGGCGCCACGCTGAAATGGATCGTGCACCACTATTCCCATTTCAATTTTATTTTCTCCGGCAGCGACGTCGTTGTTTGTGAAGGTACGAGCGAAGGCGAACATCGCGACGGAGCGTGGCGCGCCGGCGCGCCAGAGCATGGCGCCGGCCGCTGGTGCGACGTTTTTGAGATTCGCGACTGGAAGATCCAGCGGTGTTTCATCTATCTCGATCCCGATTACGCCGGTAAAGATACTGCGCGATACCCGTGGCTGATGAACAAATAGAGGCGCGAAGTTCGAGCGCTCGACCTAAAAATCTTTCAAGGGAGGACGACAAAATGAACTGGGATCTTAGGGGAATGCGTCATTGGGCCCTGCCGATAGCGGCGGCGGCTCTATTGGCATGGAATGCGCCATCAAATGCCCGCGACGCGGGTGAATTGATGATGAAATCAGTGGGCACGACGGAGAACGTCTCGCCGGTAATCGCCGAGGCGATCAAGCACGCGGCGATGGATTTGACGCCGGAGCAACGCAAGCTCGCGCTCGAATGCTGGAAGAACAATAGTTGCGAAACCGGGCACGGCAATCTGACCGTCGCTTATGCTGACGGATTTGGTGAGAACGTCTGGCGCCAAGTTACCAAGATGGAATTTATCGCGCAGGCGCTGACTTATCCGAGCATCAAAAAAATCGTCTACACCTCGGCCGGCGGCGATGCCACCAAGGCGATCTCCGACATGCGCGCCTTCATCGCCCAGAAGGTCGACGTCATCGTCATTTTCGCCGATGCGGGACCCGCGCTATTGCCGACGGTAAAAGAGGCTTCCGAGGCAGGTATCCTCGTGGTTCTGCATAACGGCACTTATGTCGGCGGCAAAGCTGGGAAGGATTTCGTGACCTCCATTGCCGAAGACCTTTGTGCGCTCGGCACTGATTTCGTGAAGATGGTCGAGGAGAATTCCAAGAAAGAGCCAACCACGATCGTGGAGCTCGGCGGCACCCCCGGCAACGGACTTAGTGCCGGCTGGCAGAAATGCTCCGAGCAGGAGATTGCGAAGCACAGCAATCTAAAACTGCTCGGCAAAGCCGACACCAACTGGACGCAGGAAGGTTCGTTCAAAGCGATGTCGGGGTTCCTGGCTCAATACGGTAGCGTTGACGCAGTGCTGTTCGAATACGCCGACGGCTTCCGCGGCGGCCTTCGAGCCTATGAGGCGGCCAAGAAGGCACCGGACCTTATCGTCTCGCTGCGCACCGACGAAATGGGTGTCATCTGCGATTGGGAAAAGGCCAACGATCCGAATTTCAAGATCTTCTACTCAAATGGCCAAAACGATCAGGCGCGTTTTGCCTTGACCGCCGCGATGATGAAAAAGGAGGGCAAAGACGTCCCTCCGAGCATCAACGTGCCGTTCAAAATGCACCCCGTCGTCAAGGGGCAGTGCAATCCGGATATTCCGGAAAGCGCGTCGCTGACGACGCTTGTGGACAATGACATGATGAAGCAGATGTTCTCTAAATAATAGAGGGCTGCCGAAACAAGAAGAAGCAGCATGCGCGCAAGCCTTCGGAGCGCGAACCTTGTGCCGCGCTCCACTTGCCGCCGACTTCGGAAGCGGGAAAACTGTTTCCCGCTTTTTCATTCGGTCTAGCGCCGTATCCGGACGACTGCTGGTGTCGAACTAATGACGTCCGCTTCGCTTGTGCTTTCCGGCATCTGCAAACGCTATCCCGGCGTGCAGGCGCTCAACGGAGTCGATTTCGAGTGTCGGCCGGGGGAGATTCACGCGGTCCTCGGTGAGAACGGCTCGGGCAAGAGCACTTTGCTCGGCGTCGCCGCCGGAGCGGTGAGCGCCGATCAAGGCCGCGTTCGGATCCTGGGCAAAGAGTTGCCGGCCGCCGATCCGCTGCAAGCGCGTGAAATGGGCTTGGCGGCGGTTTACCAGGACGATTCCCTGGTGCGAGAACTGAGCGTGGCGGAGAATCTTCTGCTGGGCACCGTCGCGGGTCCATCGACACTCGGCGGTAAGCTCGAGTGGGCAGCGCGGCAATTGGCGTCTTACGATCTCAACATTTCGCCGAACGCGATTGTCGGAGAATTGAACGCTTCGCAGCGGCAATTTCTCGAGATCGTCAAAGCATTATCCGCGAGCCCGAAGGTTTTGCTGCTCGACGAGCCGACCTCGAGCCTTGACATATCGGGCGTGGAAAAGCTGGGCGAGATTGTTCGCCGTATTGTCGCTGGCGGCGCCGCTGTCGTTTACGTGAGCCACCGTTTGCCCGAGATTTTGGCGCTTGCCAACCGCGTGACAATCCTGCGTGACGGTGAGGGGCAGGGCACCTACGAGGTCAGCGACCGGCTTTCCGAGAACGATCTCGTTGCGTTGATGGTCGGCCGCCCGATTGAAACGGAGTATCCTGCGAGATCCGGCCTCGCCTCGCAGGACATCGTCCTTTCGGCGAAAGGCTTAAGCGCAGCTCGTTTTCACGGCGTGGCATTCGACCTTCGGCGCGGCGAAGTCCTAGGATTTGCAGGTTCTGAGGGCAACGGACAGCGCGAAGCTCTCAGGGCGCTCGGTGGTCTCGAACCAGCGGCTGGCGTCGTCATATGTGGTGCCCAGCCGGTCAAACTCGGAACGCCGCGAGAGGCGCTCGACGCCGGCATCCTGTCGCTCAGCGCTGACCGGGCCGCGGAATCGATTTTCTCTGGTCTCGGCGTGCGCGAGAATATGACCGTCCAAGTGCTCGGGCACTTTGCAACATACGGCTTGATCTCGGCGTCGAAGGAGCGGGTTACCACGCTGTCCCTGATCGAAAAGCTCAACATCGTTACCGCCGATCTTGACCAGCCTATCGGCGGTCTTTCGGGGGGAAATCAGCAAAAGGCGGTGTTGGCGCGCGGCTTCCTCCACGAGGCGAAGGCTTTGTTGATTGACGAACCGACCCAAGGGGTCGACGCGAAGGCGCGCTTCGACATTTATCGTGCGATACGCGCCAGAGCCGATGAAGGGCTTGCCTGCGTCATCAATTCGTCGGACGCCATGGAATTGGCGGGGCTATGCGACCGCGTGCTGGTGTTTTCGCGCGGACGGGTGATCCGTGAGCTGAGCGGCAATGAAGTCACGGAAGAAAGCATCGTTTCCTCATTCCTGCGTTCAAAAGAGGTTGTCGCCGGCGTCAAGGAACGAGCGCAGGCGTCGCAGCGTCATTGGCTTTCCGCGGCTAGCTTGCGTCAGCTCGTCGCCGGCGGCAGTAACCAATGGTGGGTGCCGTTATTGTTTCTGCTGCTCCTTACGCTCGCGGTCGGCAGTTACGCGACGGCGCGTACGGATGCCTTTCTCACGCCGCTGAACATTCGGCACATTCTGCTCGCCAGCGCCCCGCTCGCGCTGGTCACTATGGCCCAGTTCAACGTGCTCATGGTGCGAGGCTTCGACGTTTCGGTCGGCGCGGTCATAAGCCTGGTCGTGGTCATCGCCTCTTTCCTTATTGCGGAGGACATGGGGGCCGGGCTCATTCTTGTCGGCACCGTCGTTTGCGTGGCGGTCGGGGTTCTGGTTGGGTTGAGTAATGGGGCTTTGGTTCGATACGTCGGCATCAATTCGGTTATCACTACCATTGCGATGCTGAGCTTCGTGCAAGGCATCGCGCTCTATCTTCGGCCTTCGCCGTTCGGCGTCATCAGCGAGGACTTTGTCGATTTCTTTCAAACGCGCGTCGGCTTCATCCCGGTTTCATTTTTGATCATCCTCCTTGCGGCAATCGGGGGTGATATGTGGCTATATCGCACGCGAAGCGGATTAAAAATGCGCGCCGTCGGTTTCCGCGAAGAGGCCGCTAAACGCAACGGCGTGCGCGTCGATTTTGTGCACATGAGGGCCTACCTGCTTTCCGCTGTGATCGCCGCCTTCAGCGGCTTGTTTGTCGGGTCCGAAGTCGGGGTGGGAAGTCCCATTATCGGCTCGAGCTATACGCTCACCAGCATCGCGGCGGCCGTGCTGGGCGGCGCCGCATTGACCGGCGGACGGGGTTCTTTCGTCGGCGCCCTCCTCGGGGCCCTCTTTTTCACGCTGACGGTCAACATCATCGCGTTGCTTGCGCTCAACACGGGGGCGGGCATTATGACCAGCGGAGCGTTGACGTTATTCGCCGTCGCGCTTTACTCCGGGCTGCGGCCGATCCGCCGCGTCTTCGGTAACATGAGAACCGCACTCGGCCGGTTTGCCGATGGCACGCGGACGTCATGACCGAATCCGTTGACACCCCGAGTCGCAGTCGGGAGCTGTCGACAATGGCAGCGCCCCACTGGCGGCCGCCGCAGATGCGCTTCGCTGCGATCTGGATAGCAATTGTCGGCCTTATCTGTTTTTGCGCGATCGTTGCACCGCGAAGCCTGCTTCCATCTACATTCCTTGCCATCATTCCGCTGGCGGCTTTTCTGGCAATCGCCGCTACTGGCGAAACTCTCGTTCTCATGGCGCGCGGCATCGATCTTTCAATTCCAGCAGTAATTACGCTGTCGAGCACCATCATCCTCGGTTTTTCCGGCGGTCGCGACGAAGCCATGTTGGCTGCGGTCGTAGGCGCGCTTTTCTTTTCCACCGCCATTGGCTTCATTAACGGACTCCTTGTCGCCGTATTCGAGCTCAATGCGTTGATCGTCACGCTTGCCGTTGGCGCGATAACGAGCGGCATCACCTTGTGGTACAGGGAATCGTTGCCGCAGGAAGCGCGCGTGCCGCCCGGCATGGCGGCTTGGGGCGATGCGCGGCTTCTCGATCTGAACTTTTCAGTCTGGATCGTGGCGGCGCTGGCCATCATACTCAATTTGGTACTCCGCAAGACTGCGGTTGGCCGGCATTTCTCGGCCGTCGGCGCCAACCCGCGCGCGGCTTGGGTCGCAGGCCTCAATGTCGCCGTCTATCAAATGGCGGCATTTACAGTCGCGGCGTTCCTCTATGGCATTGCCGGAATTCTTGTTTCCGCCTTCATCCGCAATCCCACGCTTAAGGTCGGCGAGCCTTATCTCTTGGCGCCGATTGCGGCTGCCGTTCTTGGCGGCACCGCGATGTCGGGAGGTATCGGCAGTATGGTCGCTGTCGCGGGGGCCGCGCTGTTTCTCACGCAGCTTGGTCAGGTTCTGCAAATGCTCGGGCTTTCGTCAGCACTTCAATTTGTTATTGAAGGCATTGCGATTGCGCTCGGCATGACTTTTTCGCGAATCAATTTGGCGCAATGGAGCGGTGTGAAAATTCCGTTCGGCGCGACAGGCCAGACGCCAGCGAGCCGCTAGCGATGCGATGAGCTTGGCGGAAGCTTGGATTATCGCTTCTGGACGGGTCGTTGCACTGCGGCGTGGCGGTAACAGTTCACCAGATGATCGTTGACCATGCCGACCGCCTGCATGAACGCATAGACAATGGTCGGACCGCAGAACTTAAAGCCCCGCTGCGCAAGTTCCTTGGACATCGCCCGCGAGGTCGCGGTTTCTGCCGGAACTTGGCGAATGATGCGATAGTTATTGATCTTCGGTTTGCCGTCGACAAAATCCCAAAGCAGCTTTGAGAAAGCCGGGCCATTCTCCATGGCCTTGAGCCATGTTCGGGCGGAGAGGACGGTACCTTCGATTTTCGCCCGGTTGCGGACGATGCCGGCATCCTGCATCAAACGCTCGATCTTGGCCGGACGATAACGCGCAATTTTCTCAGGCGAGAACGCGTCGAATGCGCGACGAAAGTTCTCCCGCTTCCGCAGAATCGTGATCCAGGACAGGCCGGCCTGAAAGCCGTCGAGCACAAGCTTCTCGTACAGCGCGCGATCGTCGAATTCGGGTACGCCCCATTCCTCGTCGTGATAGGCGAGATAGAGCGCATCATCCCCCGGCCAGGGACAGCGAACGAGATTGGACCGTTCGCTCATTCGGCAGCTTTAACGGCGTCGGGCACCGCAAAATGCGCCCAGTTGGGCTTGAGCGGTTCTATAGGAATGCCGGCGGCAACGAGCGGCTCGCCCTCTCTCAGCGCTTCGGCCATCCGGTCGATCCGCAACAGCGCAAGGCCATGGCCGGCACTCGCCGAGCCCATGGTGCCGATTTGACGTTGGCCGGACGTGATCGGCTCGCCGGGTTGCGGGGTGGCGCCACGATAGCGGACAGGCAGGACCCGCGTGCGAGCGATACCCCGGTGCTCCATGCGAGAGACCACCTCTTGGCCGACGTAACAGCCTTTGGCGAAATCGACTCCGCCGAGCTGATCCATGTCGGCCTCATGCGGGAAGGCATCCCCATATTTGAAATCGGCGCCGCCGCGCGGAATAGCTAGAGCAATGCGGCGCGCTTCATATTCACCGGCGGCGACCACAACTGCGCCAAGATCGGCTGCGGCCTCGGCTGCGCGGTGGGCCGGCAGCATGGCGCGCAGCCCGAGCGCGCCCAATCGCGGATCGGGATAGGTCAGGCCGAGAGCCGTCATCCCTGTACCGTCCCATGCGGCCATCACGCCGAGCACCTCTGAGAGATTCTCGACGATGACCCGTGAACGCAGCTTGTAGAGGTTGAGCTTGTCGACCAACGGCTTGGCGAGATCGATCGGCACGTCAAGGAAAAAACCGCTGCCAGCCNGCGGTGGCGCCTCGACGATAATGAAATCGGCNAAGATTTTGCCTTGAGGAGACAAGAGCGCGCCGAAACGGGCCTCTCCTGGCGTAAGCGTGAGAATATTGGCGGTGAGCAGGTCGTGGAGGAAAGTGCGCGCATCGTCGCCCGCGACCTTGACGACGCCGCGATCGGGCAGAAGCGCGGCTTTCATTCGAGCGGACGTTTCGGCCATGCCGTCAAGCTAAGGCGCGGCCCGGCTCGGCTCAAGGGTGCGGGTAGGCGAAACGATTATTGCCGCGACAATTCGACGGAAAACTCGCCATTGCTGATGCGAGGGGCGAGGCCGGCGGCATAGCGCGCGGTCGCTTCTTCTCCGTATGTGGAGATTAATTCTGCCAGCGCGAGAAACAGCGCCGTTTGCGCCAGGCAATCGCCTTCGATTCCCTGGTGATGCGCTTCGGTCCAGGCGTCTTGCAAATAAGCAAGCGCCAGCCGCTTCTGGTCCTCATCGGCGACGGTGCCGCGTGCCGCCAAAGTCGACGTTACGAAACTCATTGGAATTCACAGATCGCCGCAGCCCGGCGCCATCCCTGCCCACTGAAGGACGTTAGCACGCCAAGATTGTCCGCAAGCTTGAACCTCAGGGAAGGGTTAATGCGATTGCGTTTAATTGGCGTAGCGGGCGGTTATTTCGCGCGCGATTTTGGCGCCTTCCTCGAGGTAACGCCGAATGGCGAAATCGGCGGCCGGGGTGCAGGTGCGGTAGCTCTGCTCGAAGGCCCGGTAGCCCCGATTAAAGCCTGCGATCATCTGCTCGTGCCGTTCTCCGCCCGGCGCTTCGGCGTCGATCAGAGATTGCGCTTCCATGCGCCATTTCTGGCCTTCGTTGGAACCGCAAATGCCGCGCAGGAAATGCAGCGAGCCGAGGATTTCTGAAAGTCGCTGCAAGTCTCGATCATAGGGGACCGGGCCCGGGGGAGTTTGAGGCGTACTTTGAGTTTGCCCCTGCGGCTGGCTGGGTGGTTGCGCCCTCGGCTGGACTTGAGGCTGCGGCTTCGGCGGGCTCACCGGCGAAATCAGCGTTTGGGCGCGCGCAGGCCCGGCGGCGAAGCAAAACGAAAGTGAAAGTGCGATGAGAATTCGCAGCATGGGATCTGGTTCAATGATAATGATCGAACGCTGCGCTACCAAGTGCAAAGCAGCGGCGTGGTTGAGGTTATGGCTTACGAGCTCGCATCTATCTTCTCCCAGGCGGTGGCCACGATTTCGGCCAATCCCTCGGTCGTTGCAAGCTCGGAAAGCTCAGACGGCTTAAGCCAGCGCGCCTCAGCCAGTTCCTCGTTGAGGATTATTTCGCCGGCGAGCCAGCGCGCGACGAACGGCAAAATCACAAAATGCCGCTCGATAAGTCCGTTTGGATCGCGGCTGATGACTTGGCGATAGCCGACAAGCGTCAGCGGCTCGATTTCAAGGCCGGTCTCCTCGCGCACCTCGCGCACCGCCGCCTCGGCAAGTGTCTCGCCAAGTTCGACCACGCCGCCAGGGAGCGTATAGAGACCCGCGGCCGGGGGTTGCGCGCGGCGGACAATGAGCAAGCGGCTGTCACGGAAAACTGCCGCGCTCACCGCGATATAGGGCCGCGCCGGATACGTTCGTTGTTGCGTGCTGACGTCGGTCAATAACGACTCCCCTGATCATCAGAGAAAGAACGCCTGCGACTCACCAGTAGCCGCCATCATTTTCGCCTACGAAGGTTACCACGCGGTAGGCTGCCGTCATCCTGGTGTGCCCGACATCTTCCGAAGGCGTGTTGACTAACATTGGGCAACAACACCTTCAGCTTTCAGCCATAGCGAATTTGTGAGGATGGCGATGTCTCTGAATCTGATCGGAGGAGTTGTCGTGACTAGACTGAGAATGACTGCCATAGCGCTGGGATTGCTTGGATCAAGCTTCGCAATCGGCCAGGCATCGGCGGCAATGCCAGTGAGTGGATTGGCGGCTGCCGAAAAACAAATCTCGACCAACGTTGAAGACGTGCGATGGGCACCGGGCCACCACTGGGGATGGCACCCCCCGGGTTGGCATCATTGGGGATGGCACCGCTGGCATCATTGGGGACCGCACCCGTGGCACCAGTGGGGATGGCACCGATGGCATCGGTGGCACCAGTGGGAATGGCACCCGTGGCATCGATGGGATCGCTGGTAATGCATTGCTGAGCGGCTAGCTGCCAAAAGCGCCGCATTGAGCGAATCTGCCACGGCCAGGCAAAACCTGGCCGTGGACCGGCTAGAGAACCTTGCCGGGGTTGAGAATATTGTTTGGATCGAGC
>JGI12635J15846_10004928_pt1 | contig 11536 bp, 11 predicted proteins | sample BlaSpr_A8_OM2_M2_FD_15846 | JGI IMG/M metagenome (IMG submission 15846) | reverse complement strand
TGTCGATAAAACTGGAGCAGCAGCCCTGGACTGGCGATNTGCACGGCATGATCGAGCGGNNGGTCATTCGGGTGCTCGTGCCCTACAGCCGGACATTGTATTTCGTCGACCTGGGCGGCACGCAGCGCGGTATGAGCTATGACTTCATGCGCGCCTTCGAAGACGATTTCAATCGCAAGCTCGGGCGCGGCGACTTGCGCGTCCATGTGGTGTTCATTCCGGTGTCGCGTGCCCGGCTGCTGCCGCTGCTGATNGCCGGGCAAGGCGACGTCGCGGCCGCCAACCTCACGATTACGCCGGAACGCCGGAAAATCGTCGATTTTGCGGCCCCGGCGGCGCGCGACGTCAAGGAGCTGATCGTTACCGGACCCGGCGCACCGCCGCTGGCGACGCTGGACGATCTCGCCGGCAAGGACATCTACGTCAGTCGGGCGACCAGCTATTACGAGAGCCTGGTGACACTCAATCAGCGATTCAGTCAACGAGGGCTTGCGCCCATGAGGCTGCGCGAGGCTCCGGGTAACTTCGAGACCGAGGACGTGCTGGAGATGACCAACGCCGGCCTGGTGAACATTGTGGTGGCCGACGGCTATTTCGCCAGGCTGTAGCACCAGGTGTACCCCAATATCAAGCTACGCGAGGATCTGGTCGTGCGTCAGAACGGCGACATCGCCTTCGCCATTCGCAAAGACAGTCCGCAGCTCAAGGCGCAACTCGACGCTTTCACTCGCACCCATGGTCAGGGCACGGAATTCGGCAACGTCACACTGCAGAAGTATCTGGGACAGACGCGCTGGGTACAGAATGCCACTTCCGAGCAGGAGCTGAAGAAATTCAATACCCTGGTCAGCCTGTTTCAGAAATACGGCAGGCAATACGATATCGACTGGCTGCTGATGGCGGCACAGGGTTATCAGGAATCACAGCTCGATCAAGGGCGACATAGCGCCGCGGGTGCCGTCGGGGTCATGCAGGTGATGCCGGCGACGGCCGATAAGTTGCAGGTCGGCGATATCACGCAGCTCGAACCGAACATACACGCCGGCGTAAAGTACATCCGCTTTATCGTCGATCAGTACTACAAAAACGATCCAATGGACGCTCTGAACAAGGTGCTGTTCGCGTTTGCGTCCTATAACGCCGGCCCCGTCAGGATCAGATCGCTGCGCACGGAAGCACAGTCGCTCGGCCTTGATCCCAACGTCTGGTTCGACAATGTCGAGCGCGTCGCGGCCTACCGCATCGGCCGCGAGACAGTGCAGTACGTCGCCAACATCTACAAGTACTACATTGCCTACACCCTGGTGCAGGACAAGGTGGAAGAGAGCCTGGAGAAGCAGCGCTGAGGCGNTCCGTTNCGCTCAACGTTTGCCGGCGGGCTGCCCTGAGCCGCCGGCCCGAGCGCCAAAATTGCGATCGGCGATCAGGCACAGAATCTCGAACATGATCGTCGCGCCGACCAGCGCGGTATTGCCCGTCTGGTCGTACGGAGGGGCAACCTCCACGACGTCGCCGCCGATGAGATTCAAGCCGCGCAATCCTCGCAGCAGGCGCTGCGCTTCCAGCGTGGTAAGGCCGCCGATTTCCGGCGTTCCGGTACCGGGCGCATACACCGGGTCGAGTCCGTCCACATCAAACGAGATGTAGGTACGTCCGTCGCCGACCACCCTGCGCGCTTCCTCGATCACTCTTTCGACGCCGAGCTCGGCGAACTCCTCGATGAATACCACGCGCATGCCGTGAGACTTGGAGAATTCGATGCCATCCATGAAGTTCTGGCCGCCGCGGATGCCGATCTGGATGGTGCGCTTCGGATCGAGCACTCCCGCCTCCACCGCCAGCCGAAATGGCGCTCCGTGCGTGAACTTGGATCCGTAGAACTCGCCCCAGGTATCGCAGTGGGCATCGATGTGTACCATGCCGACGGGAGCGTCGGCGCCGATTGCCCTGAATATCGGGTAGGTGATGGAATGATCGCCGCCGGCGCTGATCGGCAGCACTCCGGCAGAATGAACCTCGCGATAAAATGCCTCGATCTCCTCGACCTGCTTTTCCAGGTCGTAGCGGTGAGAAAGACGCACGTCGCCTATATCGGCGATCCGGCACAGCTCGTACGGGTTGATGCCAAGCCCCAGATTGAACGAACGCATCAGGCTCGATGCATTGCGTATCTCACGCGGACCGTGCCGGGCGCCCGGTCTGTTGGTCACCCCGAGATCGGTCGGCACGCCAATCAAGCCAATGTCGACATTGTCGAGCGTCGCCGCCATTGGTGCGCGCATGAACGTTGCAATCTCGGTATACCGCGGCTCCACCATTGGGTTATAGGTACCGCCACCCACAGGGTCCGGTCTGGTATAGCTGTCGCGGTTCACCTGTTCATTGTATCTCAGGCCGCTGGCAGCGGCAGCTTATGCCGCGCGAGCCGCCGACGATCCGGCACCCACGCTTACGGCCACATAGGCGATGAGGCTGGCGCCAAGACCCCCATAGATCGGCAGATCAGAATCAATGCCGTCGGCAGCCAATAGCACGGTAACCAGAGTTGCCCCCGCCGCAATCGACGCCAGTGCGCCCGCGGTGGTACCTCGCCGCCACATCATCGCTCCGATGACCGGCACCAACAGGCCGCCAACGAGGAAATCATAGGCAACGGTCAGGGCGGCGATCACGTCATGCATCACGCACGAGAGCAGCGTCATGACGGCGCCCAGACCCAGCGTGACGACACGGCTCTGGGCGACCGAGCCTGCATTGAGCGCGCCGCGCAGCCGCAGATAGACATCCTCGAGCAGCACCGTGGAGGCGGCCAGCAGACACGCACTGGCGGTCGACATGATGGCGGCGAGCGCAGCCGCGAGCACCAGCCCGCGCAGGCCGACCGGCAGCACCGCCTCGACAATCTGCGCGAACGCCGAATCAGCATTCGCGAGCGGCGGCAGGAATACCCGGCCCGCCGTCCCGATCATCGCGCCGGCCAGGGCGTAGCACAGGCAATAGACCCCTACTGCGATGCCGCCATTTCGCGCCACCTTCACGCTGCGCGCGGTAAAGACCCGCTGCCAGACATCCTGGCCGATGATGATTCCGAAGAAGTAGAGCGCGAAGAACGAGAGAATCTTCCCCGCTCCTATGTGAGTGAGCGAGAACCACTCGGCGGGCAGCCGGGCGTGCATCGCCGGCAGGCCGCCCGCGTGCAGGATCGCGCCGGGCAGTAGAATAAATAGAATGCCGACGGTCTTGATGACGAACTGAATGATATCCGTCAGGGTCAGCGACCACATGCCGCCGAGCACGGAATAGGCCACCATCACGCCGCTGCTGATGAAAATCGCTGCCGTCCGCGGAATACCGACGATGACTTCCATCACCGAACCCACCGCAATCGTGGCGGTAACGCTGACCATCAGGTCATAGGCCACCATCACCACACCGCCGACGACCCGGGCCGATGGGTTGTAGCGTCTCTCGAGCAATTCGGGCACGGTGTACAGCTTGAGCCCGAGGATCCGTTCGACGAACACGACACTCAGCACGATAATCCCTAGGCCGAGCATAAATACCAGCCACATGCCGGAGATGCCGTACTGGTAGCCGAGCTTGACGCCGCCAACGGTCGAGGCCCCGCCCAGGACAATGGCGGCGAGCGTGCCGGAATACAGCCATGGCCCCACCGAGCGGCCAGCGACCAGGAACTGATCCTGCGTGGTAGCCTTCCGGCGGGCCCAGAATCCCGCTGCCAGGATTCCTGCCATGTACGCGATAACGACCAGCAGATCGAGCTTGGCCATCGTGCTCCGCTAAGACTCAATACCGGGGTCATCGCCGCTCGCGACCGCCCGGAAGTAACACCATCTGCAATACGATCCGCGGATCATGCCACAGAGCTGACGGATAATCGGCGAGCGACTGCCGCATCACCATTCAGTCATGAACTCAGCCAGTTCCCGCGCGCCGGCGCAGCTCCTTCGCCGGCACTATGGCAGAGGGGCGCCAGGACCTATACTGGATTGCATGCCGCGCACCGCCACCGCGCTCCTCGCTCTGGTTATCTTTGCCTGCAGCTCGGCCCCCGCGGCAGCCTTCCGGCCGACACACGGCTCGGAGATCCTCTGGGATCGCTACGGTGTGGCTCACGTCTACGGCAGATCGGTCAACGACCTGTTCTACGGTTTCGGCTGGGCGCAGGCGCACAGTCACGGCAACATCCTAGCAAGGCTGTACGCGCAGGCGCGCGGGCGGGCCGCCGAATACTATGGAGCGCAAGAGCTGAAGAACGACCGCTGGATGGCAGTCAATGACGTCCCGGCTCGCGCGCGGCTGTGGCTGAGCCAGCAATCCCCCNCATTCCGCGCCAAGCTGCAGGCCTTCGCNGCCGGCATCAACGCTTATGCGGCGGCTCACCCGCAGGCGCTGTCGGCAGANGCACGACGCGTATTCCCNGTCACTGCGACCGANGTGATCGCGCATCAGCAACGCTTGTTCCAATTTGTCTATGCGGCGCCGGCCGATGTCGCCGATCGACTGCCTGCCGATGCGCCTGCGGCCTCGGCCGAGCCCGCGGGCAGCAATGGCTGGGCGATCGCGCCGAACCGATCGGCGAGCGGCCGGGCCATGCTGCTGATGAATCCGCATCTTTTCTGGGCGCCAGGCTGGTCCACCTATTACGAAATCCAGCTCACTGCGCCGGGCGTGGATCTGTACGGTGCCACCCAAATCGGGCTGCCGGTACTGCGATTCGTGTTCAGCGACTATCTCGGCTTCACCCATACGGTCAATGGCGCCGACGCGGTCACTTTCTACCGCATCGCTCCGGCTCCCGGAGGCTATCGCATCGACGGCAAGGTGCTGCCGTACCAGACACGAAGTCAGGATCTGAAAATTCGTCGGCCCGACGGTTCGTTGACGACGGAAACCGTGTCGGTTCGCATCACCATTCATGGACCGGTCGTTGGAGAGCGCGACGGCGCGCCGATCGCCATGCGCGTGGCCGGTCTGGATCGGCCGTTTGCGCTGGAACAGTATTGGAACATGGCGACCGCGCATGACTTCGCCGGCTTCCAGGCAGCGCTCGCGCGACTGCAGGTGCCGACTTTCAACATCGTGTATGCGGACCGCGATGGTCACATTGAGTACCTCTACAACGGCCTGGTGCCGCGTCATCCATTCGGCAGCCTGCGCTACTGGTCGAGCACCGTCCCCGGCGACACCTCGGATACGCTGTGGCGCGACTATCTGCGTTATGACGAGCTTCCCAAGGTCATCGATCCGGCGGGCGGCACGGTCGAGAATTCCAACGATCCGCCGTGGGACGCCGCGTGGCCGGATACGCTCGATCCGGCGCCTTACGCCGCTAGCATTGCGGCCGATGCCGTAAGTCTGCGCATGGCGCGCGGCATTCGCATGCTGTCCGAGACGCCGAAGATCAGTGTTGATCAGCTCGTACAGTGGAAGTGGTCGCACCGTTGCGAACTGGCGGACCGCATTCTGCCGGATCTGCTCGAAGCCGCCGCGCGCTACGGTGACGACATGGCAAAGGGTGCAGCCCAGGTGCTCGCATATTGGGATCGTGCGACCGATGCCAACAGCCGCGGTGCGCTGCTGTTTCTGGACTGGACAGATCAGCCTGGCGCCGTGAGCGGCTATTCCGGACGCGGATTCGCGCGGCCTTTCGATCTGCATTTGCCGCTGACCACGCCTGCGGGCCTGGCCGATCCGCATGCCGCCGTGCGCGCGCTCGAGGCCGCCGCGCGCGATATGCTCGCCAACTATGGCGCGCTGGATACCCCCTGGGGTCAGGTCATGCGCCTGAAAATCGGTGCGGTCGATCTTCCCGCCAGCGGCGGACCCGGGCGCCTGGGCGTGTTCGACGTGATCGACTTCGGACCGCTCGCGAATGGAACGCGCGCAGCCAGCTTCGGCGCAAGCTACGTGGCCGTCGTCAGTTTCGATCGGCCCACGCGCGCCAAAGTGCTGCTGTCGTACGGCGCCAGCTCGCAGCCAGGCTCGCCGCATAACAGCGACCAACTGCCGCTTCTGTCAGAGGGTAAGTTGCGGGAGGCCTGGAGGACGCGCGAGGAGGTCGAGGCCAACCTGGAAAGTAGCGACCGGTTCTAGCCGCGCCTCGCATAAGGGTCCCATGAATCTCTGGTTTCGCCTGCTGTGGCTGCTGCTGTTTCGCAACCGGCNGCGGGTGGAATTATTCGCCCCGACCACGNTGCGGCTGCGCGTGTGGCCGAACGACCTCGACCTGTACCGCCACGTCAATAACGGCCGCTATCTCACGCTGGCCGANCTTGGCCGCATCGACTGGTTGCTGCGCACCGGGGTCATGCAATTGGCACTGCGCCGGCGCGCGTCACCGACCATAGGCGATGCGATGGCGAAGTTTCGCCGCGACCTGCGATTGTTCCAGTCTTTCGATATCCATTCGCGGCTGCTCGGCTGGGACGAGCGCTGGATGTTCCTGGAACACCGCTTCGTCCGCGACGGCCGTGTCGTCGGCGTGGTAGCTATCCGCGCTTTGTTCAGGGGCCCGCTCGGGACGCTTGATCCCGGCCAATTCCTGGCAGCGCTGGGCGGGCCGGCAGCATCGCCCGCCCTGCCCGAGTGGCTGCTGAGATGGCAGCACGGAAACGAATTGCTGAGCGCGACTCTGCGTTCGGAAGAAACCGCACAGACCGTTTCATAAAAAAGGCAACCCGCGGCGTACTGAATCGCACCGTGACCTGGCGGACGGCTTTCACGTATCCTTGAGCGAACACGGATCTTTGGGGAAACGATGGACAACGATGCGGGTGCTTCGTCGCTGAGCCGCCGCCAGTTGCTGCGCATGATCGGCGTGACCGCCGGCAATGCCGCCATGTACCAGGCCATGAGCAGCCTGGGCTTTGCGGCCGAGTCTCCGTATCGGGGTCCGATCGATCTGCAAGGCGCGCCGCCGGACGCCTCGGTGCTGATTCTGGGAGCAGGTATGGCTGGCATGACTGCCGCCTATGAGCTGCGCAACGCCGGCTACCAGGTGCAGGTGTTGGAGTTCAACGACCGCGCGGGCGGACGCAACTGGAGCCTGCGCGGCGGTGACACCTATACCGAGCTGGGAGGCTTCACGCAGCACTGTCAGTTCGACAAGGACCTGTACATCAACCCGGGCCCGTGGCGCATTCCGTACCACCACCACGGCATGCTCAGCTATTGCAAACGCCTGGGCGTGCCGTTGGAAGCATTTGTGCAGGTGAACTACAACGCCTTTCTGCACAACAGCCAGGCCTTCGGCGGCAAACCGCAGCGCTATTGCGAGATCAAGGCCGATTACCAGGGACATGTTGCCGAACTGCTCGCCAAGGCCACGCGTCAGAATGCACTCGATGCTTCGGTCAGCAAGGAAGACCAGGAGAAACTGCTCGAGTCGCTGCGCGATTGGGGTGCGCTCGACAGGAATTTTGCCTACGTAGCCAGCGACAGCAGCAGCGATCGGCGCGGCTACAAAAAGAAGCCCGGCGGTGGTCTGACGGCACGCCCGATTCTTTCCGAACCCGTGGGCCTGAGCGACCTACTGGATTCCCGGCTGTGGCTCGACATTCCCAGCGGCGATTCCTACGATATGCAAACCACGTTGTTTCAGCCGGTGGGGGGCATGGGCCGGGTGGGTGAGGCGTTCGGCCGTGAGCTCGGGCCGCTGATCCGCTACAACGCCAGGGTGACCGACATCCATCAGGACGCGCAGGGCGTCACCGCCAGTTACGAAGACACCGGCAAGCCCGGTTCCAAGCTCACGGCCAGGGCCGACTGGTGCCTGTGTACGATTCCGCTGCCGATTCTGGCGCAGATTCCGAAGAATGTCGGCCCGGCCATGGCCGCGGCTATCGCGGCCGTGCCCTACGCCTCCGCGGTCAAAGTCGGCCTGCAGTTCAAACGCCGCTTCTGGGAAGAGGATGAACATATCTACGGCGGCATCACCTACACCGACCTGCCCATCACCAATATCGGCTATCCGAGTACCGGCTTTCACAGCGCTGGCAAAGGCGTATTGCTGGGTGCTTACATCTTTGGTCTGAATGCCATGGAGTTCACATCCATGACGCCGGAAGAGCGTGTACAGAAGGCCGTCGACTACGGCCACCAGATTCATCCGCAATACCGCAAGGAATTTGACAACGGCGTTTCCGTGGCATGGCATCGTTCGCCGTTCACAATGGGCTGCTATGGCATGTGGAATTCCGATTCCCGCGCCAGGCACTACGAGGATCTGTGCCAGATCGATCACCGCATCCTGCTCGCGGGCGAGCACGCCTCCTTCATCGGCGGTTGGCAGGAAGGTGCGGTCACTTCGTCGCTCGATGCCATCGAACGGTTGCATCAGCGCGTGGTCGCGCAACGGGGAAAGGCATGAAGGCGCTAGTCAACCGCTCAACCATGCGACGTCTTGCCGCGCTGTTGCTGAGCGTCGGTGCCGCGGCTGTCGCCTGTGCCGATGACTCGTCCTTCGCATCGATCGCCACGCTCAGCAACGCCAGCGGCGAGGATATCTATAGCCGCATCTGCCAGGGTTGCCATATGCCGCATGGCGAGGGCGCCGTCGGCGCGGGCCACTATCCGAAACTGGCCGGCAGTGCCACGCTCGCCTCCTGGCAGTACGTGGCACTGACCGTGCTCGGCGGCCGCAATGGCATGCCGGCGTTCAGTGCGCCGGCGGACCAGGTGTGGGACAGCCCGACGGTGCATCTGAGCGATGCGCAGGTCGCGGACGTGGTCAATTACGTGCGCAGCCATTTCGGCAACACCTACAAGGACCGCGTGACCGCCGGTCAGGTGGCGAAGTTGCCGCATCCAGCTACCACCGCCGCGCCTTAAACAAGAAGGGTCGTGCGTGGAGACTAGAGCACGCGCAGATGCCCAGAGACGGCCGGGCGGCTGATCGGGAGCCGCCGCGCGATCTCACCGACCGACAGCGATCCCTGGTAATCGGCCTTGATCTCGCGATAGCGTGGGTCAAGCCGATGCTCCCATGAAGGCATGCTCGGCATCCCGCAGCGCTCGGGCTATGCGCCGCGACCAATCGGCCTGTCCGGCCTCGTCGTGCAGCAGGTCCTGACGTATTTCGATCTCGACGTGCGGCAAGCCGCGCGCCTCGCCATGGCGCGGAATGGTGTAGTCGGTCTCGTCACTGACGAAATAGGGTTGGTTATCGGCGATGCGCAGATCGTCCTCACGCCGCAGCATGTCGAGCACCAGGCCGGCAAAACGGCGGTCGCGATTGTACAGTATCGCGGCGTGCATCTCCCGCCGCACGCCTCTGAAGATGTTGGTCATGCTGTGCTGGGATACCAGAATGGTGGGGCGCGCCGCCGCCAGCCTCTCATCCAGCAGCGCGCGTATATGATTGTGATAGGGATCGAAAATCTCGCTGCGGCGAGCGGCAATTTGCTCGTCGCTCAGGCCGACATTGCCGGGGATCTCGATCGATTCACCGACCGTCGGGATCGATGACGCCACCTTTGGGTCGCGATTGCAGTCGATCACCAGCCGCGAATAGCTTTGTGCCACCAGTGGCGCATCGAGTTCGGCGGCGACCCGTCGGGCCACCGCCAGGCTGCCGATGTCCCAGGCAATGTGCCGCTGCAACTCCGACGCGGGCAGCCCGAGGTCGCCCAGGCGAGCGGGAATACGCCGGCTCGCATGATCGACGACAATGACGAAATTAGATTGCCCTTGCCGCCCTGCTTCGAGGAAGGCCGGCGGTTCGTCGGCGGCGAGCAGCTTATAGCCGGCGGCATCGGCACTGGTTAAACAACGATCAATAGACTTCGGCATAACGGCGACACATCTCAGTCTCACTCAGATTTTCCAGCCCTTGGATCTCCGCGCGTTTGAACAACAGGTAGGCCGACAGAAGATCGGCTGCGAGCCATTCCGCGGCTGCCTCGCTCGCTTCGAGACATGCCAGCGACGCGACCAGGCTGCTCGGCAGTCTGCGCGCCGCTGCCCTCTCGTTCTGCGGTTGCTGGCTGAACTCCACTCGTTTCCCGCTTTGGCCCGAAAGACGCTACCGTCAGTACTTGCAGTGCCTGGCAATAATGCTCTCGGCCAGTTCCTGCCGACCGGAGCGCGGAGCGGGATCCAGATTCTTCTCCACGGCGAGGTCCGCGAGCGTCGCGAGGTTCAACTCACCGCCCGCGATGCGCTTTCCAAGCTCGCCGCCCCAGCCCTTGTAGCGCTCCTGACGCAGGCGCCCGAGTTCGCCGTCCGCCACCACGTCGGCCGCCGCCAGCAACGCGCGCGCGATCGTATCGATACCGCCGATGTGAGCCAGATACAGGTCGGCCGGATCCACGGATTGGCGACGCAGTTTGGCGTCGAAGTTGAACCCGCCGCTGACGAAACCCATGTCTTCGACCAGCTGAACCAGCGACGGCACGAGTTCCTGCGCGTTGTTGGGAAACTGGTCCGTGTCCCAGCCGTTGCGCGGGTCGCCGCGATTGATATCGATCGAGCCAAAGATCCCAAAGGCTCGCGCTGCGGCGACCTCATGTTCGAAATCCAATCCCGCCAGTGTGGCGTGATTGACCTCGATATTGACCTTGACCTCGTTTGTCAGCTCGTAGCGCTGCAGGAAGGCGAACACGGAAGCCACGTCATGATCGTATTGATGCTTGGTTGGTTCGAAGGGTTTGGGTTCGATGAGTATCGTGCCTTTGAAACCGATACGGTGCTTGTGCTCCACGAGCATCGATAGAAACCGGCCGTATTGGTCGAGCTCCCGACGCAGATCCGTGTTCAGCAGCGAGTCGTAGCCTTCACGCCCGCCCCAGAGCACGTAATTTTCACCCCCAAGCCGGTGCGTGGCTTCCAGGCAGCTCCGCACTTGCGCTGCCGCCCAGGCATAGACCTCCGGGTCGGGGCTGGTGGCAGCGCCCCCGGCATAGCGCGGATGAGTGAACAGATTGGCCGTGCCCCACAGCAGCTTCACTCCGGTCGCCGCCATTTTCGCAGCGATGCCGGCTTCGATCTTTCGCAGATTCTGGTCATGCTGCTTGAGCGTGACGGCCGTGGCCATCGCGTCCAGGTCATGAAAAGTGAAATAGCGCACGCCAAGCCGCACGAAGAAATCGAATGCAGCGTCGAGCTTGGTATCGGCCATCGCCTGCGTCACCGGCGTCCCGAGCCACGGCCGCGGCAACGTTCCGACACCAAAGATGTCCGTGCCGGGCCAATTGAAGGAATGCCAGTAGCAGACGGCCACCTTCAGCCAGTCCTCCATGCGCTTGCCGAGAACCATGCGGTCTTTGTCATAGACACGGTAGGCAAACTCGTTTTTTGTGCCGGGACCTTCGAAGCGAATAGGCTCGACGTTTGAAAACAGACTCATGCTGAAAACTCCACGAAAGTGTTCTTGAGATCCTGATACAGCCGCACAAAGATACGGCGACGGATGGCAAGTAGCCTAGACAAGTCGGCGTCCGGTTGAACCACCCGCTCGATCGGCGGCGCCACGCACACCTCTTCCGCCCGCTCGCTGCCAAGGGCGAGACGCGCC
>JGI12635J15846_10004926_pt1 | contig 11538 bp, 9 predicted proteins | sample BlaSpr_A8_OM2_M2_FD_15846 | JGI IMG/M metagenome (IMG submission 15846) | reverse complement strand
TTTGGGACGATGCAGACGGCTTCTACTACGATGTCTTGAAGCTCCCCAACGGAGAAGAGCACTTCCTGAAAATCCGCTCGATGGTCGGATTGATTCCACTTTTTGCTGTCGAGACTCTCGAGCCCGAAATCGTCGATTGCCTGCCCGGGTTCAAGCGGCGCATGCAATGGTTCATCGACAATCATCCGGACGTGCCCGAACACATTGAAATGACGCAGCGTTCCGCGCGCGGCGTGCGGCGTCTGTTATCGCTCGCGAATCGCAAACAGCTCAAGCGCATGCTCAGCCGCATGCTGGATGAAACGGAATTCCTCTCGCCTTACGGCGTGCGCGCCCTTTCGCGCTTCCACAAAGACCATCCCTACGAAGTTGATGTGAACGGAAATGCGAACCGCGTTGACTACGAGCCGGGGGAATCCACAACCGGCCTCTTTGGGGGAAATTCGAACTGGCGCGGGCCCATCTGGTTTCCGGTTAATTATCTGCTGGTCGAATCCCTGCAAAAATATCATCACTACTACGGCGAAGATTTCAAAGTGGAGTGCCCCACCTATTCCGGCACCGAATCCGATCTCTGGCAGGTAGCCGCAGAAATTTCCCGGCGGCTCACCCATATTTTCTTGCGCGGACAAAACGGGCGGCGCCCGGTGGCAGGGGGATTGGAACTCTTCCAGAGCGATCCGCACTGGCGCGACCTCATCCTTTTCTACGAATATTTTCATGGCGACAACGGCACCGGCCTCGGCGCAAGCCATCAAACCGGCTGGACCGGCCTGGTCGCAAAACTAATTGAACAGAGCGGCGAGTAGATGATGTTGACCGGAGAGGTGCGCTCGTGAGTGCAAAATTCGAGGGGAAAGTGGTTCTGGTGGCAGGCGGCACTGGCGGTTTGGGACGCGCCGTGACGCTGGCATTCCTTGAGGAAGGCGCCAAGGTCGTCGCCACTTATCGAGAACGGGAAGAGCTGGATGCCCTGAAGATCACAGCGGGTGTCAATACCGCACGGCTCGATGGAGTCGCCGTTGATGTCACGGATGAAGCCGCCGTGCGCCAGTTGACCGAGAAAATCGTGGGGAAATATCGCCGGTTGGATGCCATGGTCAATACCGTGGGTGGCTACGCGGGCGGCACGAAGTTATGGGAACTGGAGACGAAAGTTTTCGAACAGATGCTGGCTCTGAATCTGCGCTCGGGGTATGCGCTAGCGCGTGCCGCGGTAAGAGCGATGTTGAAAGAGGGCCATGGAGCCATCGTAAACGTCGCAGCAAAGGCGGCGGTCGATCATGCCGGCGGCGCCGCCGCTTACGCAGCTTCAAAATCCGCCGCAGTGGCGCTGCTGGATTCGCTAGCCGAGGACTTGAAGGGCAGCGGCGTTCGCGTAAATACGATTCTCCCAAGCATCATCGACACGGAGGCCAACCGCAAGGCCATGCCGAAAGCGGATTTTGCGAAGTGGCCGAGGCCCGAGGAGATCGCGCGGGTCATCCTGTTTCTATGCAGTGACGATGCCAGAGTCATTCACGGCGCCGCCATCCCGGTCTATGGTGATCGCTGAAACATTCGTGCAAGAAATGAATCTGAAATAGGCGGCCCTGAATTGCCGGGCCGGGTGCAATCCTGGAGCGACCAAGGAGTGGTGGTGCCGGAACAGGCGGAAGTTCAGTTTGGCCGCGAGATTTGCGGAGAGCTCGGCGCGGCCGAGTCGCGCGAGTGGCTCGTCACCAACGGAATCGGTGGATATGCGTCCGGCACCGTTGCTGGAAGCCAGACTCGCCGTTATCACGGACTGCTGGTCGCCGCACTGCAGCCGCCCGTGGGCCGCACGCAGCTTGTTTCGGCCATCGACGAAATCGTGCACTACGACGGGACGGATTTTTCTCTCGCCACCCATCGCTGGGCCGACGGCGCCGTCGATCCGCAGGGGTTTCTGCTCCTCGAGGATTTTCACCTGGCAGGCTCGACGCCGGTGTGGACCTACGCGCTGGCCGATGCGCTTCTGGAAAAACGTGTCTGGATGCGCCAGGGCGAAAACACCACCTACATTCAGTACACCCTCGTGCGGGGAAGCAGGGCTCTCGAAATGGAACTGAAAGCGCTCGTGAATTATCGCGACTTCCATTCCTTGACCCATGCCGGCGACTGGCGCATGAATATCGCGCCGCTAGAGAATGGCGTGAAGGTGCTGGCATTCGACGGCGCAACTCCTTTTTATCTGAAAAGCAATGCGGCGACCTGCGAACCACGCCATGAGTGGTACCTCGGTTGCTTCTTGGGGGAAGAAACTGCGCGGGGACTTAGTGACCGCGAAGACCGCCTTTTTGCGGCGCGGTTCAGGGCAAAACTGCAAATCGGTTCCAGCGTCGTGTTTGTCGCGACCACGGAAGCAAACGCTTTGCTGGACGTAGAAACCGTCCGGGCGGAACGCGCCAATTACGAAGTAAAGCTGTTCCAGGAATGGCAGGCGAACAACGAAGCCCTTGCAGAAGAAGCGCCCTCGTGGCTTTGGCAGCTCATCCTCGCCGCCGATCAATTCATCGTAAAGCGCAGCCTTCCGGAAGAGCCGGACGGCCGCAGCATCATCGCCGGATATCACTGGTTCGGCGATTGGGGCCGTGACACCATGATTTCACTGCCTGGGCTGACGCTCGCGACCGGCCGCGCCGGTGTTGCGAGGCAGGTCCTTCTCGCTTTTTTGCGGTACGTTGACGGCGGGATGCTCCCCAACAATTTCCCCGACGCTGGAGGCAAGCCGGAATACAACACCGTCGATGCCGCGCTGTGGTATTTCGAATCCATCCGGCAATATTTCGAAGCGACGCAAGATAGTGTGACGCTGCAAAAACTTTTCCCGGTTCTCGCGGGCATGATCGATGCGCACCTCGCGGGCACCCGGTACAACATCCATGTGGACCCAGCGGATGGGCTTCTTTTTGCCGGTGCTCCCGGCGTTCAACTCACGTGGATGGATGCAAAGATCGGCGACTGGGTGGTGACACCCCGCGTGGGAAAGCCCGTGGAGATTAACTCGCTGTGGATCAACGCGCTCGAAACGATGGCCGGGTTTGCTCGGTTGCTCTCAAAACCAGGCGCGGCCTACGAAAAACTCGCGGCCCAAGCAAAGAGAAGTTTTCAGAGATTCTGGAACGCGGAGCGCGGTTGCTGCTTCGATGTCATCGATTCGCCCGGCATCGGAAATGATGCGTTACTTAGACCCAACCAGATATTTGCTTTGTCCCTGCCGGTAAGCCTGCTCGCGCCCGAGCAGCAAAAGGCGGTTGTCGACCTTTGCGCGCGGCAACTCTTAACTTCGCATGGACTGCGTAGTCTCGCGCCGGGCGAAGCAGGATATACCGGCCATTACGGCGGTAGCCCCCGCGATCGCGACGCCGCTTATCATCAGGGCACGGTCTGGGGCTGGCTGCTCGGCCCTTTCGCGCTCGCACACTACCGCGTCTACCACGACCGCGAGGCGGCGCTGCGTTTTCTCGAGCCGCTCGGTCGCCAGATTTATGCGAGCGGCCTCGGCACGCTCAGCGAAATTTTCGATGGCGATGCTCCCTTCACGCCCCGCGGCTGCATTGCGCAGGCCTGGACCATCGCGGAAGTTCTCCGCGCATGGCAGACCATTCGAAACTTGACCAAATTCGATTGACGCAACTAACGTTGGGAGACAAGCCTGTTACGTCGGGTGGGAACTGCTAGCGGGTCCGCCCGCGTCCTATTTTGGCAGGACCTCGAATGGTTTCCCCTCGTATAGTTCGATGAGCACTTTTCCCCCATCCGGAGAGGCGACGAGGAAAAAATTGACTCGCGTACCATCCGCGCCATGCCGGGTAGCAGGATAAACAGGAGCAACTCCGAATTTGTCTTTCAGAATTTGCGTGGCGCGGTCGACACTTGAGCAGCGAAATTCCACCTGTTGGATGCCATCTCCAGGCTTCGCCAGGTACTTTGCGATAGCTCCCGAACCGCCCGGCTCGCGCGTGGTGAGAATGTCCAGGGAAATCCCCCCGGCGAAATGCAGCTCGAATTCCTCGGCATCCTGATCCGGTGGCACGTCGGCGAGTCTGGGTGTGCCATTGGCAATTCGAATCCGCCCAAATGTATCGCGGTGCACCGCGAGTCCAACCGTGATGGTGGGATCGGGTCCGAGTAGCAGCGCGGAGAGTTCGCTCTCGGCCCACCACGCAGAAATGGCAGATCCTGCGGCCGCGCGACCCAAGCGGTAGATTTCGCCCGCGGCCGCCAGCCGCTTGGTTGCATCGGTGGACGAGAGGTCCGAGATGGATTGAGCGAGAAGGCTGGACATGGAGCCGTCAGGAATTGTAGCGTGAGGGCGGCACAGAAAGAAACTGAAGCCGTGCGGCGGTCCTCAATAGACGCATCGAAAACCATGTGCGCCGCATCTGAGGGATATGCCAAAACCAGTCTTATTGACAGTGGATGACGACCCGGAAGTCCTTCGCGCCATCGAGCGGGACTTGCGCAGCCGCTATGCGGATCGCTATCGAATTATGCGAGCGAATTCCGGAAGTGCCGGCCTCGCCACTCTGCGCGAACTGAAAACGCGCAACAATCCCGTAGCTCTGTTGCTGGCCGATCAACGCATGCCCCAAATGGACGGCGTGAATTTCCTTACCGAAGCCATGGAGATGCACCCGCTCGCCAAGCGCGCCCTGCTCACCGCGTATGCGGACACCAACGCGGCTATTGATGCGATCAACGAGGCACGCGTGCACTACTATTTGATGAAGCCGTGGGATCCGCCGGAGGAAAAGCTTTTCCCCGCTCTCGACGATCTGCTGCACGATTGGACCGCGACGTTTCGCCCGCTCTACGAGGGCATTCGCGTCCTCGGCACGCGCTGGTCGAATCGTTCCTATGAGCTACGCGAATTCCTTGCGCGCAATCAGGTCCCCTATCAGTGGATTGACGTCGAGCTGGCGCAGAGCGATCCCGAAGTGCGCGGACTAATTGATTCACTCGGGCCCGAAGCCGAAAAACTTCCCCTGATCCTTTTTCCGGATGGCACGCGCCTCCCGGAGCCGCCTCTGCCCGCTGTCGCCGATAAAATTGGCCTTCGCACGCATGCCCAAACCAATTTCTACGATCTTGCCATCGTCGGCGGGGGCCCGGCCGGGCTTGCCGCCGCTGTGTATGGCGCAAGTGAAGGCTTGCGCACGGTGATCGTCGAGCGCGAAGCCCCCGGCGGCCAAGCCGGACTTAGTTCTCGAATTGAGAACTATCTCGGCTTTCCTTCCGGACTCACTGGCCTGGACCTGGCGCGGCGTGCGGTCGCGCAGGCGCGGCGCTTCGGCGTGGAGATCCTCTCGCCACAGGAAGCGGTGGGTCTCCGCGCGGAGGGCCCGTATCGGTTTTTGAAGCTTGCGGACGGTTCGGAGATTTCGTGCAACGCGCTGCTTCTGGCGATGGGCGTTCAGTGGAGAACCTTGGACGTTCCGGGGATTGCGCCATTGCAAGGAGCAGGTGTTTATTACGGGGGAGGAACCTCCGAAGCGATGGCCTGCAAGGGCGAAACCGTGTACATCATCGGCGGCGCGAATTCCGCCGGACAGGCAGCCATGCATTTTTCAAAGTTTGCGGAGAAGGTGGTGATGCTGGTGCGCGGCGTGTCGCTTGCCGCGACCATGTCGCACTATTTGATCGAGCAAATCGAAAAAACACCGAATATCGAGGTATGGCCGCGCACCAGCGTCGTAGATGTCGAAGGAGAATCCCGGCTCACGGGAATTACGGTCGAGTGCTCTCCTTCGGGAGAAAGAAAGAAGCTCCCCGCCTCAAGCCTGTTCATTTTTATCGGTGCGCAACCTCGGACGGAATGGCTGGGCGGCTTGATTGAGCGCGACGAGCGCGGTTTCATTCTTTCCGGCCCGGATCTTCTCCGCGGCGGAAAAAGACCTCCGTCGTGGACGCTCGATCGCGACCCCGGATTGCTGGAAACCAACGTGCCCGGAATATTTGTCGTCGGTGACGTGCGCCACGGTTCTGTGAAGCGCGTAGCTTCCGGCGTGGGAGAAGGCGCTGTCGTCGTGCAGTTCATGCACCAGTATCTGGCGAAGGTTCAATGATCGAGAAGATCTGGAGAGCGGAACGCCCATGAGCGGAACGCCGGAACAAGCACGACTCGAAGCTCTGGTTGCGGATTTACGCAGAGTGCCCGCGTTTGGGGACCAGCCCCAGGCCGATCTGGAATGGTTTGTCGCGCAATCGGAAGAGCTCCGCGTCGAGGTGGGCGGAATTATCGTCAAGGAAGATACTCCCGCAGACACGATGCTGGTGATGTTCGAAGGAGAGATGCGGGCGCGGCGGGAGAATGGTCCGCAGGATGGCCCGGTTTTCACCGTTCGCGCTGGCGAGGTCACCGGCGTCTTGCCTTTCTCCAGAATGAAAGTGGTCGGCGTGACCGGGCGCGCGGTGCTTCCGATTCGTGCGCTGGCGTTTCCTGCCAGCAAGTTTTCAGAACTTTTTCAGCGCATGCCCGAGCTCTCGCATCGCCTGGTTGGATTGTTGACGGATCGCGTTCGAAACGTCACGCGGGAAGAGCAGCAAAGGGAAAAACTGGCCGCGCTGGGAAAATTGTCCGCCGGGCTCGCGCACGAGCTGAACAATCCGTCTGCCGCGGCGCGCCGCTCGGCGGCGGCGCTGCGCGATTGCCTGCAGCGTCTGCGCGTTGCCGGCCGCAGCTCGACCTTGGGTCCGGAGGATTGCGGCCTGCTGGCGCAGCGCGAAGAAGAGATTCGCTCCGCGCTGAAGCCCGCTCAGTACAAAGATGAGTTCGCACGCGTTGAGCGAGAGGAAGCGATTCAAAGCTGGTTGGAAGGGCGCGGCGTTGCCGATGCCTGGAAACTGGCGCCGCTTCTCGCCGATGCGAATTTGACAGACGCGCAATTCGAAAGTTTTGCGAGAGCCGCCGGAACTTCACTTGGGCCCGAACTGACGCGGTTCGCCACTCTCCTCGAAATGGAGCGCATCGCCGCCGAACTCGAAAACAGCACGGCGCGCATTTCGGATCTCATCAAAGCGATCAAAGAGTATTCGTATATGGATCAGGCGCCACTGCAGGAAGTGGACATCAAGAGCAGCCTGGAAACGACGCTCACCATCATGCATCACAAACTGAAGCGCGGCATCCTGGTAACCCGCGAATATGCTCCAGACTTGCCGAAGGTGATGGCCTACGGAAGTGAGTTGAACCAGGTCTGGACAAATCTGATCGACAATGCTGTCGACGCCATGAAGGAAAAAGGAAAACTTCTCGTGCGCGCCGTGCGCGAAAATGATTACGTGCTTGTGGAAATCGCCGACGACGGGCCGGGCATCCCGCCCGAGGTGCAATCGCGCATCTTCGAGCCTTTCTTTACGACGAAAGGCGTGGGCGAGGGAACCGGGCTCGGACTGGATGTGGTGCATCGCATTGTAAGAAAAATGCGCGGGCTCATCACCGTAAAATCAGTTCCAGGGGATACACGATTCCAGGTGCGAATTCCAATTCAAGCAGCGGTATGATTCCGCGGGAGACAACTATGGCCGAAAACTGTACCCACCTCGATCAGATTAAACGCGTGAAGCCAAAGACCAAGGGCTGCGAAGAATGCCTGAAGATGGGCGACAGTTGGGTGCATCTTCGCCTGTGTTTGAGCTGCGGCCATGTCGGCTGTTGCGACTCCTCCAAAAACAAACACGCCACAAAACATTTTCACGCCACGAAGCACCCGATTGTCCGGTCGCAGGAGCCGGGCGAAAACTGGATGTGGTGTTACATCGATGAACTGATGTTTGAGGGAGAATGAATCTCAGGTTTTTTTCTTTGGCGGAATGAGTAGCGACGCCAGCAGCGCGATCAGCAGTACGCCTCCCACAACGCCAAGAGACACGGTCACTGGAATGTGCAGCCAACGCTCGCCGATCATTTTTCCGCCGATGAATACCAGAACGACCGCCAGCCCCTCATCCAGAAAACGCAAACGGTCGATGACTCCCGCCAGCAGGAAGTACAGCGCGCGGAGCCCGAGAATCGCGAGCACGTTCGATGTGTACACAATAAAAGGGTCGCGCGTAATGCCAAAGACTGCGGGGATGGAATCGACCGCCAGCGTGACGTCCGTGATTTCCACGACAAGCAGAACGAGAAACAGCGGAGTGGCGAACAACCGGCCTGCATTGCGCACGAAAAAATGCTCGCCGTGATATTCATGGCTTACACGAAGACGCCGGCTGGCGAAGCGGAAGATTTTGCTTTGTTCCGGATGAATTTTTCCTCTGTTGAAGAACAGCATGCGCAAGCCGGCGTAGACCAGAAACGCTCCGAGCAGGTACATCACCCAGGAAAAGTGTTCGATCAATTCCGTGCCCAGCGCGATCATCACCCCGCGCATGACCAGCGCGCCGACCACGCCCCATTCGAGGAGGCGGTGCTGCAGGCGGTCGTCCACGGCAAACGCCCGAAAGATCACCAGGAAAAGAAACAGGTTGTCGACGCTGAGAGCCTTTTCGAGCAGATAGCCGGTAAAGAATTCCAGGCCCAGCTGGCCGCCATAGAAATAGAGCACTCCGAACCCAAAGAGAACGGAGACTGCGATCCAGCCAAAACTGGCGATAGCCGCCTCGCGAAGCGCGATCTTGTGGGGGCGGCGGTGGAAGACGCGAAGGTCCAGCGCGATCGCAATAACGATGAAGAGATTGAAGGCAATCCAGTTGAGGGGCGTGCCCATGGCGGCGCTCGAAGGCGCTAGGGAGCGGAGCTGCGTGCATCGAGGGAGTTCAAATTCGACAGTTCGACGCGGATGCTTTTGCCGCGATCAATTTTTACGGGAACATCCCAGCGCACGCGCATGTCTCCGGCGTCGGCGTCCAGATTGAGCGAGCTTATCCAGTAGTCGCCGGGAGCAATACCATATAGCGAGGCGCGCCCCTCGAGATCGGTGTCCGCCTTGGTGGCGAGAAATTTGAGCTGGGCCACGTCCGGGGCGACACGCTGGACGCGCTTGCGGCGATCGTTCTGGAGCGCGGCCCACTTGCGCTGCGGGTTGACGCCATCCAGTTCGAGCTCGACACCGGACACGGTCTCGGGTCGCGAGCGGAGAAATTTCTTGAGGCTGGCCAGATAATCCTGTTTTAGTTTCTCGTATTTCTCGGGATGCTCCGTTTTGTCGGCATCCGTATACTTTGGCCTCGGCAGGCCGTTGGTCACGCCGCCGCTGTTCGTGCGCTGGTAGGCTAGCAAGAATTCCGGAACGTTGAGGACGTCATCCGGGGTAAGCAGCTTGTCGAATCCCGGCTCGGTGAAGTCGAGAGTGTCATGGCCCTTGAGCCAGGAGCGCAGCTCGGGAGAAACCTTGAGGTCATCGATAAATTGATCGCGCGGCGGGATGGGGTCTTTCTCTTCTACTTCCTTGACGATCTCCGAGTAGCTCTTGGTGAGGATGTAAAACGTGAATTGGCGCACGGGCTCCGGGCGCGCTCCCGTCGGCGTGATGCGGGCGATGATTTCGAGGGCGCCGGCGTCCGTCTGCGCCCATACCCCGCTCCCAATCGAAAGCGCGCACAGCACAACTCCGCAGCTAAGAAGGGCTGTTTTTCTCATGCCGGAATCGTAGCAGATTGCGGCCAAGTGTGGCCGGGGAAGCGGAAGCTTGTTTCGTAATTGGACGCGCGGCCGGAAGAATAAACAGCGCCGGAAAAATGTGGCAGCCGGGATAGGGGTGAGACAAACAAGCGGCCGAACTCCGAGGGTGTGCTGGTTACATGATGCAAGGGATTACGAACACGGTGAACGCCGCAAGACCCGGGACCTGCACTCTAATCGACATTCCTGCACGCCGATCCCTGTTGTCGAATCGCGACCCGGCACAGCGCAAAATCTCCGCGCGCCCCGCCTGGCCGGCCCTGTCGGGGAGCATTTCGGGGCGCGCGGGTTCTTGGTGTGATGCAGTTTTCCAACCGATCCGTCCACCACAAGGCAGTCGTCAAGGAGAAGATTCCGAGCGGTTTCCCGGCCCTGAGGATTGGCTCAGGGATGTCTCACTGAACTACTGCTGCTGCGCAGTTTGCATCTTACCCGAAGACAAGTCCGCCGGCGGATCCACATTCGCTGGCAACCTGCCGGTCAGTGACTCAAGGAATGCTTTGAGGTCGGCCCGCTCATTGAAGGTCAGAAAATCGAGGGCGTGGATTTCCTTATCGAGATGCGGGTTGGATGTGCCGCCCCCGACGTAATGGTCCACGACGTCTTTGAGGGTCGCCTGGCTGCCGTCGTGCATGTACGGTGCCGTCTCTGCGATGTTGCGGAGTGTCGGCGTTTTGAACGCGCCCATATCTGCTGTATTTTTCGACCGCGCGTACAGGCCGACGTCCGCAAAATTTCCCGAGGTATCGGCGCCGACACCAATGTTGTGGAATTTGTTATCGGTGAAAAGCGCGTACTTCTTACCGATCACGTGGCACACGCTGCAGTTGCCCTTCTTCGGATTGAGGAATAATTTCAAGCCGCGTTGTGCCGCCAGCGAAAGTGCCTGCTTATCGCCCCCGTAATAGAAGCGATCAAACGGGGAATCCCCGGTCACCACCGTCCGTTCGAAAGACGCGATAGATTTGGTCACAAGGTCGATGGTGATCTGCTCTGTGCCCCAGGCCTTCAGAAACAGCTTGCGGTACATTGGATCGGATTGCGCAAACTTCACAACTCCCTCCAGCGTGTGCCCCATCTCTACCGGATTCGCCATCGGCCCTTCCGCCTGTTTCTCCAAGCTGGCCGAGCGCCCATCCCAGAATTGCAGCCTGTTGTACGCAGCATTGACCACCGTCGGGGCGCTGCGCGTACCGAGCTTTCCATCCACGCCATTTGACAGCGCCTTGCCATCCCCGAAGCCGAGATTCGGTGCGTGGCACGTTGCACAGGATATGGTTCCATCAACGGAGAGCCCAGGATCGTAGTACAGCCGCCGGCCAAGGGCGATCGTTTCTTCCGTGGGCGGATTGTCCGGCGGAATTGGAACTGGAGGCAGGCCCAGCGGCGCCTTGATTTTCACGGGCTTTCCGATCGGCATGAGCCCCGCGCGGCTCGCGTGATCGGGTCCTGGCGCTGCTTTGATGGTGGGGCTATGCACGACCGTCGCGAAAATGATCGCCGCAGCCACTACAGGGGACAAAAAAAGGAGTTTTAGGGACACTTTCAAGTTCACTCTCCGAGATGCCGACAGCAAGGTGCTGACAGGAGAGAGAATCGCCGATCGTACCGCCGCCAACAATGGTACAGAGAGGGCACCGAACTAGTATGAAAGTACTCTGATTTGAGAAGGCCACGGGGCATCTGCAGTCTGGGGATGTGACGATGTCGATGGACTTACGTCTTGGTGGTTCGGGGTGCCGCATCCTTGTGGGTGCGGCGGGGATTGGGCCGGGCGGCCTGTTGGGAGGAAACGGCTGATCCAAAACACCGATTCGGGTTCGTTTGCGCGGAGGCTGCCGCCGCGGTCGGAGGGGGACCTGCTCCTATTCGTTTTCAGCGAAGTCTTAGGG
>JGI12635J15846_10004918_pt1 | contig 11547 bp, 8 predicted proteins | sample BlaSpr_A8_OM2_M2_FD_15846 | JGI IMG/M metagenome (IMG submission 15846) | reverse complement strand
CGTTAGCTGCGGCAAGGTCTAATCAGCGGCTGCGTCGCCGCGCGGAACCTGCGCCGTGGCGGGACGCTCCAGATTCAAGACGCTGGAGATGAATTCGCTCACNGTGATACCCAAGTGGCCCCAAAGGCGGCGTTTCAGGCTGGTGTAATCCTGCGTGCCGCTGAAAAGATCGCTCATCAATTGGCGAAACACCGCGCTGCGGTTCATGAATTGAACCATGCGCGTAGTCACAGCGGTGCCAAGGAACGAGCCGCGATAGAACCGGCGCACAATGCGCGCGGCGAATTCCAGTTCGCAAGAAAATGCCGCCTTGACCCAAGCAGTGTATTTCTCCGGGCAGCCTTCCGCGAGCGAGCGCCCCAGCAATTCGCCCGAGCGCATCGCGTAAAACAGCCCTTCACCTGTGAGCGGATCGACCCAAGCCGCGGCATCGCCAACCAACGCCCAATTTTTCCCCAAGACCGTGCGATCGGAGAGCGTGCTCTCTCGCGGCGATGGCAGGACGTGGCTGTAAAATTTTGCGCCTTCCGTCGAGATTCCGTGCTTCTCGACGAAAGCGCTTAGATGCGTTTTGAGCTCCGCGCTGGTATGCGCGGCCATGCTTCCACAAATCCCGACCGAAAGATGATCGCAGCGTGGGAACGACCAGATGTAACCTTCGAAGTGCGGGAGAAACTTCACGGTGATGGCGTCGGCAGTCTGCGGAACGAAATAACCCTGGGTCATTTCCAACTCGTCGCGCTGCAGCGGGCGCGTCTCAGGCAAGATTTGATTACGTGCCCCTGCTGCCAGCACAAGAAAATCAGCACTGCGCCACTCGCCTTCGACCGAATAGCGCGGCTTCGTCGTGCTCGTGTCCACGCCCAGCACATGCGCCTGCTGCACGTGGCAGCCTGCCGCTTTAGCGCGGTCCAGCAACATGCCGTTCAGCACCCTTCGCGAATAAATCACGATCGGGTGCGTCATCTCTAGATTTGCGCGCTGATCATTGCTGCTGATCAGTTCTACAGAGCGCACCAGCTTCTTGGGATACGGATTGTCCAGCAGGAAAGGGAAGCACTCGACAGCTTTATGGGTCAACCCTCCGCCGCAGGGCTTTTCCCAAGCGAGGTGTTCATCAAAAATGTGGACTTTGTGTCCCGCGCGCGCGAGCTGCTCACCGCACATCGCGCCGGAAGGTCCGCCGCCGACGATCGCTATTTCTGCCATGATCTTCTCTCGCTGATGGCCTCAAAGTCCGTCCCTGAACGCAGAAACCTAAGGGCGGCGGCTGGGTTTGGCAATTAAATTTTTCTAGGTAACGGGCCCCATCAAGTGGTGGGGAAGACCACCAGGCAAAACCCGGCGAGAAGTATAGCACCGAAAAGGGCCGACGCTGCGGGCGAGGCCGTAACTTCCCGGACAACGTTCATCCCCCACCTCTGGAGAACGCAAAATAGCCCAAAGGAAGGCGCCAGCAGAACCAGCAACACTTCTCCGCTGTGCAAGACGAATATTCCCGCGATGATCGCGCCCCACGCCGTCAATCGAAGCAAGAGCGCGGTGAACAATCGGCGTGACCCCTTGCCGGGAACCGCCGGACCAAGCAAGAACTCCTCCGCGATGTGATAAGGAAGCATGGCGATGAAGAAGGGCGTGAAGCGCGCCCAGCGTGCCCCGGTTATCCATGCTTCGCTAAACGTCAAATCAATCCACGCGGTCACCAGAAAATGCAGGAGAAACGCCGCAAAAGCTGCTGCAAGAAGTGTGACGTACAGAGGTCTTACGGACTGGCTGTCACTCGTGCCGGTGCTGAACAAACCCCGCAACGAATTCCAATGCAAGACGAGCAGGACGACTCCAAGAACTAGAAGAAAGCTTCCGAGATAGTCGCCTTCAAACAAATGCAGAACGCGGAGCGGATTTCGGTAAGAGAGAAGTCCGACGGCGCCAAGGGAGATGATGGCCAGTTCGATGAAAGCCCTTCCTTTTGCGGCAGCAACAACGGTTTCGACAATGGGGGTTGACTGCTTCTTGCTCTGCAAAGTTTCCCGGAGAAAAGGTCCCGCCAGCAAAAGTATCCCTGCAAAGCCCGCGAGGAATCCAAGAGGCCCTCGGTGTGTCGGCAAAGTTGGCTGCGATTCCAAGTGCAAGACACGAGTGGCCCAATGCTGGGCGTCGGACATCGCCGTTCCGTCGAACAAGATGCTTACGTGAGTGGAGCGGGGAATCACAATATATTCGCTCGTTCCATTGCCCGGAGTCAGCACCAAATCTCTAGCTCCGCCACGGATTCGTGCCGATTCCCAAGCGGCGCTCATCACCAGAGAATGCGCGGGGAGAGCCCCGAAATCGTGAAAGGGCATCATTTCCGGCGACATTTCCCCGATCGGCCGCATGGGCGCGGGCGATATCGCGATCACGCCAGCAACTGGGACGTGTGAAGCCACGCGCAACGCAACGGCCCCGCCCAGCGAGTGGCCCGCCAGTATTGCGCGTTCCGGATCAAGCAAACCGCGCGCCACCAACTCGCGAACCAGGTTTTCGCTGCACTGTTCAGAACGCTCATAGGAAAAAGGACCGTTAGTCCGCCCGTGCCCCGGCAAGTCCGGCACAAAAACGCGCAAACCTTGCGAAGCGAACCCCGCCGCGATGTAAGACATGATCCGTTTGTTCGCCGAGAGTCCATGGAGAAGAACGACGTATCCCTGCGGTGTGCCTCCAGGCGGCTCGACGATGTCCGTCATCAACTGGCACCCACCGGCGTCAATCCGAAAAGTATGCGGCTGGTAGGGAACTGCGAGAGCCAGCCACAGACCGAGGCCGCAAAGTCCGGCACCGACAACGGCGCGAAGCGTCTTATTCGCTTTCATAAGGACGCCCAGCGCGCAGGCGCTTGGCCTGCGGTGCGTGATAAACTAGGTTTTCATCTAACGCCAGGGCTATTTTCGCGTGGGCCTTCATGGAGTTCCTTTGAAGCCGGAGATTCTGACTCTTGAGCAAGCGATTCTGCGGTTTGGCCGCGAGAAACGCAACGGCCGCCGCGTCGTCTTCACCAATGGCTGCTTCGATTTACTGCATCCCGGGCACATCGGTAGCCTGGAGCAAGCTCGCGCTCTTGGCGACGCGCTCATCGTCGGCCTCAACAGCGATGCCAGCGTCCGCCAACTGAAAGGCGCCGGTCGTCCAGTTCTGCCGGAACGCGAGCGAGCCGAAATTCTCGCCGCGCTCGAATGCGTCGATGCGGTGGTGATTTTCGATGATCTCACGCCACGTGAAGTCATCGCCCGTCTGCTTCCGGATATGCTTGTAAAAGGCGGCGACTGGCCCGGCGATCAAATCGTCGGCCGCGAAGAAGTAGAAGCCGCGGGCGGGCGCGTCGTTTCTATCCCAGTTGTTCCGGGTTATTCCACCACGGAGATTCTCAGAAAGATCCGCGAAGGCACTCCCGCCTCTCGCGTGGAAGCCTGACGCCCACGCATGATTCTTCCTGCCGTTCGCGAACGATTGGATGCTGTGCTCCGCCACCCGTCGGTGGAAGGCGCGCTGGGCGCTCTGCGCGATGGCGCACAACACATCTCTCTGTCCGGTCTGCACGATGTCGCCAAAGCCCTCGTCGCCGCCTATCTCACTCATGAGCTTCGCCGACCCGCCTTTTTCATCACCGATTCGAATCGCCGCGCTGAAACGCTCGCGGAAACGGTACGTTTTTTCTCAAGCGTTTTCCCGGGCATAAGTGGAGGAGTGGCCACGCTCCCGGCCTTCGATACGCTGCCCTGGGAATCGCAGAGCCCGCACCCGGACATTCTCGAACGCCGCGCCGCAACACTATTTCGTCTCACCGATGGGCAAGTCTCATTGGTGATTGCGCCAGTGCAAGCGGCTCTTTGGCGCTATCAGGATGCGACTCTCTATCTGTCGCTAGCGCGAACGCTCACAAAAGACGCGGAAGTCCCGCTCGAGGAATTCATCGCTCATCTCGCGGGCGTCGGATACACCCGCACGGAAATGGTTGAGCTACCCGGCCAATTCGCGATGCGCGGCGGCATCGTGGACGTCTTTTCCGCCGAAGCACTGCGCCCAGTAAGAATCGAGCTGTTGGGAGACACCGTCGAATCCGTCCGCGAATTTGACCCGCGCACGCAGCGCTCCATCGCACCCGTCCAACGCACCACCCTCTTGCCGCTCACCGAATGGAATATAGCCACGCTTGTCGGCGCGACGCAATCGGCTGCCCCATCCTGGGAAGCAACCTCTTTCTTCGGACCCTTCGAGCAAAGCGGCCAGAGTTCGCTCTTCGAACTGGCGGAAAGCTCGCTCAAGCCAGTCGTGTTTTTGGACGAACCACAAAACCTGCGCGACGCCGCGGAAAAGCACCTCACACATGCCACCGAAATCTACGAGCGCCACGGAAGCGCCACGGCTCCCTCGGCAACGCATTTCTTCCTGAATGAGGAAGAGTTCGCCACCACCCTCGCGAAAACATCTCAAGCCCATTTGGAACAACTCGCCGTCAACATCGGCTCGGCTCCGCAGTTCGAACTCTCTTCCAGACCCAGCCCACGTTTTCATGGCGACGTCGTAACCTGCATGGGTGCAGTGAAATCTCAGCTTGCCTCTGGCGGAAAAAGTTTCCTCACCGCCGCCAGCACCGGCGAACTCGAACGCCTTGCCGATATCTCCCGCGAATACGACGTGCCCTACGTGCTTGGCGAATCAGAAAACGCCGCTGCCGGTTTCACAGCCGAAGGCGCGCTCGAAACCGCCGGCCTCCTCCTGATTCGCGCCCCGTTTGCAGAAGGCGTCACTTTTCCCGAAGCCAAGCTTACAATTTTTGGCCACGCTGATCTTTTCGACGTGACTCCCACAGTCGAACGCCCCAGCCACAAAATCCGTACCTCCGGCTTTTTCACCGACTTCGCCGAACTAAAGCCCGGCGACTTTATCGTTCACGTAGATCACGGTATCGGCCAGTTCGAAGGCCTGCGCCAAATCGAATCCGACGGCCACCACGGCGAATTCATGCTCCTCCGTTACGCGGACGATGCACGCCTCTACGTCCCTCTCGAACGGATGGACCTGGTGCAAAGCTATCGCGTCGTCGAGGGTTCACACCCCACACTCGACAAACTAGGCGGCACCGGCTGGAACACGCGCAAGACTCGCGTGCGCAAATCCCTCGAAGACATGGCGGACCAGCTCCTCACGCTCTATGCCGCGCGCAAAACAGCGCAAGGATTTGCCTTTTCGACCGACGGCAATTTCCAGCGCGAATTCGAAGACGCCTTCGAGTTCGAAGAAACCGCCGATCAAAACACTGCCATTGCCGACATCAAGCGGGATATGGAGCGGCCCACGCCGATGGATCGCCTCCTCTGCGGCGACGTCGGCTATGGCAAAACCGAAGTAGCCATGCGCGCAGCTTTCAAATCCGTTTCTGACAGCAAGCAAGTCGCGGTGCTTGCTCCCACCACCATTCTCGCTTTCCAGCATTTCGAAACCTTCAAACAGCGCTTCGCCGCATTTCCCGTTCGAATCGAAATGCTCAGCCGCTTCCGCAGCGCCGCCGAGCAAAAGAGAATTCTCGCCGACCTCGAAGCCGGCAAGGTCGACGTAGTTATCGGTACCCATCGCCTCCTCTCGAAAGACGTCAAGTTCCAGGATCTCGGCCTGCTCGTCGTCGATGAAGAGCAACGCTTCGGCGTCGCCCACAAAGAGCGCCTCAAGGAAATGCGCCAAAACGTGGACGCATTGGCGCTCTCTGCCACGCCCATCCCACGCACGCTCCACATGTCTCTCGTAGGTTTACGCGATATGTCCGTAATCGAAACTCCGCCAAGAGACCGTCTCGCAATCCAGACCGTTGTCGCTTCCTTCCAGGAAGATTTAGTCCGCCGCGCCATTGAAAACGAACTAGCCCGCGACGGCCAGGTCTACTTCATCCACAATCGGGTCGAATCCATCTACTCCCTAGCAACTCTCGTCCAGAAGCTCGTGCCAAAAGCCCGCGTAGTCGTCGGCCACGGCCAAATGGGCGAAAAAGAACTAGAAAACGTCATGCTGAAGTTCATCCGCGATGAAGCGGACGTCATGGTCGCAACCACGATTGTAGAAAACGGCCTCGACATTCCCCGCGCCAACACCATTCTCATCAATCGCGCCGATCGCCTCGGCTTAGCCGAGCTCTATCAACTCCGCGGCCGAGTCGGCCGCTCCCATCAACGCGCCTACGCCTATCTTCTGGTTCCCCCTGACACAGCGCTCTCCGAAATCGCCCGCAGGCGACTTTCTGCAATGAAAGAGTTCAGCGAACTAGGCGCTGGCTTTCGCATCGCCGCTCTCGACCTCGAACTTCGCGGCGCAGGCAACATGCTGGGCCGCCAGCAACACGGTCATATCGAAGCCATCGGCTTCGACATGTATTGCCAGATGCTGGAGCGCGCCGTCTCCAAACTAAAAGGCGAGGAATCCGTCCCCGAGCTGCGCACCACTTTAAGCCTCGGCCTCGACGTGCGCATCCCAGAAAGCTACATTCCCAGCGAAAACTTGCGCCTGCGCACTTACAAACGCATCTCCTCAATCGCCAGCCAGGAAGAAAAGCAAGACGTCCACCGCGAACTAACCGACCGCTTCGGCGCCCCGCCCGCCACGGTAGAAAACCTTTTGGAGTATGCCGTCCTCAAATCCACGTGTGAGCGCCTGCGCATCTCCGCGGTCGAACGCCAGGGCAACCGCGTCGCCATCCGCTTCCATGCCGAGACTACTCTGGATCCAGCAACGCTCGTGAAGGTCGTCCGCTCGCGGAAGGGTATTAAACTCGACCCCAGCGGCGTCCTTTGGCTGGAAACCACCCGCGGCGAGTCGGTCCCGGGCGCTCTCAGAAACGTATTGCTCGGCCTTCAAGGCCAGAGCTAAACTCTATAGGTGAGGAACTACATGCGAAATCTTGCAGTCATTGCGGCGCTATTCGTCGCGTTGCCGCTAGCGGCACAGCAGCCCACGCCGGCTCCCCAAACGCAGAATCCGCCGAAGCCCACTCTCGAGAAACCGGATGAGGCTCCCGCTGACGTTCCCGCTGCCGCTAAGCCCAAGAAGCCGGTCCCGGCCAAAAAGCCTGCCGTCTCCGCCACGGAAGGTAAAGTAGTCGAAGAAATCGTAGCCCGCGTAAACAATGAAGTCATCACCCGCTCCGAATTCGAACACTCGAAAGCCTCCGCCGAAGAAGACGCCAAGTCCGACTGCCAGAACCGCTGCACCCCCGAGCAGTTGAAATCGATCATCGAAGACGGCCAGAAAAATGCCCTCCGCAATCTCATCGACCAGTCCCTGCTCGTGCAACGCGCCAAAGACATGGGCATCAGCGTGGAACCCGAAGTCATCAAGCAACTCGACCAGATTCGCATCGAAAACAAACTCCCCAGCATGGAGGCTCTCGAAGAAGCGGTCTCCAAGCAGGGCATTAACTGGGAAGATTTTAAGAACAACATTCGAAGTGGTTTGCTCACCAAGAAAGTGATTGGCGCCGAAGTCGGCTCCCACATCAGCGTCCCCAAGGACGAAATTCAAAAGTACTACGACGAGCACAAGCAAGAGTTTATGAGGCCTGAGCAAGTCGCTCTGAGATCCATCGAGGTCAATACCGCTGGAAAAGATGCGACGGAAATCGCCGATCTAAAAAAGAAAGCCGAAACGGCCCGGAAGCGCGTCCAGGACGGAGAAGACTTCGGCGAAATTGCCAAGCGTTATTCCGACGGCGCCACCGCCAAACAAGGCGGCTATTTGGGGCAGTACAAGCGCGGTGAGCTCTCCAAGGAACTCGAGGCCGCCGTCTTCAAAATGAAGAGGAACGACCTGACCGAGGTAATGGAAACAAAGCAGGGCTTCCTGATCATTCAAGTCCTCGAGCATTACGACGAAGGTGAGCAATCGCTATCTAAGGTCGAAAACGAGATCAATGAGAAGCTCTATGGCCAGCGTATGGAGCCGGCCCTCCGCGAATATCTCAAGACCCTTCGCGAGCAAAGCTACGTCGTCATCAAGCCTGGCTATCAGGATGCCGCCGGCGGCAGCAACTCCGAGATTCAGGAAGTCAGCGCCACTCCCGAAGTCAGCAAGTCGAAGAAGGCTCGCAAGAAGTACCTTCTCTTCGGCAAGCGTTCCACCGACACGGGCGCCTGATGAAGACGTCTTTCGTCACCGACCTTGGCACCGAACAAACCATCACCACTTACTTTCTCGTTCACGAAAAAGAAATTCGCAATACGCGCGAAGGCAAGCAATATCTTCGCCTCGAGCTCGGCGACCGCAGTGGCACCATCGAAGCCCGCATGTGGGACCAATTTGAAGCCATCAGCAAGGAATTCGGCCGCGACGACTTCGTAAAAGTCCAGGCGCGCGTCGAGATTTACCGCAACAAACCGCAGCTCTCTCTTCAGCAAGTCCGCCGCGCCAAGCCCGAAGAAGTCGATCTAGCCGATTTTCTGCCCCACACCAAGGAAGACGTCGCCAAACTTTGGGCGCAACTCCTCGAATACGCAAACTCTATCGAGAATCCTTGGCTCAAAAAATTAGTGAACGGAATCATCACCGACCCCGCAATCGTAGCCCGCTACAAGCGCGCCCCCGCCGCAAAAGTGATGCATCACGCTTACATCGGCGGCCTGCTAGAACACGTCGTCGGGCTCTGCGGCCTAGCCAAACAAGTGGCCCAGCACTATCCCGAACTGAACGCCGATCTCCTCCTAACCGTCGCCATCCTCCACGACGTGGGCAAACTCGACGAACTCTGCTACGACCGCGCCATCGGCTACACCACCGAAGGCCAGCTCCTGGGCCACATCGTCATGGAACTGGAAAGCGTCAGCAAAGCCATGGACGCCATCGAAGGTTTCCCCGCCAATCTGAAAACGGTCGTTCAACATCTTCTCATCAGCCATCACGGCCAATACGAATTCGGCTCCCCCAAACTCCCCATGATCCGAGAAGCCATGGTCTTCCACTACCTCGACGACATGGATTCCAAAATGGCCGCCGTCCGCGCCTCCTTAGCCACGGACTCCGGCGAAGAAGAATGGTCCATCTACAGCCCCGCCCTCGGCCGCAAATTTCTCAAGCTCGACGAATTCCTGAGGGGCCCGATACAGAAGTAGGTAGTGTCGCCCAACTTTTCCCTACCGCCCTCGTGGCTTCCGCCCGCTGCATTAAATCTCGCTTTTGCGGAAGCGGTCAATCAGCTGAGTGCAAGCGCGCACGGTCACGGCCATCATCGTGAGCGTCGGATTCTGGCACGCAGACGACACAAAGCTCGCTCCGTCCATCACGAACAAATTTTTCACGTCGTGCGCCTGGTTGAACGCATTGAGCACGGACTTCTTCGGATCGTTCCCCATGCGTGCTGTCCCCAGTTCGTGTATGGCCATTCCCGGCATTTCGACGCCCGCTCGCACGCGGATATCTTTCGCGCCAGCCGCTTCCAGCATTTCCGCTCCCATGGCCCCCGCATCCTGCATGAGCGCAGCTTCGTTGTCCCCGTGCGTCATGTTAATGTGCAACGCAGGAATCCCCCACGCATCTTTTAAATCGCGGTCGATCTCGATGTAATTGTCCCACCGCGCCAGCGATTCGCCGAAAGCTCCCAGCCCAATCTCGTACTCGCCTTCTTTCACTGCCTTTTTCAACGATGCTCCGTACCCTTCGGCACTGAAGCTGAATTGCGCCCCAGCCCCGCCTTGATAACCATACCCGCGTATAAACTGCGAATGCTTCTTGCTTGAAGGTGTGTTCCGGAAGCGAGGAATGTAAATCCCGTTAGGCCGCGCCGGTTCGTTCGCGTTGGGAAGAGCCTTGAAATCTGCCAACCGTCCCGAAGCTCCTGCCCCCACGACATGGTCCATCAAATAATGCCCCAGCGCGCCGCTCGAATTCGCCAGCCCATTGGGATATTCCCGCGTGGACGAGTTCAGCAAAATCCGCGTCGATTCCAACGCCTGCGCGCAAAGAATCACCGCTTTTCCGTGGACCTCCTTCACCTGCCGCGTCAAGCGATCTACGTACGTCACTCCGCGCGTTTTGTTTGCCTCAGTGTCCATGTCCACATGACTCACCACGGCGTTCGTAAACAACGTGCAGTTGCCCGAAGCAATCGCATCCTTGACGGTCGTAAACGGGCTGCTGAAGTAAGAAAACGTCATGCACCCGCGCTCGCAAGGCCCGCAATAGTGGCAAGCGAGCCGCCCATTATGATTTTGCGTCAGGACCGCCGCGCGCCCGATCGTCACCGTGTGCCCAAACTTCGCCTTCACGCGTTCTCTCAGCTGGACTTCTCCGCAGCTCATTTTCATCGGCGGCAGAAATTGCCCGTCGGGCAGCATCTCATTCCCCTCAGCCGCTCCGCTGATCCCCACGTACTTCTCCACGATGTCGTAATATGGCGCAAGCTCCGCGTACGAAATCGGCCAATCGTCGCCATATCCGTCGCGGCTCGCCGCCTTAAAATCGCTATCGCTCATCCGGTAACTCTGTCGCCCCCAAACCAGCGATCGCCCGCCGAGCACGCGCAGCCGCTGCCAAGTAAACGGCTTGCCGGGCGGCGTGCTGTACGGATTCTCCAGGTCGTTCACAAACCACTCGTAGTTGTATTCCATGCACGCGTAGCACTGCTTTTGCACCGGGCGCGTCCGCACCACCTCCGGCGAGTGATCGCGGTATTTCAACTTGTAAGCCGGCATGTGCTCGGTAAACTCTTTCGGACTGACCGCGCGCCCCGCTTCAAGCAACGCCACTTTCAGCCCCGCCTCGGCAAGTTGTTTCGCTGCCCACCCGCCGGTAGCTCCCGATCCCACGACCACCACATCGTAAGTTGTTTGCAAAGGGTCCTGCGCCATGCCAACCATGCCAGTTATGCCCGTTATGCCCATTGTGTTTGTCCCGCTCACTTGTGATCCCCCTCCGGATGTTCGCAGCCTTGAAAAGGTCCGTGCGCAAACGCCCCATCCCACCCCAATTCTTTCTCGCCAATCTGTGAGCTGTAGTAGGCACTCATGATGCGTCCCTTTAGCGCTTCAAAATGACCGTGTCCCGGATCGGCCACGGCACCCGTATCGCCCGCCCATCCGCTCCCGAAGTGGGGATACGCCAACCCGTGCAACAGAATATCTTGGTCCTCTCGCGCCAAATAGCGAAACGCCGCCTTGAAACGCCGTATGCTTTCCCCATCCAGATATCCAAGCGAATTCAAGAACGCTCGCTGCGTCTCCCGCGTCTCGGCAGCCAACACAAGATCGATATAGCGATTCACCAGCGCCTCCTTCGCGCCGGGAGTGTCGGTCGCCGGAATAATCAAGTCGCTGAGCACAATCAGCGTTTCATTCTGATGCTCATCCAAAAAAAGTGGCTTCCATCCCGGCGCCGCCAAGTCTTTCGACGCATCAACGCCGCTCTGCGCCGGCGTCAACTCGGATGCTTGCGATGACGCCTGCGCCGCACTCTGCCCCGCAGCAAGCGAAGGCCGCAGCGCCGCCGCCGCACCCGCCAGCACACTCGCTCGTAACATTTCACGTCGTTTCATGG
>JGI12635J15846_10004917_pt1 | contig 11547 bp, 12 predicted proteins | sample BlaSpr_A8_OM2_M2_FD_15846 | JGI IMG/M metagenome (IMG submission 15846) | reverse complement strand
ACGGTGGCGGTGCTCGGCCAGGACCCGGCCCATGGCGGCCGGGCCTGGCGGGCCAGGATTGGCATTGTCCTGCAGCTCACCGGGACTGTCGGCGAGCTTACGGTGCTGGAGCTGGTCCGGCACTTTGCATCCTTCTACCCTCGGCCGCGGCGCGCCGAGGAGACTCTGGAGCTGGTCGGGCTCACCGCGAAGGCACGATCCCGGATCACCCAGTTGTCCGGCGGCCAGATCCGCCGTCTCGACGTGGCGCTTGGCATCGTCGGGCAGCCCGAGCTTCTGTTCCTCGACGAGCCGACCACCGGGTTCGATCCGGAGGCTCGCCGCCAGTTCTGGGACCTGATCCGGCGGCTGCGCGAGCACGGTACCACGATCGTGCTCACCACTCACTACCTGGACGAGGCAGAGGCACTCGCCGACCGGATCGCGGTAATCGCCGCCGGGCACATCGTCGCCTCAGGCGATGCCGCTTCACTTGGCGGCAGGGACGCCGCAGCGGCGCACGTCAGCTGGGATGGCCAGGGGGAGCGGCACCTCGTCGAGACGACGGCGCCAACGCAGCTAGTGGCGGAGCTGAGCGAGCGGTTCGGCGGTGAAGTGCCTGGCCTGACTGTCACCCGGCCGACGCTTGAGGACATCTACCTGGAGCTGATCGGGGGAGCGCAATGAGCGACGTAGCGGTGCGGGCGCCGGCGGATACGAGGTTGCCTGAGGCAATGCCCAGCGTATGGCGGATCGGGCTCGGCCGGGGCGGAGTCGAGGTCAAGGCGTTCTTCCGGGAGAAGATGGCGGTGGCCTTCATCTTCGGGCTGCCGTCAATCCTGCTCGTGCTGCTTGGCTCCATCTTCGGCAGCCAGGCCGCTACCCATGGCGTCACCGTCGGCCAGCTGTTCACCGCGGGGATGATCGCAGGCGGGATCATGGCGACCAGTTTCCAGTACCTCGGCATCAGCATCGCCACCGAGCGCGGGACCGGGATGCTCAAGCGGCTGTTCGGCACCCCGATGCCGCGCACCGCGTACTTCATCGGCAAGCTCATCCAGGTGCTGATCTGCACGGTCGCGGAGACCGTTCTGCTGATGGCGGTCGGCGTCGCGTTCTATCACCTGCACCTGCCTACCGAACCCGGGCGCTGGTGGACGTTCGCCTGGATCTTCGTGCTCGGCGGCACGGCCTGCGGGCTGCTCGGCATCGCCGTGAGCAGCATTCCGCGCTCTGCCACCAGCGCCGCCCCGGTGATCACGCTGCCGTTTACCGTGCTGCAGTTCATGTCGGGGGTGTACGTGCCGTCCACCAGCGTGCCCCCGTGGATGCGGGACGTGGCCTCGTTCTTTCCGCTGAAATGGATGGCGCAGGGACTCCGCTCGGTTTTCCTGCCGCCGCAGGCGGTGGCGCTGGAACCCGCACATAGCTGGGAGCATGGGCGGATCGCCCTGGTGCTCATAGCATGGATTGTCGGAGGGCTGGTGCTGTGCATAACGACGTTCCGCTGGCAGCAGAAGAGCTGATCAGCCCGCAGCAGCAACTGGAGATCCCGGCGCCGGAGATCTACTACGTAGTGGTCTACGCCGTCTGCGTGATCATCGTGGAGAGCGGACCGCTCAGCCCGGCGGGCCGGGTCGCTGCCACTGCTGCGCTGGCTGTCATGGTGCCCTGGTACCTGCTGGTCGGCCGTCGGCTGCTCTATGCTGACGACACTGGCTGGCGGGCCCTGAGCGCTCTGCGCGGGCCGGCGTACCTGACCGGCCTGCTGTTGCTGTTCGCCGTCGTGCAGAGCCAGAACCTCAATGCCTGGTTCATGTCCTTCGCGATCAGCCCGCAATGCTTCAGCATGACGACGCAACGTCGCGCCATGGGGTTCGTGCTCGCGTTCAATGGGGTGGCCGGGATCCTTCTCGTCGCCGAGCATCCAGAGTGGAACGCAGCGGCGACGGCGCTGGGCCTGGTGGTCTTCGCAGTCGGCTTCTCCTATGTGTTCAGCCGGTACACCATGCGAGTAGTCGAGCAGAACGAGGCGAACGCGGTCCTCATCAAGGAGCTCTCCACGGCCCGGCATGAGCTGGCTGCTGTCCATCACGAGGCCGGAGTGCTGGCCGAGCGGCACCGGCTGGCCGGCGAGATCCACGACACGCTGGCGCAGGGCTTCACCAGCATCGTGACCCTTGTCCAGGCCGCCCAGGCTGGCCTGGACCCGGGCGCCACCCAGGTCCGGCGGCACCTGGACCTGGCCCTGGCGACGGCGCGTGACAACCTCGCCGAAGCGCGCGCCCTCGTCGAGGCGCTGCGGCCGGCGGGCCTCGAGTCCAGCAGCCTCGGCGATGCGCTGCGCCGGGTCACGCAGACCACCGGTGCCGAAGTCGGCCTCCTGGCCCGGACCGAGGTCGAGGGTCGGGTCCGCCCGCTGCCGACCGGTACCGAGGTGGTGCTGCTGCGCGTCTGCCAGGAGGCGCTTGCCAACGTGCGCAGGCATGCTGGGGCCCACGCGGTAACCGTGCGGCTGTGCTACAGCGACGATGGGGTCCAGCTGGACATAACCGATGACGGCGTCGGCTTCGACACCGCGACGGTGAACAGCGGCTACGGGCTACGCGGGATGCGCGACCGGCTGCAGCAGGCCGGCGGTACGGTACGAGTCCGGTCCGCCCCTGGCGCGGGCACGGCGGTCCGCGCGGAGGTCCGCGACGATCAGGGCGCCGGGCTGGTCGCGGAGCTAACCCTATGATCCGGGTGCTGCTTACCGACGATCACCCCGTGGTCAGGGCCGGGCTGCGCGGCATGCTCGCCGCCGAGCCTGACATCGAGGTCGCCGGTGAGGCTGCCTCCGGGCCGGAAGCGGTCGCCGCTGCCCGGGCGGGGGAGTACGACGTCATCCTGATGGACCTGCGGATGCCAGGCGGTGACGGCGTCACCGCCACCGGGAAGATCCTTGCCGCCGACCCGGCCGCCAGGGTCCTGGTCCTCACCACCTACGAGACGGACGCCGACATCCTGCGCGCGGTGGAGGCAGGCGCGACCGGCTACTTGCTCAAGGACGCTACGCCAGCTGAGCTCGCGAACGCGATCCGCGCCGCCGCCCGAGGCGAGACTGTCCTGGCCCCTTCGGTCGCCGAACGGCTCGTCACGCATGTCCGCCGGCCCCAGCGCGAGTCGCTGTCGGCCAGAGAGACCGAGGTCCTGGCCCAGGTCGCACGCGGTGCAACCAACGCCGAGATCGGTCGCGAGCTTTATATCAGCGAGGCAACGGTGAAGACCCACCTGCTCCGCGCGTTCGGCAAGCTCGGCGTCAGCGACCGCACCGCCGCCGTGACCACCGCCATCGAGCGCGGGATCCTTCCGCCGCCCGGCCAGTTAAAGGCCAAGCACCTGGCCAAGCCTACGGGTAAGCGGAATGTCGGTGGGCGGGACTAGACTCCGTGCAGGAGCAGGCGGGGGAGCGACGGCGCGGAGGTGTGATCATGGCTGGGCGGATCCGCGACGAGGACATCGCGACGGTGCGGGAGCGGTCGCCCGTAGATGAGGTGATCGGCGAGTACCTCCAGCTCCGCAACGCCGGCGGCGGCTCGGTCAAGGGCCTGTGCCCGTTCCACGACGAGAAGACCCCCTCGTTCAACGTCACCCCGTCCCGCGGCCTGTGGTACTGCCACGGCTGCGCCGAGGGCGGCGACGTGATCAAGTTCGTGCAGAAGATTGACGCGCTGAGCTTCGCCGAGGCGATCGAGAAGCTGGCCGGGCGGGCCGGCATGGAGCTGCGCTATGAGCAGGGCGGCTACGTACCGGGGCAGGAACATGGCCAGCGCCGCCGCCTGGTGGACGCCCACCGCATGGCCGCGGAGTTCTTCGCTGAGAAGCTGAACTCGCCGGAGGCGGAGCACGCGAGGAAGTTCCTCACTGACCGCGGGTTCGAGGCGAAGGACGCGGAGCGGTTCGGGGTGGGCTACTCCCCGGCATCCTGGGAAGACCTGACAAAGCACCTGCGCGGGCGCGGCTTCTCCGACCCGGAACTGCTCACCTCCGGCCTGGCGACGCAGGGCAAGCGCGGGCCGATGGACCGGTTCCGGAACCGGCTGATGTGGCCGATCAGGGAGCTGTCGGGGGACGTGATCGCCTTCGGCGCCCGGAAGCTGAATCCGGACGAGGACGGCCCCAAGTACCTGAACACGCCGGAGACGCCGCTGTTCCGCAAGAGCACCGTGCTGTACGGCGCGGACCTGGCCAAGCGGGAGATCGCCCAGCGCCGCCAGGCGGTCATTGTGGAGGGCTACACCGACGTGATGGCCTGCCACCTGGCCGGGGTGCCGACCGCGGTGGCCACCTGCGGCACGTCGTTCGGCGAAGAGCACATCAAGGTGCTCCGCCGGCTCATCATGGATACCGAGTCGTCGCTGGGAGAGGTGATCTTCACCTTCGACGGCGACGCGGCAGGCCAGCGGGCGGCACTGCGCGCGTTCGGCATGGAGGAGAAGTTCGCCACGCAGACCTTCGTCACCGTGCAGCCCGACGGGCTGGACCCGTGCGACGTCCGCCTGGCGCACGGGGACGCCGCGGTGCGGGATCTGATCGCCCGCCGCGTGCCGCTATTCGAGTTCGCCATCCGCGGCGTGCTGGCCAACCACAACCTGGATACCACCGAGGGCCAGCTGGCCGCGCTTGACGAGGCCGCGTCGATCGTCGCGAAGATCAAGAACAAGGGACTGCGCACTAGGTACGCGGTCAACCTCGACCGCTGGCTCGGCATGATGAACGAGGAGTTCGTGATGGCCCGGGTGCGCGAGCACGCCGGCGAAAGCCGAGGCAGGAGTGACGCACGAGGTTCCGGTCCGGCCGGACGCGGCACGGGCGGAGCTGGCGGGCGAAGGGGCGGCAGCGGGAGTGCGCGCGGCGGTAACTGGAGCGGCTCACCGCTGGAGGCCGGATTTGATGGCGCGCAGGCTGACGGGGACGGGAACCACGGGGCGTTCTCTCCTTATAACCAGCAAGATCCGGTGGTGCGGGTGGAGCGGGAGGCCCTCAAGCTCGCCGTGCAGAGGCCGGCACTGTGCGGGCCTGAGTTCGATGCGCTGGGCGCGGAGGCATTCAGTGCGCCGGTCCACGGCTCGATGTTCACGCTGATCGCGGCGTGCGGCGGGACGGCGGGCGCGGGCAGCCCGCGGGACTGGGCAGCCCGGCTTCGGGAGCAGGCGCCGAACGAGCGGGCCCAGGGGTTCGTGACCGGGCTGGCGGTGGAGCCGATGCAGATCGCCGGGGATCCGGACACCAAGTACGCCGACGTCGTTCTTGCCCGGGTGGGCGAGCTCGCGGCGGGCCGGGAGATCGCGGCGGTGAAGGCCCGGCTGCAGCGGATGAACCCGGTAACCGAGCAGGTCGGGTACAACAAGATGTTCGGGGACCTGGTGGGTCTGGAGAAACGCAGGAAGGCATTGCTCGACCGGGCGGCCGGGCTGTAACGGTGGCGTAACAAAGTTGGGTCCTCCCTAACAGGCCGGTCGTGACGCAGACTGGCAGGGTGGCCCTCAGCGTAGTGACAAGCACAGTAATAGCAAGCGGGGCAGCACCGGCCGACCAGCTCACGGATCTCGTTACGAGGGGACGGGAACGAGGGTCGGTGACCATGGCTGAGGTCATGGTCGCCCTGGATCGTGCCGATCTGCCGCCGGAAGCCCTCGACGCCGCCGTGCGCGCGTTGACCGAGGAAGGCATCGAGGTCCTCGACGTCGCGTCGGAGATCGAGGACGACGTCGACGATGTGCAGCCGCGGGTCGAGGAGACCAGCCGCCGCGCCACCACCAGCGACCTGGTCCGCATCTACCTCAGGGAAATCGGCCGGGTTCCGCTCCTTACCGCGGAAGACGAGGTGGATCTCGCCAAGTCGATCGAGGCTGGCCTGTTCGCCGAGGACATCCTCACCGGCGGTGCGGAGCTGCCGGCGGGACGCGGCGACCTGGAGCAGCTCACCAGCGAGGGGATCAGGGCCAAGCAGAAGCTGATCGAGGCGAACCTGCGGCTCGTGGTCTCCATCGCCAAGCGGTATATCGGCCGGGGGCTNGTGTTCCTNGACCTGATCCAGGAAGGCAACCTGGGCCTCATCCGCGCGGTCGAGAAGTTCGACTACACCCGCGGCTACAAGTTCTCCACCTATGCGACCTGGTGGATCCGGCAGGCCATCACCAGGGCGATCGCCGATCAGGCCCGCACCATNCGGGTGCCCGTGCACATGGTGGAGACGATCAACAAGCTGGCCAGGGTCCAGCGTCAGCTGCATCAGGAACTCGGCCGCGAGGCGTCGACCGACGAGATCGCCAAGGAGATGGGGCTAGAGCCTGAGCGGGTCGCCGAGATCCAGCGGATCGCCCAGGAGCCGGTGTCGCTGCAGTCGCCGATCGGCGAGGAAGAATCCGACCTCGGTGACTTCATTGAGGACGCGGACGCCGTGGTGCCGATGGAGGCGGCGGCCTTCATCATGCTGCAGGATCAGCTCGAGCGAGTGCTGTGCGAGCTCGCCGATCGGGAGCAGCGGATCATCCAGCTGCGGTTCGGGCTGACCGACGGGCATCCGCGGACGCTAGAGGAGGTCGGCAAGGAGTTCGGCGTGACCAGGGAGCGGATCCGGCAGATCGAGTCAAAGACCCTCGCCAAGCTCCGCCACCCCAGCCGCGCCCAGATGCTGCGCGCCTACCTCGACTACTGAAAGTCGCACCCTGCTTGCTTTAACTGAGTGCGTCTTCGGTTTCGCCGTTGTGGTTCAGCTGGCCGCGCACCTTCGTCGCACCCTGCTTGGCCTGCTCGGTGATCCTCGGCAGCTTGTCGGCCGCCTGGTGACCTGCCGCGCTGGCCAGCTCGCTGGCCTTGTGGCCTGCCGCTGACGTGGCCTTGCGGACCGTAGGGTTGTCGGCTACTTTGTGTGTCAACCGCATCAGCTGGTCGTAACGCTCGCGTCCTGCCCGTGCGCCGGCCACCAGGCCGATGGCCAGGCCGGTCACGAATGTGATACGCCCACGCATGTTGGAGCCCCTTCCCCGCATGTACGTCATGCGCATGCTTGACAATTCCCCGTAATCCCGAGAGTACTCGCAACGGGCGGTAAGGGGATCCGGCGTCCAAGCATGGCCGGGAGTGCGCTAGCCTATAAGCGGTCGATCCCGCGTAGCTCAATTGGCAGAGCAGCCGGCTGTTAACCGGCAGGTTAAAGGTTCGAGTCCTTTCGCGGGAGCCCTTTCCTGGAGATCATGCCAGTCCGCTGACCTGCGTAAACGCAGGAAGCGAGACAGCGAAGATGACGCAGGCACCAGCCGCTATCTTCAAGATCCCCACAGAATCCCCACAACTGCCTTCCGGTAAGGCCGGACACCCTGGCACGCTGCCTCCCGGGCGGTCCGCGCAGCAGCCCAAGCCGGCGCGGGCCAGGGCACCTCCCGCTCCAGCCGCCCCGCAACGATCACGGGCGCCATGGCTGGCCGCTATGCGGGTGCCCGCCAGGCCCGCCGCCCCCCGCCCGGCCTGCCAGGCGGGCAGAGCTGCTGGTGGCCTGGCCGGCTGATAACTATGCCGGACCATCCCTGCGGTCAGCCGGCATGGCCCAGGCCATCGGCGTCAGCGTCCGCGCGCTGCAGGCCACCTGCCAGCGCGAGTTCGGCCTGAGCCCGCACCAGCTGCTGACCGGCATCCGCCTGTAGCCCGCGCACCTTCTGCTGACCGGACCCGCACCGCTCAGTCTCGCCGGGGTCGCGGCCCCGGTCGGGTTCCGCCGGGTCAGCCGGTTCACTGCGGGCCTGCCTGGCGCAGTTCGCGCTGCCGCTGGTGGAATCGATCCTCGCTGCCGACCCCGACCAGCTCGGCAGCGCGGAGGCTCGCGATCTGGCATGACCGCTGATCTGGCGGATGCCTATCTTACGCTCGACCACCCAGGTCACAGCATGTTCATCGCGCGCCTTGGCCGCACCATCGCCGAACTCGCCGTCGGCCACAGCTGCGCATCCGCCGTCACCGGCAAGTCATCTGCACGGCAGTCGAGTCCGATGACGCATATATCGCGCGCGAAGTACTTACCAGCGCCGGCTGCCGTGTCCTAGCGCAGGCGGCGTGCGCGCAGCACCACGTCGTCGACATGATGCGCACCGGCGCCACCGTCGGGGGCTATGCGCGGACGCTGCTCGTTCACCTCTACCTCCCAGTCGTCGTCGAGAAGCGCCGCGACCATGGTGGGCCAGACGTAGTCAGCCGGGTCGAAGTCGCGGTCCTCGTGCGCGTGCTCGGGGGCGTCCATCCCAGCGTGATGCACGAGCAGCAGCACGCCGCCAGGCGCGACGGCAGCGAGCAGCGCATGCTCAGCCGCAGCTTCGGGGGTGCGCAGCAGGGCCGGATACTGTGCGGAGACCAGGTCGAAGGAGGCCGGCGGAAGTCCCGCCTCCGCCAGCCCGGCGTGCACCCAGCGAACGGCGACACCGGCATCCCGCGCGTGCCTGGCCGCCCGCTCCAGCGCCAGCCCAGAAACCTCGATCGCGGTCACCTCCCAGCCGCCGTGCGCAAGCCAGACGGCGTCCGCGCCCTCGCCGCAGCCGACGTCGAGCACTCGTCCGGGCGTGAGCCCGGCTACCTCGGCCATGAGCGCACCGTTGGGCTGGCCGCTCCACAGTTGCTCCCGGTCGGCGTATCGCCTATCCCATTCCGCCTGCACCGCGGCGTCCCCGATGTATCCGTCAGCCAGCGGCGAGACGTCGGGCGCTGGCGTTCCTGCTGCAATGTCGTGGGTCACTGGCACATAGTTTCCCATCGCATCCTGGTCTCGCCACTGCTGTTGCCGTTTCAGCAAGGCCGGGTTCGGGACGCCGGCGGCCCTGCGGGGCTCTAGCCCGGATCGCCGTGGGACGATGAGCCCGTGATCACCGCGGATGAGGTCGACGTCCTGCTCTTCGACGTGCTCGGCACCGTCGTGGATGAGGTCGGCTCGATGCGCGCCGCTCTGGCTGGGAACGGGGGCCTGCTGGGGTGTGCTGATTTCGGGCTCGGATCGCTGCATGGCCAGGTGATGGCGATAGCGGTGCTCCATTGAGGGGTCCCGGACGGGGTGGTGGCTGCGTGACCGTGGCGGTGCGGCGGCACGGGCGGGCGTACCTGCTGGGGCTGCTGTCACAGGCGGAGCGGAAGAACTCCTGGCTGCTGGCGGAGTTCGCGGGAGACGTGTCGCCGGACGGGATGCAGCGGCTGCTGAACTTCTCGCCGTGGGACCAGGATGCGTGCCGGGACGCGGTGATCAGGTTCGTGGTGGCGAGCCTGGGTGATCCAGGCGCGGTGCTGATCGTGGACGAGACCGGGTTCCTGAAGAAGGGCACGATGTCTGCGGGGGTGGCCCGGATGTATACCGGGACGGCGGGGCGGGTGGAGAACTGCCAGGTCGGGGTGTTCCTGGCCTATGCGGCGCCGGGCGGGTCGCGGGCGCTGATCGACCGGGAGCTGTACCTGCCGCAGAAATGGACGCAGGACAGGGACCGGTGCCGGGCCGCCGGGATCGGCGATGAGGTGGAGTTCGCGACCAAGCCGCAGCTCGCGCAGAAGATGATCGAGCGAGCGGTGGCGGCGGGGGTGCCGTTCGCGTGGGTGGCCGGGGATGAGGTGTACGGGCAGAACCCGGGACTGCGGGCCGCGCTGGAGGAATAGCAGGTCAGCTACGTGATGGCGGTGCCGTGCTCGGAGCCGGTCACCGTCCCGGCCGGGCAGCGGCGCGCGGATGACATGGCCGGCTTGGTCCCGGCGGGTGCGTGGCAGCGGCTGTCGTGCGCTAACGGGTCCAAGGGCCCGCGGCTGTATGTGGGCGCTCATCCAGACGGCATCAGCGGATCACCGGCTGATGGTCCGCCGGTCCCTGCACCCGGGCGAGAAAGGCCAGCCCGGGCTCGCCTATTTCTGGTGCTACGCACCGAGCGGCGCGGCCCTGGCCGAGCTGGCCGCGGTCGCCGGCGCCCGCTGGGCAGTAGAGGACTGCTTCGCCGAGGCAAAGAACGAGACAGGCCTGGACCAGTACCAGGTCCGCAAGTACCGCGCCTGGTACCGGCACATCACCCTGGCGATGCTCGCCCACGCGTTCCTTGCAGTCACCGCGCACGCGAGCCTGGCAGCGGGCAGCGGCGAGCCAGGTAAAAAGGTGACCTTATCCCTGTGGACAACTATTCACCCCGCCCAGGACATACGCACCGCCCGCATTCATAACTGACGAAACCGGGCGCGGCCTCATCCCGCTCACCGCCGCCTGTTCAGCCTGCACACCCGCGTGACCAGGCCCACGGAATTCCACGCGCACTGGTCACACTGGAGACGCCGCCGCCAGGCCAGCGCCCGGAAACCCCACTACGCCCGCCGGACCGAAAATCATGCCTGCTGTTGTAGTACTAGCACCTCGGCTTCTAACCGAGAGAACCAGTGATAAACGTCATCGGGTGCAGCTCGTCTGTGGTGAGCAGGCTGGCCAGGCACTGAGCGTATTGTCCCTGGTTAATGCCGGAATAGAGTCGCTAGTGCTCGCGTGTCGGCGACCTTGTAATTCCCCAGTTCTGAGGGGCTGACGATCACGTAATTCATGATCGCCCACAGTGAGAGCGGATGCCCTCGCGCGCCGGCCCGCTAGTCAAAGTCGTAACGCGAATCACTTATAGCGGTAGACGATGCGGCCCTGCGACCAGTCCGCCGGGCTGATCGCCAGCAGCACGCGATCGTCCTGGATTACGCGGATGTGGTTTTTCGACATCCGCCCCGACATCCTCGCGAGGACCTCGTGCCCGTTGGCGAGTGCCACGGTGTAGAAGCCGTGCCCGCGCGTCCGGGTGACAGTTCCCTCGGTCTCGATGAAGTCAGCCCTCGGCATGGCGCGCCCCGCCCTGGTAAAGGGCGGTGATCTCGCCCTCGGTCCTGATCATGTCACTCTTCGGCATTTAGCGATCCTCCTCATTGCTCTGGCTGCGGCGTCGCACATCTTGCAGCGCGAGCGTGCCCGTCACGGGCGGTCCGGTCAGTGCCGAACTCCTTCTCCAGCAGCTTGATCTCGTTACAGGCATAGCAGCGCTCCTTGCCGTCGATGTGCGCGAGCGTGCACCGTTCGCCCGTGCCCTTGGAGTCCTTGCAGGACAGGCACAAGATCTGGAATCCCTCGGGGAAGCCATTGTCCCGAAGCCAGCGGTACATGCCACACGTCTCGGCATCTCGGCCGAACAGCTTCTCGCGGCGCGCTGAGCCACCGCCACGTCTCCCGAACCGCAGCAGGCGCACCGCCAGCTGCAGAGGTCGAAGCCCTGTGCCTCTAGTTCAGCGCGCTGGCGGCCTCCGATGTTCCCGCCTGCACTCGGGTGTTTGCTCGCACTCTCCGCGCCTGCTGCCAGTGCGGAGCCGTTTGCCGCATAAGTCACAGTTCACCCGGATATGGTACTTGGCCTCCGCTTCTCCATCGCCCCACATCTGCTGGGCGGTGCGGCCTTCCCAGGCGAGCAGGGAGAAGCTGGTTTCCGATATGGGCCGACGCGGTTTCGACAGGATGCGCTCGCCGCGGGCGGCGACGATGGCGTTGGC
>JGI12635J15846_10004916_pt1 | contig 11547 bp, 9 predicted proteins | sample BlaSpr_A8_OM2_M2_FD_15846 | JGI IMG/M metagenome (IMG submission 15846) | reverse complement strand
CGCACACACAAATCCGGGATCTTCAGCGAGCCGCGGAGCTTCCCGCCCCTGAGGATCGGCGGGTTGAACGCGACCAGTTGACGCTGACGCTGCCGGGTCAGAGCTTGGCAGTGGTTGAGTTCAAATAGGGAAACTGCTGTGGCGCTGCAACAATTCAGGCGCCAAATCTAACGTATCTAAGGCTGATACTTTTTGAAGCCGGCACGATCCATGCCGCGCTGCGCTTCTTGATTCTTCATGAAGGTATTCCAAACAAAACCGGTGCGGACGTTTTCCGCCATGAGCATCGTGATGCCCACATCAATGCCGACTGCGTCACTGTCATACCAATTCTTCAACGGATTGAAAGCATTTACAAATCCGTAGCGGCACCACGCCCGTCCGTAGCGGTCTTTTATATTTCTGAGCACGCGCAATACAGGCTGCGTCATAAACGGCAAGGAACCGGCTGACGCGCTCGGCACAACCGTTCCATCAATCGGGCCCATCATCGGTGGACCACCCCAAATCACGTAGCCCTTCTGGGAATCCGAAGCAGAAATGCCCCAAAGGTCGTCGCTGTAATCCGGAAATTGCTTGCCTAATTCCAAACAGAAATGCCGGTGAGCGTCGGTCGCCAAAATTGAGTTTTCGAAATAATCGGCATACTGGTCACGCCGGCCCCGGAAATCGAACCACGCCTGCGAGTACTGATGCACAAATAATGGCGCAAAGGAGCCGATATAACGGATGCCGTCATACTCAAACTTGGTGCGCTTCCAGGCATTCCAGGCATTGGCTGGCAAGGGATGGGGAAGTGATCCCAGGCCAAGCAGATAGATCATCATCATCTCGCTGTAGTAGTCCCATCGATAGGGCAGGAAGCCGAATTCCGGAGTCCAGCCGTGTGGCAAGAGCGAAGTGTCTTCCGACAGCCAACTCCAGTCGACGCGATTAAATATCTCGTAAGCCAGAAGACTGATTTCAGAATGTTCTTCGAAGTGGCGACGGCAGGTGAGAAGTCCGCAGAGCAGAATCGACGTATCGACGGATGAAACTTCAGAATCCCATACACGCTCACCGGAATTAATGTCGGCAAAATGGTAAAAGAAACCGCGATGCGTGGGCATCTTTTTCCATAAAAATCGCAGCGTGGCCAGAACCCGCTCCCGCACGTCGGCCGTAGGAATGTAATTGCGCCCGTCCGCGATGCAAAGAGCGGTCAGGCCGAATCCAGTTGCAGCGATGCTGGCGACGATCGGATTGTCGTTATGGATAACGTTGGAGCGGTCCCTGACCAGTCCCGTCAGCGGACTTGCCTGGTCCCAAAAATATTGGAAGTTTCGCCTCTCCAGATCATCCAAGAACGCATCATCGTCCGGTGAGAGTACGCTGGGGTTGGCCAGCGATTGGGTGGCCTTTGACTGCTCCGCCGGGGCAATCAGGGATAACATCTGTCCCTTACCTAACATTCCAGACAGCCCTAAACCGCCGATTTGAAAAAGGACATCTCTCCGGGAAAGACGGGTTGTAAAGGAGCTTTTTTCTTTCATGCGCATCGGCTAGACGATTTAGATGCTCGACATCCATTGGACGACCAGCAACTTGCGGATCATTTAAACTCGCAAACTTGTAACTCAGCAAACTTGCCATCCACAAAATGCGTCCTAGAATGTTTAACATATGGTGAAGCAATGACAAAAGGCAAGACCATCGCAGTCTGGACAATCCTGGGCGTGGCTGTATTGGCCGCGGTATCCGCAATCGCCTACCTGAAGCGCCGTCAGCCAGTAACGCTGCGAGGCGCAGTATTACGCCAGGATGAAGATGCAAACCGGCAACTGCCGTTGTCGGACGTCCAGATCACGGCAATCAACGCTCTGGGAAGCGGCACTTCTAAATCCGACTCAGCGGGCTTCTTCAGTCTAACCCTGCCGAAGGGGCTGCGGCGGCGTCAACAGGTCATCCTCAAATTCCGGCATGAAGAGTATCGGCCGCTGGATGTGAACGATTTTATTGGCGACAAAATCTATATCGTCCGCATGATTCCGATTCGACAGGAGACGAACGCCGAATCCCATACCGGATCTGCAATCTCGAATCCGCGGATCCGATATTCGGTCAAGGCCACCACCGAGGTAAATATCGGCAGCGCGGTGAAGACCTTCCAGATTGTCAACAAGGGCAATGTCCCGTGCAACAATCACGATCCATGTGCGCCTGGAGGAAAGTGGAAAGCAACGCTGGGCTCGCTTTCTCTTGATGCCGGCGAGGGCAACGAGTTTCGCAACGCCAGAGTTTCTTGTATTGCGGGGCCATGCGCATTCACCAAAATCGAATTGGAAAACTTTTCGCCGGACCGGCGACGCTTCATCGTTTCGGCTCTCAATTGGTCCGATACGGTTACCTTCCTGCTTGAGGCTGAGGTGGTTCATCCCATGACGAGCGACATGGTGCGTGAAACCTATCCTGTAATCTTCGGCCGCGCTTTGAATTTCAGTTTGCCCGCTTCAGCGGAGGGCCCTAGCATTGAAGCGGAGGTCGCGGGAGATCCGATCGTGTTTCCTCTCGGCCCTGATCTTTTCCTGCGCTGGGCGGACTGTCACATGGTGGTAGACCGGGATCAATCCAAAAACTATCGCTGCGAACTCAAACCCGGTTATCAGTTTTGATAGAGCCAGGGCTGTCCGGATCATGCCTTTGGCCCTTTTGTGGTTGGACCCCTAAAGTAACGTGAAGGGGATAGTGCGCGGCACGAACATCTGATTCAATAGTAGATGTGTACGCTGACCAAAATGTACGGGCACTAAAAACGTCATCTGAGATAATGAAGATGCTGAGGGGCAGTCGCGGTCGCACGATGGCTTGTGAGCCTCTCTCCAGATGCTCCGCCGAAACCGGACGTCCCTTCCCTGCCCGCTGTGGAGTGCGAATCTAAAATGGAACCAGAGAGCCTCAATTTGGAAGAAAATCGCGACCAATCTCATCCATTGGGTGTGACCGTTCACGCACGTGAAGTCCCAGACGTCCTTACTCTGGAGGAAATCGCCAACCTAGCGGCCGAGGAGGGCCAGCCCGCCGAGACTCTGATGAACGTGGTGGCATTGATTGCCAAGCGATTTGATACCGACGTTTGTTCCGCATACCTGCTGGAGCCCGATCGGGCGAATCTGGTGTTGGCGGCGACCATCGGCCTTCGACGAGAGTGTGTCGGTCAACTCCGCATGGCCATCCACGAAGGACTTGCCGGGCTGGTGGCGGAACAAGTACGGCCCGTGCCCGTGGTACAGGCCCATACTCATCCCCGTTTCAAATACTTCCCGGAAGCCGGTGAAGACGAATACCAGTCGTTCCTCGGCGTTCCACTGATCCACCGGGGAGTTTTGCAGGGCGTACTGGTGGTTCAGACCATAGAGCCGCGGCTTTTCAGCGACGATGAAATTCAGATGTTGACCGAGGCGGCTAACCAGGTCGCTCCGGTGGTGAGCGAAGCGCGCACGCTCGACCGCTTTATCGCTCCAGCGCAAGAGCGCCTTTGGGCTCTGGCCCGCAACTTGTGGTGGAGCTGGGGGCACGATGCCGGAGCTTTGTTCCGGGATCTCGATCCACTGCGTTGGCGCCAATTGAATCAAAATCCGGTTTCGCTGCTGGCCGAGTTTCCGCTAGCGAAGCTGGAACACCGCGCCACGGAAATGGTGTTGCACAGCCGCATCAACTACGCCTATCGCCGGTTGCAGGAATATTTGCAGTCGGACAGCACCTGGGGAGCCCGGCACGCCGGGGTTTTGCGGCCTTGCCCCGTGGCCTATTTTTCGGCCGAGTTCGGCATCCACGAATCGCTTCCCGTCTATTCCGGCGGCCTCGGCGTTCTTTCCGGAGATCACATCAAAAGCGCCTCTGATCTTGCCATCCCGCTGGTTGGCATCGGGCTGTTTTATGGGCAGGGATATTTCCGCCAGCGCCTGGATCGCAACGGTTGGCAGCAGGAAGAATATCTGGAGACCGATGTCGCTCAACTGCCGCTGGAGACCGCGATCGGCAAAAACGGCCTGCCAGTCGCGGTGCAGATCGATACTCGCAACGGTGCAATTCACGCCAAAGTGTGGCGAGTGGCGGTGGGACGCTGCGACCTGTTTCTTCTCGATTCGGACGTGGACGGCAATTCCGCGGATGACCGAAAACTCACGTCCCGGCTCTATGGGGGAAACGCGCGCACTCGAATCCGCCAGGAGTTATTGCTCGGCGTTGGAGGGTTCCGCGCCCTGAAAGCCATGGGCATTACACCCGGCGTGCTCCATCTGAATGAGGGGCACAGCGGATTCGCAGTGCTGGAAGCGATCCGCACCCGCATGCAGGAAGAAGGCATCGGCTTCGATGTTGCCGTACCGCGCGTATCGCGCGAAGTCGTGTTCACCACCCACACGCCGGTTCCTGCGGGTCACGACCGCTTTGATGCGGATCTTATCGAAGAACACCTTGGACCTCTGCGCGACGCGCTCGGCCTCTCTCAGGATAGCCTGATGGGCCTGGGACGGGAAAAACCCAGCAACCAGCAGGAAACATTTTGCATGACGGTGCTGGGCCTTCGACTCTCGCGCTACGCCAACGCCGTTTCCGCGCTGCACGGCGAAGTCTCCCGAGCCATGTGGACCGGACTCTGCCCGGGCAAACCGGAGGATGAAGTTCCCATCGGGCACATCACCAACGGGGTTCACGTTCCCTCCTGGCTCGCTCCGCAGATGTTCCGCCTCTACGATCGCCATCTGGGCACGAATTGGCACCAGCGCGGCAGCGATGCACGTACCTGGGAAGGCATTGAGAACGTGGACGACGGAGAGCTCTGGGAGACTCACCTTAGCCTTAAATCGCAGCTGCTCGAGTTTGTGCGCCGCCGCGCTGTAGAACAGGCCGAGCACCGGGTGGAAGGACGGGAAGAGTTGCAGAGACTCGGCAGGGTGCTTAGTCCGGACGCTCTGACCATCGGATTTGCCCGGCGCTTTGCCACCTACAAGCGAGCCAACCTGATTCTGCGGGACATCGAGAACCTGGCCTCCATGGTGAACGATCCCAAAAGGCCGGTGCAGTTTGTTTTTGCCGGCAAAGCGCATCCCAACGATGAGCCAGGCAAGCGACTGTTGCAGCAAATTGCCGAGTTGATGCGCAATCCGCGTTTTGCCGATAAGTTCGTCTTTATTGAAGACTATGATATCAACGTTGGACGCTATCTTGTGCAGGGTGTGGACGTGTGGCTGAACAACCCGCGGCGTCCGCTCGAAGCTTCAGGGACGAGTGGCCAAAAGGTGGTTTTGAACGGCGGCCTGAACCTCTCCATCCTGGATGGCTGGTGGGCCGAAGCATACGACGGCATGAATGGATTTGCCATTGGAACGGGGAGAACTCATTCTGATGTGAACATCCATGACACGCGCGACGGCGAAGATCTGGACCGGGCGCTTCGAGAAGAAGTAATTCCGCTGTACTACCAGCGCGATCGCGATGGTCTTCCGCGGCGCTGGATCAAGCGCATGAAGCGAACCATCCGGACCCTCGGCTGGCGCTACAACGCCGATCGCATGGTGATGGACTACACGCTGAAGTGCTACGTTCCCGCCGCCGGAGGCACATCCAGCGATATGAGAGCTGCTTGGTGAGACTAAACGTCGTGGTCTGAGGAACCGCTGACCCGCCGAATCACTTTCGTCTTCGTCCTACCGTGCTCGGTGGCGCGAGCGACTTCGGGAGCACTTCGGGAGCAATTTGACACATTCCTGCCAAGAAGGTGATAATGCACGCCTGCCGCCACGCCGTCGAAGAGTGAATATTCCTAAGGAGCGAAGAGAATGTGGAAGAAGCAGGATGATGAAACCGCTGGCGCGCAGCCCGAGTTTGCTCCCAAGCAGATGCCGGAGTTGACCCTGGAATCGGCCGGTGAAACGCTGATCGAAGCTTACCGCAACCGGGAAGCCGAAAAGGCGAGGTTTGGAGTCGGAGCACAGAAGGCTCCTGGCAATCAGCCTTTGCCGCCACCCACCATGGCGACGTATACCGAAGCGGTGAGCGAGTTTACCCGCAACGCCAATGCATTCATTGAACAGCTGCCGCTTTTGAATAAGGCACGAGATGCTTATGAGCAAGCCATGCGGGCCAGTGCGGAGCTGCGCCAGGTCCTGGATACCGGCGAGGAAAACCTTCGAAGCCTCATGACCCAGCTGGAACAAGTCGTTAATCCCACTCTCGACAAAAGGAAACCGGAACCGGCAAAAGTCGAATCGATCCGAGGGAGCGACGAACGATCTGCGGTGTAAGGATTAAAGATTGGCGGTGCCGCGATCGGCAGTGTGAAGATCGGCGGTGCCTAGGGCCGCGCTGGCCAAGGTCTTTTTGCTAGTTCCAGACTACGTGGCCGAGAGGATTCGGGATTCTTCTTTTCATCGTCGGCGAGTAAGGGAATCGCGAGCTTGATCGCCTCGATCTCTCGCTGCAGTTGTTTCATCTCCAGATGTTTCCGGCGCAGGCTTGCCAATAGAGCCTTTGGGGTACAGGAAGGGCGCGCTATTGGCTGCGCTCCCAGCCCGCGGACCGCGGCCGGTTGGCAGACGACGTCCGGCTGATTCAGCGCTGCCTCGCTCAAGGAGGCTTGGGGTAAAAACTCCAACCCGAAACAATTGTCCCTGCGATTGCGGACCACGGCGGTGACGCCTAAAGGATTCGAGATGGGAAACTGAACCTGCATCAGGTCGCCTAACTTGAGAGCCAGCGTGGAATGGACGGCCATGCCGTTCCTGCTTATTTCGGTGGCGCGGGCAAGAGCCGAACTGGTTGAGAGTCCATTCGCGAGGATGAGGCGTACTGGAAGGTCAACGTGGTGACGCTCCCAACGGCGAGTGTTAAGAGGTGAGGACAACATTTGAGTGACCTGCTGAATGGATATTAATCCTCGACTTGCCAAACCTTCCAATTACGCAAGTTGTGAGACTGTTGGGGTTGCGCGGCGACGGCCAAAACTCAAAGCTACAATTCGGAGACTAAGGGCTCGGAGACCAAAGACCCGGTGAAAGGTCACCGCGAGTCCGGACCACTGACAATCGTAGGTGGCAGCAGCAAATCCTTTGACAAGGCCCGCTCGCGCTGTTACCGTTCTGTTCTTGGGGGGTGATTGTGAGGCGAAAAACCGCTACATTCTTTCTGTTCTTGATCGCCTCGGTGGCTCTAGTCTCCATAGTTCCGCGAAACGACGTCCCTGAAACCGCCTACAACGAAGCTGAAACACCGGTTAACCAGGCGCCTCCCGTAGTTCTCGGTGCAACCACGGTCCATCCTCCGGCCATTGCGGCTGTTCTACACAGGGGCGTGAGAGAGGCCGGACGGTGCCTTGCCCATGAGCCGTTGGATCATCGGATGGGTCATTCTCTATTTCCGCGTGATCCCCATTCTCTGCAAGATCTCCTCTGTACGTTTCTAATCTGAAATCCATCCTCGGAAATTGATGCTTCCCCTTGGACACGGGCATTAGCCTGTTTTGGCCCAATGCGACCGGCGTCGTGAAACCCCACGACCCGCAAGCGTTGACAAGAATCCGCTAATTCAATGTCGAGTCTCCACGCCGTGCATCGGGTTTGGCAGGCGATAGCCTGACCTGGACAGACACTCATCGCGCCGCTTTCCGCGCGAGCGCGATTAGAGAGGAAATCATGGACACAGCAAGTAGCCCGCTTCGCTTCTGGCATATCCAAGATAAGAGGCTGGCTCAACTGGTAATGCTTCTGCGACAGCTCCACGACTGCGTCGACGGATTGGGGAGATTGCCGAAGACCGAACTCAATGAAATCGTCTCCAGCGCGGTCCGAATGTGTGGCTTTGTGGATCCGATCGAGGCGGGAGATGTGATTGATGCCGTTTTGGATGCGATCGAAGTTCGAGAACCCAACGCGGAGAGCCTGTGCTCTTGATGCAGCCGTTTGTGCCGGCGTTGAATAAGAGCAAGTTTGCCCTGCACCACAGTAAAGTCGCGCAGGGCGCGGTAGGTGTCCGGCTGTTTTGGGTAAAACGCACTGGGGGGTACGTTCCCCAAGGCAGCCGGGCACAGCCTACCGTAAGACTGGTGGTGAGATGAAGAATGGAGCCGACGAGCGGAGTTGAACCGCTGACCTGCCGATTACGAATCGGCTGCTCTACCAACTGAGCTACGTCGGCTTCTGGTTTACTTTGTTTAGTTTACCAAATCGTTCAGTGGTTTCTGCTGTACAACTGCTGTACAAGCGATCTGGGCTTCAAGCTGTTTCATGGCTGCGGTCACGACTCGCGGCACAGTCTTGATGTAGCTCCGCTGAGTCGTTCTGATGTCTTCGTGCCTGAGTATCGCTTGAATCACAATATCAGGAACACCAAGTTCATGAAGGTTCGTGGCTAGACCGCGACGATATGCGTGCCAGCCTTTCCACTCCAACCCGTTTGCCTTGAAAATGGGCTTGATTATACGGTCAGCGAGGTTGTCCAAATCCAACGCCCCGCCAATCGTATTTGGGAACATCCAGCCAGAAGCATTCTTGGGCCTGATGGCATCGAGCACGAGCCGAAGTGACTCGATGATCGGTACGACCCCGGGATCTTCTTCATCCTCGTGCGTCTTGGTCTCATCTTTCAGATGAGTCCTCCAGACCGAACGTCGGATATTGAGGACTTCCCCATCGTCGTCTTCCCACCATTGTCCTCGAATCTCGCCCTCACGCAAGCCAGCGAATGCCGCCACGCCAATGACCGCCCGGACAACAACCTGAGTAATTTCGGGAGTGTACGGACCGTCCTTGGTGGGGATGACAATAGGCTCCGTGCCAGAGAAAAGCTCAAGGTGCTTTTCCACTTCCTCAAGGGTATAGGCAAGGCGTTTCCGCCCATGCTTTTTGCCCTTGGGGATCGTGACTCCAGTCATGGGGTTCACGCCGTCATAGATGCCCTTACGCTTGGCAAACGTAAACATCGCAGAAAGCGTCACTTTGATGTGCATATACGTTCCGTGAGCCAAGTCGCCAGTTTTCGTCCTGTTCGCGGCTTCGATCTTGCACATGCGCTTGGAAAGGATGGCTCCGCTGATCCAAACTGCACAGTCCTGACGACTAATTTGAGCCGGCCTTGCTCTACCGCGCTGCCACGTAATCGAAGGCGTTCGATAGTCGCCTATCGGTGCAAGACTGCGTGCACCAAGGCTAGAAGAGAAGTCTTGGAAAACGGCTTCGAGAGAAGTACTGCATCGGTGGCTACGGATAGCTGCTTCGCAAGTTCATCGCCACCATATCCGGAGGCAAATATGACCTTCAGGTGAGGTATGGAAGTCTTCAGGCGTTTTAACAACGCTACCCCACTCATATGCGGCATGATCACATCTGTCAGGAGCAAATGAATATTCTCATGGTGGGTCTTGGCAAGTTGAATAGCCTTGGTTGGGGTGTTAGCCTCAACAACCGTGTAGCCCGCTGACCGGAGAATTGACGCCGTGATTTGTCGGAGGGCAGTCTCATCTTCTACAAGCAAGATGGTTTCGTTTCCGGCCATCGAATCCGTGATAATAGGTGTAGTCCCGGAATCGATCTGCCCTTGCACCCGAGGAAAATAGAGCTTAAATGTAGTACCCCGACCGAGTTCGCTACTGACCGAAACGTACCCGCCACTCTGCTGGACGATTCCGTAGACGCTCGCGAGTCCTAATCCCGTGCCTTTGCCCGGTTGTTTGGTCGTGAAGAATGGTTCAAAAACATGAGCCTTGGTCGTTTCGTCCATTCCGCAGCCCGTGTCCCGCACCTCCAACATCACGTAGTCTCCCTCTATGACGGGCTCGTGCCCCAGACAATATTTGTCGTTGAGCGTGATGCTGTCTGTCGCGATGGTTATCTGGCCCCCATCCGGCATTGCGTCTCGCGCATTGACCACGAGATTCATCAGGACCTGTTCGATTTGCCCCGCATCTGCCTTGATTAATCCAACGGAAACCGAAGTATGGTAGGACAAAATAATATCTTCTCTAACCACTCGACTCAGCAACTTGCTTGCCTCACGAATGACAGCGTTGAGGTCCAGCACCTTAAGGGATACAACTTGTTGACGGCTGAAGACTAAAAGCTGGCGAGTGAGATGAGCACCGCGTTCGGCTGCTAGTGTTATCTGGACCAGATGTTTGGCTATTTGCGTTTCTGGATCGAGCTTTTCTATCGACAACTCGCTGTATCCTATGATCACGCCAAGAAGATTGTTGAAGTCATGTGCAACCCCGCCCGCGAGACGCCCTACGGCTTCCATCTTCTTTGACTGCTCAGACTGCGCTTGGAGGAGTCTCATTTCAGTTATGTCCTCGGTAACCGCCAACACGCACAGTTGTCCTAGTAGCTCAATCTGCTCGGCCGACACTCTTGCTTCTAGCACGACACCTGTGCTCGCTCGAATTTGTGCAGGCAGCCCGATGACTCGGCCCTGTTCGCTCAACCGCCTCATCATCGTGATGCGATCTTCTGGCTCGACCCAAATCGCCAATTCAGCCATGGTGTGGCCCACCACCGAGCCACGCTCGCCTCCCACCAAAGCCAGAAAAGACTCATTCACGTCCAAGTAACGGCCTTCTGCTTTGGTGGAGATCGTCATAGGCAGGGGGTTAGAGCAAAATGCCTTGCTGAATCGCTCTTCCGACTGACGGAGCATTTCCTCATTTCTGCGACGTTCGAGAACCTCTGCCTCCAATCCGTCTTTTGCACGACTGATTTGTGCAGTCCGATCCAGCACCTTCTGCTCGGATACAAAATACGATTCTTTCAGCGCGTCCTGTGCTGCATCGCGTTCTATTAGAGTGGCCTCCAAGAGCACCCTCCGTTCTTCGGACGTTCTTGCTCTTTGAAGCAATGACAGAACGTCGGGAACCACGAATGGCAGCATCACTGCGGTTGCAATCGATGCGAGCGCCGTGACGACCTTGATTGCTGCTGACAATACATAGACGGGTATCCAAACAGTGATTGCCTCCACGAGATGCGAGCTACCGCAGGCAATTATGAACACTGCAAAGGCGAAAAAGAGACCATGAAAAGGCAATTCACTTCGTCCCCGGTGGATAAGATAAGCCAGCGTTGCAGAGATCACCACATAGGCAAGTCCGATCAGAGTGTCCGCGATTGCATGCGTCCATGCCAGCGAAGTGCTGCCCAGATAGCAATAGACGTGGGGCATATATGCTGATGAGAGAACGTCATGCCCCAACTTGGGCCATGCAATGAACAATGCGACTACGGCTGACAGGAATGCGATTGACACCTGCACTAGTCGCTTAGATATAGATAGCGATTCCTGAAGATCGGTAGGCTGACCCGATGTAGACATTGATGGCTCCGTTTCGCCCAGCAGACTCCCCGAAGGGCGCTACCTGCTTTTCTATTGAACGAGTCAGCCGCTTTAACCCGCACCCTTAATCATGAAGCACGACGCTGAGCAGTGAAGGGTGGACTTCCAGCACACCGTTGTAGCGAACGAAACCCAACTTCCGGAACCTGTTCATGAAGAAATTGACCCGCCCGCGAGTTGTGCCCACCA
>JGI12635J15846_10004914_pt1 | contig 11549 bp, 10 predicted proteins | sample BlaSpr_A8_OM2_M2_FD_15846 | JGI IMG/M metagenome (IMG submission 15846) | reverse complement strand
GCTTGCCGCGGAAGGAATATCCGACAGTGGACTTCACCTTGTTAGCGAGGGTGAGGACTTCGTTGCGGGCATCGCGGCAGCCGTCGCCGCCGAAGATGGCGACCGTCTTGGCATCGTTGATCATCTGAGCGAGCTTTTCCAAGTCGGCTTCGGAAGGACGAAGAACCGGCTTGGACGGAATGGCGACGGGATGGAAGCCGTCCGGCGCCTCAGAAGCCGCGACGTCGCCGCAGAGAGATATGACGGTGGGACCGCGGTCGATGACGGCAGTCGTGATGGCGGTGTTGAAGACGGCGCGGGCTTGTTCGGGATTCACGACGCGGCCGACGTAGAGGGCGGCAGCGTCGAAAAACTTGTAGGGATTTAGCTCTTCGAGGGCAGACGTGTCGATCAACTTCGATTCGACGTCGCCAGCAATGGCAATGACCGAGGCGCGTTCTTTTCTTGCGTCCATCAGCCCGTTGAACAGGTGGGTTACGCCTGGCCCGGCCGTGCCGCAGACGGCGACGGGATTGCCCGTCAGGTAGGACTCCGCAACCGCGGCGAAGACGCCGTACTCTTCATTGCGCACGTGAATGAATTCGACATTCCCGTTGCGGCGGAGGGCGTCGATGACGGGATTGAGAGCGTCACCCACAATTCCGTAACAGCGCTTAACACCGGCCTTATGAAGCATTTCCCAGAGTCGATCTGCGACTTTGGCCATTTAGCACCTCTCATGTCTGCAAGGCTTGGATGCAGTCTTGTCAGCGTTCAGCCGAAAGAATTTTCGATTCCAGCGTCGAACGCGCGATTTGAAGGTGGCAGTTGACGGGTGAGGTGTCGTTCGGGAAGCGGTAAAAAGAGGTGAAAAACCGTGAATCGCCCTATAAGCTAGCGGGATTCTATGAACAGGTCATACCGATTTGGGGAGTTTGTGCTGGATCCGCGTAGGCGTTCGCTGTCGTATGCGGATTCGGACGTATCGCTTACGCCTAAAGCTTTCGATGTCTTGCTTTTTCTGGCTCAAAACCCCAACCGTGTGGTGACGAAAGACGAGTTGATGGAGGCGGTGTGGGGCGACACGTTCGTAGAGGAAGGAAATCTCAAGCAATACATCTCGCATTTGCGCAAGGCGCTTGGGGATAACTCCGAAGAACCACGATTGATCGTGACCATCCCGCGAAAGGGATATCAGTTTACAGAGCGTGTGACGGTCTCCGATCCAGCAGATATCGCAGAGCACTCCAGACCTCAGGTTGGTGCAACCGAGAGCCCAAAAACGGATGCGCGCTCTGTGGAGTTGGGAAGCAAAGAGAAACTTGGGGAATCGGCTGGGACTGGTTTCAGGTTGCGCAGGTCGTTCGCGGCAGCCGGGCTATTGGCTGTCATTGCTGCGGCAGTCTGGTTGTACTTGAGCCACCGGCAATCCGTCAGGCTCTACGCCACGGACACCATTGTTCTCGCTGATGTCAAAAACGAAAGCAGCGATCCGGTGTTCGACGACGCGTTGGACGCAGCTTTGCGTTACGCGATGGCACAGACACCTTATCTGAACATTCTGGGGACCGATAAGGTCCTCGGCACCCTAGCGCAACTCAATCTTCCGGCCACGACAAAGTTGACGACGGACGTGGCCCGCCAGGTCTGCGGTAAGACCAACAGCAGGATGGTGGTCTCGCAATCGATCAGCGACGCCGGCAACGGCTACCATTTGCAGATGCTGGCGCTCGATTGCGCATCGGGAGCGACCCTGGCCAAAGAGCAGGCGGTCATAAGCGAGCGGAGTGAGATCGTTCACCAATTGGGAGTCACATCCGCACGCCTTCGCGCAAAGCTTGGAGAGCCCGCCGATTCGCTGGCGCGCTTCAGTCAGCCGCTGGAAGAGGCGCTCAGTCCCTCGCTTGAGGCTTTGCAAACAAACGCTCAAGGGCAGAAGCTCTACCTCGCCGGCGACGCTGAGGGAGCGCTCAAACTCTATCAGCGAACTGTCGAGCTCGATTCCACCTTTGCGGTTACGTACCAAGCGATTGGGTCGGCGCAAGGCACTCTGGGCCACCACGATTTAATGGTAGCTTCATTCGCTCGCGCCTACCTATTGCGCAACCGAATGATGGAAAAGAACAGGCTGAATATCGAGCTTATCTATTACAGCAATGTGACCGGGGAACTCGATAAAGCCTACTCCATTTCACTTCAGGCACTGGAACTCTATCCGCGCGATGTCTTCTTTCATAGAAATCTGGCGAACACGCTGATTCAGCTCGGCCAACTCGATCGTGCGGCCGCCGCAGAAGATGAGATGGCTCGGCTGGGGCCAAGTCCAATCCATTTTGCTTTTGCAGCCCAGGCCAACATAATCGCTAGCCGGTTCAAAGAGGCGAGCTCATGGTTGGCTCAAGCGGAGGCCCTTAAATTTGACAACCTCGAGCTGAGGATCCAAAGATTGCGACTGGCATTCACGGAAGGTGATCAGAGCACTTTCGACCGGATCTCCGATGATGAGGCGCATCGCCCTAATCGAGTTGTGTTTTTGCGCGAGCGATCAAGATTTGAAGGCCAGCAGGGGCATTTTAATTCCTCAGATCGCTTACAAGTGCAGGCATCGAAGCTGTCTTCAGACCCGGATGAGATTTCCACCGGCCTTGTCTTTTCGGCCCTTCAAAGCGCAGAGGCGGGTAGGGCGATCCAAGCGCGGAAGATCGAGGACCAGGCACTACAGAGTAAGTTGGAGCGAAACAGAAAAATGGTAATGGCTCTTTCGCTCGCGCGGTCGGGGAGGATCGACGAAGCCGACCGGTTCGCAGACGAAGTCAGCCAGGAAGCACCGTTGGACACTATAGTTCAGAAGTATCTCGTCCCCACAGTTCGCGCCGCGATTAAATTGCAAAAACACGACCCCACCGCAGCCATTGGGCTACTGCGCGTCACCGTCCCCTACGACCTCGCCGATACCCAATCGTTTGACTATATGTACCCTGCCTACATCCGTGGCTTGGCGTACCTTGAGTCGGGCGATGGCCGATTGGCAGCGGCCGAGTTCCAGAAACTGATCGATAATCCGGGTTTGTGCCTGGGGGCTGTCGTCGGCCCGATGGCCCAGATCCAGCTTGCTCGCGCGCAGAAGATGATGGGCGACAAAGCCGCCTCACGGAAGTCCTACGAAACTTTCCTGAATTTGTGGAAGAGTGCCGATCCTGACATTCCCATCTATCAGCAAGCCAAAGCGGAATACGCCAAGCTCCCAAATTAAACCTTAGAATCTTTGCAGGCTCGTGCGCTGCGTCTCGAGACGATGAGGCTCAATTGGGTTTCGTCGCAGACATTCCGACTACTTTCTTAAATTGAAACCTTTTGGGCTCGTTTGGCCATGCTTCGATCTCAGCGGGTTTTGCTGATTCTGATCTTAAATGCGATATGCGAATCGTTCCTTCAAAGACGATTTGCACATTAAGGACTTGGGGTGCTGATGAAATCTCGATCGCTTTCGCGACTGCGTCTTGGGTGAGCTCCCTCAACGCGCGCTCTGTCGCCAAAGCAAGGCCGTTCTGACTCTCGCCCCGCCGAAATGCGGGCACGTAGCTACCAGGGCGATAGTAGATAAAGACCGGGTCGCCGATTCCATTTGACTCGTAGTATTCCTTTAACTTTCTGCGCAGTCGTCGGGCTTCGCTACGAACAATGGAGTCCGAACTTGGGTTGTAAGGCGGTCTGCGTTCGTATACTTCGGAACCGATGAGATATTCCTTCAATATCTTCGCTTCGCCTGCCAAGGTCCTTTCGACGGTGTACCTAAGAAAACGGCCCAGCCGATCAGATTGCACAAATACGGGGCTCGCGAGAATACGCGCGAGTTCTTCACGAATCGCTTCCGCAGCAATACCGCTGTCTTTTATCCACCCACTGGTTCCAGCGTGTTCCTTCATAGACACCCATCCACCTATCGTTTTAGTTGGTTTGTGCTCTTTCCGAAACGCATTTCAGGCCCGAGACAGATTTCGCCGAAAGCGCTCTGTGAAGTCGTTCAGAGAGCAGTAAAAAAGGGTGAAAATTGGTCAATAGCCTCTACTCGGACCCATAGAGACGCAAGCGGAACTACTAGGGCATTGGGATAGAGAGAGCTTTGCTGGCGCCGCGCGTGGTGACACATCTGACAGCGGTTAGTCGTTCAAGAGGCTTTCCCAGTCTGCGGGTACGCGGCCTGCGGGTCCGGGAACAGGTTGTTTCGAGGGATGCGAGTGGGGGCCGTGTAAGGGAGGGCCCTCGAAGGTTTCTCGCGTTCGGTAATCGTAGAACCAATCCTCGCCGGGCTCGAAGCTGGTGATGACTGGGTGGCCGGTGGCGGCGTTGTGCTTCGACGCGTGCTGGCTCGGCGAAGTATCGCAGCAGCCGATGTGGCCGCACTCGGCGCATCGGCGCAGATGTAGCCACCATCCCTTCGTCGCCAGACATTCGACACAACCTGTGCCGCTTGGTTTCGCGTTCAAATTGATTCCATCCCGCTCACTCTTCATGCGTGTCTCCTTCTTGGGCTCGTTGGCTCGCATTGGATGCAGGAAAGTGAAATCAAGCAACCGAAACTACTTGGGCATCGGGAGAGACCAGACTTTGCCGACACCGCGTTCGGTGATCCAGATGGTGTCGCCGGCGGGTTCGATGCCGGTCGGTGTGTTGAGGCCGTCCTTTAGTACGGTAACGCTGGCTTTGTCGCCAGTTACGGTGAGGGCGGTGATTTTGCCGCTCGCATTTTCGGCAAGCAGGAGCTTGCCGTTGGCCGCGCGCATGCCATCGGGGCCTTTGATCGGCTGGTCGGTCCAGATATCCACCGGAGTTCCCGGTTTGCCGGAGGCGTCGACGGGGATGCGATAAAGCTTGTTGAAGATTACGTTGTTCACGTAGAGCACGCCGTCGAGGAAGGTGATGCCGTCAACACCGCGAAGAGTCGGGTGGTCGAGGTAAAGTTCGGCGACGGAGGCGCCGGCGGGCAGACGAAAAAGTCTGCCGGGAAAGGTGTCGGTGATGTAGAGCGCCTTATCCGGGCCAATCGTGAAATCGTTGCAGACATTGTTGTCGCCCGGCAGGTTCCAGCGGATTTTCGGGGCGCCGGTGGTGAGATCGAAGCTTCGCAGCGCGGTGTGACGCGCGGGCGGAGTGGTGTTCGGCACCGGAGTCAGTTGGCATGTCCACAAAGTGTTGGTGGAGGCGTCGGCCAACATGCCGAGGAAAAACGTGCCGGGAGGTTCTGAGCTGACGTCGATGAATTTTTCTGCGGTGGTGGAACCTGGTTTCACTTTGTAAACGAACGGGGAACTGGCGCTCCCGACGATCAGCACGCCACCTGGTGCGATGGTCAGGCTTTCGGGCTGCGATTTCGCGTCGCCGATCAAGATGTTGGCGTTGGCGGCGAATGTGGCCTGGGCGAAGCTGAAGATCAAGACCAGGGACAGCGAAAGCCGTCGAATATTCGAGCGGGGCATAGGGAGCTCCTCGGAATGGATCTATATCTGTTGAAAGGCAGATTAGACCACGATTCGCAAGGTCGCTGCTACATCCTCAGCGCAATCTGCAGTTGTGCTTGGATTGATCGGAGCACACTTTTTCGGGGCGGCCTTGAAACATCAATTCAAGTTACTGGCGTGACGAAAGGCCCCTGGTATACGTCTACGTCATAACCGGACGGAAGCGATCGGGGTCTTAATCTGTCCGATTCGCAAGGGGCGGAGGTACACTCGCGATATGCTGCGCAACCTCGATAGTGATGTTGTCCTTGGGCTTCGCTCTCTACGCAAGAATCCCATTCTTTCGCTGACGGCTGTCCTGACATTAGCGCTGGGTATCGGCGCGAATACAGCAATCTTCACCCTGCTCTACGGACTTGTGCTGCGCAGCTTGCCGACGCCGCAGGCGTGGCAACTGGTCAAAGTGGGCATCGCCTCGGCTGCAGAGCCTGACTCAGAGCAGAACGCTTCGTCGATTCCGTATCGGATGTTGCAGGCGTACGAGGCCGAGCAAACGTCGTTCCGCGAGCTTTCGCAGTGGAGCGGCGATGACGTGTTGATGAAGGATGACAACGGGACGATCCGCAACTATTTCGGCGTGATGGTCAGCGGGAATGCGTTCGACATGATGGGCATCCGGCCTTATCTTGGGCGGCTGATCGCACCGTACGACGATGTACGGGGTGGTCCGCGCACGGGCTGGCCGGTCGTCTTGAACTACGGATTCTGGGGAGAGCGCTACGGTCGCTCGCCGGATGTCATCGGAACTCAACTCAAAATTCTGGATTACAACTCGCATAAGGAAATCACCGCCACGATCGTCGGTGTTACACCTCCGGATTTTCACGGCGTCCGGCCTGGCATGGAGCCAAAAATATATTTGCCGTTGCAAATGGAAGATACGCTCGCCGGCAAAGCCATGCTGGACGATACGGAAGAAGTTTTTGGTGTCTCGGCGATTGGCGTCCTCAAGCCTGGCGTCACCATGCAGCAGGCCGCGGCCGAGGCTAGTGCGATGCAAAAGGATCTCTTCGCGCGTTACATTCCGCCGAAATACCAGCACAACCCGTTTGTCGAGAAGGCGTATTTCGTTGTGAACTCCGCGCGCGCCGGATTGCCGAGCTACGTCAGCAGCACGTACAGGAAGCCGTTGTACCTGATGCAGGGACTCGTCGGCGTGGTGTTGCTGCTTTGTTGCGTGAATATCGGCGGATTGATGATGGCGCGCATCGCGGCGCGGCAGCGCGAGTTCGCGGTTCGCTCGGCTGTCGGGGCTTCGGCGTATCGCTTGTTGCGACAGTATCTGGTTGAGAGTTTTGTGATCGCGCTCGCCGGGAGCGCACTGGGTGCCGCTGCGGCGTGGTTCGGAAGCGATTTTCTGCTGCACTTTTTCCGGAATCCGATGATGTCGGAGACGATAGACGTGCATCCGGACAAGGCAATGTTCTGGATGTCGATGTTATTCGCGGTGGTCACAACGTTGCTGTTTGGCACGCTGCCGGGATGGCGCGCGGCACGTACCGATCCGGGCCTGCTGCTCAAATCGCGAACGGGGATGGGTGGGCGGCGACAGATTGCCGGACGGATGTTCGTGCCGATTCAAGTGGCACTATCACTCGTGTTGGTGGTGCTCGCGACGTTGTTGTCGCAAAGCGTTGTGAAGCTGCGGTCCGAGAAGACGGGCTTCGACCTCGATCATGTGACCATCCAGACGTCACCGATGCACACGCTTGGGCTGAAGGGAGAGAAGAAGCTCGACCTTTATCAGCGCATGGTGGACCGGCTGGAGCAGATGCCGATGATGAATGCGGCGACGGCGGTTTCTCAAACGCCGATGACCGGGGAAAAAGTCGCGGGCGATTTTCTGGCGGTTTCGAACGGCACGAGTCCGCCTGAAGATACGCAGATGGCTTTCAACGATGTCGGGCCGGGCTACTTTCGGACGATTCAAACGAGCATCATTGCGGGGCGCGATTTTGAAAAGAGCGACCGCTCGCTGGATGTGTGCATTCTCAATCAGTCGGCGGCGAATTTCTTTTTCCCGGGGCAATTTCCGATCGGGCAATACATGCGAAGCAAAAAGAATTCGTATTTTGAGGACGATATTACGTGCCGCGTCGTTGGGCTTGCGCAGGACGCTAAGTTTTTCGATCTACGCGAAGCCCCACCGAGAACGATATATCTGCCGCTGTCCTTGCAGCGCATCGACAGGCTCGGCAATCTCGTTTTTCTGATGAACACGCCGAAGAAGGCGCAGGCCATCGATGCGTTTCGAGTGACGGTGCAGGAAGTCGCGCCAACGATTCCGCTCGTTCTATTCGTCACCCTGCGGGAACAGATGGATGCGGCACTCGGAAGCCAGGAGCTGATCACGTTGTTGGCGAACTTTTTTGGGTTGTTGGCGCTGTTGCTCAGCGCTCTGGGCTTATACGGCCTGCTGTCGGCGGGGCTAGCGCAGCGCACGAGTGAAATTGGTGTCCGAGTTGCGCTGGGTGCGTCGCGCAGCACCGTGCTGCGCATGATTTTGGGTGAAGCGATCAGCCTGCTGGTGTGGGGATTGGCACTGGGCGGCCTCGCGTTGTTTTTCACCACTCGATTTATGGTAGGGATGCTCTACGGCGTTACGGCGCACGATCCGCTGACGCTGACGGGGGTCATTGCGACCTTGGCACTGGTCACTGTCGCCGCCGCGGCGATTCCCGCGTTCCGGGCCGCTTCGATCAACCCGATCGACGCGCTTCGTTCTGAGTGAAGTGCTTCTGGGAGTAGAAGTTGCGCGGCTGCTCCATTACAATTCACACATTCCACCATGAAGCGGCATGTGCTCATCTTCGGTGTTGTTGGCGGGCTGTTGGTTGTCACGCTCCAATACACGGAATATCGGTTCGTCGTCATTGAGCATTCGGTCGAGCTATATGGGGCGCTGGTCGCCGGCATTTTTTCGGCGTTCGGGATTTGGCTGGGGCTAAGGATCACGCGCAGGCGCGAGACGGTCCGCGAAATGGTGGTGGTTAGGGAAGTGCCTGCTCCTGTCTCCGCGGAAGGGCGCGGGGGAGAGCCTTTCACTCCGAATACGGTGCAGCAGCAGAGCCTCGGGATTACGGCACGGGAGCTCGAAATCCTGGCGCTGGTCGCGCGCGGCCTGAGCAATCGGGAGATCGCGGCGCAGCTTTTCGTTTCGGAAAACACGGTCAAGACACACTGTTCGCGCGCCTTTGACAAGCTCGGAGCGGCGCGCCGCACTCAGGCTGTCCAGCGCGGCAAGGAATTAGGACTGCTGCCGTGAAGGCGTCACCCGAAAGCACGATTTCTGGTCCATTTCTGCAAAATCATACGAAAGGATGACGACATCCGGCGGCGCTATGCCGCATCGTGACTCCAGTTTCAATCGCAAAGGAGCTTCACATGAAGAAAACCGTCCTCACATTCGGGCTGATCGCGGGCCTCATCATCTCGGTCCTGATGAACGCCGCGCTGCTCCTGGCCAACAAGATCGGCTCGGGTCACAGCATGGCGCTGGGCTACACGATCATGGTGGCGTCGTTCCTGCTGATCTATTTCGGCATCCGAAGCTACCGCGATAACGAGCTTGGTGGGCAAATCTCGTTTGGGCGCGGCTTTGCGTGCGGGATTCTGATTACGCTCATCACCACGGTGTTCTACGTTGTCGCGTGGGAGATCATTTTCTTCAACTTCATCCCCCACTTCATGGATGGCTACTTCGCCGCGCAGATTCACAGGGTTCAGGCTTCCGGACTTGACTCGGCGACGATCGCTATGCGGGTCGCCGCGATAGAGCACTCTCAGCAGCTTTATCAGAATCCGCTCGTTAACGCGGCCTACACATTCATTGAGCCATTTCCGGTGGGTCTGATCATTACTCTTGTTTCGGCAGCGGTACTCCGCCGCAAAGGCCCTGCTCAATCCGTCGCCGCTCCCGCAGTTGTAGCCACATAAACTGACAGGCCGGGGCGTTGCCAGAGGGGGAGCAAAGCCCGTCTGGCAGCGCTCAGGCAAAAGCAGTCGAAGTTTGGTCGTCGAACTCAGGGTGCATATTTGGTGAAGACGGCGTCGCGAGAGGCTTTCGCATGGCAGGGTGCGCAGGATTTGAGCGCCGCCTCGGTGCCCGGTTTGCCGTCTGCGTCGAAGTGAGCGTATCCCCAGCCGCCCGTCGAGGCGTACTTGACTGAATCCTTAACCATGAACTGAACGTTTGTGGGCGCTCCGGCAACGAACGATTGGGGATCGCCAAAGACTTTGTCGTTTTCGGCGGACGGAGAGTGTTTGTAGTGCAGTGCTGCGATGATGGAGCCGTCGGGATACGGGAGCTTTCCGTCGCGGAAGGCCTGGAACGCCACATCATTAGCCAAAACGGCGCCAATACTGTGCAGGTTGCCTTCTTCGTGGGCTACGGAGACGAACTTCCAGTCTCGATATCCGGGTGGAATTTTGATTCCGTAAATTGGGGCGGCCTCGCCGCCGCCTTGTCCCGATGCAGGAATTGTTGAGGCGAAAAGGCAGGCGGCCGTTGCGACCGCAATGCACAAGAAAATGATCCCTTTCATGGGTCTCCTTTTGAACGCATATGTCAGATTCGCCTGGCCCGGCCCGTTCGGGAGCGACATGCTACCACCGGGCAAAGTTGAAAAGCGCAACTGATATCTTTCGATCACGGTCGGGTCTACGAAATCCTCGTTTAGGAGGGACGTAACTGGAAACAATCCATGACCTCGTGCGTATACAAGTTATGGTCTGAGAGGGATCTCATATGACTCTGAAAATGGTGATTGCTCCGGTGACATTTGTAAGCTTTGTGTTGGTGCTTGTTTATATGCAACCTCATGTCTCGTGTGTAGTGAATGAGTTGGCGAAGCTCGCGGGGAACGTGACGCTCTAAGCGCGTCCGGTTGACCGCTGTGGTGACTCGGAGTTGGCTCGATTCCAAATGGAGGGTGGTCTCGTGAATAAAAGGCGTTGTTGTGTGTTGCTTGCATTGATGGCGATTCCCGTTGCGGTGTTTGGGCAGGATAAATCACAGGCGCAGGGGGCGCCGCCGGCGAATCCGATAACTGCCAGCGAAAAAGGATTCTACAGCTTTGTGAGCCAAGCGGTCGTCGCTGCGGCGGTGAAAATGCCGGAAGAAAATTACTCCTTCAAACCGACACCGGACGTACGCAGCTTCGGGCAACTGGTTGGCCACGTCGCGGACGCTTCGTACATGTTCTGCTCGCAAGCCGTAGGTGACGCGAACCCTGGGAAGCAGTTCGAAAAGACAAAGACGTCGAAGGCCGATCTGGTCGCCGCGCTCAAGGACGGCGTCGCGTATTGCAACAAGGCGTTCGACAGCATGACCGATGCGAAGGGCAGCCAGATGGTGAAGCTGATGAACTTCGATCTGGCGAAGCTCACATTGTTCTCGATCAATACGGCGCATACGGATGAGCACTACGGGAATATGGTGACGTATATGCGGCTGAAGGGAATTGTGCCGCCGACGAGTGAAAACCAACCGCCGGCGCCGCCAACGAAGTAAGAGTCAGCAACGTAGGCAAATCGGCTCAGAGGACCACTGACTGGGGCCGCGACTCGGCTGGAATCGCACTAATGCGAGGCTTTCCGACGTGGCCTCTGTTTTTTCGAAATGGATCGAATGATTAGCTTACCTCTGCCGGTCCTGGGCAACGGGCTTTCAGCCTGTGCGACGGCGGCAGCGATAAGTTCCTCGACCTCTGGGCGCGCAAGCGTCGCCACGGACTCGATCCTGATAAAACGGTTTTGGCTGCCGCTACCCTGGAGCAATTTATGAGGATCAGGGAGGGTGGCTCCGTAGTAGAAGGACAGCCCGATTCCGTTCGCGCCTGCGGCAATGGACAAGATGCAGTCGGATGGTCGCTCCGTCGAGCAGTATCCAATCACGAAAAAGTTGTAGTTGTCATAAACCAGTTCGTTGGCCGTGGGCAGGCGCCGGCGCAATGCCTTGCGCACTGAACGGATCAACTCCGCGTTCTTCGGGTCAAATTTCTCGATAAAGCTCGCAAGTTGCTGCTCGCCCGTCGCAGCGGCTTGCGAAAC
>JGI12635J15846_10004913_pt1 | contig 11550 bp, 9 predicted proteins | sample BlaSpr_A8_OM2_M2_FD_15846 | JGI IMG/M metagenome (IMG submission 15846) | reverse complement strand
CGTGAGCGGCACCTGGACTTGCACGGCAACCGCCCCCTGACCGGGCGATGTGATTCGCGAAATGCTCTGCGTCATTCTGTCTCACGTGCTTGAGCCCGCGCCGCCTCGTGGCTGGATTTGCCTTCGCCCGTAAAATAGGCGCGTTCGCTGGAAGACGATTCGGCGGGCTCCCAGACGGTTAATGGGCCGTTGGGTTAAGGGCCCTTTCGGGCCGGTTCTGCATTCAACACGACCCCAAGGGTCTTCAAAACCGTCTGCGGGGGCTGTTGAGGCGTCCTGGGCGGGTTCGATTCTCATCCATCCCCGCCACATTTCGTGGCTATGACAGCGAAGATGACAGCCACCCTGCTCTTCATCCACCGGTAAAGAGAGAGGAGCACCCAGCAGGGGTGCTCCTCTGGAGCTCGCTAACTGCTCGGGTCGCCCTAAGAGGATTCCCGATCAGTCGCCGCCGTTATCGTCGTCTCCGCCGTGGTCACGATCGAACCAGTACGTTCCCCTCAGCGAGAACACTCCCGGGCTCGTCGGCGACCCGACCATTATCGTGGCGTGGAACCCCGCCAACTTTCCGGTCCCGTTCGTGTACACGCAAAGGCCGTGTCCAGGCGGGTACCCCTTAGGTTGGTAGTACGTGCATTGCCCGGTTGCCGTGCTGCCCCTCTCATCGATGGCCCTAAGCGTTACCGGACTCTTGAGTACGTAGTTGACGACATGGGCATCGGTGTAGAAGACGCTGGCACCCCGCAGGATCTTCAGGCTCGACTTTGTGATGAGGCAGTAGCCACCCAGATTTGGCGGGGAGATTTTGACGGCCGTGCTGCAGTTTTTCTGGCCCGTGAAGCTCTTCGTCTCGGCAGCCAATGCAGATGTGGCGGACATGGCTGCGAGCAAAACGACCGCAGTGGCGACCCCGAGCGGGATTCGAAGCGAACGCAAGGCGCGAACCTGGATATACATGTTGGTGACCTCCTGTGAAAATCCGGACTCTGCGGTCAGATCTTTGAACTAGCAATCCTTGCGATTCGTGCTGACCCCAGTGCAAGCGTCAGCCGCAGGCGCGGGGTTGGATTCGTGCACCACGATGACCTGCGTCCTACCCGGAACGGAGACGGGCGGCTTCAGCGTGTATCCGAGAACGCCTCCGAGGATCAGCGAGGTGGCTAGCGCGAAAACGACCGCCACGACGAAAGACGGAAATCGGATCAACTTCAATCTGGCATGCATTCCTCCTCCTATCGGTGGTTGGCGATGCAGGTCAGATTCTTCGAATCGAAGCGCCACAACAAGGGGAGAAGTACGGGGGAAGGTACGTGTTTTGGTACGGGTTTTAGGTTTATGTGGGCCCTAGTGTTGGAGGATCCGCAACGAAGTCCAGCGGTTCTCCCAGAGCAGGTTGGCTCCGTAACCCTGGACGTACGGTTTGATCACAACAGTCCGGACGAGGTAGTAGAGAGCTGCGTAAGCGTAGTCACTCGCCAGCATCTGGCCAGCCGTCCGGTAGTCGGGCAAGGCGTCGGCCAGAGGCTTCCGATCGGCCGAAGCGATCAAGGTGCTGAAGCCGGGCCTGTCATAGACCGTGCATATTGGCCCGCTGCAGCCCGCGTTGTTGATAAATAGGTTGTCAAACCAATCCTGAGGATGGTCGAAGTCCGCCTGCCACCCCTGGCGCCACATCGTGAATGTGCCGTACGCCTCATTTGTGAAAAATGTCGTCTTATCCAGTGCTTTGATCGTCACGTTTACTCCAAGGTTGGCCGACCACTGGGCGGAAACATTCACTGCCGCCGCTTGGGAAGGGTCGTTCGCCGGAACCGGGTAGTAGTAGGTGAGACCTTGGAGGCGGGTTCCGTTTGGGTCAAGGCGTTTCACGGTTGCCTTAGCCGCGGCTGGGTCGAACCTTGCCCCTGGATCGGCTCCATCGCCTAAGTATCCTTGCAGGCCTTTTGCAATCATGCCTCCCGTCGCAGGAACGCAAATCGCGGCATCTTGGCAAACCGCATGCGCGAGCTTGTTCCGATCGATAGCCTGACTAAACGCCTGGCGCAGTTGTCGACCTTCGCCAGAGCCGCTGAACAACCCCGATGGGAGCTTGAAGCCCACCCAGGCCGTCGTACCAAGCGGCCAAGAATGGACCTCAGAGCGCTGCGCCGCATTCTCGCGCAGCGCGGCAATGCTCGCCACGTTGTGAACCGCAAAATATGGCTGGCCAAAGCCGAGAACATCGAATTGGCCGTTCTGGTAGCCAGTCCAATCGTCCGTGCCGGTGACGAGACGAAGTTCGACACGTGTCAGCGCTCCTGTATTGCCGTTCCACCAGTTCGCCACTGGGGCGAAGTCCAACTCGCCGCTGCTGGTCCAGTCCGTCATCCGGAACGGTCCAGTGCCGACCAGGTCATTTGGCTTCGTCCACCACTGGTCGGCGCCGCCCTGGGCGATCGCGTTCTGATCAACAACCCAGGCGCCTGGAAGCCCAAGCTGTGCGAGCCAGGAGCCGCTTGCAACTGAGAGTCGCGCGACCAATGTGTATTTGTCCGACGCCGACAAGTCCAACCGCGTGTCGCTCGAAACCTTTCCAGCGGTGGCCACGGCCGCGTAGCCGGCGACCGGTTGGAAAATCCCCGACCAGTCGCCTCCGATTGCGGCGGCGCGATTCCAGCTGTAGACAAAGTCAGCTGCGGTAACAGGATCGCCATTCCAGAAGCGCACGTTGTGCCGGAGGTGGAAGATGTAGGTCAGTCCGTCCGCCGACACCGACGGCACGTCTTGAGCTATGTCGGGCTGCTCTTGCATCTGCTCGTTGAATCGATATAGCCCGTCGAAGATGTTGTCGCCGATGGCGGTCTCCATAGGTTGCGAGAGGCTGCCGGGATCCAGGCTGGGTGAGCCGGCGCTCGGCGTGGAATAGATCGGCAGGCGGAGCGTTTGGTCTCGAGCCAGCTGTTTCGGAGAAGGCGTCTGTGCATTGCATGCGATCAGGAGCGTGAGTGTGGAAACGGCGACCAAACCAACTCTCGTGCGGCCCACGTTTACGTTACGAGCCGCCCAGTCGGACGAGCCTCATGCGGTTATTTCCAGAGTCCGCCACGTACAGATCATTTGAGTGACCGATCGCGAGCGCCGCGGGCAGGTTTAACTTCGCCGATGTGGCCGCGTGTGAGTCGCCGGAGTTTCCGGCCTCCCCACTGCCGGCGATGGTTGTGATTACGCCTGCCAGGTCGATCTTCCGGACTCGATTGTTGCCACTGTCGGCGATGTAGAGATTGTCTCTGCTGTCGACCGCGAGTCCCAGGGGGACGATGAACTCGGCTTTCGTCGCGGGCCCGCCGTCGCCTGAAAATCCACTCGTACCGTTTCCGGCGAATGTCGTGATCACCCCACCACTGACCTTTCTTATGCGTCCACTGGCCGTATCAGCGATGAAGAGGTTGCCCTGCGCATCCAGAGCGATGCCTTCTGGGGCGCTCAACTCTGCAATGTCGGGTGGGCCACCATCGCCGGTCCAGCCAAGAGTTCCCTTGCCTACGAATGTCGAGATGATTCCTGTCGGATCGAGCTTCCTAACCCGATTGTCGCCCGTGTCGGCTATGAAGAGGTTGCCCGCGCTGTCGAGAGCGAGTCCACGAGGCTGCGAGAGCAATGCGCTAACGCCTGGTCGCCCGTCGCCGACATCGCCGGGTGATGCAGCTATCAGGCTGTGCCCGGGTGTGCCACTTCCAGCGACCGTGATGATCCTGTGATCACTCGCCGTGATTTCTCGCACGCGGTCATTGCCTGTATCCGAAAAGAACACGTTGCCCTTCAGATCGACCACCAGCCCGACGACTTCTGCAGGCGCGGGGTCAATCGAGATATTGGCCTGGAGTGCGGGGCCATTGTCTCCCGCAAAACCTGGAATCCCCGTGCCTGCCACAGTCTGAACGCGACCGCCGTGGTCCACCATTCGAATGCGGTTGCCGTCGGCAAAGTAGACGTGGCCGGCCTCGTCGACCGCAACGCCGTTTGGTCCGATGAGATTGGTCGATCGGGCGAGATCGTTGTCTGGCGAAACGCTTGCGATGCCTGTTCCGACGAATGTCTCGATGTCCGGCCCTCTCGCTGGTGCCAGGGTGAGTGCGGGGAGAAGCACGGTCACGATCACGATGCCGAGCGCAACCATCACCATCGCCCCACCGCTGACCCAGATCCAGCGGCTGGTGAGAGCGAGTTCGGGACGGACGCGCTGGCGCTGAGTTGACGGCCGCGCTTGTTGCTGCGCTGCGAACGGCACCGCGGGGGCGACTGGCTGATGTGTCGCGGCCGCTGCCTCGGCCGCGACCCACGCGGCGATCTGCGCACGCGAGCGAAAGCCGAGCTTGTTGCGGATCTGGTCAACGTGACCTTCCGCCGTGCGCTCCGAGATGAATAGTCTCTGACCGATCTCCTTGCTCGTCAAACCCTCAGCCACGAGCTTCGCGACTTCGCGCTCGCGTCGAGACAATTTGGCCGGCGCGGTATTCACGGCAGGGCATATTTTGGCCCTAACCCGACGCTTCGACAGTGCTCGGAGGCGTCCGCGGTGGGTTCGATTGCCCATCCCTCCTCGCCAAATTTGCAGCCGTGACAGCCAAGATCACAGCCACAGCAGGCGACCCAGGGGCCAATTCGTCCGGCTCAACCTAGAATGCGTCCGTGAAGGCGACCCTCGCCGGGGCACCGGCGGGAACCGTCACCATGCTCTTCACCGACATCGAAGCCTCGAGCGACGGGGTCCGGACGCTGGGCGCGGACAAGTGGGAAGCCGTGCTTGAGCGTCACACCGGCATCATTCGCGAAGCGCTCGCCAGCACCGGCGGGTTTGAGGTCCGCAGCGAGGGCGACTCCTTCTTTGCCGTCTTCACGAGTCCGAGCGCGGCACTGACTGCTGCGGCGGCAATGCAGCGTGGATTGAGCGAAGCGGACTGGCCGCACCAGGCGTCGGTGCGTGTGCGGATGGGGCTCCACACCGGTGAGGCGCGCCCTGCCAGCGCCGCCAGTGGTGTCGACTACGTCGGCTTCGAGGTCAGTCGCGCCTCGCGCATCGCTGCTGCGGCGCACGGAGGGCAGGTCCTCGTCTCGGACACGACCGAGTCGCTCGTCCGCGACCTTCTCTCCCCTGGGCTCACGCTTCGAGACCTNGGGGAGCATCGATTCAAAGACCTCGTGCGGCCGCAGCGCATCTACCAGCTCGTTGTAGACGGATTGCCGGAGANCTTTCCATCGCTGCGGAGCCTTGACTCGACTCCGAACAACCTTCCGACGCAGACGACGACGTTCATTGGACGAGAGCGTGAGCTTGCGCGCGCGGTCGAGCGCCTCGAGACCGGGCGGCTCCTGACGCTCACCGGCCCTGGCGGCAGCGGCAAGACGCGGCTCGCTCTCCATCTCGCCGCTGACCTGCTCGAACGGTATCTCGATGGCGTGTGGCTGGTCGAGCTCGCGCCGGTCACCGATCCAACCGGCGTGGCTCCCTCACTCGCCGCGGCTGCGCACATCGGCGAACGGCCCGGTCGCCCCACGCTCGACACAATCAGCGAGTGGTTCCGCAGCCGGCGCGTGTTGCTGGTGCTGGATAACTGCGAGCACCTCATCGCCGCTTGCGCAGACCTGGCCGATGCGCTCCGCCGCTCGTGCCCTCTTGTGACGATCATTGCCACGAGCAGGGAGGGCCTCAACGTTCCGGGTGAGGCGCTCATGCCGGTGCCGTCGCTGCGGTTGCCGGACGGCGACAAACTCCCGCCGCTCGATGAGCTGCGTGAGTACGAGGCGATCAGCCTGTTCGTCGCGCGGTGCGCAGCCTTTCAGCCGGCATTCAGCCTCACTGAGGAGAACGCCGCCGACGTGGTGCGGATCTGCCGGCGGCTGGACGGCGTGCCTCTCGCGCTCGAGCTCGCGGCTGCGCGGGTCAGAGTCCTCTCCGTCGCCCAGGTCGCCAAGCGACTCGACGACCGGTTCCGCCTCCTCACCGGCGGCGGACGAAACGCCGTCGCCCGACAGCAGACACTGCGCGGGCTCATCGACTGGAGCTACGACCTCCTCACCGAGACCGAGCGGCTGCTGCTTCGGCGACTATCCATCTTTGTCGGGGGCTCGACCCTCGAGGCGGCCGAGGCCGTCTGCGGCGGCGAAGGCATCGAACGTGAGGCCGTCCTCGAGCTCCTCGCGCACTTGGTCGACAAGTCGCTCGTCGTGATGCTGGATCGCGGCGGCGCCGCGCGGTACACGATGCTGGAGACGATCCGTGAGTACGCCCGCGAGAAGCTCGTCGACTCTGGCGAGGCCGATGCCGTGCGCCGCCGGCACTTCGAGCATTTCTTTCAGTACGCACTCGACCTCCCGCAATGGGCGCGTCCCCGAAGCCGAGGGCAGCTCGATTACGGGATCGAGTATGAGAATTTGCGCGCGGCGCTCGAGTGGATCGAGGCTGATCCGGCCGGCGGCGACCGGGTCCTTCTTCTCGTCAGCGCAATGTTGGGACCCGCCAACGTCCGCGGTCGGGTGAGTGAGTTGCGGCAGATCCTGGCCGCAGCGCTCGCGCGAAGCGATCCGGCCGCGCGAACCCTCGGCCGCGCGCGTGCCCTCACGATTGCCGCGTATGTCGGGGCTATCGAGGGTGATCTCACGCTCGTCGCGCCGACGGGCGAGGAGGCAGTCCGAATATATCGCGAGCTCGGTGAGAAGCGTGAGCTGGCTTGGGCGCTCATCGGCCCGGCCCGGTGGAGCCCCGATCCGGACACGTCAGCTCGCGCGATGCGCGAGTCCCGGGCACTCTTCGAAGAGCTCGGTGACTTACGGGGCGTTGCGGGGTTGCTGTTCTTCATGGGCGACGCCGCGATCGAGCGGGGGGACTACGACGCGGCGCGGGGCCGTCTCACCGAGAGCCTGGCTCTATACAGACAGCTCGGCGAATTCCCTCTGCCGTTGCTGAGCCTGGGCCGGCTCGCCTGCCTGGACGGTGACTACGCTCGTGCCAGAGCGCTAGTCGAAGAGTCGCTGGCGATGCGCAAGCGGCCGGAGTTCAATAGCCCGTGGATGGTGGCTATCACGCTCATCAGCCTGGGCGAAATCGATCGGTGTGAAGGTCATCCGGCTCGGGGGGCCCCCTTGTTCGAACAAGCCCTGGCTACCGGTCGCGAACAGGCAGATGAAATGATCGTCGGGTGGTCGTCCCACAACCTGGGGCATGTCGCCCTGCATGCCCAAGACCTCGTAGCCGCGGCCACGTGGTTCGGGGAGAGCCTCCTGCTGCGGTGGCGCTCGGGGCCGGGCGTCGACGTCGCCGGTGGGCTCGCCGGAATGGCAGGCGTTGCACTGCGCGGGGATCAGCTCAACGAAGCGGCACGGTTGTTTGGGGCCGTCGACGGAATGCTGGAGTCGACGCACATGAAGATTCCACCTGCGGACGAGCTCGCGCGCCGTGCCGACCTCGCCGTTGTCCGATCGCGACTGGACGACTCGGCCTTTGAGGCCGCATTCCGCGAGGGGCAGTCCGTGAAGTTCGAGGACCTCGAGGCGATGGCCAAAGCTGTTTCGCTGCGAGGAAGTGACCGCGACAGGTAGGAATCTTCTGATGGAGGTGGACGGGTAGTTGGCAGTTCAAGACGACATCGCCGACCGGATCGCGGGGTTTGCCCTCTTCGCCGATCTCTCCGGTCCAGAGCGTGAGCAGGTGGTTCACGTCTTCGAAGAGGCGTGGTTCTCAGAGGGCGAGCGCATTCTGCGCCAAGGATTCACAGGGTCCGGTCTCTACATCATCCTCGACGGGACTGCCGCCATCCGCATCGACGGGGTCGACCGCTCCCTGCTCAAGGCAGGCGATTACTTCGGCGAGATCTCCTGCCTGCTCGGCGAGCCCCCGGTGGCCGACATCGTGGCAGTGCAGCCGCTGCACTGCCTGGTCCTGCCAAGCAGCGAGGTCGAATCCTTCCTCAAGGCGCACCCGCTGGTCATGTTCCGGCTGCTCCAGGGCGAGGCGCGGAAGGTGCGCACGACCACCAAGTGGCTCAGCTAGCGAAGCCGCTCTTTCCATCCGGGCGCTATCCGCTCATCGTCGTCGGAAGCGGTCCCGGCGCTCTTCAACTCACATATTCGCTTACGCGGCTCGGGATCGAGCATGCCGTGCTGTCCGAAGACCCGGCGCCGGGCGGGATGTTCCGGAGATGGCCGGTGTTCCAGAGGATGCTCAGCTGGACCAAGCCGTTCACCGGCCTGGACCGAGAATCACGCGCCTACGAGCGTTACGACTGGAACAGCCTCCTCGCCGACGAGGCTGCAGGTCGCGCGGTCATGGCGCGTGTCATGGACGGAACCTCGTACTTCCCGTCCCGACCCGAGATGGAGCGGGGCTTGGTCGAATTTGCAGAGGCCTCGTCACTTCGCATCAGGTTCGGATGCCGCTGGGAATCGACGAGCAGGGAAGGCGAGGACTTCGTGCTGCGAACCTCCGATGGCGACTACCGCTCGCCGCTTGTCGTTTTCGCCGTCGGCGTAGCGGAGCCTTGGCGGCCTGCGGGTCTCGAAGGTGTGCCGCACTACGGGGAGCTGCGTCCGGCCGCGACGTATGCAGATCGGCGCGTGTTCATCATCGGCAAACAGAACTCTGGCTTCGAGATCGCAACGGGCCTGCTTCCGCTCGCCCGGCAGATCGTGCTCGCTTCACCGAGCGCGACGAAACTGTCGGTTAACACTCACTCCCTGGTCGGCGTTCGCGCACGTTACGTCCAGCCATACGAGGACTCGGTGCTGGCAGGCGGGGTGCTGGTTCTCGACACGTCGATCGACGAGGTCAAGCGCACCCAGAATGGCTACCAGGTCCGAACCCGCAGCGCCAAGGACGACTCGGTCCTGACCTTTGAGGTCGACGACGTGATCGCCGCGACCGGTTTCGCCTCCCCGCTGCGCGACCTCCCGCAGCTGGGCGTCGCNACGTTCGGCCAGAGCCGGCTGCCGGCTCAGACTCCGTTCTGGGAGAGCGCGACAGTGCCAGGCATTTACTTCGCCGGCACCATCAACCAGGGCGCTCAGGGCATGAAGAAGCACGGCATCCCGAGCAACTCGGGAGCTGTCCAAGGCTATCGATACAATGCGCGCGTGCTCGCCGCCCATCTGGCGGAGAGGCGGTTCGGTATGCGGCTTCCGCGCCGCCAACTCGACGCGAAAGAGGTAATCCCTCGCCTCCTAGCCGAAGCGAGCCACGGCCCCGAGCTGTGGCATCAGCGCTCATACCTGGCCCGCGTCCTGTTGGTCGATCCCGACCACGGCATCGTCGACGAGGGCATAGTGCCCTTAGCCCACTTCGTCGACTCCGCGGGGCCGGACGGGGTAGCGGTCGCTCTGGAGTCGAACGGTCGCGATGACCCGTACCCCGCGGTCTACATCCGCCGGGGTGGCTCGGTCACCGAGCACCTGCTGGAATCGAGCCCGCTTCTGGACTTCGAAGGCGAGGACCATAGGAAGGCGCTGGTCTCGGCGCTCGACCGCCTGATGAGCCCGTCTATCTCACAGCCGCAGCCTTGAACTTCCCCTTCCATCCCCGCCAGATTTGGCGGTTTCGAGCGTTGACACTCTTGCCGCAGCTTTGTTAGGGTGACGCCCGTCTTCCGCGTCCGCGACGCGCAGAGGAACCCGGGGGGTAGCCGTTGAAAATCCATCGCTACATGAGCCATGCCGTAGTGCTCGCTATAGCCGGAGCCATGTCGAGCTACGCCACTCTCGACCGGGGCTTCTTTCCGAACTCCCACGCAGCCGCCGTCACCGCTGCGGCGGCTGACGAAGGAGTTGCGGTCGGCGACGTCTCGCTGGGCCGTGACAGCGTCATCATCAAACCGATTTCCATTCCGACTTTGGCGCTCGTAAGCCACGCTCCAATCGTGCACGTTGTCGCGCAGGGAGACACCCTGGAAAGCATCGGCCGGCAGTACAACCTTCCCTGGAGGTACATCGTCTGGTCGAATCCAGGCCTGCGCATGCCGCTCGCAGTGGGGCGACCTCTAAAGGTGTCACCGGTGCCAGGTGTCGTGGTCCTGGTCAGGAGGGGGGACACGCCGGCCGGCCTTGCCGCCGCCTACGGCGTGGACGTCACCACTGTCCTCGGCTTCAATGGAATTCGCGGCCCGCAGCTGACGCCCGGCTCGGTGCTGGTGATTCCCGTCGATCCCGCCCAGGGTCCGAACCTGAGCACCGGTGCGCCGGCCGACCCGGTCGACCCCGGCCAGTTCGTATGTCCGATTGCCCGTGCTCCGATCATCCAGCAGTTCGGACCGACGTCGTTCGCGATCGAACCGTCTTTCGGCGGTTATCTCCATTTCCACACCGGGATCGATTTGCTGGCCGGTTACGGCACGCCGATCGTCGCGGCTGCCGGTGGAAAAGTGACCGCCGCAGGTCCCGCAGACTACTTCGGGATCCGGGTTGCGGTCACCGACAGTTTCGGCCTCGTCGAGGTCTACGCCCACATGTCGCAGGTGGCCGTAGCTGTTGGACAGGAGGTTAAACAGGGCGAGAGGGTCGGCTATGTCGGCAGCACGGGGCTCTCGATCGGCTCACATCTTCACTTTCAACTCGAAGTCGGCGGCATGCCGACCGCTCCAGGTCCGTTGATCGGCTGTTAAGGGGCCTCGAGCCTGCCGCGAAATACGGGAGTGATGCGTATATAAGTCGTGGTGCTGCCTTCGTCGATTTCGCAGAGCTCGGAGGACGTTGCAACGTCCCCCGATGCAGCGGAACTCCACGCACTGCTTCCCCCTCTGTTCTTGCCGGCGTACCGTCTGGCCTTCGGCATGCTCCGCAGCCGTGAAGAGGCGGAAGACGCCGTTCAAGAGGCCGCTCTCAGCGCCTGGAGGCACCGCGCGAAATTTCGCCCGGGCGCCGACCCTCGTCCGTGGTTCTTCGCCATCGTAGCCAACCAGTGCCGGACCTTCCGTCGCAACCGGTGGAGTCGCCTGCTCCGACTTGCAGACCCAGTCAGCAGCTCAGCGCCGTCAGCCGATCTTGAGGCCGACCTTGACTTAAGGCGTGCGCTGAATCGCTTGGGACACGATGACCGCCTGGCGCTGGTCCTGCGCTATTACATGGATCTGCCCTTTGATGAGGTTGCGGCATCGATGGGCGTCTCCGAGCCAGCGGCGCGATCTCGCACGCAACGCGCTGTTCGGCGTCTCCGCCCGCACCTGGACCCCCGAGAGGAGCTGATCCCATGAACCACGAAGACCGTCTTCGCGGGCGTCTGCAGCGGGCGATTGGCTACCAGGATCCGAGTCCGGGTTTCGGTACCCAGCCGCTTCCAAATCTGCTTGCCGCAAGTTTGGCTCGCCGCAACGTGGAGCAGCGCCATTCGGCAGTACTCGCTTTTGTGGCGGCAGTGATCGCCATTGCGATAGTGGCCACATTGCTTCTGGGAGCACGAGCTTTGCATCGGACCCCGACCGTTCCGGTGCATCCAGGGCCGTCGCTCATTGAGTCGAAGAGTCCGCCCTGTGGGGGCCCGAATGCGTCGGGTCCGGCCGACATGCTCAGCGCGAGTAGTGGATGGGCCTA
>JGI12635J15846_10004912_pt1 | contig 11551 bp, 7 predicted proteins | sample BlaSpr_A8_OM2_M2_FD_15846 | JGI IMG/M metagenome (IMG submission 15846) | reverse complement strand
TCCCGAGGCTGGGACACGGTAGATGAAATCAGAGCGCAGGCGATGGGCTGGAAAACCCGCCACTTCGAGGAATTGTTCTTTTATCACTTGAAGCTGGAAGGCTCAGGAATTGGTTTTCTGCGAACCAATAAGATGCATGGGGAAATCTACTACTTGACCGGTGGGGGGCCCCTCTTCTTCTTTTTTAAATTCTGGGATCGTCTGTTCTTCGGTCGGCCTTTGGTTCTGGGTGCGTTGATGATGCTTTGGGGTTACTTGAAGCCTGTTTTGACTCGGAGGTCAAAGTTGGTGAGTGACGTCGAGGCGAGACTTTACAGGCGTATGCTGAACCATCGAATTACCGCCCGGATTTCGTCAGTACTAGACGGCTGGAGCGCTCGACCGACGACCTCAACAATCAGATAGTGCGTAGGGCTCTGGATTTCTAAATTATGTGCGGAATCTGCGGTGCATTCAATTTTAGTGGGGTTCCGGTCGATGGCGAACTCGTCGACAAGATGACGAGCGCCATGCAGCACCGGGGTCCGGATGGAGCGGGCCGGTTTTTGTCGGGCTGTGTTGGACTCGGACACCGGCGCTTGAGCATTATCGACCTGGCGGGCGGGGCACAGCCGGTTGCGAATGAAGATGGAAGAATCCAAGTCGTCTTCAATGGCGAGATCTACAACTTCATTGAGTTACGGGAAGAGTTAGTCAGCAAAGGGCATATATTCAGCACCCAGTCGGACACAGAAGTGATCGTCCACGGTTACGAAGAATGGGGTAAAGATTGCGTCAGCCGATTCCGGGGTATTTTCGCATTCGCCCTTTGGGATGCGAACCGCCGCCAGCTTTTTATCGCCCGTGATCATCTTGGGGTGAAGCCACTCTATTACATACGCCTGGGCGATACGCTCCTGTTCGCCTCCGAAATTAAGGCGTTGCTTACCGCTAAGGGTTGTCCACGGGAGGTCGATCTTAAGTCGCTCGGCAAAATGTTCACGCTGCGTTATGTTCCCTCGCCGGACACATTGTTTCGCGATGTCAGCAAGTTGCCTCCGGCGCACTACATGGTTGTGGACTCCGAAGGTGTGAAGATCGAGCGTTTTTGGAATTGGAAGCCCAAAACGATAACGGATGTCGATGAGAGCGAACTGATGGAAACGTACCAGGAACTGCTGGAAGATGCGGTTCAATTGCAGATGCGCAGCGACGTTCCGGTAGGGTTGTTTTTAAGCGCCGGCATTGATTCCAGCGCGCTCCTGGCGCTGATGAGCCAGCACAGCGATCGTCCGATTCATACCTTCACCATTGGGTTCGAGCAAGGGGAGAAATCGAACGAGACGGCGGACGCTCGACAAATCGCTGAAATGTTCGGTGCGGACCACACTGAAATGATGGTTAGCCCGCAGGATTATCAGGACTATTACGAGAGATATCTTTGGGACTTGGAAGAGCCTGTCGGAAACGAGTCGGCCGCAGCCTTTTATTTTGTCAGTCTGATTGCCAGCCGAAAAGTGAAGGTAGCTCTTTCAGGTCAAGGTGCGGATGAACCCTGGGCGGGCTATCCGCGTCATATTGGGATCAAGCTGTCGCAAACCTACAGCGAACTTCCTCGCTTTGTGACGCATGGGATGGTGAGGCCGCTTGTCGATAGGTTCGCGAAAGATGAAAGACTGCGGCGGGGTGCAATCGCATTGAGCGAGCCGGATCTGCTTAGCCGTCTTGTAAAAATTTACTCGTTTTACAGTTCCACAATGAAGTCGAAGTTATTTCAGCCCTGGATACTGGATCAAATCTCAGCTGACGGAATCGATGCACGGCAGGCGCTTGGACGCCTGCAGGCCGACGTCGAGGGCCTGGATCCGTTGACGCAGATGCTTTATATCGATACCCGCGCCAATCTTCCGGACGACTTGTTGATGGTTGGCGACAAGACGTCCATGGCCAATTCGATTGAAGCCCGCGTTCCTTATTTAGATCATCGCCTGGTGGAGTTTATCGAAACGCTGCCGACAAACCTGAGATTGCGCGGCTTTCAAGGTAAATACCTTCACAAGAAAGCCCTGGAGAAATGGCTGCCGCGGCAGATCACGCAGCGCAAGAAGAAGGGATTCGCAAACCCGATTCATCAATGGTTGCGAGGCAGCATGCGCCGGTACGTAAACGATTGCCTGCTTAGCGAGAATTCTGCTGTGTGTCGCTATTTCGATCGAGAGTTCATCCGGCAACTTGTGGCCGACCACGAGTCTGGACGTCAGCATTACTTGCGACACATTTATCTGCTGATCTCGTTTGAACTCTGGCACCAGAAGTTTATTCCGGCGTAGTTAATGTCTATTAGACCTACACTCCACGGGGAGCTTTAAAAGCTTGGACCTTTCCATAATCATCATCAATTGGAACTCAGCAGCTTTCGTGAGGAACTGTCTCGAGACCGTGTATGGCGGAACCACTGGGCTCGAATTTGAAATCATTGTTGTGGACAACGCTTCCTTCGACCGCTGTGGCGATATTATCCGCAATGAATTCCCTGCGGTGAAATTTATCCAGAGTTCCACCAATCTTGGTTTTGCCAGAGCAAATAACCTGGGAGTGCACGAAGCTCAGGGCCGGAATATTCTCTTTCTCAATCCCGATACCGAGGTCATAGGGGACGCTCTTTGTCGAATGTCGCGTTTCCTAGATGAGTCTTCAAACGCTGCGATCGCGGGCTGCAAATTGCTCAACACGGACCTGTCACTGCAAATCAGCTGTGTGCAGGCGTTCCCATCGATTCTGAATCAAGCATTCGATGCGGAGTATCTACGGCGTGCGTTCCCTAGGGTCTACCTTTGGGGAACTCGGGCGCTGTTGGCCGACGGTGAACCGGCGGTAGTGGAGGTGATCGCGGGTGCATGCTTGATGATCAGATCCGAAGTGTTCAAAGAAGTCGGACACTTCAGTTCAAATTATTTCATGTACGCCGAGGATGCGGATCTCTGCTTCAAAGTAAAGCAGGCAGGATACAGGAACTATTACTTAAGCGATGCCGTGGTTGTACATCACGGCGGACGCAGTTCTGACATGAAATCAGAGAATAATTTCTCTTCCATCATGATGAGGGAATCGATTCTAGAGTTTATGCGGATTCGGCGAGGACCGGTGTATGCGGCCGCTTACCAGGCCAGTACGGTCGTAAGTGCGATGGCTCGAGTGTTGCTGTTGATGACGGCTTTTCCTTTTGCGCTGGGCGAGGACCGGCGAACTTTTTTCCGCCGCGCACTCGTGAAGTGGATCAGAGTGCTCCGTTGGGGTCTTGGGATGGAAACCTGGTCCCGGCAACTGCCTTCAACTAAACCATCCTCCTGCTAAGTTTCCTTTGCTTCGGAAACAAGTGATAAAGATCAACCTATGTGTGGAATCTGCGGAAAAATAGCAACGGACAAAGAGCATTCGGTGCGCCCGGCCATCGTGCGGCGAATGATGGATGCGCTTTACCATCGTGGACCGGACGATGAAGGTATCTATGTTGACGCTCGTGCCGTGTTAGGTCACAGGCGGCTGTCGATTATTGATTTGAATACGGGCCATCAACCAATTTCGAACGAAGATGGCACTATCTGGATTGTATACAACGGTGAGATTTACAACTTTCGAGAGTTGAAGGAGCAGCTAGCTCAGGGCGGACATGTTTTCAGCACCAATACCGATACCGAGGTCATCGTCCACCTTTACGAGCAATATGGCGAGGAGTGCGTATCGAGGCTGAGGGGCATGTTCGCGTTTGCGATCTGGGATCAACGGAAGCAGCGTCTCTTTCTCGCCAGAGATAGAGTGGGAATTAAGCCGCTTTACTACGTTGTTACGGGAGATAGTCTTATTTTCGCTTCGGAGATTAAGGCACTGCTTGTCGACCCGAGCGTAAAGAGAGAAGTCGATTCTGAGGTCATCGATATATTTCTTACTCACCTCTATATACCGGGGAGTGACACACTGATCCGAGGGATCAAAAGGGTCCCGCCTGGCCATTATCTGATTTTCGAAAATGGAAAAGTTAAGCTTAATCAATATTGGGACCTGCAGTTCGCAAACAACTCTCGAAACGGCAACGCTAAACTGGCGGCTGAGGAACTGACCGATCTGCTGAGGAAGACGATTGAAGACCACATGATCAGCGATGTTCCGGTAGGAATTCTGTTGAGCGGAGGGGTGGACTCAACCGGTGTCCTTAGCTTTGTCGTGGAGCAGAATGACCGCGAGGTTAAGACGTTCACCATTGGATTTGACGGTGAGCAGTTTGAGGATGAAAGGGTGTATGCACGCATTGCCGCTCAGCGCTTCAGAAGTGAACACCATGAGATGACGATCACTCCGCGGGACTTTCTCGAATTCCTGCCTAACTACGTCTGGCACATGGAAGAACCGGTATGTGAACCTCCCGCTGTCGCCCTTTACTATGTCAGTAAGATGGCGAGGGAGCACGTGAAGGTTCTTCTCTCCGGCGAGGGCGGTGACGAGGCCTTTGGTGGTTACCAAAACTATCGGAATATGCTTTGGTTGGAGCGGTTGAAACAGATGGGACAGACGTGGCAGGGCGTTGGGAAGAGGATTTTCAGCGAATGCGCACGAGTAAGCCGTCTACGGAGATTCGAGAAATACTCTTTCATGATGAACGCACCACTGGAGGACTACTACTATAGTCGGACCGCTGGACCATTCAGCTTTTTCAACCGAAGCAAGCCGGAGATGTATTCGAAAGAATTTGGAGAGAAAGTGAGAAATGGATGTTCGACCAGATATGTCCATGCTCTTTTTGCACATATGGCCGGCAAGCCGCTTCTTGATAAGATGTTGTACGTCGACACCAAGACTTGGCTTCCCGATGACCTCCTGATCAAGGCGGATAAGATCACGATGGCGAATTCCCTCGAATTGCGTGTCCCGCTGCTAGATCACAGGTTATTGGAGTTTGCAGCTGGCTTGCCCGCTAGTTATAAGGTAAGGAACTTTACCACCAAATATATTCTCAAGCGAGCTTTGGATGGCCGTATTCCCGAGGAGATCGTGAACCGCAGGAAGACCGGTTTTCCGATACCCGTCGAATCGTGGTTCAAGAATGAACTGAAGGACTTTGTCCGCGGAATTCTGACAGATCGCCGAACCCTTGAGCGGGGATACTTCGATAAGAGCTTCTTGCAAGCGTTGATCGACGACAGTTCCCGAAGTGGAGACCACGTTCCCGAAATGTTCTGCCTGCTTACGCTAGAGTTATGGCACCGATGCTTCATCGATGCACCTGCCACTTACAACGACAACTGAAGATGGTCCAGTGTGCGACACTCGTTCGACCTTCAACGCCACCATGGAAAGCTTAGCTAACGTCAATGGACTCGTCTTTACACTTGTAATGTGCGTATTGATGGTCGTCCTGCCGAGGCGATATGCGTTAGTTCCGGTCGTCATTGTGATGTGTTTCATGACGATGGGCCAGGCAGTCCTCGTAATGGGCCTTCACTTCAGCATGATCCGGATACTTGCGCTCTTTGGTTGGACCCGCTTGTTGCTGAGGCGCGAGATCCGTTCTCTCAAGCTCAATGCAATCGATAAGGCAGTGATCTGGTGGGTGATTTCCAGCGTTGTAATTAATGCCCTTCTATGGCAGACGTCAGACGCGTTGATTAACCGGCTGGGGTTGGCTTATAACGCGGCCGGTATGTACTTCCTGTTCCGGTACTTGTTACGGAACGACCTAGAGGACATTATTCGAGTCTTCAAGATCACGGCAGTCTTGGTGATACCACTTGCAGTACTCATGGTTATGGAAAAGATGAGCGGAAGGAACATGTTTGCGGTGTTCGGAGGTGTGGACCCTGTAACCGCCTTGCGGGACGGTGTATTGCGCTGCCAAGGTCCCTTCCAGCATCCTATCCTCGCCGGTACATTCGGCGCCACGCTGCTTCCTCTCTTTATCGCTCTCTGGCAACAGGGTCGTGGCAACAGACTCCTTGCGTTCTTGGGAATTCTTTCCTCAGCCGTCATCACAGTGACATCCGGATCGAGCGGGCCAATTCTTGCCAGCTTGGCGGGCGTTGCGGCAGTGTGCGCGTGGCCCTTACGCCAGCATTTCCGCGTCGTTCTAGCAGGGGTTCTTCTGGTCTTGATTACCCTTCAAGTGGTCATGAAAGCGCCAGTGTGGTTCCTGATGGCGAGAATGGATGTTTTCTCTGGTTCGACCGGTTTCCACCGTGCATTGGTAATGGACCAGGCTATTGCGCATTTTTTCGACTGGTGGTTGCTGGGCACGAAATCCGTTGAATCGTGGGGCGAGGCGCTCCATGGCGACATTACAAATGAGTATGTCTGGCAGGCGATCAATGGCGGGCTTTTGACATTGATATTGTTTATCGTCATCATCGTCCGCTGCTTCCGGAAAATTGGTCGTGTGCAAGCTCTCAAGGATCAGGCTCTGCTAGCGCGACGCTGCATATGGGGGATGGGTGCCGCTCTCTTTGCGCATGTGGTCACTTTTTTTTCGGTTCAGTACTTTGATCAGAACTTCGTCAACTGGTATCTCCTCCTCGCCTTTATTTCGGTCGCCACGTCGAGGCGCATTTCTATACGATTCAGAGAGCCGATTGAAACGTCCGGAATTCTAGCTCCGCTGAACATGGGGCTGGATGCGGTCATCTCGACTTCGTATGGTTCGCCCACTTCACGAAACCTCGCTGCCAGGAGTTAAGATGATTGTTTCAGATAGTGTCTCTACCTCTTTTCGAACGCAGTCGTCAAGGAGTTGGCACGGAGCGAGCGTGCCCTTCAATGCGCTCGAAACACGGAATTGGGATCTGTTCGCGGCACTTGCTTGCTTTATTCATTCCGACCCGTGCGCTGCATTGCGTAATTCTTTGCAGGCGTTAACTGGACGACAACACGTTGTTTTGACTCCGTCTGGTCGATCGGCAATAGCCCAGCTTCTTGCATTGCTTCCCCAGCGCGAAGTTGTTATGCCAGCGTGGATATGCCACGAGGTAAAGCGAGCTGCGGAGATTGCAGGCAAACGCGTCATCTACGTGGATCTTGGTAGCAACAGCATCAATGCTACGTCGGCGGAGTATCTTGAAGCTGCTAAGCCAGGTCGCATCCTGCTAATTGCCCATCTGTTCGGAGCTCCAACGGACGTCGAAGCCATCTGTGAACTAGCAAAGAAACGGGATTGCGTGACGGTTGAGGATGCCGTCCCTGCATTTGGGGCTCGAAGGAATGGACATCTTTTGGGTACCTTTGCTGATTTCGGTATTTTCGGTTTCGAGCAGGGAAAACGGTTTCCTGCATTTCGCGGCGGCGTCATTGTTGTTAATAACAACCACATCATAAACTTGACGAAGCTGGCAGCGAGCCGAGTGGTTGAGACAAAGCGGGTGATGCCCATCGGAGACCTGCTCCGCGCTTTCGCTCATAATTTAGCCACCTCGCCGTGGATCTATCAGGGCCTGATTTTGCCACTCCTACCGTTTCGAGAGTCGCTATCAAAATTATTGAATAAATCTCACTCTCAACCTGGCGCTGAGTGCCTGGATAAGCTAGCAGCAGTGTTACATACGCCTGCATACACCAGGGAATTGCATCCTTACCAGGCAGAACTGGTGCTTCGCATGCTCAAGAGAATTGATCAGATCCGACGACAGATAGCGTCTTTAGCTTCCGTTTACTTGGAGGGCTTTCGAAATACGCCCATTGCGAGCTTTGTGCCTCCGGAATGCGACAACGCTGGACTGATGCGCTTCCCGATCAGCTTTCCTGGCAAGGATCGCACCGAAATTCTCCGGCGTGCCGAAAAGCGCGGGCTGTATCTAAAAGTGTATTGGCCACAACCGTTGCCCGATAAATCCGAACATCACCGATTTCCGAATGCGGTTTGGGCTGCACAGAATATCGTGCTCCTTCCCCTTTACAGAACTCTCTCGCCGCGCGATGCTGAAGAAGTGGCTCAAACCATTGTTGAGATCGAGAGCACTGTGCCACTCTCTCGCTAGCTGTTCCGAGTGGAAGGCTTTGTGACATTACAGCAAGCGTTTCGGGAGGTGCAGGAGCGGGTTAAAACTGTGTCCCGCATTGGTGCACATAAAACGCCTGCCCAAGCATGCTGGTTTCGTAGATCTTGCGGAATGCGTGGTCATCTGAAAGTTCTCTTACCTCGTGACTCGGAGGCCAGCTCAGTCGCTCTGTATAAATGAGCGTCACGGATTTGTTTTGGTACGCCGCGATTTCAGCCAACTTCTTTCGAACGGTGCGAAAGAACTCCAAGGAAAACGCGCGATAGATAAAAAATATGTCATCTTCGGTATGTTCGCAGTAATCGAGGACATCGGCTTGAACTATGGAAACGGAGGAAACGGCGGATGGAGTGAGACGGCACCTCGACATGTTTTCACGGGCCACAACACAGAGTTCATGAGCTAACTCAACTCCCGTTACCTTTTCAAAGCCGTACTCAGCAGCGAGAATGCACGCACGGCCAAGACCGCACCCGAGATCAGCAAAGCGCAGTCGTTTGGGCAGATTTAGCTCTTTCAGTAGGTTGCGAAATGCCCAAGCGTTGACGGCACCATACGAAGTCGCATGTCGCAGTTTGGAGGAGTCGAATGATGTCTTGGAGAGTTCAAGGTGACCGCTGGTTCTGACTCGATACCTGCGATCGAACGATCGCAGGTGTCGATCGTCCAGTGTACCCAGGCAAACTGATAACGTTTTGAAGACGCCAAATCGCCGGGAAAGTTGGAACAGCCGCCTTAGTTCCGACCCACTGGCATGATCACCAGACTGATCCATCGCGGGGATTATAAGCGTCGAAGTGAAAGAGATCAAATGGCAACTGAAGGAGTTCGAAGCATGAATGCTGGCATCAAAGTCGACGAAGGCCTCCTGAAGAGATCTCCGGATCTCTCGGACACTGAGGATACAATAACCCATAAGATTACTATGCGAGTGATCCGTTGCTCGAGTGAAATCGAAGAACTCCGGCCTCTCTGGAGTTTATGGCAACATCATCCCAACGCTGACATAGACTTTTACTTGACCATCTCTCGCACACACGCCGACTTTGTGCAGCCCTACATTGTCGTGGTTGAGCGGAATGGATCACCAGAGGCGATGCTTATTGGACGAATTGAACGCCGTCAACTCGAATGCAAGGTAGGCTATAAGACACTATTTAGACCGACGGCCCGTATCATTAATTTCATTTACGAGGGAATGTTGGGCGATTTGTTGCCTGATGTTAGTGCAATTGTCGTGGATACGATTACGACCTCTCTCCAGGATGGGGAAGCTGATCTCGCACTATTCAATCTCTTGCGAGCTGATTCTCCATTACATGAGGCAGCGAGCCGCAGACCTGGGTTCCTAAGTCGAGATTATTCGCCGCCGCAGCAAATTCATCGCAGTACCAGCTTAACATGCAAGGCCGATAGTGTTCGCGCCCTGCCGCGCAGGGTTCAGAGACGGAACAGAAAACTTGTTAGCGATTTTCGTGATCAGGTGAGAATCGTCTGTTTTCGCGAACCTGCTGAACTGGATCGTATGATGGAGGACGTCGAGGAGGTAGCGAAGAAGACATACCAAAGAGGGCTTGGGGTTGGTTTTGTTAAACATGCCGCGATGCGACAGCGCCTGCAACTTGAGGCGGAAAAGGGATGGCTTCGGGGGTATGTATTGTATCTCGGCGATCGGTCTTGTGCCTTCTGGATCGGAACCCTATATCGGGGCACCTTCCATACTAATTTTACTGGCTATGATGCGAGCTACAGCAAATACTCACCCGGCATGTTTCTTCTAATGAGAGCGATTGAGGAGATGCGAACTCAACGGGATGGCCCACGAGTCCACAACATCAATTGGGGGCTTGGAGATGCCGAGTACAAGGAAATGCTCGGCACCTCTCAATGGCAAGAGGGCCCCGTCCACATCTTTGCGCCCACCCGGCGGGGGCTCAGGCTTAAGGTCCTCGTGGTCGCGACAACTCTGATCGAACTGTTTTCCAAGAGATTTCTTGCGAGCACCGGATTCCTTGCAAGGATAAAAAAAGTTTGGAGAAACCACGTAACAGAAGAAGAGGCACGTCCGTCAGCGGACATGCCTTAAATCTCCTGTGCGACAAAAGTGTCTCGATACCTAATTAATGATGACGGTCAATCCAGAGGGAGGGACTGGCGCAGTGCTACTCCCATTCGTAAACTGAAATGCCCCTTGGCTAGAAGTTCGGGTCACTCCGTCCATGTCTTGGTTCAACGTCTCCACAAAACCGTTGGGCAGCGTGACGTTAGCCAATGGCGTCCATCCTGCGGTATCGGTTGCGAGATGAAAATTGTCCTCACCCCCGGCGCCCGGATTACCCCCATTAGGAACACTCACAAAGCGGTTGGTGTTATCCAGCGTATTGTTGCTTACGGTTGGCGGCCCGCAGTTTGTGGTGCCCGTGCTGACGGTGCAACTGAACATCCCGTTCCCAGAGTTGTACCAAAGATTGTTCTGGATGAACACACTGTTAAGTGTAGCGGGCCAGCCTCCGCCAAAGGAGATCGCCGTTCCCGATACGAGTGAATTCCAGTTGGCGAATGTGTTGTTATAGAAGTAGATGTTGTTCCATTGCGCCCCGGTATCCCCTAGGAGTTCCATCACGCCATCGCCACCACCACCCCGGAAGGCGTTGCCCGCTTCTTCGGCCTCATTGGCAAAAATTATGTTGCCGTAGATATACCAGTTCGAGCTGTTGCTTGCCCCGGTTTCCGGGGTGGCTAGACCTGGTGCAGTTCCGGGAGTGTTTTCGATGTAGTTGTAGCGCAGGGTGAAGTAGTTAAGACCCACGCCATGGCCGCGGACTGCGGGCGCTTCTGAATGGCAGGTATCATAGTATTGGTCACGCTCCAACCAGTTGTATTCGATCGTGCCGTAGTTTGTGTTGTCGAAGATAAGCGGGCCTGCCCCCGTGTCATGGATGTGGTTGTAGCCGATGTATACATTTGTCCAATTGCCGGAACCTCCTATCCCACCTGGATATTCGACCCAAATGCCAGAATCACAGACAGTCTGCGGGTTCGAGGATGAGCCGTTGTAGCTTCCGGCTATATCCGTATAGCTGAACTTGATGTCGTTGGCGATGATAAGAACAGCTTGGCTGCTATTAACCGCTTGGCCGGAACCAGCGGTGTTGTTGACGGCAAAGCCGTAACCGCTGGGATTATTCCAGCTCGTCCAGCTATTGCCTGAAGCCCTGTAAACTCCGTTCCACGTCCAATAGTCCGAACTGAACTCCAAAGGACCGAAATTGTACGCCCGCCCTTGCATCGTGGAAGCATTCCACCCCGTGTTGGTACAGTTGGCGGCTGGGGTTGCAGCCTGAATCGTTATGACGGATGTGCCACTAGCTGGTGTGTTGAAGTTATATTGAGCACCGCCATAATTTCCTGCGCCAACGTAGTAAGTATCCCCGCGCACCAACGATGCGACGGCGCAACTGCCACTGAACCCGGCGCAGGAGTTGTTCCAGTCCGCGCCGCTCTTTGTGCCAGAGCCAGAAGGAGTAATGGTATGG
>JGI12635J15846_10004907_pt1 | contig 11554 bp, 8 predicted proteins | sample BlaSpr_A8_OM2_M2_FD_15846 | JGI IMG/M metagenome (IMG submission 15846) | reverse complement strand
GTTCTGCACCACACCGCGCTGCAGATCGAGCGTCTTCTGATCCAGCGCGCCAAGCAAGTGGCCCATGCGATCAGACTCCATCCATAGTGTGAAGTCGACTGCGGAGGTGGGAACGTTCTCGAAGTAGTTTGTGCGATCAGGATTTGTGGTGCCGTTCAGATCAGTGGCGCCAATTCTCTCCATGCCGTCGATATACCGTCCCGGCGCGTGCTCGCTGCCGCCGAACATCAGATGCTCGAAGAGATGTGCGAACCCGGTCTTGCCGGGCTTCTCATTCTTCGAACCAACGTGATACCACGTATTAATTGCTACGATGGGCGCCTTGTGATCCTCATGCACGATCACGGTGAGGCCGTTGTCGAGCACGAAACGCTCGTAAGGAATATCGATCTCTTGAGTTGAGTGTTTGGCGTTTGGCTTCGATTGAGCCGTCTTTGTCTGGGTTGTTTGCGCGCTGCTGCTTGTCACGAATGCCATAAGAAGAATAATAAAGAATTCCAGCCGCATCTTTAACCTCCGAAAAAATCTCGCAGTACGGGCTTACGCCCGCGATGATATCTAATTTCTCAAATTGGAGAGCGGAAAACAGTTTACACGAGGCTTTGAGCGGCCTTCCTAATGGTAGCGTTCAGCCTGCTGGCGGTGGTCATGGTGTTATCCTTAGGTGAACACACGCTGAAATTCAGCTTCTCTCATGTTCAATCCAAAGATGTCCGATCTAAAGATGTACAATCCAGAGCCGTCAGATAGGCGCGATGAGCGTTCTGAAGAACCCACCGTATCAGTACCTGCTGAACCGGCGGAGTCGTTCAAAGATATTTTTTCCGAATACGAGCAGAGCCATTCCCGCAAATCCGGAGCAGGCTCCCAGCGCCGCGAAGCGACTGTCGTTTCACTGACCGCTGACTCCGTCATTCTCGATATTGGATTCAAGACGGAAGGAATTTTGCCGCTGACGGCATTTCCGGCGGACAAATCACCCAAGCCCGGCGACAAGATGCAGGTCTCGGTTAAAGGCCGCGATCCGGGAGGCTATTACGAACTGAGCCTCGGCAAAGTGGAGCGGCCCACCGATTGGGCGTCACTCAAGAAAGCTTTCGACGAGAAGTCGATTATCGTCGGAACCGTGACCGGCGTGATCAAAGGCGGGGTGAGCGTGGATGTGGGCGTGCGCGCGTTTATGCCCGCTTCGCGGAGCGGAACCAAAGACGCAACGGAACTGGCAAAGCTCGTTGAGCAGGAAATTCGATGCCGCATTATTAAACTCGATGTCGATGATGAAGACGTAGTCGTTGATCGCCGAGCCGTTGCGGAAGACGAAGAACGGGCCGGCAAAGAGCGACGCTTTTCCGAGTTGAAGGAAGGCGACATTGTGCACGGGGAAGTGCGCAGCTTGACCGACTATGGCGCGTTCGTCGACATCGGAGGCGCGGATGCGCTGCTTCATGTCGGTGAAATTTCTTGGCGACGCGTTACCAAGCCCTCCGATGTTCTTTCGGCGGGGCAACAGATCGAAGCCAAAATTATCAAGATTGATCCGGAAAAGAACCGCATTGCAATCAGCATGAAGCAGCTTCAGCCGCATCCTTGGGATGCGGTTGCTGGCAAATACAAGCCGGGCGAGCGCGTTCGTGGCGCCATCACCCGACTTACTGATTTTGGGGCGTTCGTCGAAATCGAACCTGGAATTGAAGGCCTGATCCATATTTCTGAAATGTCATGGGCCAAGCGAGTGCGAACTCCGAGTGATGTTGTGAAGCCGGGCGAAACCGTTGAAGCTGTGATTCTCGGAGTGAACGCCGCAGAGCGACGCATCTCTCTTGGGTTGAAGCAGGCGCTCGGCGACCCTTGGGCTGAGGCTGAACAAAAGTTTGCGCCTGGTACCGTAGTCGAAGGGCCCGTGACCAGCATTACAAAATTTGGTGCGTTTGTTCAGCTCGCTGAAGGGATTGAAGGCATGATTCACGTGAGCGAAATCAGCGCAGAGAAGCGCATCAATCATCCGCAAGAAGTTTTGCGGACGAGTCAAGTGGTAAAGGCTCAAGTAATCGCGCTCGACCGGGAGAAGCGGAACATCAGGCTGAGTATGAAACAGCTTGTGCCCACTGGCCTCGATGAATATTTAGCGGACCACAAAGAGGGTGACACGGTCACCGGAAGGCTAGTCGAGATTTCAGGAGGTACCGCGCGAGTGGAATTGGGCGAAGGCGTTATCGCGATGTGCCGGATTCCGCGGGACAGTTCCGCTCAAGCCAACCAAGATACGGCAACGGTGTCGTCCACTCCAGTGAAAGCGGATCTCTCGTCGTTGGGATCGATGCTGCAGGCGCGATGGAAAAGTGGGCCTGTGGCCGATCAAGCCAAACCGGAAACGATGCGAGCCGGGCAGATTCGCAAGTTCAAAATAACGAAGCTGGATGTTACAGCGAAGAAGATTGAATTGGAGTTTGAATAATTGGGATGGAGGAGACGCGGCTAGCCGCGTCTCTACCAAAGGTTGATTTTGCGGGACAGTTACTCGGCGACTAATGGCCTGAGTTAACCATCATGAGTGCGAATAGGGCAGGCAGATAAAAGATCGTCGCTCGCAGCAAGCGACGAGCTGAAGGTTTCGACGCGGCAGCGGTGGCTGGGAGTCGAGGATACGCCATTCCCATCGAGACACGGAATAAGGCCGCGCCCATCAGGATTGCTCCAACCAGGTAGATTCGTCCTGCCATTCCCAATGCAACTGGCATGATGCTTACGGGAATCAGTGCGGCGGAATAAGCCAGAATGCGCCACACGGTGGACTTTCCATCGGAATCCACCACCGGCAGCATGCGGATGTTCCCATCTGCATAGTCCTCGCGATAGAGCCATGCGATGGACAGAAAATGCGGAAACTGCCACACGAACATGATGGCAAAAAGAATCAGTGTCTCGATTTCTAGCCTGTTGCGGACCGCTGTCCAGCCCAGCACGACAGGCATCGCGCCTGGAAATGCGCCTACAAAAGTGCAGATCGGAGAGACTTTTTTAAGCGGAGTGTAAGCCGCGAGATATACCAGGGCTGTCAAGAAAACCAATAACCCAGTTAGTAAGTTGGCATAGGTGGCGAGGTACAGGGAACCACCAAGAGTTAGCACGAGCCCGACAGTCGCTGCGTGTGCCTTCGACATTCTGCCAGAGGGCAGTGGACGAGAGGCGGTCCGCCGCATCCTAGCGTCAACGCTTGATTCCAAGACTTCGTTCAGCGCGGCAGTTCCACTCGAAACCAAGGCGATGCCGAGAAGAGCTTGAAGTAAGCCGAGCGACCACGAAGACACGCCCGCGCGGTGTGCGCCGAAAAAGTATCCGCACCAGGCCGTCAGCACAATCAAAGTTGTGATGCGCGCCTTGGTCAGTTCGGCATAGTCGCGCAGCAAGGAAGTTATTTTTTGTAACATGGACCCCACGCTCACCGGCCTGCTCCCGTCCGCCCCCGACCGGCGGATCAGTACAAACTGGCAGATATCGAACAAACGTCACTACACACAATACATAATGCCGAAGACAGCATTGGTATCGTGCCACAAAATCAATGTCAAGCCAAAAACTTAAAAGGTGTCGCCGCCCCAACTCTGACGATGTTCACACCGAGAAGTACTTCTTGGCAACTGCTATCTTCGAAACGACTGCGAATGACCGCGAACAATAACTGCGAACTTGCTAGTGACCACTCGCAGGATTGGAAGAAACCGTAAAGGTTTCCGGTGGATCGAAGTAGCACTGATGCCAAAGTGCGGCGTCAGACAATGTTCCCGCTTTCCACGCCTGCACCGTTGCTCGGGTGGCAGCGATCATGCCGCCATCCACCGAATCGAAAATCAGAACAATTCCCGAAATATCCTGCGATTTTGCCGACAGGGCGGCATAGTTTTTGTCGATCAAAGATTTCGCATACTCTAGCTTCGCTTGCGCGCCGCTATCTTTCTCGCTTTCCTGGATCTTTTGCACGGAGATAATCTTCACAGTCTTTCCTCGAAGCGGTTCCCAATCGCCGGGAAACGGCGCAGTTTCCTCGCGCGTGACCTGAAACAGATCGGCCACCACCGGGTTGCCGGAGGGATCGGACTTCGGAATATCCGAAATACCTTGGGGCATCTCCAGGCTCGTGCGCCAGATCCACCCCCGCGACAAGCCAGAGACTCTAACGTGGACCCAGTCCGCGTTAAAATCCAGCATCTCGAATTCATCCTGCGCGCTGGCGAGAAACAAAGTCTTGCCATTCAGGCTTGGAGTAGACACCACCGGCGTGCCCGATTTTCTTATGGCGACCAGATTTTTCGGATGCGCCTGGTTCTTCAGCACCTCCTCCAAACTATCGGCTTCGGCCTGCAAACTTGCCGTGGCTCGATCCGCGGGCTTTTCCGCGGCGTTTTTTGTGCCAGCAATTTCCTCGCGAGTGAGGGCATGGGGCGCGGAAGAAGGGAAGTTCGATCCCGTTTCGCCAGATCGGGGCATTGGCGCTGAAATCATTGGACCGGTTGTGTCCGAATCAGCAACATTCTTACCGCGGGGCGGGGTGCTTGTTGCTGTGTGCTCTTTCTCTGACTCTGACGAAGATGCAGTCGGGAAACGCAAACTTGAGCTTTCCCCGGATTTACCAGTGGCCGTCCCGGCTGCCGTCGTCGCGTTTGGCATGCTCGCCAAGACATCGTTTAGTTGATCCAGAAAATCATTTTCCAGCCTGCCGTTGGAGACCAGCATTTGATATCCGGAACGAGAGGGAACGGGATCCGCGTACCACGCGGTTACTTTACAGCTGACTCGCACCACCGATCCGCCCGAAGCGCTGGATTTCACCTGTACCGTCGATTGGTAAAAAGCTCGCTGGTAGCGGCTCAACGGACGATCGCCTTGTACAGCGAATCCTTCGAGCCCAGGCAGTCGTCCACTAAGCGCGGGCTGCAGCTCTTTCAGCGCCTTCTCGACAGCGCTCTTTGACTGGGGATAAGGGCGCTCGTAGGGCGATGCTTGCGCGCTCTGGGCATGGGCGCGACCGGCTATCAGTGTGGCAATCAAAAAAATGAGAACTAACAATCTCCCGGCCAAAGTGCGCGGAGCCGGTAGACAATTCGGGGAGATCATTGCGCCTGCTCCACTTGGTCCCGCCGCAACCAGCCGTGTTGACCGTCGTGCGTCTCCACACCATACCAGTAAGGCGTCGCAATCAGAATCAAAACCTCGACGCCGGGATCGAGAGATTTCAACGTGCTCGCGGTGTGAAAGGGGGCCGATTTAAGCGGGGCGCCAGGTTGCTTCACCGAGCGCGATACTTGTTGGCGCAAATAGGCAACTCGCTGCTCCAAAGGCATTCTGGCCAAATCGTCCGCCGCTAGCGATTCTGGCGTGTGCGCTGAATCCTGCACGGAGCCGGCGGATGTCTGGCTGTCGTGGATCGCTGTCCGCTCGTCTGAGTTTGCCGCCCCGCTCTGAGCCGGCGCATCGTCTGCCATCTTGGTCGACAGCGAGGAGGAACTGCCCCGATCTTCATCATTGTCATTCGCCATGCCTAGTTTTTTCTTGGTGGCATGTTCCTCTTTTTGCCTTAGGGCCTCGGCCGTTTCTTTCTTCACCAGTTCGACCGCCTGTAGCCGGTCTTGAATGTCTTTGTACTCGCTGCCTTCGACAGAGCCGTTCGACTGGTGAATTCCGTGGCGGAAGTCTTCGACAAAGATGGCGTCAAGTCGCAAGACCGTATTTTTGTCGCCTTGAGGTTGCACAATGTAGCGGACAGCCAGCGTACCGACATCATTGCTGTTCTTGAAATTGATTGGATTCAACGCCTGCTTGCGCACTTTATAGAACACCTTGCCGCTTTCGGTCCATGAAGCAAAAACGGGGGTGGATTTGGCTTCCACAGCGCCGCTGACGAATTCGTCTTTGTTGTATTCCTTGGTTCCCCTGATAATCGTGTTTTGTGCCACGTCTTGAACGACTTGCGCGACCTCTGCTTCGGGATAAGGAACGTTCACGATCAGTCCCGCTCCGTATTGCACAACGTCTTTCTCGCGGCCATGCGCGGCGTTACAAAGCATCGCCAGCAGCAAAAAAGCGCTCCCTGCGCGATACCTTGCGCGAGTCTTACCACAGAAAATCTGCTCCCAAATCACAAGTGGCTCCGGTGTTCTTATATGCAGAGTCTCATATGCATGATCGACTGCTGTCAACTAGTGCGATTGTGAACGCTATCCGTCCCACGGCGAACAAACTTGTAAAAGATTTGTAAAAAAAATATCGTGGACCCTCTTGCACTTCGTTGCTTTGGGTAGTAGTATCCACCCGCGAGTGAGTGGTAAGACCACTTTACCGGGAAATTTTTGGGTCGCTGCTTTTTTGGGGATTACTAAGCAATCGACCGTGATGGGTTCGCGCCTAAGCGATGCGGGCTAGTATTGCCGTGCGCTGTGGGATTTTATTTTTTGCCAAATCTTATGAACCAGTTCGAGGAGTGCAGCATGCATATGTGGACGAAGTCACATGTCCGTCAGAAGCGGCAGTCGGCAAATTCTTTTCTAGTCGCTGCTTTAGCGCTGATTGTTCTGCTCATGGGCGCCAGCCAGTCGGCAAGCGCGTTACCTGCTTTTGCCAGGAAATACGGCCTTCGCTGTTCCGCTTGCCATGAAAGCTGGCCGATGTTGAACTACTTTGGCCAAAAGTTTAAAGACAACGGCTACCAGCTTATGAATGATCGTGATGCTCCGATCTGGCAGAACCCAGGATATTGGCCGGTGACGTTTCGCATTCTTCCGATATGGCATCGGGTCAGCTCGGGCAAGCAAGCTGTCGATGACCCAACAACGGGTGGTCAAGTCGAACAGCGCATCACTTCGTCCGGCTTCGATATCAGCGGCCTCGATTTTCACACCGGCGGTACCTTAGAGAAGAATTTTTCGTTCTACGTTCTGCCGTCGTCTGACGCTACGGCATCGTTTCACTTTGAAACCGTCATGGCGCGGTTGGACAATGTTTTCAATAGCCCATGGCTGAACGTGAAGCTCGGCAAATTCGAACTCGACAATCTGCTCTCTGAAAAGCGCATCTTGACGCTTACCGGAAACGGCGGCATCTATCAGCTCTACCATTTCATCCCACAGGGCGATGGCAACGTGTTTGGCCAAATGGGAGACAACCAGCTCGGTGTTGAGGTGATGGGTCACTCGGTCAACGACCGCACGCGTTACTCGGTAGCGTTGTTGAGTTCGAACGATGGGCAACCTGGACTGCCTTATGGCTCAGAAGCCTATTCAACCTTTATAGCCGGCAGTCAGGCTTTCGATGCTGGCAAACTCGGCGTGCAGCGACTGGGCTTCTATGTGATGGCGGGTGAAGCCCCAACGTCGTGGCTTACGAGCGGAGGGCCAAATGCGGCGATTGCCGGCTCCGGCACTGGAAACAAGGGTTACAGCCGTGAAGGCTTTGTGGGCCAATTCTACTTTGGGCAGCGCTTTGACGTCCAAGTGGTCACGCAACATGGCCAAGACAGTGCCTGGTTTGGACAAGGCTACGGTGATTTTATCGACGCCCTCGCTACCAACAACAATACGCCTGGCACAACATTACCTGCTGGTTCGCGTAATCCAACTTGGAATGGTGTTTTGGTTGAGCCCCATTTCGTGTACAGTCCGCAGTTGATCTTCCTCGCGAGATACGAAACCATCAGGATGTCGCAGCAGTCGACGCCGGGGACTCGTGCGGACCTTGGCAATATTACTACTTACACGGTGGGTACTCGTTACAACCCGTTCATGACCAGCCGGGCTGGTTTCGCGTGGCACAACGAGTTCAATATTTTCCATCAAACCGGGACCGCTCCCCTGAGCGGTACCAACATCAATACCAGCGAAGTACTGACAGGATTTGACTTCGACTTTTAATCATCGGGATAACCGCCGGCGAAGAAACTCGCCGGCGCAGACTTTGGTGCAAGGGTGCTAACAGGGTGATAACAGGGTGATAACTATGAACAGTTCGAAGCCAGTGCGTTCTAGAAGAATGACTTTTTTCGCGGCGATTTTTGGGCTCATCTTAGCCGTAGGCCTTGTTATTCCTGCTAACGCCCAAGATGTGCCTGACGTAGGCCCAAAGCCGCGGGTAATCGTCAAGCCGATGGAAAGCCACATTGGCAATCTCACCGGCCATTCCGAGTCCGCAAAATCTGACTATCGCCGCTACTGCGCGGGCTGTCACGGAGATTATGGCGATGCCAACGGCGAGAACGCCGTTTGGCTTGATCCTAAGCCGCGTGACTTTACGATTGCGACTTTCAAGTGCCGTTCTACTCCGACCGGCACGCTGCCAACGGATCAAGATATTTACGACACCATCGCGCGTGGCCTTACTAACTCCAACATGCCGATTTGGAATACCTTTACCAAGCAGCAACGAGCTGACTTGGTAGCGTATATCAAGATTTTCTCGCCACGCTGGGATAGAGAGAAGGCTGGCACGCCGATCCAGATTCCGGCCGAGCCACCGGTCACCATGGACAGTATTGCCCACGGCAAAGCGCTCTTCACAAAGTTGGAATGCTGGAAGTGTCACGGTCCCCACGGCGAGGGCGACGGGCCTTCCGCAGCAACACTTACGGACAGCAAGGACCAGCCGATTCGTCCTTATAACTTCGCGCTCGGCAAAGATGATTCGCGATTTAAGTGCGGCGGCACCAATCGTGATATCTACAAAATTTTCATGACCGGGGTAGATGGCACGCCAATGCCATCGTTTGCGGATGTGATTCAGCCAAACGATGCTTGGGATCTCGTTCATTTCCTGCGCACCTTGCAGGTCCACCGTCACAGCAAGGAGAACGAAATTCTGATGAGTGCGCACGGAGTTATTCCTCCGTACGTGGACAAAAACCCGCCGCCCGCCGCCGCCCCAGCCGACAACAAGGCGCCCGGTGGAGGCCAGTAGTCAGCTAATAGCGAATTGTAAGACCCGAGGAGGAAGTACTCGAATGCGCACCAATAAAGCGATGTTACTGATTTCGACGTTGCTCGTAGGTTCGTCCTTTATGTTCGCGGGAACAGTCAGCGGCAAAGTGACCTACACGGGAACGCCAGCTAAACCGAAACCGATTGATATGTCCAAAGAGCCCACCTGCGCTAAGCAGCACCCTACGCCGATCACCACCGAAACCGTGGTTACTGACGCCGGCAACACTTTGGATAACGTGGTTGTATATGTGTCGTCGGGCGCGCCGGATGATGGCCAGGTTCCTGCACAGGCTGTTACCTACGATCAGAAGGGTTGCCAGTATATTCCGCACGTTGCGGCGATGCATGTGAACCAGGAGCTTAAGATCGCCAATGACGATCAAACCTCACACAATATTCATCCCTTGGCAAAAGTGAACCAGGAGTGGAATAAGTCTCAGCCGCCTGGAACTCCGCCGATCGTGCAGAAGTATGAGAAAGAAGAATTCATTCCCGTAAAGTGCAACATCCATCCCTGGATGCATGGATATTTTGCGGTGCTCAAGACCTCACATTTTGACGTTAGCAAAGGTGGAGGAGAGTTCAAGTTGCCCAACCTGCCCGCGGGTAAGTACACCATTACCGCTTGGCAAGAGGACTACGGAACTCAGACCGCCGATGTAACCATCACCGGCAACGAAACCAAAGAAGTGAATTTCACCTTTAAGGCTAAGGCTTACTAGAAGCCATCGGCAGCGGGGAGCTTCCCTCCCCGCTGCTTTTATTTCAAGAGCATGTAATCAGCACCCGGAGGGTGTATGGCGAAGTTGCTTGCGGTCACCATTGTCGTAATCGCGATCCTTTCAGCGATCCCCATCCTGCGGCACACGTGGGTGGCGCCGGAGGATATCTCCACGCATGGAGCTCTCATTGACGAGCAGATGTCGGAGACGATGGCGGAGGCTGGAATTTCTTTTCTCGCCGCCCAGTTCGTTTTGGCTTTCTTCATCTGGAAGTTCTCGAACCGGCCGGCTGAGGCGAAAATTACAAAATTCCCCGGCGGCGCAAAGGGGTTGGTAATCGCGGCCATTTTGGTGGTGGGACTTGAAGTCATGGCCCTGGGCATTTTTGGGGTCAAGGCTTGGGCGAACGTTTACCTCGTCCCTCCAGGGGCCGACGCCATGCCGATTCAGGTCCAGGCTGGTCAATTCGCCTTCTACTTCCGCTACCCGGGCCCGGATAAAAAGTTTGGGACTATTCACCCCGAAATGGTGAACGAGGGAACGCAGAATATCTTTGGCCTCGACCCCGAGCACGATGTGGATGCCAGGGACGACGTTGTGGCTGCAGAAATGGCGATCCCGGTCAATAAAGAAGTGCACCTTCTTATGCATGCGAAAGACGTTGGACACTCGTTTTACGTGCGTGAGCTGAGGGTGCAACAGGATTTTGTTCCCGGCTTGGATGTGACTCTTCATTTCACCGCAACCAAGGTCGGTAAGTACGAAATTGTCTGCACTCAGCTTTGTGGCTTGGGGCATTACAACATGAAGGCGTATCTCGAAGTTATGTCGCAGGCGGATTACGATAACTGGCTTAAGCAGCAGGCAGGACAGTAAAGTTTACGTCCGCGCTAGGCGCGGCGATTTGATATCTCTTCCCCGAGGTGGGCAATATGCACGACACGTCAGTGCACGCGGCGCAACATCACGCTCCGACTACTTTTATTCGGAAGCACGTCTTCAGTCTGGACCATAAAGTAATCGGCAAGCAGTATTACGTGCTGGCTTTGGTTGCCGCCTTCGTGGGTATGTTCCTTTCCTGGCTGATGCGTCTTCACCTCGCCTGGACCAACCTGGCCATCCCGGGACTGCAATTGCTGTCGTCGAGTGGTGCCCCCGGCGGTGTGATCACGCCGGAGTACTATCTGCAATTGATGACCATGCATGGGACCATCATGGTCTTCTTCGTGCTCACGACGGCGCCCTTTGCGGCATTTGGCAACTATTTTTTGCCCATCCAGGTCGGCGCGGAAGACATGCCCTTCCCACACTTCAACATGATGTCGTTTTGGGTCACGTTTACAGGGTTTCTGTTTTTGATGGCGTCGTTTTTTGTGGGCGACGGGCCGACCCTCGGTGGGTGGACTCAGTACGCCCCGCTCAACGCCGTTGGTTCGGTTGGCGGTCCGGGACAAGGGTCTGGCGTGGTTCTTTGGGCCATTTCAATTGCGTTGTTTTGCGTTGGCCAGTTATTGGGCGCGTTGAATTTCATTACCACTACACTGGATCTCCGGGTTAAAGGCATGAGCCTCATGCGGCTGCCTCTCAGTGCATGGGGATGGTTCATAACTTCGTGCGTCGGTCTCACCGCATTTGCTGTACTAATGCCGGCTTGTATTCTGGTCATTCTTGATCACGTCGCGGGCACTAGTTTCTTCGTCCCTTCCGGGCTGGTGATGAACGACCAGGTCCTACCCCACTCCGGTGGCTCGACTCTGCTCTGGCAGCACCTGTTCTGGTTCTTTGGGCATCCAGAGGTCTATATTGCAATCATTCCGGGCATGGGAATCGTCTCGCATATCCTGATCACGAATATGCGTAAGCCGATGC
>JGI12635J15846_10004906_pt1 | contig 11558 bp, 9 predicted proteins | sample BlaSpr_A8_OM2_M2_FD_15846 | JGI IMG/M metagenome (IMG submission 15846) | reverse complement strand
ACGCGGCGTGGCTGGTGGTGGCCTGCGACCTGCCTTTCTTGAGCGACGGCGCCTTGAGCCAGCTGCTCGCCGGGCGCGACCCGGCCGCGAGCGCGACGGCGTACTCGAGCGTCCATGATGGATTGCCGGAGCCGCTGTGCGCGATCTGGGAGCCGAAGGCCGCCGCGGAAATCGATGCGTTTATGGCCAAAGGCAAGGATTGCCCGCGCAAATTCCTGCTAAATCACAGCGCTCGCCTGCTCGAGCCCAAGGACCGGCGCGCGCTCGACAACGTCAACACGCCTGAGGAGTACGATCGCGCGTTGGATCTCATTGCCCCCGCTTCGCGCGGCGAGCCGACGCCCATCCACGCCATGCAACTCAAAATCCAGTATTTCGCCCTGATGCGCGAGCAATCGGGCCGCTCCGAGGAGACGGTCGAGACGTTTGCGTCCACCCCTGCGGATCTTTATGCGGAACTGCAGGAGCGCTACGGCTTCACCTTGCCGCGTGAACAGCTCAAAGTCGCCGTCAACTCGGAGTTCGCTCCCTGGTCGCGCCGCCTGGCCGCCGGTGATGCGGTCGTGTTCATACCTCCCGTGGCGGGCGGCTGATGCGCTTTCGCTTCACCGACCAAGCCATCGACACCGAAGGGGCCCGGCGCGAGCTGCTCGATCCCGGCGCCGGAGGCTATGCGAGCTTCGAGGGATGGGTGCGCAATTTCAATGAGGGACAGGAGGTCACGCGTCTCGAATATGAGGCTTTTCGGGAGCTTGCGCTGAAAGAGGGCGAGCGTATCCTCGCCGAGGCCGCGGCGCGCTTTCCGATCAAGCATGCGCTATGCATCCACCGCGTGGGATCGCTGGATTTGTCCGATATGGCGGTGTGGGTGGGCGTGAGTTCGGCGCACCGCGGCGAGGCCTTCGACGCCTGCCGCTTCATCATCGATGAGGTCAAGCACCGGGTGCCGATCTGGAAGAAGGAACACTATCGGGGCGGCGATTCCGGATGGGTAAACTGCGAGCGCTGCGCCGCGGCTCCCGATCACCGGCACGCCCACGATCACGCCCACGATCACGATGCAGCCTGACTACTCGCGGCAGATCCTCCTCAAGGAAATCGGTGCGTCCGGCCAGGCGAAGCTCGCGGCGAGCCGGGTTCTGGTCGTGGGCGCGGGCGGATTGGGAAGCCCCGTTCTTCAGTATCTCGCGGGCGCGGGGGTCGGCTTTCTCGGCATCGTCGACGCGGACACGCTGCACGAGAGCAATCTTCACCGCCAACCGCTCTACGCCCTGTCCGCCGTCGGCGAAGCGAAAGCGGCGCTCGCCGCCGCCGCGGTCCAGAGAATCAATCCCGCCGTTCGCGTCGAGCCGCACGGCGTCCGGTTCGACGCGGACAACGCTCTGCCCTTGGTTCGCGCTCACGACGTCGTGGTGGATTGCAGCGACAACTTCCGCACCAAGTTTCTGATCAACGACGCTGCGGTCCTCGCCCGACGGCCCGCGGTATTCGCGAGCGTCTATCAATACGAGGGACAGATTCAGGTCTACCGGCCCGCGGCCACCCATGCCTGCCTTCGCTGTCTCTGGCCCGATGCGACCGCGGACGGCGTGGTCGGTAATTGTGCCGCGGCAGGGGTCCTGGGGCCCGTGCCCGGGACTTTCGGGTGCCTGCAGGCATTGCTCACGCTGAAGCTCCTATTGGGCATACCGGGACAGCTCGACGGAGAGCTCCTGCTGATGGATTTCATGAACTTCGGCAGTACCAAGCTCAAGGCACCCCGCCGCCCGGAATGCGTTGCGCCCGACTGCGCCCTCATCCGCGATCTGCCTCGCGAGGAGCAAGACATCGAAATCGCACTGCCCTCGCTCGCCGCTGCCGCGCGGCGCTTCGAGCTCATCGATGTCAGAACCGCGGAAGAGTTCTTGGCGAGTCCGACGCCGTCACGCCACATTCCCCTGCCCGCGCTGCTCGCGGACAGTAGCGCCTTGCACCCCGCCACCAGCTACCTCCTGCTGTGCGCTTCCGGCAAGCGCAGCCTCACGGGCGCACGTGAGCTGCGAAAGCGTGGTTTCGACGCGCGCTCGCTCGCCGGCGGTTTACAGACGCTCGCGGCTGCCGAGCACGCATGAGCGCTCCGGTCGACATGCGGTTCAAGAGCAAGTTGCCGGATGTCGGCACGACCATCTTTACCGTGATGTCGCGCCGGGCGATCGAGGAGGGAGCCCTCAATATCGGCCAGGGCTTTCCCGACTATCCCATCGATCCCGACCTGGCCCAAGCCTTGGTCGAAGCGGTGGCCGAGGGCCACAACCAATACGCGCCGATGGAGGGTGTCATCGCACTGCGCGAGCTGATAGGCCGGAAGGTCAAGACGACCTACGGGGTAGACATCGACCCGCAAGCCGGGATCACGGTCACCTGCGGGGCGACGGAGGCGCTGTACGACGCGATTCAAGCGGTAGTGGGACCCGGCGATGAGGCGATCATTTTCGATCCCGCCTACGACGCTTACGAGCCCGCCGTCCGGCTGGCCGGCGGACGGTGCGTTCGAATTCCATTGAGCCCGCCGGCATTCGCCATCGATTGGGACCAGGTTCGCGGGGAGCTAAGCGAGCGCACGCGACTCGTCATCATCAACAGTCCGCAGAATCCCAGCTGCACCGTCTTGGACCGGAGCGATCTGGACGCGCTCGCGGCGCTCGTCCGGGATCGCCCCATCACCGTCCTGGCCGATGAAGTGTACGAGAACGTGATCTTCGACGGGCGGCAGCCGAATTCGGTGCTCTCCCACCCGGAATTGCGCGCGCGCAGCTTCGCCGTGTTCTCCTTCGGCAAGGCGCTGCATGCCACGGGCTGGAGGACGGGCTACTGCGTGGCGCCGCCCGAGCTCACGCGGGAGTTGCGGCGGGTGCATCAGTTCAACACCTTCAGCATCGCTGCGCCCCTGCAGCACGCCATCTCCCTCTACCTCGCGCGCCGTCCCGACGCGTGGACCGGCCTGTCCGCGTTCTTTCAGGCGAAACGCGACCTTCTGGCCGGCTCGCTCCGCGGCTCGGGCTTCGAGCCTCTGAAGGCAGCGGGCACTTATTTTTTGCTGGTGGACTATGGTCAGCTCAGCCGATCGAGCGACTTGGACTTCGCCGACCGGCTGATCCGCGAGGCAAAGGTCGCGACCATTCCGTTGTCGCCCTTCTATGCGTCGCCGCCCTCCATGACGTTGATTCGCCTTTGCATCGCCAAGAAGGACGAGACGCTCGAACGCGCCGCGCAACGGCTCAAGGAATTCGCCGCACGATTCTGAGGTCTCCCGAAGTGACGTCGATTACGTCCCGAAGCGCCCGAACCGGGATTTCACCGACGGCAAGCTTTGGCGCTGGCGGATGCGCGCGGCGTCCATCAGCAACCGGCCGGCCCATCGGTAAACGTTGTTCTCCTTGACCGTGCGGCGCATCAGACTCATGCGTGCGCGCCGCTCGTCGCGCCCCATGCCCATCGCGATCTCCATCGCCTGCGCCGTCTCGTTGACATCGAAGGGGTTGATCAGAACGGCCTCGGTCAGTTCGCGCGACGCTCCGGCGAACGTGCTCAGAATCAATACGCCGTCCTCGTCATCGCGCGATGCCACGAATTCCTTCGCGACCAGGTTCATCCCGTCGTGCAGACTGTTAACCAGACAGAAATCAGCTGCCCGATAGAGCTCGAACACGCTATGCGGTTCTTGATGCTCGCCGATGAGCACGATCGGCCGCCAGTCGCCCTCGGCGAATTTGGCGTTGATGCGCTCCACCTCACTGTAGGTTTGCTGCTGCAAGTCACGGTACGCCGGCAATTGGCTGCGCGACGGAGAGGCGATCTGCAGGAGCGTGATCCGGCCGCGGTGGCGCGGATTTCTCTCCAGCAGCGTCTCGAGCGCATGGAAGCGCTCCAGAATCCCCTTGGTGAAGTCCCAGCGCTCGACGCCGAGGCCTATGACCACGTCCGGTCCGATCCGGTGCCGCTGGCGCACCGCCGCGCGGCACGCCTCCACATCCGGCAGGTACTGCAGCCATCGGGGCGGCCACTCGATCGAGATCGGATAGGGCGCCACACGGCATACGCGGCCCTGCAGCGTCACCGTCATGTGCTCGCGGTCGATCTGGCATTCCACGAACCGGTCGACGGTGTCGAGAAAATTCTGGCAGTGATAGCGCGTGTGGAACCCGAGGATATCTGCCTCGAGCATGTGCAGCAGCATCTCCCGCTTCCAGGGGCAGACGCCGAAGGTCTCCGCGTTCGGCCACGGGATGTGCCAGAAGAGGGCGATGGTCGCCTTCGGGACCCTCGCGCGAATGAGCTTCGGCAGCAGCGCGAAATGAAAATCCTGGATCAATACCACGGGGCTATCCGTGCTCGCCTCGGCCGAGACGACGTCGGCGAATTTCGCGTTGACCTCTTCATAAGCGCGCCAGTCGCTCGGCCGGAACGCCGGACGGACATACGCCAAATGACACAGTGGCCAAAGGCCCTCGTTGGAAAATCCGTAGTAATAGCCCTGTTCCTGCTCCTCGGTCAGCCACACCCGCCGTAAGGTATAGGACGGCTTGTCCGGGGGCACGGCGATGTGGTCGAAGCGGTCCACCGTGTCGCGATCCGCGGCGCCCGCGCCATGCGCCACCCAGACGCCGGAGCAGGCACGCATGATTGGCTCGAGCGCGGTCACCATGCCGCTCGCGGGCACCTGGACGATCGGCTGGTGATCCGCATTGTAGTTGTGAATATACGGCTCGCGATTCGAGACGATGATCACCTGCGAGGAATGCAGATGATCTTTCACCACTTGCCGCAGCGCCTGGGGCGTCCAATTCTCGCGAAAATCGATTTCCAGGCGCTGCTTCTCCTCCGCCTCGGCCAGGACCTGGCGCACTTGAGAAAGTATCGGCATGGATGCGCGCGGCGATTCCGCGTTGTCGAGAAAGCGCTTGCCGCGAATATCGCCGATCAGCACGTTCACCAAGCGGCGAAGCTGCAGCCACGCGACCAGCACTACGAGCAGCGCGAGCAGCAGCACCGAGATGCCGACGAACACCAGGATGAAGTCGCGCGCGGTCCGCTGCCGCCGATCGACGAAGCTCAGGTCGTACAGCATCACGATCCGAAACGGCATGGGCTGCGCGGAATCGAAGTCGAAACGCGACACCTGGACCGAGCCGGAAGGCAGCTGCACGATCCGCGCCGAGGAGGATTTCGCCCCGGCACTCACGTCGCAATCGATCGCTTTCGGCAATCGCTCGGTTTTCGCGATGATGGTGCCGTCCGGCCGGCAGACGAGGACAGCCAGCAGACGCTCGTCCGCCGTCATTTTAGCCAGATAGCCATGAAGCCGGGTCTCGTTGCCCTGCTCGACCAGCTCGGTGAGCGGCCCTTCCATGGTATGCATCACCAGTTGCGCGCGCAGCTCCACGTCGGCGGTGAACCATTCCGCGAGCAGGCGCTGGATGTAAGGCAGCCCGAAAAACGCGACCACACAGGAGGCGAGAGCCACCGGCAACACGAAACGCAATATCACCGAGCGAAACACCACACCTCCGCCACAAAGGGTTCGTCAAAGTACGCTTGTAGCCCAGCAAAATACCCGAAATTCTCCAAAACCGTCTGCGTTCTCAACGACGCGCAGTGCTGAACCTGCATGTAAAAATTACACGGCGAAGGTTACGGGCGGAAAATGGCACTTACTGCGCGAATGGGCTATGGTTTTGACGAATGAAGAATGCCGCTCCCGCACCCTCCCGCGAGTGGTGTCTTTTTCTCGATCTCGACGGAACCCTGGTGGAAATCGCCGAGACGCCGTCGGCCGTCGTAGTCGATCCGTCGCTCACCTCGCTGATCACCGCCGTGGCAAAGCGGCTGAATGGAGCGGTGGCATTGGTGAGCGGGCGCAGCATCGCGACGCTCGACCGGCTGTTCGCGCCCCTCAAACTACCCGCGGCCGGACAGCATGGTGCCGAACGACGCGGCGCCTCGGGGATTCTCTGCGCGGATGATTCCGGCCACGCGGCGGATTTGGACGCGGCCCGGGTTCCGCTCCGCGCCTTCGTCGAATCGCATCCCGGAACCTTGTTCGAGGACAAGGGACGCACCATCGCCGTTCATTTTCGGCTCGCGCCCGCGCTCGAGGGGAGCGTTCGACGCGCGGTCGCGGCGGCGATCGCTCCGCTCCAGGCGCACTACGAAGTGCAGGCGGGCAACATGGTGCTCGAGATCAAGCCCAGGGGTTTCACCAAGGCAACTGCCGCCGAGGCATTCATGCGGGAGGCGCCGTTCGCGGGCAGAACGCCGGTATTCGTCGGCGACGACCTGACGGATGAGGCCGGCCTTCGATTCGCCGAGCGGGCGGGCGGCGTGTCGATCGCGGTGGGCGATCGCCTCCGCGGCCAATGGCGTCTCCAAAATCCACGGGAAGTTCGCCGGTGGCTCGCCGCCATCGCCGCGTTGGATGAGGCGCCGGCCGGGGGCGATGCCGCCCGGATCATCCCTCAATCTCGCAACTGACCGTTCCCCCGGACGATGTACTTGTAGCTCGTCAGCTGCTCGACGCCCACCGGGCCGCGCGCATGAAACTTGTCGGTACTGATGCCGATTTCGCCGCCCATCCCGAACTCGCCGCCGTCGGCGAACTGGGTCGAGGCGTTGTGCAATACGATGGCGCTGTCGACGCGCGTCAAGAAGCGCTCCGCCGCCGCCGCATCCTCGGTCACGATCGAGTCCGTATGCTGCGATCCATAGCGGCGGATGTGCTCGATGGCCGCGTCCACGCCATCGACCACGCGCACGGCGATGATCGCGTCCAGATACTCGCTGTACCAATCCTGCTCCGTGGCCGGCTTGACGCGCGGATCAGCCTGCATCACCGTCTCGTCGCCGCGCACCTCGCACCCCGCCGCGAGCAGCGCCTCGATCAGCGGGGCGAGATGGGTAGCCGCGCCGCCGCGGTCGACCAGCAACGTCTCGGCCGCGCCGCAAACCCCGGTGCGTCGCATCTTGGCGTTCAGCACGATCCTTTTCGCCATGTCCAGGTTCGCTTCGCGCTCGACGAACACATGGCAGACGCCCTCGAGATGTCCGATGACCGGAACGCGAGCCTCCTTCTGCACTCGTTCGACGAGACTCTTGCCGCCCCGGGGTACGATCACGTCGATGTACTCCGCCATGTCGGCGAGCATGAAGCCGACGGCCGCTCGGTCCGTAGTCGGCACCCGCTGGATGGCGGTTCTGGGCAGGCCTGCGGCGCTCAATCCGTCGGTCAGACACTCGTGGATGGCCGCGCCCGAGCGCGCGCTCTCCGAGCCGCCGCGCAAGATCACGGCGTTGCCCGACTTCAGGCACAACGCTCCCGCGTCCGCAGTGACGTTGGGCCTGCTCTCGTAGATGATGCCGATGACGCCGAGCGGCACTCGCCGGCGCTGAATGCGCAAGCCGTTGGGACGGGTCCACTCCGCGAGCACGCTGCCGATCGGATCGGCGAGCTCGGCGATTGCCTCGAGCGCACCTGCCATGGCGTCGACGCGCTTCTCGTCGAGCTTCAGGCGGTCGAGCATGGCGCCGCCGGCACCGTTCGACACGGCGCCTTCCATATCCCGCTCGTTCGCTGCCAAGATCTCGCGGCAGCGCTTGCGCAAGGCCGCGGCCGCGGCGCGCAGGGCGCTATTCTTTTGGTCGGTGGAGGCGAGTTCCAGGAGAGGAGCTGCGTCCCGGGCTGCCCGGCCGATCGCCGTCATGACCTGCGCCACCGTCGCCTCATTCGCTCCGGAGCTCACCGTTTCGTGGGGTCTCAATGTCACGTCGCTCTCATCAGCACCAGGTCGTCGCGATGTACGATCTCATCGCGGCCCCTGAAGCCCAATAGGTTCTCGATTTCCGCGGACTTGCGGCCCATGATGCGCGCGGTATCGCCGTCCGAGTACGCACAGATTCCGCGCGCGACCTCCAGGCTGTCGGGCCCCACGATGCTCACCGTGTCGCCACGATCGAAGCGGCCGACGGCGCGGGTGACTCCGGCCGGCAAGAGGCTCTTGCCCTGCAAGAGTGCACGCACGGCACCCTCATCCACGCTGATCGCGCCGGCCGGCTTCAAGGTACCGGCGATCCACTGCTTGCGCGCCGCGGAGGGCGTGGATGATGGCACGAACCAGGTGCAGCGGGCGCCTTCCTCGATGCGTTTCAAGGGATGCTGAGTCGCCCCCTTTGCGATGCATAGGTGACAGCCTGCCCCGACCGCAATCTTGGCGGCGGCGATCTTGGTCTGCATGCCCCCCGTTCCGAGACCGCTCGTCGCTCCACCGGCCATGGCCTCGATGGCCGGCGTTATATCGAGGACCCGCGAGATCAGCTCCGCCTGCGGATTCTCTTGTGGATTCGCCGTGTACAGGCCGTCGATGTCCGACAGCAAAATCAGGCAGTCGGCGCCCGTCATTTGGGCCACCCGCGCCGCCAGCCGGTCGTTATCGCCGTAGCGGATCTCAGCCGTGGCCACGGTGTCGTTTTCGTTGATCACCGGCACCGCCCCCAGCGACAGCAACGTATTCAGCGTGCCGCGCGCATTCAGGTACCGTCGCCGCTGTTCCGTGTCCCCCAAAGTAAGAAGAATCTGCGCCACCGTGATTTCGTGAGCCTCCAGGATCTCCTTGTAGGCATGCGCCAAGCGGATCTGGCCGACTGCCGCAGCCGCTTGACTCTCTTCGAGTTTCAGCTTGCCCGGGCTCAACCCTAAATGCCGCCGCCCGAGAGCGATCGCCCCCGAGGACACCAGGATCACCTCCTGCCTACGCCGTCGCAAATGCGCGATGTCCGCCGCGAAGCTTTCCAGCCAGGTGCGATTGAGACGCCCTTTGTCGGCGTCCACGAGAAGTGCGGACCCCACCTTGACCACGACGCGCTTCGCCTCGATCAGGCGGTGTGCGCTTAATTTGCGGTCGGCGACGTTCATGCTTACATTGATTTTGCCATTTACTTAGCGGACCGGCCTCCCCTAAAATTCGCCTGCCAACCAATCATCCTCCTGCCAACCGGCAGAGCAGCTCGAGAAAAGGACAAATCTTAGTGGGTAGAGAGTACGAACCAACCGTCGGTCAGTGGTATGAAGATCTGGAAAACGACGAGACTTTCCAGGTGCTGCGCGTGGACGAGGACCGCGAAATCGTCGAGATTCAGCATCTCGACGGCGACATCGAGGAACTGGATGTCGACGATTGGGCCGAGCTCGACCTCGAGTTGACCGAGGAACCCGAGGGCTGGTCCGGGTCGAAGTCCGAGAAGGACGAGGATGAAGAGGAAGACGAGGACGATGACTGGGACGACGAAGACGACGAGGATGACGAGGATGACGACCTCGACGACGAAGACGACGAGGATCACGAGGAGTATTGAGCGGCGTACCGGCCGCTAGAACCCCGAGAAGCTAGAACCCCGAGAAGCGCACGCCTGGCAGCCGACGCGCACCTGGCAGCTGACGTGCGCGCCGGGTTAACGGCTTCGCGCGAACCCGCTCACACCCGCTGCAGCCAGTTATGGTTGTCGGGCGCTTCGCCTTGTTGAATCGCGACGAGCTGGGCACGCAGCGCGCGGGCTTGTGGGCCCACCTCGCCGCTCGCTACGCGATGTTCGGCGCCCCGATAAATGAGGGTCCCCACGCCGGCAAGCACCGCGGCCGTTCCCGACAGGGCCGCCTCGCCCGATTTCACCCACTCCAGCATTTCCTTCACGTCGAACACTCGCTCGGACACCTTGATCCCGCCATCGCGGGCCATCGTGAGCAACGAGTCTCGGGTGACACCATGCAAAAAAGTACTGTCCAATCCGCGGGTCAGTATTTCGCCGTCGCGAATCAGCAGGAAATTGGCGGCGCCGGTTTCCTGAACCTCGCCGCCCGGGCAGAACAGCACCTGGTCCGCCTGATACTTCGCGCGGGCGGCCAAGGTAGGGCCCATCGCCGCCGCGTAATTGCCCCCGGTCTTGACCATACCCATCTGCGCCGCCGACCGGGTGTTTTCATCATCGACCAGGATGCGCAGCGGCTTCATCCCGCCGGCGAAGTAATCCCACACGGGGCTCGCCAGTACCAGCAGCATCGCTTCCGTTGCCGGCGTCGCAGCTGCCCCGATATTCGCCGTGGTGCCGAACAGGATCGGCCGCAAGTACAGTGCGCCCGGCGCCTCGGGCACGGCGTCCCGGCACCGTGCGATGACCGCGCGCACCATGTCGCCCGCGAGCGCGGCCGGTGGCTCGGGCAACACCAGCTGACGAGCGCTCTGGCGCAGACGCTGGAGGTGCCGATCCATCCGAAAGGTATAAACGGACCCATCCGCATGGCGAAATGCCTTGAAGCCTTCGAAACAAGTACTGGAATAATGCAGTACGTGCGCGGCGGGACTCAGCGAAATCGACTCCACCGGCTTGATCTCCGACTCGCTCCAGCGGCCATCGCGGTACGTGGCGACGGCCATATGCGAGGTGAGTACGGTACCGAACGCCGGGCGCGGTGCTTGGGCCTGAGACTGGGGAGTCGCACGTTGGGGTTGCGCTGTCATGGAGGCATCACCTTGGGATGAAAATCATTGCCGGATGCTCAAGCAGCTCTTTCAAAGCTTGAATCATGGCTGCTGCATCATAACCGTCGACGAAGCGATGATCGAATGAGGACGATAAGTTCATGATTCGGCGTATGGCCACAGCCCCCTGGTGAACCACCGGACGTTCTACCGCCTTGTTGAGGCCGATGATGGCCACTTCCGGGGCGTTGATGATGGGCGTGGAAGCGATCCCGCCGAGCTTCCCCAAGCTGGTGACCGTAATGGTCGAGCCAACCAGCTCCTCGCGGGAGGCTTTGTTCGTGCGTGCGCGCTCGGTGACGCGACGAATCTCCGCTGCCAGCGCCGGAAGCGCGAGCCGTTCGGCATGGCGTACGACCGGAACCTTGAGTCCGTCCGGGGTTTGCGTGGCGACGCCGACGTGCACCGCGCGATGACGGACCAAGACGCCGCGCGCCGCGTCATACAGCACGTTGCACTGCGGGAACGACTCCAAGGTCCGAACCAGCGCCGCTATGACGAGCGGCAGGTAAGTGAAGGAGGGTTCGCCGCGGCTATGCTTCGAATTAAGGTGCTGGCGGAGCGCCTCGAGCTCCGTGACATCGACCTCTTCCACATAGGCGAAGTGCGGGATGTTGCGCTTGGCCTCGCTCATCCGCTCGGCGATGAGCCGGCGTAGGCCGATGACCTTGATTTCAGACGTTTCCGCGGAAACGTCACCGCCCGGGCGCGGCGACGCGGCCGCCGGCGCCGGCCCCGGCCCGGACGCAGAGGCCGCCGACGCGAGGTCCTCGCGGATGATTCGTCCACCCGGCCCCGACCCCACCACGGTCGCCAAATCAATCCCGGCCTCACGAGCGCGACGCCGGTTGGCGGGTGAGGTCATGATCCTTCCCGCGACAGCGGAGGCCGTGGCGGCGGTCGCGGCGGCCGGCGCGCTGGCCGGCGCCGAGCGCGCGGCAGGCGCAACAGCCTTGGGCGCCTCGGTCGTAGGCGCCTCGGTCTTGCGCGCCT
>JGI12635J15846_10004904_pt1 | contig 11560 bp, 10 predicted proteins | sample BlaSpr_A8_OM2_M2_FD_15846 | JGI IMG/M metagenome (IMG submission 15846) | reverse complement strand
CTTATGAATGTCGGTGATGAACGACCGGTCGATCTTGATCTCGTCGGCGGTGATGTCGGCCAGCGCCGACAATGACGAATAGCCGATACCGAAATCGTCGATGGATATCCCGACCCCGAGCCTGCGGAAGATCGGCAGGATCTCGGTCTGGAAATGGGTCTTGGCGACGAAGGCGTCTTCCGTCACCTCGATCATGAAACGCTTGGGATAACCGGTCGCTTCAAGCGCCTCGGCAAACGGGCGCATGAACTCCGGATTGCCGGCCTGCTTGGCCGCGACGTTGATGCTGATGGTGGCGTCGGCGCCGAAGGTTTCGTTGATGAGATCGATCGACTTGACGATCTCCGCCAGCACCAGGTGAGTAAGCTCGTCGATCAATCCCAATTCCACGGCGAGATTGATGAAGGTGCCGGGGGCCTGAATGACGCCTTGGTCGTCGCGCAGACGAACCAGCGCCTCGATGCCCTTGATATCCTGGGTCCTGATGTCGACCGTCGAAGAAGGCCGCGGCATCCTTGCCGTTGTTCTTGACGCGATACATCGCGATGTCGGCGTTCCGGCACAGCACGTCGTAGCTGCGGCCGTGCTCGGGATAAAGGCTCACCCCGATCGATGTAGAAGCAAATATTTCCGATCCATCGATGAAAAACGGGGCCCTCAGCCGTTCCAGCGTGAACTGGATGTATTCCGCCACCTCATGCTCGCTTTGAATCGGATTGAGCAACAGCAGAAATTCGTCGCCACTGATCCGCGCCAGCATGTCGGATTCGCGCAAATCCAACCCGAGCCGCTTTGCGACTTCCACCAGCAGTGCATCCCCGATCGCATGGCCGTAATAGTCGTTGATGTGCTTGAAATTGTCGATGTCCAGAAATGCGAGCGCGAACCTGCCGGGCGCTTCGCGCTGCAGCAAGCTGTTGGCGCGATGTTCGATCACGCGTCGCGTCGGCAGATCGGTCAGTTCGTCATAGTAAGCGGAGCGGAACAGATGATCCTCGACGGCCTTTTGTTCGCTGATGTCCGCCGAAGTCGAAAGCAACAGATCGCGGTCTGCGATACGAACCGGCCGATGGGCCGTGAGAAAGACCTGTTTGACCGGGCCGCTGGTTACGCATTCTTCTGTCACCGCAGGCCGGCCGGAGCGAAGCAATTCAAGGCCGGCTTCGCGGCGGTGGTTTAATTCCTCCGAAGACGCCGCCGCCGGCTCGCCAACGGTAATCCCAAGCTGCACTGCTGCGGCGTCGTTCACCAGCAGGAAACGGCCATGCTCGTCCTGAACCGTCACGCCGGTCGGAAGCATTCTGAAGACATCCCGCAGAATGCTCAGCTCGGAATCCTCGGCGAGTCCGATATCGCCTTGCGTCGCGGTGGACTGCAGGTCGTGTTTGGTGCGGCTTTGCATAACCGCCGAGGTTGTCAAACTCTCTTGTAGTTTTGGTTAAGGGGCATCGCGAACCCGCTGACGCGGGGGCCAGGCAGGCAAACCGGATCGAAACGCCGCGACTCGTCATTAACAGAGTGTCAACGGCGCCTCGGAATATCCCCGTGGCGCGAGGACTCGCGCGCTTGGTAACGCCCAGCGCCGCTCAACTGCGGGGTATGCGACACTGCATCGTGCAATGAACACCGGTCTTCAAAAAGGCAATCTCGGTCTTGCCATCGAAAGGCCTGAGCGCCGATTTCAGCAACTTGGTCCCNAATCCGGCTGCCCCGATCGTTTCGACCGNAGGACCTTCAGTCTCGTCCCANGTGATGTTGAGGCGATCGTCTGACACAGACCATGACACCTGCAACAGCCCGTGCGCGGAAGAAAACGCGCCGTANTTTCCGGCGTTGGTGGCAAGCTCGTGAAACATCAACGCAAGGCTGACCGCCAATTTGGCGGGAAGAAACAACGGATTGCCGTTCAGGGTAAATCGAACATGTCCGTAAGGTCCGAGTTCGGAGAGCAGNANATCCTTGATGTCGCAACCGCTACCGTCGACCCGTGCGATCAGATCGTCGGTCGCCGACAGCGCCCGTAACCGCTGATCGACGCCGGCCCAGATTTGCGGTTGATCCTGCAGGACTTGATGGAGCACCGCGTGAATTGTCGACGTTTTATTTTTCAGCCGGTGCTGGAACTCGTCGACGACGAGCTTCCGATACTCTTCTTCCTGGATAAGGCGCTTTGCGATCTCCCGTTGATGCGAGGCGAGCGATCGAAAGTGCTCGATGCCCCATATCATGATGCCGCACACCATCAGATAGATCGCCAAAAGCGCCAGCCTCGCAAAATCGGGCAACGTGTTGCTGAAATCGACGGTCGCGCCGAGTGCGCCCCCGACGAGGGCAGTCGCGACCCCAATCCTGAAACCGCCGAACGCGGTGGCGAAGAATACCGCCGGGATATACGGGGTGAAGAATACGTCCGGCCGGATCAGGGAGAGACACCACCGCGCTGCGGTCGCCAAAGCGACGCAGGATGCGGCAAATCCAATGCTCAAAAGCGGTGACGGTTGGGATATTCCTTGCCAGCCCCGCCGAAATTCCTCGATCAATTTCGCCATGGGCCACATCAACCGATCAGCGAATCCAAAATAAGGCCGAGCATAGAGGAAAATACGCGGCTGTGCTGTGGTTCAGAAGTTCGCTTCGTTTTCGCCGCGAGTCCGTCAGGAGAACTTCTGAACCGAAACCACACTAAAATCATGGATTTCGAGTGTCCTTTCGAATCCGAAGTTCGCCAAAGGCGTCGCTCGACGTAGGCGAACTTCGGGTTCGGGACACTCGTGTTGGCAATAGGCGACAATCGGATTCGGCGCCGCGACGCTGGCGCGCAACAAGCACAGCTTGCGTTGTTTCGGTAAGCCGGGGATATTGGCCCAGACAAAAATGGGAGGAATTGATGATCCGTCTCTGTCGTGGCTTCGGCGCGCTGGCATTGCTTGCAATTGCAACAGCCGGAAATGGTTGGGCGGAATCTGTCCTGCCGGTCGCGGCGGCGCCTGAGGACGTCGGCCTGTCGTCAAGCCAGCTTGCGCGAATTGAAGCGGTGACGCAGAAGCACATCGAAACCGGTCTGGTGCCGGGCGCGGTGATGCTGGTCGCGCGCCGGGGAAAAATCGCATGGTCCAAAACAATGGGCTTCCGCGACCGCGTCGCGAAGGATCCGATGCGGGAGGATTCGATCTTCCGAATTTATTCCATGACCAAGCCGATTGTTTCTGTCGCCGCGATGATGCTGGTCGAGGAAGGCCGGATGCAGATCAGCGACCCCGTTTCGAAATATCTGCCGGAGATGGGGCGTATGAAGGTCGGCGTTGAAAAGACCGACGCCGGCAAGCCCGGGCTGGAGACGGTTGAGCCCGCGCGCGAGATGACGGTGCAGGACCTGATGCGACACACTTCCGGCCTGATCTACGGCACGCGCGGCAAGTCTCTCGTCAATGCGTCTTACATCGACGCGCAAATCGGCAATCGCGATTTCAGTACCGAAGAGTTCGTTTCGAAACTGTCGAAACTGCCGTTGCGGTTCTCGCCCGGCGATCGCTGGGAATATGGGGTGTCGACCGACGTGCTGGGCCGCGTGATCGAGGTCGTGTCGGGCAAAACGCTTGGCGAATTTCTCAATGAGCGCATTCTGGGACCACTCGGCATGTCCGACACCGGCTTCTCAGTGCCGGCCGGCAAACTCGGCCGTGCCGCCCAGCCTTGGCAAATCCCCGAAGCGCCGCCGATGACGCCACGTTTCGACGTGGCGCAAAAGCCCCGCTTCGAATCGGGCGGCGGCGGCCTCACCAGCACGATGGACGATTACCTCCGCTTCGCAATCATGCTCGCCGACGGCGGAGAGTTTGCGGGCAAGCGGTTGCTCGGCAGCAAGACGATCGAATTCATGACCACCGATCACGTCGGTGCGCGGCCGGGGCGGCCGCCTGGCCTGGGATTCGGCCTCGGATTTGAGGTCCGCACCAGCGTCGGAGATTCGGCGCTGCCGGGATCGCTCGGGGAATACGGCTGGGCGGGCAACGCCGGCACGCTGTTCTGGATCGATCCCAAGGAACAGCTGATCGCCATCTACCTGGTCCAGGTGAACGACGGCGACCGCGTCATGCTGCGCAATCAGTTCAGGACCATGGTTCAGTCGGCCGTCATCAATTAAATTCAGGTACGCAAGAAGGAGAACGATATGGGACGGCTGGACGGCAAGGTAGCGGTTATCACCGGCGCGACCAGCGGCATCGGGCTGCGCACCGCGGAAGTATTCGTCGCCGAAGGCGCGAAGATCGTCATCGCCGGGCGCCGCGCGCCGGAGGGCGAGCGGCTTGCCAAAAAGCTCGGCGCCGCCTGCATCTTCCGTCAGACCGATGTCACGGTNGAGGACGAGATGCGCGCGCTGATCGGCCAGGCGGTCGAGAAATTCGGCCGCATCGATTGCCTGTTCAACAACGCCGGCGGCCCGGCGCAGACCGGCGGCATCGAAGGCCTTGACGTTGCGCGCTTCGATGCGGCGATGGCGACGCTGGTGCGCAGCGTGATGCTCGGCATGAAGCACGCCGCGCCGCATATGCGCCGGCAGGGCTCCGGCAGCATCATCAACAATGGCAGCATCGCCGGACGGCTCGCCGGTTTCTCGTCATCGGTGGTCTATGGCGCGGCCAAGGCCGCCGTCATTCATCTCACCAAATGCGTGGCGATGGAGCTTGGCGAATCCGGCATCCGCGTCAACTCTATCTCGCCGGGCGCGATCGCCACCGGCATTTTCGGCAAGGCGCTGGGCTTGTCGGTCGAGGCGGCGGAAAAGACGCCCGATGTGATGCGTGAGGTCTACAAGACCGCGCAGCCGATTCCGCGCGCCGGGCTGCCGGAAGACATCGCCCACGCCGCGGTNTTTCTCGCCAGCGACGAATCCAGTTTCATCAACGGGCACGATCTGGTGGTTGACGGCGCCATTACCGGCGGCCGCAACTGGACACAGCAGCAGCAGGGCTATGTCGCCCTGCGCAAGGCGTTCGATCAGGGTAAGGGGTGAACCTCGCGCTTAGACCGGCTTCAGCGTCACCCGCAATCCGTCGCGCGGCTTCGGGATCGGCCACATCTGCCAGTCCGGCGTGTAGCCGGGNTCCAGCGAGACGNTGAGATTCTGCAGGAAATGCCGCGCGAAGCATTTCGCCTGCATATAGGCGAAGTGCAGCCCGAGGCACATATGCGCGCCGCCGCCGAACGGCACCCAGGCGAAGCGATGGCGGCCGCGCTGCGCCTCGTCGGTGAAGCGCATCGGATCGAATTTTTCGGGATCGGGCCAGATCTCCGGCATGTGATGAGTGAACAGCGGATTAACCGCGACCAGGGTGCCCGCTGGTATCGCATAGCCATTAAAACTGAAGTCGCGCGTCGCGCGTCGCGGAATGGATGGCACCGGCGGTTTCATCCGCATCGCTTCCTTGAACGCCATTTCGGACAGCGGCATGGCTTCGAGGTTATCGAATGTCGTCGGCTCGTCGGCGGCTGCGCCCAGCGCCATCACCTCATCGCGCAGCTTCTGCTGCCATTCCGGGTTGGCCGCGAGCGCTGCCACGAACGACGTCAGCGATGAGGTCAGCGTGTCGTGCGCCGCCATCATCAGAAAACTCATGTGATCGACAATATCCTGAGTCGACAGCAGCGCGCCGTCGTCGTGCGTCGCCCGGCATAGCTGCGAGAAAAGGTCCTCGCCAGCCTTCGCGCGACGGATTGGAATCTGTTCCGAGAAATAGGCGACGATGCGTGCGCGGCCTTTGACGCCGCGTGCCATTTGCGTGCCCGGCCAGGGCTGGCGGATCGGGGCGACCGATGCCGCGACCATATCGACGAACGCGCGCGTAATCTCGTCGACCTCGGGACCGATGCCCTCGCCGAGAAACGATGTGGCAGCAAGATCGAGCGTTAGTTGTTTCATCGCCGGGTAGAACAGCATCGGGCCGGGCAGTTGCCGCCATCGCGTCACGCGTTCCGAGATGCCCGCATCGAGTGCCGCAAGATAGGATTTCATGGGGCCGGATTTGAACGCGACGGACAGCGCGCGCCGGTGCAGGCGATGTTCGTCGAAATCAAGCAGCATCAAGCCGCGCGGAAACAACCGGCCCAGGATGGTTCCCCACCCATGCGTCGAGGAGAACAGCTTGGCCTGGTCGAAGAGCAGGAGTTCGTTGGCCTCAGGTCCGAGCACGCTAATGCTGGTTTCGCCGAGCACGCGGCTGCGATAGACGAGGCCGTACTTCGCGGCCATCCGTTCGACTTCGCCTTTGGGGTCCGCGAGGATCGCCAGCGTACGGCCGATGACCGGCCAGCCCTCGTCGCCGGGAATGTGCGAGAGCAAATTGCGCTTTGGCGGATTAAGGGTAATCGCAGGAGAGGCCACACTTTGCATCGACATGGCAATTGCTCCGGTTGGTCGCTGGTATGATCGGTTCGACCGCGAGTTTAATACGACCGCCGATCCGGGCGGACGGTCATCGGCATAACCCAAGCTACTAAATAACCCCTTGTCTCTCCTGTGCAAAGGCTCATTCCACGTGGAGCGGGTCCCAGCCGACCCAAATAGCGCGACAAAGCCGCACGCCGTGATAGGCTATCACAAAATAAAGCCAGAGCAGGGAGCGTCGATATGTCGAGAAGTATCCGGGGATTTTTTGTTGTGCTGGCGGCGGCCGGCTGGATGGCGGCCGGGCCGACCGTGACGCTGGCGCAGACCAAACCCGCGGTCACCAGCCTTGGTCCCGATTTCCCGAAGACCGAAATTTTCATCGGCAACAGCTTCTTCTATTACAACAACGGCATGCCCGGTCATGTGGCGCTGCTGGAAAAGGCAGCGGACCCTGAGCACAAGCAGGACTATCGTGCGACGATGGTGACGATCGGAGGCTCCGGTTTCGACTGGCATGATGTCGAGAGCTACTTCCGGCCCAATGCCATCGGCTCATATTCGTTCGACGACCAGAACAACGTCGTCTTCAAGAAGCTCGACAGACTGTTCGATGTCGCGGTCATGATGGATTGCAGCCAGTGCCCGATCCATCCCAGGCTGAAGACGGTGTTTACGGAGTTTGCCAAGAAGGACAGCGACATCGTGCGCGCCCATGGCGCGAGGCCGGTGTTTTTCATGTCCTGGGCCTATGCCGACAAGCCGGAGATGACCGCGCAACTGGCCGAAGCCTATACGATCGCCGGAAATGAAAACAACGCGCTGGTGATTCCGGCGGGGCTGGCCTTCGCACGCGCGCTTCGCAAACAACCGGAGCTCAATCTCCATGCGGCAGACAAGCGCCATCCGAGCCTCGCCGGAACCTATCTCGCGGCCTGTACGGTGTTTGCAGCGCTGACCGGGCGCTCGCCGGTTGGCAACAGCTATCTCGCGGGTATCGATGAGCCGACGGCGCGGTTCCTGCAAACCGTCGCGTGGGAGACCGTGCAGGATTATTACGGGAAGTGATTTTGACTTTGTACCGATCCGTCAACTCCAAACGCGCAAGGCATCGGCATGGCTTCGCTGGCGTGGCCGACCTGCCGGGACAATGAATGAGACGACGCGATTTCATCGCAGGCCTCGGCGGCGCGGCGGCGCTCTCGGTTCATTGGCCGATATCGGCGTCAGCGCAGCAACCCGGCCGGCCGCGCCGGATCGCGATATTGATGGGCGTCAAGGAGGGCGATCCGGAAGGCGTCGGGCGCTACGCCGCGCTTGCTGCCGGATTGAAGGAGCGCGGCTGGATCGACGGCGACACGGCGAAGTTCGAAAGCTACTGGGCCGGCGGCAGCGTGATGCGAATTCGCGAGATCGTGCCCGGGCTGGTCGCCTCGGCGCCCGATATCATCATAGGCAACGGCACGGCGGTGACCGGCGAACTGCACAAGGCGACCCAAACGATACCCGTCGTCTTCAATCTCACCGCTGACCCCGTTGGATTGGGCTACATCGACAGCATGGCGCGCCCCGGCGGCAATCTTACCGGCTTTATCTTCTTCGAGCCGCCGCTGATTGGAAAATGGTTCGAGCTTTTGAAACAGGTTTCGTCCGGCGTCGCGCAGACATCGCTGTTGTTCAATCCGGGCACGGCCGGTTTCTATTTCAGGTTTTTCGAGGGGCAACCTGGGCTCGGCACCCTGATCAAGCTTGCGCCGGTACGCGATATGGCGGAATTCGAGACCACGCTGGCGGGTATTGCTGCTACCCAGGGATCGAGCGTCATCATTCCAGCCGACCCGTTCGTTTCCTCGAACGGCACTGCGATCGTAAAACTGGTCGAGCGTTTCGGGCTGCCCGCGGTCTACACCTATCGGCAGCTCGCGGTCGATGGCGGCCTGATGGCCTACGGACCCGACACCTTCGCCGCGTTCCACCAGACCGCCGATTACGTCGATCGCGTGCTACGCGGGGAAAAGCCGTCCGAATTGCCGGCGCAGGCGCCGACGAAATATCAGCTGGTCCTCAACCTTCAGACCGCGCGAAAGCTGAATTTCGTATTTCCGCAAACGCTGCTCGCCCTGGCCGACGAGGTGATCGAATGAGGCGGCGGGCGTTCATCGCGGGACTTGGGACTGCGGCGATCTGGCCGCTTGCCGCCCATGCTCAGCAGCCGACAAAGCTGCCGACCATCGGATTTCTGGGCACGACCACACCTTTGGCCTGGAGCAATTATGTTCCCGCATTCGTGCAACGGTTACGAGAACTTGGTTGGGTTGAAGGCCGGACCGTTGCAATCGAATATCGCTGGGCGGAAGGACGCAACGACCGCTTCGGTGAGATCGCGGCTGAATTTGCGCGGCTCAAGGTCGATGTCATCGTGACCTCGGGAGGCGCGGGCGTTGCGGCTAAGCAAGCGACGTCAACCATTCCGATCGTCCTCGCCTTGGCGAACGACCCGGTCGGAAGCGGTCTGGCCGCGAGTTTGGCGCGGCCGGGGGGCAACGTTACGGGCCTGTCGCTGCTGGCTCCCGATCTTGCCGGCAAGCGGCTTGAAAATCTGCGCCAGGTTCTGCCCGATGTTCGCCGATTGGCCATTCTGGGAAATGCCGGCTATCCCGCCGCCGTCGTTGAAATGGTCGACCTTCAGGCGACAGCCCGCAAACTCGGACTTGAGGCGATGATCCCCGAAGTGAGGCGAGCGGAGGATATGGCACCCACCATCGAGCAACTCAGGGGACGTGTGGACGCGCTTTACGTTTGTGCCGACCCGCTCATCAGCACCAACCACATTCGCCTGAATGCCCTGGCGCTTGCGGCACAGCTGCCGACGATGCACGGCGCCAAGTATTACGTCGAAGGCGGGGGATTGATGTCTTATGGACCCAACTACGGGGACATGTTCCGCCGTGCGGGTGACTATGTCGACAAGATTCTGCGCGGCACCAAGCCGGGAGATATTCCCATTGAACAGCCAACCAAGTTTGAACTCGTTGTCAGCCTCAAAACGGCAAAGGCGCTCGGCATCACGGTGCCGCCGTCTATGCTCGCTACCGCCGACGAGGTGATTGAGTAAGACGGCGAGAGCAGCTTCGCCGCTCCTCGCTACGCCTTCCGTTTCGCGGCTTCCTTCTGCAGATCCGGCGCGTTGATGGTGGGGATCGCGACGCGTCCGGGGCCGGTAAGCGGAAGGGCTGCGGCGGCCTTGTCGTTTTCCATGATCTTCGCCATCACGGCTTGCCCTGCGCGCTCGAACACCGCGCGGTTCTCGATCACGAATTTCTGCGATTTGCGCAATCCATCGATATAGCCGTTGATTTCCGGCACCACGTAGCGCGCCACCATGTCCCAGCTGCGGCGGGTATTTTCCGGATTGGCCCAGTCGTGCACGAAGCCGACGATGGTGCCGACGCCGCCGGAGACCTCCATCAGGCTCTTGATGGTTTTCACCAGATCGTCCGGCGTGCCGATGGTGGACGCAGCACCCTCGCCGCCGGCGGTCTTCTCCACGGCGTCCTCGGGCGAGGTGAACGGCTGCAGGCCCGGCCGCTGCAGCGTGCCGACATTATATTCATTGTGCCAGCGCATTAATCCGGCGCCGGCCTCGCGCCGCGCCTGTTCGCGGGTCTCGGCGATGTGCCAGCTCAATAGCACGCGCCAGTCGGAGCGGCTCACGGTGGTGCCGTGCTTCCTGGCGGCGTCCTCGGCAAAGCCCCATTGGGTCGGCAGCGCCATCAGGCCCTGCGTCGACATCGAGCCGAGCGAAATGATGCCGATGCCGTATTTGCCGGCCAGCGTCATGCCCGACGGCGAGATCTGCGACGCCACCACGAACGGCATCTCTTCCTGCAGGGGGAGGATCTGAAGCGCGGCGTCGTTCATGGTGAACCAGTCGCTCTTGGCGGTCACCCGCTCGCCCTTGAACAGCCGGCGAATGATCGCGATCGCCTCGTCCTGGCGGTCGCGCTGCGTCATCGGGTCGATGCCGAGCGTATGCGCATCGGAAGCCAGCGCGCCCGGACCGGAGCCGAAGATGGCGCGGCCTCCCGTCATGTGGTCGAGCTGAACCATGCGCTGCGCGACGTTGAAGGGATGGTGATAGGGCAGCGAGACCACGCCGGTGCCGAGCTTGATGCGTTTGGTGCGCTCGCCGGCAGCCGCCAAGAACATCTCCGGCGAGGCGATCATTTCCCAGCCCGAGGAATGATGCTCGCCGCACCAGAACTCGTCATAGCCGAGCGCATCGATCTGCTCGACGAAATCGAGGTCGCGGCGGAATTGCAGCATCGGATGCTCGCCGATCGGGTGATGCGGGGCGAGGAAGGCTCCGAATTTGAGGCGTGCCATGGGTTTCTCTCCGGGCGGCTCTTGTTGTTGATTGGCCTGTTGCGCAGGCTACGTGCTGGAAAGCGCCAAGGCAATCGCGGAGAACCGCTGCCGAAGCATGGTTGTCGTGCAGACTTAGACGACATACCGCCGTCCGGAATTCTCCCGCAGTCTTTCGCCATCACCGGCAGGCTCTGTCTGGCTCAGGGTTCGAGACGCGCGCAAAGCGGCGCGCTCCTCACCACGAGGGACTGCTATTGCACATTCAGCGTCCTGACCACGCGAAAACTATAGCCGCTGCCGAAGTAGGCCTCGTAGCGATGGCCCGACCGCGACTTGTCCGCGGACCAATTCCAAAGTCCGCCGCGCACCATGTGTTTGGTGCAGTCGCCTTCCAGCCACGGCGCGCCGTCTGTCGGCGTATCCTCGGTGTAGCGCTTGTTGGAGCAGTCTTCGGTCCACTCCCAGACGTTGCCGTGCACCTGATACAGTCCGAACGGGTTCGGCGCGTAGGAATCCACCACCGCCGGACCCTTGCTGTCGACGCCGCGCGGCCCGTTGGCATAGGGCGTTCCGGCTGAGTAATTGGCATTTTGCGACGAGATGGTCTTGCCGAACCAGAACGGCGTCGTGGTGCCGGCGCGGGTGAAATATTCGCGCTCGGACTCGCTCGGCAGCCGGTAGGTGCGGCCGACCTTGCGCGACAGCCAGGCGAGATAGGATTTCGCCGCATCGAAGCTGATGCCCTGCGCCGGCATCCGGCCGCGGCCAAATCCGTGATCGTCGCCCTTGTTACCGTCGCAGCCGCCG
>JGI12635J15846_10004902_pt1 | contig 11564 bp, 12 predicted proteins | sample BlaSpr_A8_OM2_M2_FD_15846 | JGI IMG/M metagenome (IMG submission 15846) | reverse complement strand
CGACCGTTGCGGCGGTCGTGGCAACGGATCGCCGCCGTCTGCCACAAGAGGAGGCCTCGGCAGTGGATCACCTCCATCGGCCTCGATCGCCGGCCTGGACAGCGGGTCGCCCCCATCGGCGACTAGGGGCGGTCGCGGCAATGGGTCTCCTCCATCCGCAACGATAAAGGGCTTCTGCTGCGGCTTTGTTGCGCCCCCTACTACCGCACCGTGGTGCGCGGTTATGCCCAGCAGCAACACCGACGCAAGACACACCAACAGAATTTTCATAAAACGCATGATTTCCTCCTCTTAAGATTCCGGGGCGAGCGAAAACACCGACTCTCGCCCAGGCGCAAAACATGGGCGCAGCCTACGGCTTGCTACTGTTTCGCTTTTAAGAGAGAGATGTCTGGTCGGAATTCCGACCAAAGACGAGCTCTACGATCAAATCGCGGCGTTACTATGGAAGGAATCGTGATTAGAGACGCGTGACTTAACTCGCATAAACACCCCTTCCGTTGCGGCAACTTCTTGCGGCCCAGATTCCGGGAGCCAGCGCATCCAGTATTCACCGCTGGTTGCGATCACAAGCGATCCGCGGCCTCCTCGGTGCTTGCGGTCGGTGGCGTTACGCTCTTGGTGAAAATTTGCGCGCTCGAAACAATTTTCTCCAGTTGCTTCATGATCTTGGCTGTGTCCGCTGGCTTTTTGAAGCCGTCAGGGTCAGGGGTTTCTTCCGAAGCCACTGTGAGTAAGAATTCGTAGCAGGTTCCCTGCGAATATCCCGCGTAAGCGCGTTCAAGCACTTTGGTCCCGGCTGTTTCACTCTCGTGCTCGCTCCACCGAAACACGATTCTTTGGATCGTCGTGGTTCTCGGACTGCTTTGGTTAGATCCCAGAAGACTTGCCTCCCGGCAGCTTTTCTCTGTGCCCGCCTCACTGACCACCAATTGCAGCGACCCATGCTCAAACGTGGTGTTCGGATAGCCGTCTTCCGGGATCAGTACAGTCGCCAGCAATGTTGCTCCCGGTTGCTCGCTGTCGAAATCTTCTTGTCTTTTCAGAAAGAACGAACGCTCCTGCACATCCCCTTCTTCTAAGGAATAATTTCGCGGATAGCGAAACGAAATCCCCTCTTCCGGATTGTGGTAAGTGGAAAGGAACGCTTCATGCGGCGCATCTTTATGCAAAGGCCGCGCGTGTCTGGTAGTCAAGGAAGCTTGGCTCGCGTCCTTGCCCGGACCTGCGGAAGTTGCACGGATCTGGGCGTGCGGTGTCTCTGCCGGTCGCGCAGCCTCTGCACCGCAGCCAGCAAGCTCCATCGAGCCAATTGCAGCCAAAAGCACAATAAATAGTCTGCGCCTCAGCATGGTCGCCTCCTGCAAAGCAGCAGCTAGCCAGCAAATAGGCAAGAGACAAGCCACAAGTTAAGTCGTTGTATGGTAGGTATTTAGATACGAACGAACCGCCAGCGTGCGTTGCTCAGGGTACACGATGTTGCTTGCCGCACGCGCTCAGGACGCCCCGCCGCTATTTCGTTACCGCGGCTCCCGGTCAGGAGCCACCCATTCCCGTCTTGCTCGGCGGTCTCGCACCACATCGAAGCTGTAAAATAGCCGGAACCGGTCGCGGTCCGTTCCGAACGCCGAGACGGCCGTGTTGTGGTGCAAAATGCCTGCTTTCATGATCGCGAACGTGGCGTCAGCCGCATGATCAAAAGCAAAGTACGCTGCCATCGCAACATGCGCGGCGTGCGTCCAGGCAGGCTTTGGCAGCCTTCCGGCCTTCCACGCTTCCCACGAATCGTTGCAATGCTGCCTCGCTCTCCAGCAACGCGAACGCCTGGTGATTCATCGTAGGCTTGGTGGAATCCGTGTTTCCCGATACGGTAGAATGCGTGTCCATTTCAATTTCTATCTCCTGCATCATTGCATAAATGACGAATCACAGTGAAAGGAATCCGGCTGACTACCAGCAAATGCTGCAGGTCGCCATCGACGAAGCGCGCCACGGCCTCGCCGAAGGCGGCATTCCCATCGGCGCCGCCCTTTTCGATCGTGACGGAAACCTGCTGGGGCGCGGGCACAACCGCCGCATCCAGGAGAACGATCCTTCCATCCACGGAGAAACCGACGCCTTTCGCCATGCCGGACGGCAGCGGACCTATCGCGATAAAATCATGGTCACCACGCTGGCGCCCTGTTGGTATTGCAGCGGACTCGTCCGACAATTCGGCATCCCCATCGTAATCGTCGGCGAGTCCGTCAACTTCCACGGCGGCATCGACTGGCTTCGCGAAAACGGCACTGAAGTTATCGACCTCCACTCCGCAGAATGCATCGACCTGCTCGCCGGCTACATCCGCAGAAATCCCGCCATTTGGAACGAAGACATCGGCGTCGACTGACCTGGCGACCGAATCCCCAAAACGCAGCGCGGACTGACCTCTCCAAAAATCTTCCCAAAGCAATACCAATCTCCCCTACACTCCTGGCCTATGAACGCAGACATCGACTGGGTCCGCGATCTGTGCCTCTCGTTTCCCCACGCAACCGAGCAGGTCACCTGGGGCGTTGATCTCACGTTCAGAATTAGCGGAAAGATTTTTGCGGTTACCGTTCTGGAACCAGCGAAGGTCTGGCTTTCCTTCAAATGTTCCGCCGAAAATTTCGCGGACCTCACCGAACGCGCCGGCATCATTCCCGCACCGTACCTGGCCCGCGCGCAGTGGGTCGCGTTGGAAACGAAAGACGCCTTGCCGAAAGAAGAGCTCGCCGGTCTGCTCCGCGAATCCTACGACCTCGTTTTTGCCAAGCTCCCCAGGAAAACGCGCGAAGCTTTGCTGCAACCGCGCCGTCTCTGCAACAAGCGAAAGCCCAACTCGCGTAAGCCCCGCAAAAGGTCCTGAATCATCCCCCGCCTTGCTGCGGCACAAACCCATGCACGTCAGCCGGAACGGCCTCGAGCGCCGTTTGATAATTTGACAAATATCTAAATCTGTGGTAGACTATATGTCGGGAAGACAGCAACCGCCCTCAGAAGAGCGCTTTGTGCACTCGCTCTCTGACTCAGACAAAAGGAGCCGCATGACTACCGCCACCGCACCGAAGAAACTCTATCTGTTTCGCCTGAGCACCACCGCCATTCCGCTCCCCGGCGGCCAAACCCTGGAAATGAGTTCCGGCTGCTACCTCGTCGAAACTGCTGACAACAAGCACATCCTGATCGATTCAGGAATGGCTCCCGACGCCCCGCTTTCGCCCGCGCCTCCCTCCACCAATGAAAAAAACGTCCTCGAGCATCTCGCCGAGCTCAATGTACGCCCGCGGGACATCGACATTCTCGTCTGCACGCATTTCGACGTCGACCACGCTGGCTACCATGACGCGTTCACGAACGCCGAGTTCATTGTCCAGCGCGAACACTACGCCCTGGCCCTCAACGGCCACCCGCGCTTCGCCGTCGCTCGCCCGCATTGGGACCACCACGCGCTGCGCTATCGCCTCGTCGACGGCGACACCGAACTCCTCCCCGGCATCACTTTGCTCGAGACCAGCGGCCACGCTCCCGGCCATCAATCCGTCCTCGTCCGCCTACCCCAAGCCGGCCCAATTCTCCTGGCCATCGACGCCGCAGTGCTGCAGCGCACCTTCACCGTCGAGCGCAAAGCCTGGCCCACCGACGACAACGAGCAGCAACTCCGCGCGAGCACCAGGAAACTCCTCGACCTCGTCGAACGTGAACAAATCAAATTGGTAGTCTTCGGCCACGATGGCCATCAATGGAAGTCCCTGAAGAAATCGCCCGAATTTTACGACTGATGATGGCGCAAAGCGTGGCAAACGCCATCATCAATCGCTACTGCTCATTCGGTCTTGGAACGAAAACTGGGACTGCAACGCAAGCGGTTTTCCATCCAGCTCGGCGTAGGGGTAAATAAAATAGTTGAGCGGTTCGCCTTGCTGGGACGGGTCCAGCCGGATGTCTCGCCCAACGCTAAACTGCAGGCGATTGTCGTCATGCGCCCCGAAAAAGTAATTCTTCTTTTCCGGATGCTTCCAAGCCTCTGAGGCATCCACTGGAATCCACCCGTACGGCTCGACATAGAACTGCGCCCAGCAGTGATATCCCGGAATTGTTCCAACATGCTGCTCCGCGGGCAGCGGAAAGCCAATCTCGAAGCGCGCGGGAATTCCCGCCGCCCTCACCATGCCGATGAACAGCGAATGAAAATCCGTGCAGTTGCCGCGTTTGGCCGTGCACGCCCATATTGCATCGCCGTTTCCCCAGCCGGTTCCAGACTTGTCGTAGCGCATAGTGGCGATCACGTAGTCGTAGATCGCGCGCGCTTTCACTAGTGGATCTTGAATCCCGCGTGTCTCCTGCGCGGAAAGTTCCCCAATGACTCCCCGGAGCGGCACGCGGCGATCCGGTTGCAAGAAGCGTCGCAGATCTCCCGCGCCCACTCCCGTGTTCGCGGCGATCGGATTCCCCCCGAGCGCAACCCGATGCTCCTGCCGCGTCACCTGAAAAGTAACGCGAACCTCTGCCGGCCCGGCGACCTTTGCCGCTGGAACCTCCAGATACGCATACTCATTGCCATATTCCGAATCCCGATGCGTTGTGTAAGAGAATGGAGATTCGATTTTCAATGCGCTGATCGCCTGGTACGGATCCGATTGCGGCAACGGAATCCAAATCCTCGAAATTTCTGCGTCCGCGGGCAAGCCCGGAATTCTGGTCAGGTATGTAAATTCGAAACTGCGTGCAGGAGCGCTCGCCTGCGAAAAGACAGAAACACCGCTCACAACAACGGCGATCACCGCAACACAAGCAAACGCCACAACAAAAGTCTTGAGCGATTTCATGGCGAAAACCTTCCTCCAAGCCAACCGGGCCTGGCTCTAAACAGGGTTCACGACCTCAAACTTCAAAAGGAATATTTGCCGGCGGGACCCGCGGTTAGCGGGCGGTTCAAGTGAAGCCACTGGAAGATCGCAGCATACTCAACTCTAATAGCACCGACGGCTACTCGTTTGCAAGCACTTCCGTTCTACGGCGGTGGATGCAAATTCCGATATCCCTGCCAAGGCGCATTGGAACTGCATTCACCTTATTGACTATTTAGCAGAAACGGTACCGAAGCAAGATTAGAACGTTTAAATCTCTGCGATACTTTTAAGTAGATCCCATGCGAGGTTCGCGCCGTCTGGAAGGCACTGAAGCCTTTTTGTGTGCGCGAAATGATCGCTGAGGAGGTGTGATGTGTCTGCTCCGCAAGCACACGAGGGAATCATCCTTGTAGCCGATGATAACGACGCTAACCGCGAGCTCCTCTCCGCCCTACTGAGCGCAGAGGGTTACCAGGTGGTCTGTGCAGCAGACGGCCAGCAAGCATTAGATCGCGTGGCTAGCGACTCGATCGATCTCGCGTTGCTGGATGTGGTTATGCCCCGCCGAACCGGGTTTGAGGCTTGTCTGGCGATGAAGTCCAAACCGGAAACTCGCTTGATCCCCGTGGTACTGCTCACAAGTTTGAACAGCGACGACGACCGCATCCGCGGGATCATGTGCGGAGCTGACGATTTCCTCAGCAAGCCAGTGAATAAGCACGAGTTGTTGGCTCGCGTGCACTCCCTGCTGCGCTTGAAGCAATTCACCGATGAGTTGGACAACGCTGAGGCCGTACTGTTCAGCCTCGCCTTGAGTATTGAGGCGAAGGATCCCTATACCGAGGGGCACTGCGACCGCCTTTCGAAGTATTCCGTCTCGCTCGCCGAGAAGCTGGGTTTGCCCGAGGACCTGCGCGTCGCTCTGCGTCGAGGCGGCCTTGTGCACGATATCGGCAAGCTGGCCGTGCCGGAGCACATTCTGCTCAAGCCTGGACCACTGAATCCGGAAGAACGCAAAATCATGGAGCAACACACGATCGCCGGAGAGCGAATTTGCGCGCCGCTCCGGTCCTTTCGCCACGTGCTGCCGATCATTCGCCACCACCATGAAAAATGGGATGGCTCGGGGTATCCCGACGGGCTGAAAGGCGAGCAAATTCCACTCACCGCGCGCATCCTTCAAATCACGGACATTTATGACGCGCTAAGCACCGACCGGCCGTACCGCAAGGCCCTTCCCACGGAAAAGGCTCTTGCGATCATGCGGGAAGAAGTAAAGCGCGGCTGGTGGGATCGCTCGATCTTGGACGAGTTCGAGGCGCTCGTTCATGGTTATGAACCGGTGCAACCGGCGGGGTCCGGTCACAAATAATGACCACCGGCACTCATGGGCAAGGCGGTGGGAGCAATCGATGGCCGCGCGAAAGGCGTCTGATCGTTGTTGCACTCGTTGTGGCGGCGGTCATCATGCTGTTGGTCGGCTGGGAATCGTATCGGGATACGATTCGCGTTGCCGACGCTGCCGAGGCGCGGAAGCACAGCTTCGAAGTTCGGGCGGTGCTTGCTGATACGGCTGCCCGCCTCGTAGATGCAGAAACCGGACAGCGAGGCTTTCTCCTCACTGGAGATGAGACCTACCTTGAGCCATATCGCGGCGCCATAAAAAATGTCAACCGTCTAATTACTGAATTAAGGAATTTCACGGCTGACAATGCCAATCAGCAGAAACGTATTCTGGAGCTCGAGCCGCTAGTAGAGAAGAAATTGGCGGAGCTGCAAAGAACCATCGATCTCCGCAAGACGGAGGGATCGGCAGCGGCCAACGCGGTGGTCCTTGCGGGCGAAGGAAAGCGGTGGATGGACCAGATCCGCACGGTTCTCGCGGATCTGCAGGAGGAGGAAAATCGCTTCCGGGCCCTTCGCACCCTGGAAATGACTGACGCTTTGAGCAGGACTTCTCGGATAGTTGTTGCAGGGAACCTGTTGAGCGCATCGCTTCTTTTTGTGGTCTTTGTACCGCTATTCCGCGCATTGTCGGCACGCAAGCGAGCGCAAGAAGATTTGCGGAAAAGTGAAAAGTGGCTGTCGACAACCCTTGCGAGCATTGGCGACGCGGTGATCGCCACGGACATGAACGGCGCCGTGACCTTCATGAATCCTGTGGCCCAGTCCCTCACCGGGTGGAGCCTGGAGGAAGCCCGGGGAAAGTCCATGGATCTGGTCTTCGACATCGTGAACGCGGAAACGCGCCGCCCTGTCGAGAATCCCGTCAAGAAAGTTTTCCGCGAAGGGAAAATAGTGGGTCTTGCCGACCACACGGTCTTACTGTCCAAAAGCGGGCGGGAATTTGATATTGAGGATAGCGCGGCCCCTATTCTTACCGATCAGAGCGAAAGCTTAGGAGTCGTACTTGTTTTCCGGGACATTACCGGGCAAAAAAGAGCCGAAGACGAACGGCGGCGTACGCAAATCTTCCTCGACTCCATCGTTGAAAATATTCCCGCCCTGATCTTCGTCAAGGACGCCAAAGAACTCCGGTTTGTTCGGGTGAATCGGGCGTTTGAGCAACTCCTCGGCTATAGCCGAGCAGAGCTAATCGGAAAGAATGACTATGATTTCTTCCCCACGGAGGAAGCCGAGTTTTTCACGACGATGGATAGGCAAGTCCTGGAAGCTGGCACGCTTTCGGATATTCCTGAGGAGAGCCTGCACACCAGGCACGGGAAGACTCGGGTACTCCACACCAAGAAGATTCCCCTCTCGGATGGAAGTGGCAATCCACAGTATCTCCTGGGCATCTCCGAAGACATTACCGAGCAAAAGCAGGCAGAGGAGGAGCGCAGGCGTCAACAGGAAATCCTGCAATCCATCCTTGGGAGCATGGCGGACGGCGTGGTGGTCGCCGATAAAGACGGGAAGTTTCTCCTTTTCAATGACGCAGCAGAGCAGATGATAGGTTTGGGTGCCACGGACGAGACTCCCGACCAGTGGTCTGATCGCTATGGCACGTATTTGCCTGACGCGGTGACCCCGTATCCGCCCAACGAACTGCCCTTGGTCCGTGCAATACGGGGCGAGAATGTTGACGCAGCCGAGGTCTTCATCCGCAACGCGAAGGTGCCGGAAGGTCGTTTACTCAGTATTACGGGCAGAGCTCTCAAGGATCAGAATGGGACTCTGCGGGGCGGCGTCGTCGTCCTCCACGATATCACCTTGAAAAAGCGCGCCGAGCGGGCCCTCGTCCGGGCAAAGGACGAGGCAGAACGCGCCAGCAAGTTCAAGGATCAGTTTCTCTCCACCATGAGCCATGAACTGCGCACACCGTTGAACGCCGTTCTGGGTTTTTCCGACCTGCTCGCCGATGAGCGTTACGGCCCGCTGAATGATCGCCAGCAACGTTACGTCAACCACATACATACTGGCGGGAAGCACCTTCTAAAACTAATCAGCGACATTCTTGACCTCTCCAAAATCGAAGCGGGAAGAATGGAGCTCGCCCGTGAGCATGTGGCGGTCGCGCCGGCGTTTGCGGAAGTGATCAGCGGTCTCTACCCGCTGGCGGAAAAGAAGTCGCAGGTATTAGTCCAACAGGTTGAGGCCAATCTGCACGTCCACGCAGATGCTATGCGGTTTAAACAAGTGCTTACGAATCTAGTAGGCAACGCGATCAAGTTCACGCCGGAAGGTGGCCGCATCGAGATGGTCGCGAGTCGGATAGATGACCAAGTCCGCATCGAAGTGCGCGACAACGGCCCGGGAATTCCAGCCGACGAACAACAGCGGATCTTTGAGGCGTTCTTTCGCCTGACACAAAACGGCAACACTACGGAGGGTACGGGCCTGGGACTGGCCATCACTGCGCGCCTGGTCGAATTACATGGCAGCAAACTAGGGATCAAAAGCCAACCCGGCGAGGGTGCCTGCTTCTATTTCTGTCTTCCCTTCATTGCCACCACTCAAGATCAACCCTCTCAGACCTCCGTGCCCATGTTAAGGGCAGGCAAAGCCCCGCGGATTCTTGTCATTGAGGACAATGCGGCGACGGGTCAACTCATCCAGTCGCAACTGGCTTCTTCAGGCTATGAGACGTTGAGGTGCGACAAGCCGGAGCGCGCCACGGATGTGGCCGCTGAACACCGGCCGGATGCCATCACTTTGGACCTCCTCATGAAGCCAGTCCACGGATTGGAGGTTCTACTGCAATTGAAAAATGACTCGCGAACGTCAAAAATCCCCGTCATTGTCGTAACCATTATGGACCAGCCTGCCATCGGAAGTGCTCTCGGTGCCGACGAGTATTTGATTAAACCGGTGGACAAATCGACCTTGCTATCTGCCGTGGAGCGATGCCTCAGGTCACGCGGAGGCGCAGCCCCGGCAAGGACCATCTTGGTGGTGGAGGACGACGTATCAACGCTCGAGATGATTGTCGAGTTGCTCAGCGGGTACGGCTATGCCGTCAGTACGGCAACGGATGGAGATCAGGCCCGCGCTAGTGTGGCTGAATCTTTGCCGGAGCTTGTAATTCTTGACTTGGTGCTCCCCAAGATGAGCGGTTTTGAATTGCTCGCTGAATGGCGCTCCAATCCTCGCACAGCCGAGCTGTCCGTGTTTGTACTGACTAGCAAGGATCTTACCAAAGAGGAGGAAAAGTACATCCACGCGCATGCCGAATCGCTCTTTCGAAAGCAGAATTCTTGGCGAGAACCCTTGATCAAACAATTGGAGCGCGTGGTAACCTCCCCGTCTTTGGAGAATGCGTGAAACATTGCATCCTCGTTGTCGAAGACAATCAGCTCAACCGCGAGCTTCTCCGTGATTGGCTAGAAGTCGAAGGTTATGAGGTTTGGTCCGCGGCAGACCTGAACAGCAGTTACGAGGTTTTTGCGAAGCGGCTTCCCGATGCGATCTTACTCGACATCAATCTCGGCAAAGAAGACGGCCTCGCTCTCGTCACATGGATGAGCCAAAAGTCGGAGACGCGTGAGATTCCGGTGATTGCCGTGACGGCCCATGCCATGGCTGCGGAACGCGAGCGGATCTTGAATGCTGGCTGCTGCGCCTGTCTCTCGAAACCAATTGATTTTCAACTGCTTCGAGAAGAATTGAGCCGCTGGTTGCTAAACTCGAAAACGTCGCGGATCAATTTTTAGCTTTGCTACCATCGTAGCTTCACCGGAATCGCGTTCGCCACAGGAGCGATATTTTGTCTGCACGGGTTCTTGTTGTCGACGACGATCCGCTCACCGGTGAACTCATCGGCGAGATCCTCCGCTCGGCCGGCATGGACGCCAGCTTTTTAACGAGCAGTATCGAAGCCGCCGGGCGTCTGAAGCGGGAGAAATATCATGCCGTTTTTATCGATATGCGCATGCCCCCGCCAGATGGCGTGGAATTAGCGCGTCAAATCCGCGCTTCCCGCGTCAACGCATCCACGGTCATCGTGATGATCACCGGAGAGGAAGAACGGACGCTGATGAAACGTGCCTTTGACGCTGGCGTTGAGTTTTTTCTTTTCAAGCCTGTCGAGCGCAACAAGCTCCTAAGATTGGTCCGCGTTGCGGAAGGGTCGATCGAGCGGGAACGGCGGCGCTTCACCCGCGTTCGGCTTCGCTGCTTGGTCTCGCTAGAGGCCGCCAAGGACCGTCTTAAAGGCACAACCGTGGACCTAAGCCTTGGCGGGATGCTTGTTCAGTCTCACCGGGTATTTCCAACCGGTACACTCGTCACGCTGAGTCTGGAACTCGAGGCCGGCAAGCCCCCCGTGCTTTCAGATGGGCGGGTAGTCCGCACCGTAGGAGCGGATTCCATGGGCGTTCAGTTTGAAAACCTGGCCGCAAAGGAAAGTACGCGCCTGCAAGAATTCCTTCTGCCGTTGACTCTCGCGGCTTCTTGATCCAAAAGCCGCTCGCTCCGATCCGACTCTGCATGATGCGAAACCTTGAATGGAAAATGGGCGAGCGTCGCACCGTATGCCGTGAAACCTAAATTACACGAGCCCTAAGGCCGGTCTTGGTCGTCATACTCCGGTGGAACATCATCCATTGGGACCTCGCGAGTCCGTACTTCGCCCCGGTCCGCGTTCGGTGCATTCTGCACGCCGTCTACAATTCCCGCTTCAAACGCCTGACCCTCTTCCAGCAGCTCTTTGGGGCTCTCAAAATCCACGCCTTCGACCACCGAAACACCTCGGTAGTCGCCCGCGCCGCCGCCAACTCGCGCCGACCTCGCTTTCGGTCGTATCGCTGACAGAGGCACCTTCTCGATACTTTGGTTGGCCAGCACATCTTCGTTCTCGCGGACCCGTCTCCTGCGCGCCGCTCGCTTGCGCTTGGTTGAACTCTTCTTATTTCCGCTCCTCGCGCGCAATCTTGCTTTCACCGAAACTCCGCTCTTGCTCGCTGCTCGCTTCTTGCCGCTCTTCTTGTTCTTCTTTTTGTTTTTCTTTTTGTTTTTCTTTTTCATCATCGCACTCCGTGACGGCGCCGACCAATTCGAAAGGATCACAAATCCTTCGGAACCGCCGCGCCTCATTTCACTCTACGCCCTTTTTCCAAATCAACAAACTCCACGCTCCACGGCCGCGCTCCCAAATCCAGGCGCGCCACCGTAATCGGCAAGTTGAATCGCCGCGGCCCCGCACTACCCGGATTTATGTATACAACTCCATCTCGCTCGCTGCGTCCGGGC
>JGI12635J15846_10004896_pt1 | contig 11573 bp, 13 predicted proteins | sample BlaSpr_A8_OM2_M2_FD_15846 | JGI IMG/M metagenome (IMG submission 15846) | reverse complement strand
GTCGTCGGACTGAAGTTCGCGCGAACATCGTATTCGAAAGCACCAATTTTCGCGGTCCCCGATGGCGCGATCAGATTTTGCAGCTGCACGGCATTGAGAACGTCTTGTGGCGCCAACCCTTTGGACTGAATCACACCTTCGTTCAAATCGATCATCACCTGGCGCTGCTTGCCGCCATACGAGTAAGGAATCACGGCCCCGGGGACGGTGACCAGTTGTGGCCTAAGAAAATTCTGGGAAAGGTCGTTCAACTGCTGCTCCGAAAGGCCCTGTCCCGATATGCCCAGTTGCAGAATCGGAACACTCGACGCGCTGTAATTGATGATCAGCGGCGGCAGCGTGCCTGGAGGCAATTGCCGGAGAATGGTCTGAGACCCGGCGGTCACCTGGGCATTCGCAGTGTCCAAGCTGGCGCCAGGTTGCAGGTAGATCTTGACGATCGCTTGCCCGTTTACAGTTGTAGACTCAATGTGTTCGACGTTGTCGACCACCGCGGTGAGCACACGTTCGTACACGCTGGTCAGCCGCCCCTCGAGTTCTTCCGGGTTCATGCCGGTGTACTGCCATGCGACGGCCACCACCGGTATGTTGATATTGGGGAAAATATCGGTCGGCGTTCGCAAGATCATCACCGGGCTCAGAATCAGAATCAGCACAGCCAACACGATGAAGGTATACGGCCGGTCCAGAGCGACCCGAACAATCCACATAATTAGAACTCCTTACACGCCAATCGCGAATTCACCGCTCCGTGACTACCCCTCGGGCCGATAAAAGCCCTCCGGCCCGGTGAAACATAGAAATCCCAAAATCGTCAATACGGCGAGAAACAGAAATGTCACCATGAAGGCCTCCCCTGGTCCCGCTCTAGTCGCACGCATTGCAGGCGGCCGGGTCTTGTGAGACACGTCTGGTATTACCGATCGCTTGGGAGGCGTCCCTTCCGTACGTCCAAGCTGATCCGATATAGCGCTTCAATCTCTCGCGCAATTTCCTTCGCCCGTGAAACAATCGCGCCTTTACCGCGCTGACGGAGATACCCATGATTCGTGCGGTCTCTTCGGTCGACCGCTCGTCAAGCTCACAAAGCTCGATTGCTCTTCGCATCCCGGGCGTTAACCCCTTGATGGCATCGGAGAGAATCCGTTGCTGTTCCTTTTGTGCATAGAGCTGCTCAGGATTCAGGCCTTGCTCTTCGACGTCGAGGTGGGAAGAGGACTGTTCGGTTTCGGCGGATTCGTCCAGCGACACATCCCACAGACGGTGCTTTTTGCGCAGTTTCATCAGCGCCGCATTGATGGCAATGCGGGACAGCCATGTTGAAAACCTTGAATCGCCGTTGAAGCTCTTGAGATGGATGAAGGCTTGTTGGAACGACTCCTGCACTACATCTTGTGCATCCTCATTGTTCCGCATCATTCGCCGTGCCAAGTGGAAGATGGTGTTTGCGGACTGTTTGCAAAGGATCTCGAACGCAACCGAATCACCGCGCTTTGCGGCAGCCAGAACCGCGGAATCATCCCTCGCAGTGGTGCGTCGCCTGGTTGGCCTGTCCGTTCCTTTTGTGTTGTCGTTGTGCAAGGATTGTGCGGACCTGGACTGCGCCTCTGAGGCGATAGCAACGGGTAGTTCCGTCGCGCCGTATTTGCCCGAGTGACGGGTCCCCGTGGTCCCGGATTGATTCCAGGCGCGAGCTGCATCGGTCATCACCTGCAAGGAAATTCTCTTGCGCTCGTACGAGGCCAAAGCGAAGCGCTCGGTCGTCTTGGCATCCGCGATCGCTGGCGATAACCGGTTCACGTGTTCTGTGTTCATGACGTCTTGGTCCTCCTCACAGTTGACGATGCAATTTTTTTTTCCTCTCAATGTTGTCCACGACGTGCCGGGTGTAACAACCGGTCGCAATGAGTTCAGCACCTTGCTTGTACAACTCAGCGAGCGCGTTCTCGCCGCTCTTGTCGATAAAGGTCAAGCCCGTAAGATCCACCACGCACTTTCGTTCCCGGCGGGCAGTTTTTGTTCTCGTCCAAGTGGACTTTAGTTCCGAAATCCACGGATGAACGAGTCGGCCTTCCACCGTCCACTTTTGTTCGGTCGGTGTCTCGACAATCGTGATTCGCAGCATTCCCATGACTCGCGCTTCGTCCACTGGAGGTGTTCCTTCGGCCACCGACCGGATTGTCCCAACCCCGACCCTTCACGAACGGACCGTGTTTAGCGAACGCTTGTGCATATGAACTTCCGACCCGCCTCGTTCAAAGCGCACTTCGTCCATGTACGCTTTCATGAGCTGGATGCCGCGCCCATGCTCGGAAGCGGGGTCGGTCATGATCCCCGCTATCTTTTCGAAGTCGAATCCTTTTCCCTGATCCGTCACGACGATGGATATTTCCCGGCCGGGCTGGCAGCGGCAGCGGACGTGTACCTTTGTATTTGGATCTTCCTGATTGCCGTGCACCACGGCGTTTTCCAGCGCTTCCCGGAGCGCCAACTCGATGTCGAACTCTTTTCCCGGCACACAGTGCGATCCTTCAATCAATCTCATCAAGCGATCCACGAGCGGGGAGATCGCTCGAACTTCGCTGGGCATCCAGGAATCAATTCCGAGGGTGGACGGACGCGGGCGTTTTGCTGAGAGCCGCGATGGAGAATCTGTCGCTCGGTTCAGGCTTCGCATTCCAGTCATGGTCAACGCCTCACGCTCAGGGGAAATGCATCACAGGGGCCAAAGCGCGGAAGAGTCCCCAAGGTTGCGGAACTTGTTGATTTGCAGTGGGATGGAGAACCGAACGAGAAATCTTCAGACTACGCTGCCACCGTGGCACTGCCACCCACGTGACGGGCTGCCCGTAACGTGGCACAGAGAAAGAGGGCTGACGGCGGGAATCATCTCGGACAAGGTTTGAACGAAAGACCGGCGAGGCAATTACGCGGAGCCGCGCGCAATTCCGAGCTTATGCATTCGCTTTTGGAGCGTGGATCGCTTCATTCCAAGACGTACCGCTGCGCCATTGGGACCAGCCACAACCCAATTGCACCGCTGCAGGGCCTCGAGAATGTGACCGCGTTCGGTTTCTTCCAAAACGTTGTGAAGCGCACTATTTGTCGATTTCGGCGAGGCGGATTGTTCTACGGTGCGGCTGTCCTTGGGAAATCTAAGATCACTCACATCGACACTCAGCACAGAACCGGTCGAGATGATTACGGCGCGCTCGACCACATTCTGAAGTTCCCGTATGTTCCCCGGCCACTGATATCGGCACAGGGCATCCATCGTCGCTGATGGGATCGTTTCCATGACTTTTTTCATATGCCTGGAAAACTGCTGTGTGAAGTGGCGCACGAGGAGCGGAATATCCGCCTGGCGTTCCCGCAACGGCGGAACATGGACTGGAAAAACATTCAAGCGAAAGAAGAGATCGGGTCGGAACTTCTGCTCGCTCACCATCCCTTCTAGATCGCGATTCGTCGCAGCAATCAGGCGTGCATCCGTGCGAAGGGTGCGCGAGCTTCCCAACCGCTCGAACTCCCTTTCTTGCAGCACGCGAAGCAACTTGGTCTGCAATTCGAGAGGAATCTCTCCGATTTCATCCAGAAAAATCGTGCCGCCATTGGCCACTTCGAAGCGCCCGATGCGCTGCGCAATCGCTCCTGTAAATGCGCCTTTCTCGTGGCCGAACAGCTCGCTTTCCAGCAAACCCGTCGGGATTGCGGCACAATTCAGCTTGACGAATGGCTTAGCGCGCCGCGGGCTCAAATCGTGAATGGCACGCGCAATCAGTTCTTTTCCCGTCCCCGTCTCGCCGTAAATCAGGACCGTCGAATCTGTCGGCGCTACTGTCTCCACTCGCTTGAGGGTCTTACGGAGAACTGCGCTATTTCCGATAATCTGAGCGAAATTCATCTCCGTGCGGATTTCATCTTCTAGATAGAGCTTTTCCTTCGAGAGTTGTTCCTTCAGATCCTGGATCTCGCGGTAGGCCAGCGCATTCTCGACCGCGAGAGCGATCTGGTTTGCGACTTGACTAAGGAAACTGATATCGGCCTGAGTGAACGCATCGTCTCGAAGTCGGGCGAGAACCAAGGTGCCAATCGCGCGGTCCCGGCTGATTAACGGTAAAAAGCAAAACGAGTTCAACCCTTCGCGAACCGCGGCCTGGACGATTGGGTACTTCAGCCAACCGGTGAAGGGAGTCTGAAGCGTCATAGGTTTCATCGTTCGAAACGCCGCGCCGGAGGGCGATCCCTCGATCGAATAGATCAAATCCTCCTGCAGAAACCCTTTTCCATCCGGAAAGTCGACCGCGTAAAGTCGCAGCTGCTTGTTTTCCGCATCCGGAAGCGACAAGCCGGCGTAGTCGCACTGCATCACGCGCCGGACGTCCTGCGAGATGGCGCGCAGGAGATCGCGGAGGTCCAAATTTGAGACAACCTGATTCGTCACGTCGAGCAGCAGCCGGAGCCGGTCGTTCTTGCGCCGCAATTCCTCAGACGCCCGCCGCAAGGACGCGAGATTCAATGCGTCGTCGAACGCCAGCGCAATGTAATCCACGACCTGGGACACGAACCCGATTTCGTTTGGCGAGTAGGTATCAACCTGCTTGCTGCCGAAAGTGATTACGCCCAATTTGCGGTGCGCCGTCGTCAATGGAAGCACGCAGATCGAGCGAATATCGAGCCCCTTCAAAATGGGTTGCAGCCGGCCATTGCACTGCTCCATTTCGTCACCCGACCTCACCAGGGTTTCTTGCCGCTCGTAAACCCTTAATGTACGAGTCTGTTCCGGCGCCAGCTTTTCGTCGGGAACCAACTCTGATAGACCCGCGATGTCGATGCAGTATTCTTGAAAAGTATCCGAGTCTTCGTCACGAAGAGACACTCCGACGACGTCAAACTCCACCACCCCGCGCAGTTCATTGACCAGCACGCAAAGAAGCTCTTTGAGGTCGCCGTTCGCTCCGACGGTTCGGGACACGCGGACGAGCGTTTCGTAGCGCACAGCAAAGGGCGATGCGGTTACGACTTCCGCGTCGCTGTTCCCAGTCCTGGCGCCTGTATCCGTACGCATGTTCGCACTGGCTGTCTGAGACTGTTGGGTCTCAGCTGAATTCTGGCTGAGCAGTGAGCTTGGAGTGCTCATCGTCAATCGTGTGTTTGTACGTGCCCACTCCACCGGTCGATGCAACACCGTAGCTGTTGATCGGACAAAGCTTCCTTGTAGAGAACCGAAAGGTCCAGCTGACAATGGTCAGCCAGGACGGTGTTCCCCCTTGAATCGGAGCTCGGGAACGGTCCTTAGCTGCGGAAAGCCTTCCGCGCAGTCTTCGAGCAGGTGTTGTTCCGTCGAACCACTGAGACCACTCCGATTATCAGCCACACGCTTGAATGATGCCTTGGATTGGCGGTCGGTTACATTGAGAAATCGTTCCGTTCATGCCTATCTCCTTCAAAGCCAACGTAGTCGCCCCGCGCATGCCGAGCAATCTGCCGAGGCTCCTCGCACCTCCACGACGAACCAGGCCCGCGTTAAAGCTTCGACCCTTAGTCAACCGGCACGCCGGCGATCCAGCGGACAAGGATGCACGGCGCGTCCATAGGAAATCTGCAATGCGGATTGGTCGATATTTCTGCGCCAAAGACTGAGGAAACAGGAGTTAGTCCGGCAGACAGCTTCGGACAGTTTTCGGATAGAGTGGTCTTGAATGAAATACATGTTCTGCGCCGCTTTTATACTCCTTGCCTGTAGTCAGACGAGTGGGCAAAACACCACGCCTCCTCCCACGTTCGACATCAACGCTGCTGAGCGGTTCGCCAAGCTTGCACTGGCTTGCGTCCACAAGGAGTATCCAAACAAACTCAGTCACAGCCTGAACAGCGATGCAGATGTGGCTCCGCCGCGAAAGCTGACGCCCGCGTTCTACGGCTGCTACGATTGGCACTCCTCGGTGCACGGACATTGGTTGCTGGTACGGCTAGTCAGGACCTTTCCGACTGCTGCCTTCGCGCCGTCGGCACGCCAGGCTTTGCGCCAAAGCCTGAGCGCAGACAATATTGAACAAGAAGCTGGCTATCTGCGGGCAGAGGGGCGCGCCAGCTTCGAGCGTCCCTATGGACTGGCATGGCTGCTTCAGTTGGTTGCGGAACTCCACGAGTGGGACGACCCTGAGGCACACGCTCTCGCGGCAAACCTGCGTCCATTGGAAGAGGCTGCAGTTGGACGGCTGAGTGACTGGCTACCCAAACTGTCCTTTCCCGTGCGAATTGGAGAGCATGCACAGACCGCTTTCGCTCTGGGCTTAATGCTCGATTATGCACGCACTACCGGCGACACGAAATTTGCCGGTCTACTGGTATCGAAAACTCGGCAGTTCTACCTCGCCGACAAACAATGTCCCTTGGCGTATGAGCCCTCCGGCGAAGATTTTCTCTCGCCGTGCCTCGGCGAAGCAGACGTGGTGCGGCGTGTGCTGCCGGGTCCCGAGTTTGCTGACTGGCTCCGAAGCTTTCTGCCACAGATTTCGGACGTCGAAAAGGGCGATTGGTTACAGCCAGTGGTGTCGCCCGACCCTAGTGACCCGAAGTTGGCACATCTGGATGGGCTCAACCTGAGTCGTGCATGGATGTTGGAAGGAATCGCTGCGAGCCTTCCCAAAGCCGATAAACGCGTGCCGACCATTATGGCCGCTGCCAAAAAGCACAGACGCTCCGGGCTCTTGGCGGTGACGGGCGTGCATTACGAAGGTGGTCATTGGCTCGGCAGTTTTGCAGTTTATCTCGTTACAAGCCGAGGCGTTCCTCAGAAACACATCTCGGCGGCCTCCTCGTTTCCCTAATTGAAGCCAAAGAAACGAGTGAATGGATTTCAAGACTGGACAGGTACTTTTGGACAAATTCTGCTTTGCCGGTAACGGCGTTTGGACGCAGCCGCCCGGCGGCGGACGCTTCGCGTGAGGTGAGGCGCATTGGTTGCTCGATGGCTTGATGTAAATGTGAGTCGCAGGAAGCGTTCCTGTGACTCATCTTCGCAAAATGATGCTGGAAGAACTCCAGGGTCGTAATTACGGTCAATACTACACGTTCGTACATCACCACGACGCCGTTGCCGCCTTGGGCGATACACGGCAGCACCCCGGAGGCTGAGCAGGCCAATGCCGAGAACAGCGACGCATTTCTGTTGCAGGGGCTATCGCTTAGGTCGTACGCCGCAATCCCCATGAATTCGAAGCACGGCCACTAACGCGATAACAACGAGTATTGTCACCAAGTACCACATCGTAAAATCCAAGGGATGGGTCTGGTGGTTTTGTACATCGGGCCGCAAAATAGCGCTATACCGTGAAGCCCTGAAGTCTGGGATAGCAAGCACGTTACGTCTCAGGTGGATTGCCCCTAGCCTTGCGTTTTTCTCTTCAAGTAGACGGTTAATTTATTTAATCAGTTCGTGCAGCTTCTCCGGGTCCTGCTCAACGGCGGCTTGCTCGCATGCCTGCCTCGTGCGTTCCCGTAAATTCTGGAGTTCGGCCTCGATGATTTTGTTGCGGAGAGCGTACCGGACTAAATTGCTGATCGAATGACAATTGAAACGCTTCATCGGGTCAGCGCGAGGCGTCTCTGCCGTCTCGGTGCGATTTTGCTCGATGGAATCCGGTGCCAGTCACCGCACCACTGCCTTTCGAACGCAGATCAGTAAGCTACAGGGAACCTTGTAGTTGTAGCTCCTTTCCAATTTGGCTTTGGAAAAACTTCTCGGCCCGACGCCTAAGTGGGCACTACGTGCGTACTGTTACCGCTTGTAATTTGACGAACGATCCAAACAAGTTCCGGCAAATCCGAACATTACGGCGATGGCAAACCAGTTGCTCAGATTAGGCGACGGAGGATCGATTCCACATGTCCTCGCTTTCATTGGGTATATTAACGAAGGACGTGCATGGAAACCCCATTTGGCTTGACGCCGTTGGAGACTTAGACGCTGAGCGCCTTCGTTTGCGCCAATTGGCTTCGGTCATTCGCGGCGAATACTTTGCTTTCGATCAAAACGTTCACCAAATCGTTGTAAGCGTCGGTGCCTAGATTCGGACAGATTAGGAGGGTGAAATGATGTCCGTTTGCGCGATGAAGTGCCCGCATTGCGGTGGGACAGCACGTAAGCCAAAGCCACAGGACCAGTTCAAGTGCGATTGTGGTTGGAAATTGTAACCGATTTAGAACGGCTCTGAGCGATCCATTTGGATCGGCCCGACGAAATATAGCCAAACATCGGCATAGGAGGCAGTGTTCGCTCGCCCGATTAACCTCGATTTAGCTGAGGCGAGGAAAGGCGTGTTCACGTGAGATTACATACAGAAGAGTGGGTAAGGTTGTGTCAGCAAGCATCCGCGGAGCAAGACCCAGCGAGGTTGATTAAACTCATTCAGCCGAAGCAGGTAAGACTGTTTTAAGGTCTCGGTGACCGAACGTCAGGTTAAGTGGGCAAAGGGATTTGAGAGACTGAGAACACGAGAGTAACAATCACAAAATGCCCGGCACGTCTTGCTCGCTCGATCAACGCTTTGGGACAAGCGTTAGCGTGAATGCCTCTAAATTGAACCGGCGGGTTCGTACAGTGTCCTCGGGATTCAATCCGTGCCGCTCGAGGCAATGCTCTCTGAATTCCTGGCGACATCGGCTAAGCTAATCTTCGTTAAAACTGGGAAGCGGTGTGCCCCAGATGCAGTCAGGGGTTCCGCAGAAAGGCGGAAGGCGAAGATAAGACTCCGGCTAGCGGCGGAGCAAACGAAAGCCAATTTCCAGTCCCAGGTTCTGCCCGAATGCCAAAGTTCCCCAGAAGCCTGAGAGCATTTCGAGGTACTTGGAGTTTGTCAGCGGCCCTGCGTCGAGAGGCTCGAAGCCTAAGTCAGTGGCCAATTGCGCGGCCACTTTCTTTGCTGAGGCGTCATCACCGACATAAAACATTGTTACGGCTTCGCTGCCGTATTTCGGATTCGTCATGTTTAAGAAACCCGTAGTGTTGAAGATTTTGACGACCGAGGCACCTGCCGCCCAACGCGCCACCCTTTCTCCTCCTGAAAATTCAGCGCCGATTTCAACTTCTGGCCACTTTGTGACAGGATTTGTGCAGTCCAGGAGGACTTTCCCGGAGAGGTTTCCGGCGCTCTTGATCGCGTGTTCTGCTGCCGTCCACGGTACAGTGAGGACAACAACATCGCCAAACGCGGATGCGTCCGCGACTGTACCGATCTTGGCACCCGATTCCTTTGCAAGGTTTTGCGCCTTTGGATCGATCGGAGTTCGAAGGCCGAATAGGACCTCGTGGCCATGTTCTCGCCAACGAGCCCCAAGCGTCCCCCCTACATTGCCACAGCCCAATATTCCGATTCTCATGGTGTCTCCAGACTCCGCGTTGACGTTCACTTTCTGCTTTTCGATCGGGGTTATCGTTGGCCGCAGCCGCCGTGAGGCGGTATTCTGTTTTCACATACGCGGATTGATGCGTCTAGTAGGCACAAATTTGTTACCCGGGAGTTCCAAATGTATCTTTCCGACTGTCCTGTCCGAGCGACGATCAATGCTATTGACGGTAAATGGAAACCGATTGTCTTAAATGCGCTGAAACTGAAGACTCTGCGTTTCGGCGAACTTAGACGCCACGTACCGGAGGCAACGAAGAAGGTGCTTACGGAACAGTTGCGCGAGCTTGAGCAGGATCAAATCATTGCCAGGGAGATTCTGGGACAGCGGAGTGAGCGTGTGGAATATCGGCTTACGTCGTATGGTCGAACTTTATTACCTGTGTTAACGCTGATGGCGCAGTGGGGAAAGAAGCACAAGCGGGTGGTTCAATGACAGCTACGCCCGAGTCCAACAAGCGGCGGCAAGCCAGTTTATTCTCTTGACGCTGGAACGGTTCCAGCCTGGAGGATTTCTCCGTGAAACAATCAGCTCCAGCAACGGTCATGCATTCGTCCGAATTGGCACGGCTCGTTGAGGTCAGCACGGATACGCTTCGCTACTACAAGCGTAATCGTCTGTTGCCCCCCGCACAGCGATCTTCCTCAGGATACCGATTGTTTCCGCCAGAAGCATTAGTGCGAGTCCAAATGATTCGAGGCGCTCTGTCTGTTGGATTCTCGATCAAGGAGCTAGGACAGATTTTCTCCGTTCGCGACCAGGGCGGAAGTCCTTGTCACCAAGTTCGAAGGCTAGGCACCGAAAAGTTGGTCGGGATAGAAACGAGCATTCGAGAATTGCAATCGAAGCGCCGTGAATTGAAGAGAACTCTCGTCAAGTGGGATCAACTATTGAAGCGTACCCCGCACGGCAAACGCGCCGGTTTGCTCGAAGTGTTCGCTGACGTAAAGGAGAAATCATCTTGAATATCGTCACGATTGTCTCGGCTGTCCCGAGTTTGCGTTTAGCAGTTGCCACATACGCCTGCCTCATCTGAAACTAGAATCCTGCTCCCCACAATTATACCCGCCGAGCTCGCTAGATCGCTTGAACCCTTCGACGATCCCGACTGGCTCTTCGAACTGAAGCACGAGTTTTTAAGACGGTGAAGGAAGAGGCAGAGAAGAACGACGAGAAACCCATTCGCCCCTTCGTGCTCTACGACCTCCGCCACACGTTCCTGACGAGGCTGGGAGAATCAGGCTGCGATGTCTGGACGTTGGCTCGAATCGCGGGGCACAGCAACATCAAACAGTCTTCTCGCTACGTTCATCCTTCGGGAGATGCGGTGCTCGACGCAATGGAGCGCATGGGAGAGAAGTCAGGTGGGCACAAAATTGGGCACAACGCGAAAACCCCCAATCGACCGAAGAGAACGCAGCGTCTCCTAACGCAATGATTTGAAAGAAGAAATATGGTGGACGTGACCGGGATCGAACCGGTGACCCCCTGCTTGCAAAGCAGGTGCTCTCCCAGCTGAGCTACACGCCCATCGTTTCCGTCATCCTGTTGAGCAGTATACCAGTTGCCGGAGTTTTTCGAGTGACGACAAACAGCCCTTTTCTTGGAACATTTGGAACAACTTCCCTCGGCAAAACAAAACCATAGCCGACCCGTTCGGCTTCCGCGAGTCTAGTTGGGAGGTCTTCTTTGCGGACGAGGTGGATGCGCAGTTGAAACAACAGATGCTGCGGTTCATGGCTGCCGATGCAGCCGAGATAGCCAAGCGGAATTAGTCGGTTACCAAACGAGCTTGATGCATGCCGTTAACGAAGGGGCATTCCTGTCGACGGCGATGCTGACGATTCAATCGTAAATCGGGTCTCTGCCGTTGCGGGGACGCCGTGATAATACGGAGGCTTGATGTCGCGTTCCGAACAAGTAAGAGGAGAAACAAGGACAAGATTCAACCGCGTATCAAAGGCGATCGATCAACTCGTTGAGATGGCTAATCACGAGCAAGAGTCTGCGGAGGTTCCCGGCACGAGTGATAAATTCAAGTCAGCATTCGAGGAACTACGGGCGTTGCGGGGAGATGCCAAATCATCCGACCCTGTCGTACCAGCGATACGAGGAGTGATTGTGATGGTTGAGACGAGAAGCCTAACACGAGACCTTCCTGG
>JGI12635J15846_10004894_pt1 | contig 11574 bp, 10 predicted proteins | sample BlaSpr_A8_OM2_M2_FD_15846 | JGI IMG/M metagenome (IMG submission 15846) | reverse complement strand
AATCAATTTCGAGCCACGAAAATCAAACCACTGGCCGCGGAAGCGGGAGATCCCCTCGGTGGTCTGAAGCATGGTCTGCGCAGAGCAACTGCCGAGGCAGCAGATCACCTTGGGCTCGATCGCGCCGAGCTGGCGAAGCAGGTAGGGCGAGCATGTGGCGATCTCGTCCTTTTCCGGCAGACGGTTTTCCGGCGGCCGGCATTTGACGACGTTGCAGATGTATACGTCCTGGCGGCGAAGGCCCATCGCCTCGATCATCTGCGTGAGAAGTTTTCCGGCTCGGCCGACAAACGGCTCACCCTGAGCATCTTCGTCGCGGCCGGGGCCTTCGCCGACAAACACAAGCTCAGCTTTCGGATTGCCTACGCCGAAGACGATCTTGGTCCGCGCCTTGTGCAGCTTGCAACGAGTGCAATTCGGTCCGATATCGTCGCGAATTCGCTCAAGTGAGTCGCCCTCGATGCGTTCCTCAAACAATGACGGGCCAGTGATAGGCGGAACGAAGACAGGTTTGGAGGATTGTGGAGCCGACAGTTCCGGTGCGCGCCGCGGCGTGGCAGCAGCAAGTGCCGCAGGCGCAATCGGCGTCTCCGATCGCGGCGCCCGGCGATCGCAGTAGTAGGGGCCGAGGCCGAGATCTTCGGCGTAACGCAGCCAAGCCTCGGCGCGGGTGCGATTGGTTTGGTCCACGAAGGTTCAGATTATCCGGGAGAACTCGTCAATTCACAAGGGCGCGTGGCAATCCGACAATGAGCTCAAGCAACGGCTCACGCCGCCAGGATCACATCCTTGGCTTTACGAGCGCCTGATACACGGTGGGACGGCTCAAAGCTTCGACGTTGGGCTGATTCGGACCGATCATGTGCTGAGTCATGCCCACAAAAATCAGGTCATTGGTCGGATCAACCCAGAACCAGGTGTCGGCCGCTCCGAGCCAGAAGAAAGTGCCTTTGCCGACGATTTCGTCAGCCTGCGCAGGGTCGGTGAAGACGGCGCAATCGTAGCCCCAGCCCATCCCCGGCCGAATGGTTTCAGGACCGATCGAAAATTCGCCGGTCATCAGATTCGGGGCCAAATGATTCGAGGTCATGAGCTGCACCGTCGAGGGCGCCAGTATGCGCACGCCATCGAGTTCGCCGAGATTCAACAGCATTTGCGCGAACCGCATGTAGTCCTGAGCGGTGGTGATGATGCCACCGCCGCCAGAAGGCATCGTCGGTTGCGCAGTATAGTCACCCAATCCGGCGCCGGACGGAGCCGGAGACGGGACGAGTTCGCCCTTGTCATTTTCACCATAGAGCGTGGCAAAGCGGTTCTTTTTGTTCTGGGGGACAAAGAAACCCGTGTCGTTCATACCGAGCGGCGCAAAAATGTATTCGTGCATGAAATCAGGCAGCGACTGGCCCGACAATTTTTCAACGATGTAGCCCTGAATATCCATTGAGGCGCTGTAGACCCAGCGAGTTCCCGGCTGGTAGAGCAGCGGAATGTTTCCCAGCTTGTTGATCATTTCCTGCAGAGACTTTGACTGCATCACGCCTTGGGCTTGATACATCTTGTCCACGGGGCCGTCGCCAAACAGGCCGTAGGTGAAGCCCGCGGTGTGGGTCATCAACTCATGCATGGTCGGCGGGTGAACGGGATCTTCCAAAATCATTTTTCCGTTCGCGTCCACGCCCTTGAAAACCTTTAAGTGCGCGAACTCGGGGATGTATTTTGAGATGGGGTCCGCAGGATGCCATTTGCCTTCCTCATACAGGACCATCATGGCTACGCCGGTGACAACCTTGGTCATGGAGAAGGCTCGGAAGATCGTGTCGGTGGTCATCGGAGCCCCGCTCGCAAGATCTTTCTTGCCGTACGCTCTGAATTCGACGACTTTGCCATGGCGCGAAAGCAGCGTGACCACCCCGGCCAAGCGCTTTTGGTCCACTTCCTGCTGCATTGCGGCGTGGAGGCGTTCGAGGCGCTCGGAGGAGAAGCCGAGCGATTCCGGCTTCATGGATGGTGTACCGGTTGCCTTGACGTTGGTCTGCTGAGCTTGAGCGGGGTGCAGACCTGTTGTGAACCGCATTGCGACAAATAGCAACACGGCTGCGAGACCCGGAACTCCTGTGTTTTTCATGCCGGAGGTTTTAGCTCAGTCGCGCGTGCGTGTCAACGCACTGCAGAGGGGGGAGTTACCGTCCCTGAATTTTGAGGGCCTGGTCGAGAATACGATTGGCGACTTCGAATTTTGTGAGTTTGGGTAGGGGAAGCTCGACTCCGTCACGCTGAAAGATCGTAACGATGTTCGTGTCGGCATCGAATCCGGCGCCTTCCTGGGTCACGTCGTTTGCGACGATCATATCGGCGCGTTTGCGCGCGAGTTTGCCGCGAGCGTTCTCAGCCAGCTGTTCGGTTTCGGCTGCAAAGCCTACCAGCACGCGCCGCCGGCCCTCACGAACAGGCTCTCGCCCGAGCTCAGCGAGAATATCGGGTGTGGGTTCAAGCTCAAGCGTCAGTCCTGCGTCGCCGCGCTTAATCTTCTGGGATTGCGTGGCGGCCAGGCGATAGTCCGCCACGGCGGCAGCCATGATCACGATGTCCGCATCGGAAGCGCGTTCGCGCACGACAGTGCGCAGCTCTTCGGCCGAGCGCACCGGAACCCAATCCACGCTTTCGGGAATAGCAAGATCCGTCGGGCCGCTGACAAGCACAACATGAGCGCCGCGACGAGCCGCCGCTTCCGCAAGCGCGTAGCCCATCTTGCCGGAGGAGCGATTGGTCAGAAAGCGGACGGGATCGAGATCTTCCCGGGTTGGGCCGGCGGTGACGACAACCGTCTGCCCTTCAAGATCCCGGCGCAGTCCCAGCACGGCCCGAACTTTCTCGACGATGGCATCGGTTGCGGCCAGGCGTCCTGCACCCGTCATTCCGCAGGCGAGGTAGCCTTCATCCGGGTCCACAACGTAGACGCCGCGCGCGCGAAGTCTCTGCAGATTCTCCTGCGTCGCACTGTGCTCCCACATGTTGACGTTCATCGCCGGAGCGACGATGACCGGAGCCTTGGTTGCCAGATACAGGGTCGATAGGAAATCCCGCGCGATTCCTTGCGCGAAGTGCGCAAGGATATCGGCTGTAGCCGGAGCGACGAGCAGAAGATCAATCCGCTGCGCGACAGCGATGTGCTCGATCGCGCTTTCAACGTTGGCGGGCTCGGCGCCGCTGGCACCGAAGATTTCGGTGATCACTTTTTTTCCGGTGAGCGCGGCGAACGTCAGCGGCGTGATGAACTCCTGCGCCGAGCGCGTCATTACCACCTGCACGTCGAGTTTTTCCTGCTGCAGGCGGCGGACAAGCTCCGCGGCCTTGTAGGCTGCAACTCCGCCGGTGACGCCGAGAGCAATCTTCATGGCTAGAAGGCCTTACTCGAAGAAGTCACGACCAGACTATCGCCCGTTGAGACTGCCACGGCCGCTACTTGCGGCGCTTGCCGTCTTTGTCCACGGTGCCCTCGGGCACCTCGGGCAGGGAATATTCAAGGAGCCCAAGCAGCAACTCTTCTTCGGCAATGCGCGAAGTCTTGCGCGATTTCGGGTTATCAATCATGGGGCGGCCGCCGATCATCAACTGGCGAGCGCGGCGCGACACGACGACGACGTATGCAAACTGGCTTTCCGGTATGCTAGTGAGTGGTACCATTCGGACGTCAACCTCCAAAAGATTTCAGAATTTCTCGAATGCGATCCTCGGTACGAACCACACGGCAACGCGAGCTCAGAACGATCGCCTGCACTTCGCGGCCGGCGCGCTCGAGGTCGTCATTGACGACGGCAAAATCATAGTTGCTATAGCTGAGCATTTCATTCCATGCACGTTCCAGGCGCCGCTGAATTTCGTCCTCTGAATCGAGCCCGCGCTCCCGAATGCGAAGCTCCAGATCCGCGCACGAAGGAGGCATGACGAAAACGGCGACGGCTCCCGGTAACTTCTGTTTTACCTGCAACGCGCCCTGGACGTCAATTTCCAGGACCAGGTCCTTGTTTTGCTCAAGAGCCTCGGCCAGTGATTTCAGCGGCGTCCCGTACCAGTTTTTCCCGAAGACCTGCGCATATTCCAGAAATTCGCCCCGCCGGACCATCTGCTGGAAATCAGCATCGGAGACGAAATTGTACCATTTGCCGTTGCTTTCCGTCTTGCGCGGCGCTCGCGTGGTGGACGAAACAGCCAGCATCGTGCCAGGGACCTCCAGAATCTTCTGCACCAGCGTAGATTTTCCAGAACCCGATGGCCCGGAAACGATCAGCACCAGTGGTCCGGTTGGGCTCATTCGATGTTCTGCACCTGTTCACGGAGTTTTTCGATTTCGGATTTGATTTCAAGCGCGAGCTGGGTGATCTCGAGACTTTCCGCCTCGTTGCCCGGAGTCTTCGACAAAAGCGTATTCGCCTCGCGCTGCATTTCCTGGAGCAAGAAGTCGAGCTTCTTGCCGGCGTCGGCCCCGCTGGTCAGTAGGGACTCAAACTGCCGAACGTGACTCTTAAGACGCGCCAACTCCTCCGATACATCGCTGCGTTCGGCGGCCAGTGCCGCTTCCTGCGCCAGGCGCGCGGGATCGACCAGGGATTCGCCGAGCAGCTCCTTCAATCGCAATTCCAGGCGTCGGGCGAAGGCGGGCCGGGCGCGCTCGGCGAGCGTTTCAACGCGGGCGGCGTGGCTCACGATGCTGGTTAGGCGCCCGGCCATGTCGTCGCGCAGGGCGCTGGCTTCCCGCTCGCGCATCTGGTCGAGTTTGTCGAGCGCCTCGGTTAGGCATCGAGCGACGATGGATTCCAGGCGCACGATTTCCTCGTCCTCCGACGCCGCAGCAGAGCCGATGACGCCGGGCAAGCGCAGAATGGAAGCCAGGTCGGGCTCCGTCTTCACGCCAAACTGTTTCCGCAGATCTTCGATGGCCCGCAAATAGGCCGCCGCGACCTCCTGGTTCACGCTGACTGCGGCCGGCCTCGCCAATTCATAGCGCAGCGTGACGTCCAGGTGGCCGCGGCGCACGCGCTCCCGAACGATCTGCCGGATACGAGGCTCAAGCGGCTCAAGCCCTTCCGGCACGCGCAGATGCAGATCAAGAAAGCGGTGATTGACGCTGCGGACCGAAACGCGAAGCCCGACACCGTTGTCGGCGAGCTGAGCCTGGGCATAGCCCGTCATGGACCTGAGAGATTTCAGGCCGGTTGAGGAGAGCTTGGGCGGCTGCGCGAGTTGAGATTTTGTGCCGGACATATTTACTGCAGACCTGCGACACGCGTTACCGGTTCGGCATCACGGAACTGTATTTCGTACAGGCGCGCGTAGATTCCGTTGCGCGCCAGGAGTTCTTCGTGCGTGCCGCGCTCGCGAATCGCGCCGTCGTCGAGCACGGCGATCATGTCCGCGCGGCGGATCGTCGATAGGCGGTGTGCTATGACAAACACCGTACGACCGGTCATCAGATTATTCAGAGCCTTCTGCACCAGCATCTCGGATTCGGAATCCAGTTCGGAGGTCGCTTCGTCCAGGATCAGGATCGGCGCGTTCTTCAGCAGCGCGCGCGCAATCGCGAGGCGCTGCCGTTGACCTCCGGACAGCCGCTGGCCGCGGTCGCCGATCACCGTATGATAGCCCTGTGGCATCTGAATGATGAAATCGTGGGCCATAGCCGCCTGGGCCGCGGAGGCGATTTTTTCGTCCTGCATGTCCGGACGCCCGTAGCATAGGTTGTTCCGGACCGTATCGTTGAAAAGAATGGTTTCTTGCGTGACGATGGCCATCTGCTCGCGCAGCGAACGCAGCGTGCACTCATTTACGCCGTATCCGTCAATGCGAAGCGACCCGGTCGATACTTCGTGAAAGCGCGGCAGGAGATTCACCAGTGTGGTTTTTCCCGCGCCGCTTGAGCCGACGATCGCAACCACGGAGCCGGCGGGAACCTTCAGGTCGATGCCTTTCAGAATCAGCGGACCGCTATCGTAGGCAAAACTTGCGCGAACAAACTCGATGGACTCAGAAAACGGCGGCAGGGCCTTTGCGCCGGGCGCTTCCATGATCTCTTCGGGAAGATCGATGAACGCGAAGACCTGCCTGGAAACCCCGGCGGCCTGCAGGAACAACTGATAGACATTGCCCAGGCGCTTAATCGGCTCGTAGGCTTTGAACAGGGCGTAGGCGAAGGACACGAATAATCCCACGCTCATGCGGCCGGCCTTGATCTCGCCGCGCGCAAAGAGCAGAACCAGCGCTACGACAACGGCGCCCAGCAAGTCCATCACCGGCGAGGTGGCTGCAAACGCCCTGATCCAACGCATGTTTTCATGCAAGAGGTGGCGCGCGGCCTCGCGGAACTTGCGGATTTCGAATCCCTCCATTCCGAAGGCCTTTACGACGCGATTTCCGGCGATGGTTTCCTGCAGGATTTGGCTCAAATCCGCCAGACGCGAGCGGCTCTTTTCTGAGGAGCGGCGAATCCGGCGTCCGAACTTGCTGACCGGCCAGACCACCAAAGGGATCAAGACTGCCGAACCGAGGGCCATTCTCCAGTTGATGACCAGCAGGACGGTGACGAAGGCAACCAGAGCGAATATCTGGCGGAAAAATTCAGCAAACCAATCTGAAAAAGCGTTGCGCATCTGCTCGATATCGGCGATGACCGCTGACATTACCCGGCCGACGGGATTGTGCTGGAAGAAGCCGATCGGCTGCTGCACCACCTGGCTGTAAACCTCGTTACGGACATCGGTGACCGCCGAAAGCCCCACGTGTTGAATCAAAATGCTGCCGATGTATTCGGCGGTTCCTTTAACCACGGTCAGTAGCACGAGCGCCACAGCAAAGACGGTCCAGACGTTATGAAAATGGCGGGGTGCGAAAGAATGCAAATCGAGCAGGCGATGGGTGAACGGAATCTGAAACAGCGTGAGCGCCTGCGAGGTTGAATGCGGATTCAGGATCACGTCAAAGGCGGGGCGGAGTGCAAAAGCCACCAGGAACTCGACGACCCCCATCACGGCGATCAGAACGATGCCCACGGCGAGGCGCGGCGTGTAGGGCCGCAGGTATCGCAGGAGCCGCCGGATTTCGTCGTGCTCGGTCACGCGCGGAGCGCCGTCCATGGTTTCAGTCGCCAAAATCCGTATGATGGAAGCTTGCTAAGCCTATGCATTGCCCCCGCATCCTGCAAGCCGTAATCGCAGAACGCGTGCTCTGGCACGATCAGGAAGTGGTCTTTTCCAGATCGCGGTGCACGACCTTGGCTGAATACCCCTTGCGCTTCAGCGCTCGCCGAATCACCTCGGCAAGCGCGACAGAGCGATGACGCCCGCCCGTGCAGCCGAGCGCGACCGTCAGGTAGCTCTTGCCCTCGCGGATGTAATGGGGGATCAGATATCCCAAAAGGCTCTCGATGCGACGCAGAAATTCTCCCGTCTGCGGGAACGAGCGGATGTAGCGTGCCACGCGGGGGTCCTTGCCGCTGAACGGTCGGAGGCGCGGAACGAAGTGCGGATTGGGGAGAAAGCGCACGTCGAAAACCAGGTCCGCGTCGGCGGGAATTCCGTAGCGAAATCCGAAACTGACCACCGACACAAGCAGCGGCCGGCGCCCCTGACCCTGAAAGCGCTCGGTGATGAGCTGCCGCAGCTCGTGCACGCTGAACTTTGATGTGTCGATAATGACGTCGGCGAGCCGCCGGATCGGCGCCATGCGCCGCCGCTCTTCGCGAATCCCGTCGGCAATCGATCCGCCCTTGCCGAGCGGATGCGGGCGGCGGGTTTCGCTGAAGCGGCGCTGGAGAACGGCGTCGCTTGCTTCGATGAACACCAGGGTCGCGGCACGCTCACTGCTCAGCTCTCGATAGATTCCCGGCAACTGGGCGATGTGGGCGCCTTCGCGTGCGTCAACCAGCAGTGCCGCGCGTTCCACTTCGCCACGGCCACCTTCGTAGAGTTCGCTGAAGGTGGGAATTAGCGACACGGGCAGATTGTCCACGCAATAAAAACCGAGATCTTCGAAGGTGTTTAGAACAGACCGTTTACCCGAGCCGGACAGCCCGGTGAGGATCACGAGTTGGTGGGCGCTTCGTTTCCGGGCGGTCGATGTCACGGGAAACGGCTATGCCTTAACCCGGCGCCGGTGGGTGCTCGGGATGCGGAGATCTTCGCGGTACTTCGCGACCGTACGCCGCGTGACGTGGATGCCTTCCTCGCCCAATTTCTTGGTGATTTGCTCGTCGGTGAGCGGGTGGGCTGTATCTTCCTCTTCGATCATCTGCTTGACTCGCCGCTTCAGGGACAACAGCGACATCTCGCCGCCCTGCGGCCCGTTGACCGATTCGGAAAAGAAACTGCGTAGCTCGAGTACGCCCTGAGGGGTATGCACGTATTTGTTGGCCACAGCGCGGCTGACGGTCGAAGGATGTACACCGACTTCCTCGGCGACTTCCTTGATCATCATCGGCTTCAGGTGATCGGGACCGTAATCAAGGAAATCCCCCTGGCGTCGCAGGATCGAATTGCACACCCGCAAAATCGTGTGTTTCCGCTGTTCGATGTTTTTCATTAACTGGATGGCGGCGGTGAAGCGTTCCTTGACGTAATTGCGAACGTCGCGGTCGGCGGCATCGCGGGCGAGCAGGCGACGGTAGGTCGGGCTCAGGCGGAGCTGCGGCACGTCGTCGTCATTCATGAAGACCTGCCATTCGCCGTCCACCTTGCGGAACTGGACATCGGGCTCGACCAGGCGGGGCTCGATCTTGTTGTAACGCAGGCCCGGCTTCGGATCCAGGCGCTTGATCAGGTCCACAGCGCGCTTGACCAGTTCGATCGGGCGGTTCAGCGCCCGGGCGACTTCCTTGAGCTGATTGTTCTGCAGCAGCTTCAAGTGGTCGGCTATGATCTGCTGGGCGAGCGTGTTTTGGGGATCGATCAGCTTGACCTGCATGATCAGGCATTCTTCCAGATTGCGGGCCGCCACTCCCGGTGGGTCGAATTCCTGCACCACGGCCAGCGCTTCTTCCACGTCCTCCATCGAGTAATTTCCGGACTGTGCGATTTCGTCGAGCGTCGCGGTGAGGTAACCGTTCTCATCGAGGTTGCCCACTATCGTCTCGGCGATCTTGCGGACCGTTTCGCTGCAGATGCTGACGCTCAATTGCCAGGTCAGGTGATCGGTCAGGCTTGCCGGGGAGGACAGGAACTTGTCGAAGGACGGTTTCTCGATTTCCTCGTGCTCGCCGCCGGCCGCGCGCTCGGCGCCCGTATCGAGGTATTGGCCGAAGAAAGACCCGAAGTCGAATTCATCAAACGGATTCGGTGCCGGGGTTTCTGGAAGCTTTTCGGTTTCCTTTTTCAGAAACGCTTCGTCGGTGTAGCTATCGGTGGTAACGCCGTCCTCGGCCAGCTCTTCCAGCACCGGATTCGCCATGATTTCCTGATTGATCATCTCCCGGAGTTCCAGGCGATTCAGCGCCAGCACGCTGACCATCTGGACGAGGCCGGGCGTCAGAATCTGCTTCTGAGCCAGCCGGAGATGCAATTTGGGTGCGAGCCAGTTCATGGGTTTGTCAGTTCAGCCGGAAGCCCTCTCCAAGATAGATACGGCGAACGTCGGCGTTGGCGGAAAGCTCGACCGGAGTTCCCGCCGCCAGGATCTTGCCGTCGCTGATGATGTAGGCGCGATTTGTTACCGCCAGGGTGTCGCGCACGTTGTGATCGGTCATCAGCACCCCGATTCCCGCGTGACTCAGATCTCCGATGATCTTTTGGATATCCACGACGGTGAGGGGATCGATCCCGGCGAAGGGCTCGTCCAGAAGAACGAAAGAAGGGGAGAGCACCAACGAGCGGGCGATCTCCAGACGCCGCCGCTCGCCGCCGGATAGCACGTGGGCCTGGCTGTAGCGTATGCCCTCAAGTCCCATCTGCGCCAAAAGCTCCTCGACGCGGTCGCGCCTTTGCTCGGGAGTGACCGAGAGTGTTTCTAAGACAGCCAGCAGGTTTTCTTCGACGGTCAGTTTGCGAAAGACCGAAGGTTCCTGGGGGAGGTAGCTGATGCCGTTGCGCGCCCTCAGATACATTGGGAGGTCGGTGATATCCTCGCCGTCCAGCATGACGCGCCCGTAGTCCGGACGGGTTAGTCCGACCAGGATATAGAATGTCGTGGTCTTTCCTGCGCCGTTTGGCCCGAGCAGCCCAACCACTTCACCCTGTCGAATCTCCAGATTAATGTCGTTAACGACCTTCCGACCTCGGTACGATTTCCTCAGATCGGCGGCTTGGAGTCTCAACATGCCGGTTCATTTCTCAACCCGGTGCTTGGTTAGTGTGCGCGAACCTTCCTGCGAATCAATCAAAATCGTATCATTCGCCACAAAGAAGGTCAACGAATGGCCCGTGGTTGTGTCACTGGAAGCATCAGCAATTGTGGGTTCGCCCCCGGAAAGCACGAATTTTCCGTCTGCCGCGGTGTATAGGGCCTGCTCGGCCATGGCCCGGCGGTCTCCCTGGCGAACGACGACACCCCCCAGAGCCAGGGCTCGTTCAAGCTGCCGCCCTGCCGGGGCGCTGGCAGGGGCCTTGGAAGCCGCCGGCGGTCGGGCGCCACCGGCCGCCACGGGCGCTGCCGGATTCAGGAACAGGTCCAGCGTGCGGGATTCCAGATAGCCTTGGCTGGAACTGGCGGTTACACCCCCTTCCAGATGCGCCTTCCCTTGGTCGCTCCAATAGGTGAGGGTCGGCGCCAGGACCTTCCACAGCGTCGGGTCTGACGAGTGTGCGGAGGCTTGCGGGTCGGGCTTGGATCCGGCACGCAGTGCGGGCGCGGGTAGGGCCGGACCAGAAACCTGCGAGAAGACCGCGACGACGTGCCCGGTGGCCTGCAGTTTCTTATCGTCTTGCCACACCTCGATCTGATCGCTATCGAGCACCGATTCTCCCTGCCATAGTCGCGCGTGCCCCGTATAGGTAACGACCGCGTGGCTAGAACCGACATTGCCGGAAAGCGCGTCCGCGGAAATATGCGCGGTCCCGGAGCCGAGGCTGAGAGCGTCTGCTTGCGCGGCCGGGAGATAGGTGGATATCACGCCGCCGGTCGCGTGCAGATCCCCCGATTTCTGATTGACCACCACAGTCGCGGCCGTGGTGCGGCTCATGGCATCGGAGATTACTGGCGATCCGTCCATCGTGATCGTGTCTGTTGCGCGAACGATGTGGGCATGCTCGGCGCTTGCCTGTCGGTCTAACTGCTGAAAGCGGACGTTGCCTCGTTGATCTACTGTGTCCCAATCACCCTGCGCGCCAAACGTGGCGATCAGCTCGGCAGCCGAAAGAATCTGCGGCGCGGTGTTGCCGATCTGCCTGCGGACCTCGACGCCTGCGTGTCCGAGCAGCTTGTCGAGTCGCCCGCTGGGTCCCAATTGCGCCACAAACTTCTTCGCACGCAACGTCGTCACTTCGCCGCTGCTCCTGGATTCAATGGTGGCCGGCGCCAGGGTTTCGGCGCTTTCAATTCTCTGCTGATCCGCCTTGCCCGGCGCGCTGCCGACACGCCCGCCGGCGGAGCCGG
>JGI12635J15846_10004892_pt1 | contig 11579 bp, 10 predicted proteins | sample BlaSpr_A8_OM2_M2_FD_15846 | JGI IMG/M metagenome (IMG submission 15846) | reverse complement strand
CCCACAACAGCCGCATGTAATCGTAGATCTCGGTCACCGTGCCGACGGTCGAACGCGGGTTCTTCGAGGTCGTCTTCTGCTCGATCGAAATCGCCGGCGACAATCCGTCGATCTGGTCGACGTCCGGCTTCTGCATCATCTCGAGGAACTGGCGCGCATAGGCGGAGAGCGATTCGACGTAGCGGCGCTGGCCCTCGGCATAGATGGTGTCGAAGGCAAGCGATGATTTTCCCGAGCCCGACAAACCCGTGAACACCGCAAGCTTGTCGCGCGGGATCTCGACGTCGATGTTCTTGAGATTGTGCTCGCGCGCGCCGCGAATGGTTATCGCGCGCGTGCCGGAGCCCGCAGAGTGTTGGCGCTTCGCCCTGATCACTTCATCCATATCGGCATTTCCAGGCGCGTTGGCCGCGGCTTGACGTTACGGCGCGTATCGCCGGGAAAGGTGCGATCGGACGCCAATGGGTGCGCTCGGAACATAGGAAGAACGTGAAAAGATTTCCAGTGCTCTGTTCAAACCATCAACGGTTTGTTGGCAAGGACAGTTGGCAGGTGCGCGCAATGGCGGCAGCAGGCAGCAGCTTTCGAGGAACGCAAACAAAAAGCAGCGCAAACAAAAAAAGCCGGCGCAAGGCCGGCCCTTTTTTCATTCGTGAAACTTGGCTCAGGCCAGCATCAGTATTTCGCGACGACCGGGCCGCCCCAGCGATAGTTGATACGCGCGGTGACGAGATCAACGTCCTGGCGGACGCTGTCGTTGCGCGTGACGACGCCAACCGGCGGAGTAACCGAGGTGAGGTTGAGGTTACGGCTGCCCATGAACAAGTGATTGTATTCGACACCAGCCGACCAGTTCGGTGCGAAACCGAACTCGACACCGGTGCCGACGGTGCCGCCGAAGCGGGTTTCAGTCGCCTTGTCAGTCACCGCGCCAGCTTGCAGACCCTCGTATTTGTCGTTGGTCAGCGCACCGCCGCCCTTGAGATACCAAAGCACGCTGTTCCAGGAATAGCCGACCTGGCCGGTGAACAAGCCGATCGCATCGATGGTGGACCGGTTTACGGTCGGCGGCAGCGCCTGGCTCACATTCGATCCACGCAAATTGGCCCAGTCGCCCTGCGCTTCCAAGCCGAACACCACGGGACCGCTGAGCCAGCGGTAGCCGATCTGACCGCCGGCGACCGCGCCGGATGCGTTGTGACAACCTTCTGGGATGGCGGGAACGTTAGGAACACCGCCGACGCTCTGCGAGCTCCAGCATTTGTGGCTCCAGCCACCGCCGCCGTCGACGCCGATGTAGAACCCGCCCCAATCATAAATCGGAGCGAAGACTGCGGGTGCCCTGCTGTAGGCGCGCGCCGGAAGATCCGCGGCCAATGCGGAAGCGGCGGCCAAGCTCACCGCAATAAGCGCAACCGCGCCCGGCAAGAACTTCTTCATCCTGTTATCCGCCACCCGCTCGCCCCGTTGTCCCCGAAGCGTCGATTTAGCCCGTGCGACCGAACATGGCGGTCCAACTGGTGCGCAGCAATATATCGAATTCAAACGGGAATACCGTCTCCGAGATGCAACACCTTGGAGCAAAACAAAAAGGCCGGCGCAATGCCGGCCTTTTGCCTATTTCGGAAAGCCTAGATCAGGCCGGAAATGAGGCCGAGATCAGTACTTCGCGATCACCGGGCCACCCCAGCGGTAGTTGATGCGCGCGGTGACCATGTCGACGTCCTGCTTGATGCTGTCGGTCCGCGAGAATACGCCAGCGAGATCAGTGAAGTTGTTGGTGTGCCTTCCCATGAACAGATGGTCGTACTCAACACCAGCCGACCAGTTCTGCGCGAAGGAGAATTCGATACCGGTGCCGATCGCGCCGCCCCAGCGAGTCTCTTTCGCCTGGTCAACCGCCACGCCGGCCACAAAACCCGTGTACTTGTCGTCTGCAACCGCGGCGCCGCCCTTGACATACCAGAGAACGTTATTCCAGGCGTACCCGACCTGGCCGGTGAACAGGCCCAGCGCGTTGATCTTGCTCTGGTTGGTTACGGCGGGACCAAAGAACAGGCTGGTATTCGAACCCTTCAGGCCGGCCCAATCACCTTGGGCTTCGAGGCCGAAGACCCACGACGAGGCCTGCCAGCGGTAGCCGATCTGGCCACCGGCGATGCCGCCGCTGGCGTTGTTGCAACCTTCGGGCGACGACGGCACAACCGGTAAACCGGCATCGTTCGAGATGTCCCAGCACTTGTGGCTCCAGCCACCACCGCCGTTGAGACCGATGTAGAAACCGCTCCAGTCGTAGATGGCGGCCATCATCGGCGGCGGCGCCTTGGTGTAGGGACGGGCGGCGAGGTCCGCAGCCGAGGCGGGTGCAGCGATCCCCACCGCAGCCAATCCGACCATACCCAGCAAAAGCTTTTTCATCGTATCTCTCTCCGGAAGTTCTTCGCTTCGTTTTGCATGACGCGTCTTTAAAAATGGCGCGACCGCAGCGGCGATCTAATTTCTGCCCGGAATATAGCCGGGTTCAGCCGGAAATGCCGTCTCCGAAATGCAACACCCACGGGCGAAGTGGCTCCGCCGGAAGTTAATGATTTGTAACGCTTTTCTAGCAGTCCGATGGAAGCCAAATGACGCCGTGGCGATGTATTCGTATCGAAATATCGCCCACAATTTAAGCTCCGCATTGCATATTAAATCTGCGTAATGTTGATTGGAACAAAACTGGAACATTGCAAGCAAAAATGCTATATGTGGATAACCGGGGAAACCGGGCGATCTGCAAGCTCGCGCGGTCGGCAAGCGTATAGGGTCGGATCATCCCAGTAATTTTTGAGAGTGGAGAGTGGAGGCGGCGATGGCAGGAAGCGTCAACAAGGTGATTCTGGTCGGAAATCTCGGCAAGGATCCGGAAATCCGGCGGACCCAGGACGGCCGCCCGATTGCCAATCTGAGCGTGGCGACCTCGGAAAGCTGGCGCGACAAGGCGACCGGCGAGCGTAAGGAAAAGACCGAGTGGCACCGCGTGGTGATTTTCAACGAGGGGCTCTGCAAGGTCGCCGAGCAATATCTCAAGAAGGGCGCCAAGGTTTACATCGAGGGCCAGTTGCAGACGCGCAAATGGACCGATCAGGCCGGCGTCGAGAAATACTCGACCGAGGTGGTGCTGCAGGGGTTTAATTCGAACCTGACCATGTTGGACGGCCGCAGCAGCGGCGGCGGCAGTTTTGGTCCTGACGATAGCGGTGGCGATTTTGGCTCGGCCGGTCCGTCCAGCGCCGCACCGCGCCGCGCGGTCGCGGCCGGCGCGCGCAACGGCGACATGGACGACGATATTCCGTTCTGAGCGATTGCGGTTTGAGCNCGAGGCGAGGGCAAGCGCAGCTGGCCCGCGCTTCTCCATGGCCCGGAACACCTTAAAGTAAATTCACATAACTTGTATGTAACTTATTGAAATACATTACGAATAATCTCGGCAGTCGAGCTACATTTTTTCTTTGATTTCAGTTGATGTTAATGATATTAACATCAGTCTGCCGGCCTGAACCTTTTGGGTTCCAGGCTCAGATCCGGGATCGGGGGACCGCGCCATGAGCCTTACGCCGCTGCTCGAGGCAGCTCCCGCGATCCCGCTTCATGCCTTCGCAGCGATGACCGCCTTCGTCCTCGGCGTGGTCCAGCTCACCGCGCCGAAGGGAACCTTGCCGCATCGCGCGCTCGGCTGGATCTGGGTCGGCCTGATGGCCGGGGTGGCGCTCAGCTCGTTCTGGATCCATCAGATCCGGCTGCTCGGTCCGTGGAGCCCGATCCACCTGCTGTCGATCTTCACGCTTGCGATGCTTCCGCTCGGGGTCTGGATGGCGCACCGCCACCGCGTCGCGGATCATCGCCGCATCATGATCTATACGTTCTCAGGCGCGCTGGTCATCGCCGGGCTGTTCACGCTGCTACCGGGGCGGATCATGCACACTGTCGTATTCGGCCCTTAAGGGAAGGCGGACTGGGCTCGTTCCGGCGGCCCGATTCAGCGCCGCGGCGCGGAGCCGCGCTCGGGGCGTAAGTCTCTGGAAAAACGAAAGGAAAAACCGCTCGCGCTGACCAGTTAAGGGTGGTTTTGGCAGGCCCGACGCGCTATATGATTCGACACCAAAAACGCACCGGATTCCCCCTTTGTCTGACCCTGAAGATACGCCCCCCGGAGAGCCGCCGGCGCCTTCCGATATTCGTCCCGTATCCATCCTCGACGAGATGAAACGCTCCTACCTCGATTACGCCATGAGCGTGATCGTGGCGCGTGCGCTGCCGGATGCGCGCGACGGTCTGAAGCCGGTGCACCGGCGCATTCTCTACGCGATGTACGAGAACGGATTCGAATGGAACAAATCGCATAACAAGTCGGCGCGCACCGTCGGCGACGTCATCGGTAAATACCATCCCCACGGCGACCAGTCGGTCTACGATGCGCTGGTGCGCATGGCGCAGGATTTCTCCATGCGCGTGCCCTTGATCGACGGGCAGGGCAATTTCGGCTCGGTGGACGGNGATATGCCCGCCGCCATGCGGTACACCGAATCCCGCCTGACCAAGATCGCGCAGTCCCTGCTTGACGACATCGACAAGGACACCGTCGATTTCCAGGCCAATTACGACGACAAGGATCGCGAGCCGACGGTTCTGCCGGCGAAGTTTCCGAACCTGCTGGTCAATGGCGCCGGCGGCATCGCGGTCGGCATGGCGACCAATATTCCGCCGCATAATCTCGGCGAGGTGATCGATGCCTGCGTGGCGCTGATCGACAATCCCGCGCTTACCATCGACGAACTCATCAACATCATTCCGGGGCCGGATTTTCCGACCGGCGGCATCATCCTCGGACGCCAGGGCATCCGCTCGGCCTATCATCTCGGCCGCGGCTCGATCGTGATGCGCGGCAAGGTGTCGATCGATACCATCCGCAAGGACCGCGAAGCGATCGTCATCACGGAAATTCCCTATCAGGTGAACAAGGCCACGATGGTAGAGCGCATCGCCGAACTGGTGCGCGAGAAGAAGATCGAGGGTATCGGGGACCTGCGCGACGAATCCGACCGCGATGGTTTTCGTGTCGTGGTCGAATTGAAGCGCGANGCGGTGCCGGACGTCGTCCTGAACCAGCTCTATCGCTTCACGCCGCTGCAGACCAATTTCGGCGCCAACATGGTGGCGCTCGATGCCGGCCGGCCGCAGTTGATGAACTTGAAGGATTTGCTGACGCTGTTTGTCGCCTTCCGCGAACAGGTGGTGACGCGGCGGACCAAGTTCCTGCTCAACAAGGCGCGCGACCGCGCTCACATTTTGGTCGGTCTTGCGATTGCGGTCGCCAATATCGACGAGATCATCCGGGTGATCCGGACCTCGCCCGATCCCAACACCGCGCGCGAGACCCTGATGTCGCGGGTCTGGCCGGCGCAGGACGTGGCTGCCATGATCACGCTGATCGACGATCCGCGCCACCGGCTCGCCGAAGACGGCACCGCGCGGCTGTCGCTGGAGCAGGCCAAGGCCATCCTCGATCTGCGGCTGCAGCGGCTCACGGCGTTAGGCCGCGAGGAGATTTCCGAAGAGCTCGACAAGCTTGCGGTCGAAATTGCCGATTACCTCGACATCCTGCGCTCCCGCGCCCGTGTCCAGGCCATCATCAAGGAAGAACTCGCGGCGGTGAAGTCGGAATTCGCAACCCCGCGCAAGACCGTCATCATCGACCAGGAAAACGAGGTCGAGGACGAAGACCTGATCCAACGAGAGGACATGGTGGTCACGGTCTCGCATGCCGGCTATGTCAAGCGGGTGCCGCTGTCGGCCTATCGGGCGCAGCGCCGCGGCGGCAAGGGCCGCGCCGGGATGCAGACCCGCGACGAAGATTTCGTCAGCCGCCTGTTCGTGGCCTCGACCCATACGCCGGTGTTGTTCTTCTCCTCGCGCGGCCAGGTCTACAAGGAAAAGGTCTGGCGGCTGCCGGTGGCGGCGCCAAACGCGCGCGGCAAGGCGCTGATCAACATCCTGCCGCTCGAGCAGGGCGAGCGCATCACCACCATCATGCCGCTGCCCGAGGATGAGAGCTCCTGGGCCAATCTCGACGTGATGTTTGCGACTACCGGCGGCAATGTCCGCCGCAACAAATTATCTGACTTCGTCGACGTCCGGCGCTCCGGCATCATCGCCATGAAGCTCGACGACAACGAGGCGATCGTCGACGTGCAGATTTGCACCGAGCGCGACGACGTGCTGTTGACCGCCGCCGGCGGCCAGTGCATCCGCTTCCCCGTCACCGATGTGCGGGTGTTTTCGGGCCGCACCTCGATGGGCGTGCGCGGCATCGCCTTGGCCGAGGGCGACAAGCTGATCTCGCTGGCGATCCTGCGCCATGTCGAGGCGACGTCGGATGAGCGCTCGGCGTATTTGAAGATGCGCCGCGCGGTAGCCGGCGAAGTCGCGGCCGAGGAAGGCACGGAAACCGACGCCGAGGAGGCCGCCGGCACCATCCAGCTCAGTTCCGAACGCTATGTCGAGATGTCGGCGCAGGAACAGGTGGTGCTGACGGTTTCGGTCAACGGCTACGGCAAGCGCACCTCATCCTACGAATACCGCACCACCGGCCGCGGCGGCAAAGGCATCGTCGCGATGTCGGTCAACAACCGCAACGGCAAGCTGGTGGCCTCGTTCCCGGTCGAGGAATCTGACCAGATCATGCTGGTGACCGACCGCGGTCAACTGATCCGATGCCCGGTCGAGGGCATCCGGATCGCCGGCCGCTCCACCCAGGGCGTCATCGTGTTCGATACCGCCGAGGACGAGCATGTGGTCTCGGTCGAGCACATCGGCGAGGACACTGAAAACGGCAACGGAAACGGAGCCCCCAACGCGAATAGCGAGTAAAGGATTCGCCACTCGCCATTCGCCCACTTCTAAATCTCGATTTCGGTGCCGAACTCGACCACCTGGCGGGCGGGCACGTCGAAGAATGCGGCCGTTCGTTCGGCATTACGTTGCAGAAACGCAAACAGCGACTCGCGCCACATCCACATGCCCGGAATATCTTCGCGCGGAATGATCGTTTCGCGGCCGACATAGTAGGTGATGTCGGTGAGATCGATGCCCGGCAGCTTGCCCTGCTTGCAAGCGAGCGCCAGCCCCTCATAGATCGTCGGATACTGCATGAAGCCATAGTGCAGAATGACCCGCGTAATGCCAGGGATGATTTCGATCACCTCTGCGCGATCCTCGTCCGGGATGCGCGGGGATTCCTCGATCAGCACGGTGACGAGCACGATGCGCTGATGCAGGCAATGGTTATGCTTGACGAACTGGGTCAGCGCGAGCGGCACGCCGTTCGGCGCCGACGCCAGGAACACCGCCGTTCCGGCGAGCCGCGCGTGACATCTGCTGACCGCGGTCTCGATCAGATCCTCTTCCGGCTGGCGCAGCTTGCCGCGGGCGCGCTCGACCAGTTTGACGCCGCTCCGCCAGGTCAGCATCAAAAATGCTACCGCGGCCGCGAGCAGCAGAGGAAACCAGCCGCCCTCGAACAGCTTGGTCGAATTCGCCGCAAAGAAAATGCAATCGATGACGAGGAAGAAGCCGTTCACGGCAATCACGATGATGGGTGGGTAACCCCACTGGATCGCTACCAGCGCAGCCAACAGCGTCGTGATCGCCATCAACAGCGACACCGCGATTCCATAGGCACCGGCCAGCGCATCCGACGTGCCGAAGCCGATCACGGCCCCGAGCGTCGCTGCGGCCAGCAACCAGTTCACCAGCGGCACGTAGATCTGTCCGATGGCGTGGCTGGTGGTGTGCTTGATCTGCATGCGCGGCAGGAAGCCGAGCTGGATCGATTGCTGGGTCAGCGAAAACACGCCTGAAATAATCGCCTGCGAGGCGATCACGGTGGCAAGCGCCGCGAACGCCACCAGCGGATACTGCGCCCAATCAGGCGCGAGTTGATAGAAGGGGTTGTCGATCGCGGCAGCATCAGAGATCAAAAGGCCGGCTTGCCCGAAGTAATTGAGCACGAGCGCGGGCAGCGCGATGACGAACCAGGCCAGCCGGATCGGCATCCGGCCGAAATGGCCCATATCCGCGTACATCGCTTCACCACCTGTCACCGCCAGAAAGGCGGCGCCGAGAATGGCGAAGCTGATATGGAAATCCTGGTGGACCAGGAAGTTGAGGGCATAGAATGGGCTCAGCGCGGCAAGTACCGCCGGCGCCTTGACAATGCCGTGGATACCGAGCAGGGCGAGCACCGCGAACCATCCGAGCATCACCGGTCCGAAGATTTGCCCGATGAATCCGGTGCCTTGCTTCTGCATCACAAACAGCCCGACCAGGATGACGATGGTCAGCGGCACCACGACCGGCGCCAGTGACGGCGCATCGACCTTCAGGCCTTCGATCGCGCTGAGCACCGAAATCGCGGGCGTGATGGCGCCATCGCCGTAAAGCAGCGCGGCGCCGACCAGGCCGACGATCAAAAGCTGGGCGCGCCAGGTTCCGGGCTGGGCATTGCGCGCGTGAAGCAGCGCCAGCAGCGCGACGATGCCGCCTTCGCCGCGGTTGTCGGCGCGCAAAATCAGGAGCGCGTATTTGAGCGAAATGATCAGGATCAGCGCCCACAGGATCAGCGACACCACCCCCAGGATCGCCTCGGAGGTGAGCGGCCCGCCATGGGCAGCAGCCTTGGCCGCTTCCTTCAGGGCATAGAGGGGACTGGTGCCGATGTCGCCATAGACGACGCCAAGGGCTCCCAGCGTGGCCGCGAGTGGAAGCGCGTGGGAGCTGACTGAAACGGCGGCTGGCGTAGCGCTCACTGGCGAGGCCCCCAAAGGCTAATCGCGCCCCCGACTTTCAGCCGGCAGGCGCTCGATCATTCGCCAGTCTGCGACGTCACGCCGCAAATTGCTATGGGATGGTTTGGCTTTGGAGGCAGCGCGTCCTATGGAGTGCGGTCGGCGGTGACCAGCCGGGCTTCGCGGATCGCCATGGTCTTGGAGCCGGCGACGCGCAGGCAGGAAGCTTCAAAATTCGGCCAGGCCTTCTGTGAGCAGTTCGGGCCGGCGGCGTGGATGTCGAGCCGGTCCGCCTTGGCGAGGGCTTGCGGGGTGGAGGCTTCGACCTGGGGGGCAAAGCCGGGAAGAACGGTGAGGGCGGCAGCGACAAACGCAGCAACAGCGACGGCCGAAAGAGCCTTGATCATGACGGTCCCCTGTCATTTGGGCCTTCGCGGCCCGTTTCGTTGCGTTAACTGATACAAAGCGCCCGTTTCGGGATGTCTTCGCGAATCTGGAAAACGGTTTCATCCCGCCGGAGTTTTGTTTCGTCGCAAACCGGGCGACGAAACAGTGCCGGCCTGCATTGGAGACGTCGGAAGCCCCGAAGTGGTTCGGGCGCCTGCAAAATATTAAAATGCGCGCTTTTGCGGCTGCGCGTGGAACCAGGGCCGGCTTGCCGGGCCGCCCGGGGCGGGGTAGACGGGGCTTATGCCCCGTATCGCGCTTTATCCCGGCTCATTCGACCCCGTCACCAACGGCCATCTGGACGTGGTCCGGCACGCCGTCATGCTGTGTGACCGGCTGATTGTCGCGATCGGGCTGAATTCCACCAAAAAACCGCTGTTTTCGACCGACGAGCGGCTGGACATGGTCCGCGCGGTGTTTGCGCCGGTCGCCGCGAGTGCCGGCTGCGCCTTCGATTGCACGACCTATGACAACCTCACCGTTACCGCGGCGCAGAAGCATGGCGCGACCATCATGATCAGGGGCTTGCGCGACGGCACAGACTTGGATTTCGAAATGCAGATCGCCGGCATGAACGAGACCATGGCGCCTGACGTGCATACCGTGTTCGTTCCGGCTTCGCCGGCCGTCCGCCCGATCACCGCCACACTGGTGCGCCAAATCGCCGGCATGGGCGGCGACGTATCTCCATTTGTGCCGCCATCGGTCGCGGCCAGCTTCAAGACCAAATTCGGCGGCTAAATTAAAGACATCAACGCGTCTTCCGCAAAAGTTAGAACTTGCGACGGGAATTCGCGCCCACCCAAAGACCCCAAATCTTCGCAACCTGATCCGGAGTTTTCATGATTCGAGCTCTCGCTTTTATCGCCGCGCTGATCTGCGCGGCCCCCGCGCTCGCACAGCCGCTGCCTGCCGGTCTCGACAAGCAGAATGCGATCGTCATCGACACGACAAAGGGCCGCATCGTCATCAAGTTGCGGATCGATATCGCGCCAAAACACGCCGAGATGATCAAGCTATTGGCGCGCGAGGGCTTCTACAACAACGTGCCGTTCCACCGCGTCATGGATGGCTTCATGGCGCAGACCGGCGACGGCAAGAATTTCGACGGCACCGGCCACTCCGACCATCCCAATCCGCCGGACGAATTTTCGAAGGTCTCGTTTCAGCGCGGCATCGTCGGCATGGCCTCTACCGGGCAGCCGAACTCCTCGAACTCGCAGTTTTTCATTGTGTATGGCGATGCCTCGTTCCTCGACGGCAAATATAGCGTGGTAGGCGAAGTGGCATCCGGCATGGACGTTGCCGACAAACTGAAGAAGGCCCCGCCGGGATCGCAAAGCGGCAGCGTCGCCAATCCCGACAAAATGGTAAAGGTGCAGGTCGCAGCCGATATGAAGTGAGCCTCGATGACGCGGCGATGCAACCAGTTGGTCTCGCAATTCCTCTCGCNGTTCCTCCCGATTGCCGTGGCGTTGCTGCAGCCGTCATCGGCCTTCGCGCAAGGAGAACCGGCGCANGTCAATACCATCCGCGACGTTGTTGCAAAACTNAGGACCTGCTGGCGACCGCCGCCCCCGTCTCGCGCCACCCCTGATATNGACATCACCGTGATCGTCAGTTTCAAGCGCAACGGAGACATTCTCGGCCGTCCGAAGATCACCTATGAATCGGAACAGGCCACCGACAATGACCGGCTGGAGTATCGCATCGCCGTGATGGAGGCGTTGCAACGCTGCACGCCGATGCCATTTACCGAGAGTATGGGCGGCGCTATTGCCGGCCGCCCGTTCGCGGTGCAATTCCACAATCGCAAACCTCAACCCGCGGAGAAGAGAGCATGGCTGACACCGAAAATACTTTGATCCTGGAAACCACCCAGGGACCGGTCACGATCGAGATGCGGCCCGATCTGGCCCCCGGTCACGTCGCGCGGATCAAGGAACTGGTGCGCGAAGGATTTTACGACGGCATCGTGTTCCACCGCGTGATCGACGGCTTCATGGCGCAAACCGGCTGCCCGCATGGCACCGGCACCGGCGGCTCCGGCAAGAAGCTGAAGGCCGAATTCAACAGCGAGCCGCATGTGCGCGGCACCACCTCGATGGCGCGCGCGGCAAGCCCGGATTCCGGCGACAGCCAGTTCTTCATCTGCTTCGACGACGCCTCCTTCCTCAACAAGCAGTACACGGTCTGGGGCAAGGTCACGTCCGGCATGGAGAACGTCGACAAGATCAAGCGCGGCGAGCCGGTGAAGGACCCCGACAAGATCGTCAAGGCGCGGATGGCGCTGGACGACGCGGCGTG
>JGI12635J15846_10004889_pt1 | contig 11580 bp, 9 predicted proteins | sample BlaSpr_A8_OM2_M2_FD_15846 | JGI IMG/M metagenome (IMG submission 15846) | reverse complement strand
GCGTATTCTTCACGGGCACGCGCGGACCGCCGAGCCGCATCGTTCCACTGTCCTCGATCAGCCAGTCGGGGCTATCGGCGGAACTCAGATGGCCACCCTTCATCAACACCGCCCGTGCGCCCAACGCACGCAGCGCTTCGCCCTGGCGCACCATCGCGTCTTCATCTTCGGCCGACGTTTCGTTCAGCAACGCAGCGGCTTCCGGCAAGTTCGGCGTGACCAGCGTTGCTAAAGGCAGCAGTTCATCGCGCAATGCAGCCACCGCATCCGGTGCGAGCAACGCGTGATGGCTCTTGGAAATCATCACGGTGTCCAGCACCACATGCACCGGCCGATAACGCCGTAACGCCGCCGCTACCGCGCGCACCACATCGGCGTTGGCCAGCATGCCGATCTTCACGGCATCGATGCGGATATCGTCGAAAACGGCGTCAAGCTGAGCCGTGACGAACGACGCGTCGGGCGTATGGATGGCCGTCACGCCGCGGGTGTTCTGTGCAGTGAGCGCGGTGATGACGGACAAGCCGTACGCGCCAAGCGCGGAGAACGCCTTGAGGTCGGCCTGGATGCCCGCGCCGCCACCGGAATCGGAACCGGCGATGGTGAGGACGTTGGGGATCGGATGGGTCATGGTCTTCAAGAGGATTCGAGCCGGCGAGTGAGCGCCGGCAACGGTGAAATCAGGTGGATTCAAGCAATCGTAGCGCGGCGAGATGCGGGTCGGCAGCGGTGCAGATCGCCGATACCACCGCGATACCGCCCGGTCCCGCACGTTTGACATCGGCGGCGTTGTGCAACTGGATGCCGCCTATGGCAACCGTCGGATGCAGGGAACGTGCACAGAGCGCGGCCAGCCCGTCGATACCGCACGCCGCCGATGCATCCGGCTTGGTCGGTGTATCGAATACCGGCCCGACGCCCACGTAATCGATCATCGTGCCGAGCGGGTTCGCGTGATCGACCTGCTGGGCATTCGACACCGACAGCCCTATCAACGCCTGGGGCCCAAGCAACTTCCTTGCGATATCCGGCGGCAAGTCGTTCTGGCCGATATGCACGCCATCGGCGCCGGCTGCGAGCGCGACATCGATGTGATCGTTGATGATGAGCGGCACGCCATGCCGGCGCGTGAGCGGCAGCAGATCGAGCGCGAGTTCGAGCCACGCGCGTTTGTGCCACTCGGGCGCGCGCAGCTGCACGATCGTGACACCGCCGTCCAGCGCCGCGCGTGTTACTTCGAGCGCGCGAGCATGGCCGCCACATTGCACGGGATCGAGGACGAGATACAGCGTGAGGTCGAGGTTCATCGTCAGGTGGGCGCGACGTCACGCGACACGAGCGTGGCCGCAAAAACGTTTGCATCGAGCGATGCCAGCCGGTCGAGATACGCGACCGCGAAACTACCGGGCAACGCGGCGTCGCGTGATGCCAGTTCCCCCGCGATGGTCGAATAGGCGATTGCCGCGACGGTCGCGGCCCAGACGTCATCGGCATTAACAGCACCCACGAACGCCGCGACCGTCGCCGATAACGCACACCCCACGCCGGTCACGCGCGTCATTAACGGCGATCCATTCGATAACGCGATCGTGCGGCGGCCGTCAGTGACGTAATCGGTCGGTCCGGTGACTGCGACGACCGCACCGGTTTTCAGCGCAAGCAATTGGGCGGCGTCGAGCGCGGCTTCGGCGAAAGCGGTGCTATCGACGCCGCGTGCGCTTGACTCGCCGCCTGACAAGCTGATGATCTCCGACGCGTTGCCGCGAATCACGGCCGGATGGGCATCGAGCAGATCGAAGGCGAATGCGGTGCGAAAACTTAGCGGGCCGACCGCGACGGGATCGAGGATCCACGGTTTGCGCGCGCGGTTGGCCGCCTCGACGGCGGCGCGGATCGCCTTGCTTTGCGGCAAGTCGAGCGTGCCGAGATTCACCGAAACCGCGTTTGCCAGCGGCACGAATTCGCCCACTTCCTCGCGGGCGACGACCATCGCGGGCGCGGCGCCGAGCGCGAGCAGCACGTTCGCCGTGAAGTTCGTGACGACAAGATTCGTCAGGCAGTGGACAAGCGGCGCGCGTTCGCGCACGCGCACGGCGAACGAAAAGAGATCGGCGGCGAGCATGAGCAGGGTGTGAGGAAAATGGGTATAGCGGGATTATCGCGCGCCGGGCGGCTGAGTGCCCGGCGCGGTTTCACGCTTCAAGAAGTTGCGATCAAACGGGGCGTAGTTCGTTTCGATTCAACGCCACAGCTCAATGCCGCGATTCGCCAATCAGCGCGACCGAATCGAAGGCTCGCTGATTCGCCTGATGCCGTCGCATCACGAAGTACATCATCAGGCAGACGAAGGTGCCGAACAGGACGATCACGAGTTGAATCGGCACGTCGAGCCAGACGAGCACCGCGTACAGGCACAACATCACGAGCACGGAGAGGTTCTCGTTGAAATTCTGCACCGCGATCGAATGGCCCGCCGACAGCAGCACGTGGCCGCGATGCTGCAGCAGCGCGTTCATCGGCACCACGAAAAAGCCCGACAACCCGCCAACGATCATCAGGAAGATATAAGCGACGATCAGATAACCCGGAATGTGCATCCGGCCGAAATAGATGCCCCAGTGCACGGGAAACAGATGCTTTGAATAGAACGCGAGCAGCATCACCGCGATACCCATCATGATGCCCACCGGCAGCACGGACAGCGACTTCTTCAGCGGTACGCGCGCGGCCGCGAGGATAGCGCCGACAGCCACGCCGACCGCGATGATCGCCTGCAGGATGGCGGCTTCCGACAACGACATGCCGAGCGACACTTCCGCCCACTTGAGCACGATGAACTGCAGCGTCGCGCCCGCGCCCCAGAACAGCGTGGTCACGGCGAGCGAGATCTGGCCGAGCTTGTCGTGCCAGAGCGTGTTGAAACAATCGGCGAAATCGGTGATCAGTTTGAGCGGGCGATGTTCCTGCTTCGGATAACGCGCGCCGGTGTCGGGAATTCGCAGATTGAAGATCGCCGCGACAATGTACATGAGCACGATCACGAGCATCGCGGCTTCGGCGGGGGTATCGACCTTGGGGATATGTAACTGAAGGATGTGCGAGGCGATGTGCGGACTGATGAGCGCACCGCCCATCACGGTGCCAAGGATGATCGAGCCGACCGTGGTGCCTTCAATCCAGCCATTCGCCGCGACCAGCCTGTCGGCCGGCAACAGTTCAGTGAGGATGCCGTATTTGGCGGGCGAATACGCAGCGGCGCCGAATCCGACAATGCCGTAGGCGAGCAACGGATGCGCACCGGCCAGCATCGTTAAGCAGCCCACGACCTTGATCGAGTTGGTGACGAACATCACGTGGCCCTTCGGTCTTGAGTCTGCGAAGGCACCGACGAAAGCGGCCAGAACAACGTATGACAGCACAAAAAACAGCTTGAGCAGCGGTGTCATCCAGTTCGGGGCGTGAAGATCTTTCAGCAGGGCGATCGCAGCGATCAGAAGGGCGTTGTCGGCCAGCGACGAGAAAAACTGCGCGGCCATGATGGTGTAAAAACCTTTTTTCATCTGATCCGATGCTTGTCCGCACTGCGGGTAATCCGCCCCGCTCGCACACGGCGCGCTCGTCTCTCGCGTCCGGGTTTGCGCTCAGGCTCCCGTTCAGGCAATTTCTGTTCGAAATGGGTTGTGTGCACGGCTTTATAACACGAAAATAGGCGCATTCTGACTAGCAGTAACTCGCATGATGAGTTGCAGGCGATCCGCGGACGCTCGCGCCGGAACGTCGCTGGTCTGCAGGGTCGCTATAAGGTATTGATTCGGGTACTGATTCAGCTATTCGCCAGCCATATCGGTTCTTTTCGAATTTATCGTCGCGTGCGCTGTCTCTTACTGACCAGTCATCCGACGCAATGATTGATCGCTGGCTCATCTATCCTGAGCAATCCCGAGCGAGCCGCGGGCGGTCACTGACCGATCATGAATAGGGCACGATCCGCTGCTGCCGTGCCGGGTTTGAAACCGAGCCCTCACGTAACCGGCAAGCCGCGGCCCGCTCTCGCTTAATCACCTGTTTCTTCCAATCGAACTCCCATGCCGCGCCCCATATCCGCCACGATCCACACCGCCGCACTCGCCAGCAATCTTGCCGTCGCACGCCGTCACGCGCCGAAATCCAAAATATGGGCCGTGGTCAAGGCCAATGCGTATGGCCACGGCGTGGCGCGAGCGTTCCCCGGATTGCGCGCAACCGACGGCTTCGGTCTTCTCGACCTCGAAGAAGCGGTTAAGTTGCGTGAACTCGGTTGGGCGGGGCCCATCTTGCTGCTGGAAGGCTTTTTCCGTCCGACGGATATCGACGTGATCGATCGCTACAGCCTGACCACGGCGGTGCATTGCGACGAACAGTTGCGGATGCTGGAAATGGCCCGGCTCTCGAAGCCGGTCAATATTCAGTTGAAAATGAACAGCGGCATGAACCGGCTCGGTTATACGCCGGAGCGCTTCCGGGCCGCCTGGGAACGGGCGCGGGCAGTGCAGGGAGTCGGCCAGATCACGCTGATGACGCATTTCTCCGACGCAGACGGCCCGCGCGGCATTGGCCACCAACTCGAAGCGTTCGAACGGGGTGCTGAAGGCATCGCGGGTGCACGCAGCCTGGCGAATTCGGCGGCCACGCTGTGGCACGCCGCTGCGCATTTCGACTGGGTGCGGCCCGGCATCATCTTGTACGGCGGCTCGCCGTCGGGCAAAACTGCTGATATTTCCACAACCGGATTGCGACCGGCCATGACGCTCGCGTCCGAACTGATCGCGGTTCAGACGGTGCCGCCGGGTCAGTCGGTCGGCTACGGTTCGGTGTTCTCGGCCACAGGTCCTATGCGGATCGGCGTAGTGGCGTGCGGTTATGCGGACGGCTATCCTCGAGTGGCGCCTGAAGGTACGCCGGTTATCGTCGACGGCGTGCTGACGCGGATCGTCGGCCGTGTCTCCATGGACATGCTGACTGTCGACCTGACCCCGGTCCCGACGGCGGGGATGGGCACGCCCGTGGAATTGTGGGGCACGAAACTGCCGATCGACGACGTCGCGGCTGCGTGCGGCACGATCGGTTATGAGTTGATGTGCGCAGTCGCGCCACGTGTGCCGATGCGGGCGGAATAGAGCGCGGTTGCTGTGGTTGTTTTGAGTGTGTGACGACGGAATTCAGGAAGGCGAGTGGCGAAAGTAGCGAAGGTCAAAACACTGTACGTATGCACCGAATGCGGCGGTCAGGCGCCGAAATGGCAAGGCCAATGCCCGGCGTGCGGAACATGGAACACGCTGGTTGAATCGGTGGCGGAATCGCCGTCGGCGCATCGCTTTCAGGCACTCGCGAAGACCTCGCCGGTGCAGCGCTTGTCCGAGATCGAAGCGTCGGATGTACCGCGCTTTACCACCGGTATTGGGGAATTCGACCGGGTGCTTGGCGGCGGCCTGGTGGCCGGCGGTGTGGTGTTGATCGGGGGGGACCCAGGCATTGGCAAATCCACGCTGCTGCTGCAATCGCTGGCGGAGATCGCACGCGAGCGGCCAGCGCTTTATATCAGCGGCGAAGAGTCCGGCGCGCAGATCGCATTGCGCGCGCAGCGGCTCGGCCTGCTCGGCGATTCCGGCAACGCAGCGCCCGATTTGCGCTTGCTTGCGGAAATCCAGCTCGAGCGGATTCAAGCGACTATCGATACCGAGCGGCCGGAAGTTGCCGTCATCGATTCCATTCAGACCGTGTATTCCGAAGCGCTGACCTCCGCGCCGGGATCGGTCGCGCAGGTTCGCGAATGCGCTGCGCAACTCACGCGAATTGCGAAGCAGACGGGCACGACCATCATCATGGTCGGCCACGTGACGAAGGAGGGTAATCTCGCCGGGCCGCGCGTACTGGAACATATAGTCGACACGGTGCTTTACTTCGAGGGCGATACGCACTCGTCGTTCCGGCTTGTGCGTGCGTTCAAGAACCGCTTCGGGGCGGTGAACGAACTCGGCGTCTTCGCGATGACCGAGCGTGGTCTGCGCGGCGTGGCGAATCCATCGGCGCTGTTTTTATCGCAGCACGAGCAGAGCGTGCCGGGCTCGTGCGTGCTCGTTACGCAGGAAGGTTCGCGGCCGTTGCTGGTGGAAGTGCAGGCGCTTGTGGATACCGCGCATGTCCCCAATCCGCGCCGTCTTGCCGTGGGGCTCGAGCAGAACCGGCTCGCGCTGCTGCTGGCGGTGTTGCACCGGCACGCAGGCATTGCGTGCTTCGATCAGGACGTGTTCCTGAATGCGGTGGGCGGCGTGAAGATCACAGAGCCAGCCGCCGATCTGGCCGTGCTGCTCGCCATTCATTCTTCAATGCGTAACAAGGCGCTGCCCAAGGGTTTGATCGTGTTCGGCGAAGTCGGGCTGGCGGGCGAAATCAGGCCGTCGCCGCGGGGTCAGGACCGGCTGAAGGAGGCCGCGAAACTGGGCTTCTCCATTGCGCTGATTCCGAAGGCGAATGCGCCGAAACAGCCTATCGACGGGCTGGAAGTGATTGCCGTCGACCGCATTGAAGAGGCTATCGATCGTGTGCGGTCGCTGGCCTGAGGCTATCCGCAATCGCACCGGGATGCATTTCGCACGGACGTCCACCGCGCAATATTGATCAGACCCCTAGTAATGTTGTGTAAAAAACTGCGAGGTTCCTGTAACCCACGCAGTGCGTGCTTTTTCTATGCTTGTATCGCGACAAAACCCGGATATGAGCGGAAAAGGACAACGCCTTGAAACACGCAGATCAAACTTTGTCAGGCCCTTCATTTCATCTGCGCGGCTGCCGTGTCTCCGCGCCCATCCAGCAGCCGTGGGGCGGCGGTTGCCGGATCGTCGAATGGATCGACGCTGAAGGGCAGATCTCGCGTCGCGTGGTGGCGGCGGACGTGACCGAAGATGAGGTGGTGGCTACCATTCGGCGTCATGTGAAGGGTAGGAAGCACGTACTGGTCGACGACGAAGGAATGCCGCGGCAAACCTTGCCCAGACGTTAGGACGGGTTGACCAGCAACCGTTCAGCCTATCTGCTCGAGTTCCTCATGTGCCTCGAGCCATTGCGCCTCGAGCGTTTCCAATTGCCCGTTCACATCGGCCTGACGGCGAATCGACTCGGTCAGTTGCGTCTTCATGGCGGGTTCGTAACTGGTGGCATCGGCAACGAAAATATCCAGCTGCGCTTTCTCTGCATTCAGCTTGTCCATCTCCTTCTCGATCTTCGAAATCCGCGATTGCAGCGGCTTTTTCAAATGCGAGAGTTTCTGCCGCTCTTGCGCCTCCAGACGACGTTGCTCCTTGCGGTTCTGCCCCGATTCCAGCGAATCGTCAGTTGAACCGGCACCGCCCATCTCCTTGGCAGCTGCCCGCTGCTCTGCCGCGTGCTGCAGCAGCCAGTCGCGATAATCGTCGAGATCGCCATCGAACGGTTGCAGCCGATGTTTCGCCACGAGCATGAACGTGTCCGTGGTCGCGCGCAGCAAATGGCGATCGTGCGAGACCAGAATCAGCGTGCCCTCGAATTGCGCAAGCGCCATGGTCAGCGCGTGACGGGTTTCGAGATCCAGATGGTTCGTCGGTTCATCGAGCAGCAGCAAATTGGGCTTTTGCCAGATGATTAGCGCAAGTGCGAGCCGCGCTTTTTCTCCGCCGGAAAACGGCGCGATCTTCGCGGTGGCCATCTCGCCGGAGAAGTTGAAGCCGCCGAGGAAATCGCGCAGTTCCTGTTCACGCGTGTCGGGCGCAAGACGGGCGACGTGCTGCAGCGCGGAGTCGTCGGGGCGCAGTGTTTCGAGCTGATGTTGCGCGAAATAGCCGATGCGCAAGCCCTTGCCCTCGCGCACCGTGCCGCTCAACGCTTCAAGCGTGCCGGCCAGCGTCTTGATGAGCGTTGATTTCCCCTGACCGTTCGCCCCCAGCAGGCCGATTCGCTGACCATTCTGAATGGACAGCGTGACGCCTTCCACGATGGGCACTTCACCCGCTTCCGTGTGATAACCGCAGCGCACGGCATCCATCACCATCATCGGGTTCGGCGCGGCGTCCGGCATGCGGAACTCGAACGTGAACGGCGAAGAAGCATGCGCCGGCGCGATGATCTCCATCCGCTCCAGCGCCTTCACGCGGCTTTGCGCCTGTTTCGCCTTGGTCGCTTGTGCCTTGAACCGGTTGATGAAACTCTGCAGATGCTCCACTGTCTTTTGCTGCTTCACATACGCGCTTTGTTGCAACGCCATCTGCTGCGCGCGCAGGATTTCAAACTGGCTGTAATTGCCGCCGTAACGTTTGATCTGCCGATTCTCCAGATGCAACGTGACGTTGCAGACCGAATCGAGGAATTCGCGATCATGCGAGATCACGATCAGCGTTCCGGGATAACGATGCAACCAGTCCTCAAGCCACACGATCGCGTCGAGATCCAGGTGGTTCGTGGGTTCGTCGAGCAGCAGCAGGTCCGAGCGGCACATCAGCGCCTGCGCGAGGTTCAGGCGCATGCGCCAGCCGCCCGAGAAGCTCGTCACCGGTTCCTTCGTTTGGGCCAGCGTGAAACCGAGGCCGATCAGCAGGGTTTCGGCGCGCGCGGGCGCCGTATAACCGTCGGCGTCGGCGAAGGCGGCGTGCGCGTCGGCTTCGGCCGCCCCATCGTGAGCCGCCGATGCCGCCGCAATCCGCGCTTCGATGCGGCGTAGTTGCGTATCGCCGTCGAGCGTGTAGTCGAGCGCGGAGCGGTCGACAGCCGGCGTTTCCTGCGCGACGTGTGCGATCTGCCACGACGGTGGCATCGAGAAATCGCCGCCGTCCGCGTGCAGATCCCCGCGCAGTACGGAGAAGAGCGTCGACTTGCCCGCGCCGTTAGCGCCGATGAGCCCCGCTTTTTCGCCGGGATTGAGCGCGAACGTGGTCTGTTCGAAGAGCGGTTTTGTGCCGCGGGCGAGGCTAAACTGGTTGAAGCGAATCACGGCGTGGAGACCCAGGCGAGTACGGGAAAACGCTATTTTAGACTGCCGGGGGCGCGCGCCGCCGGCTCATCGACGTTAGCTCGCCGTTAGCCGTTCGGCCGGATGTTTTTTGACCTGTGTTTCGCTTAGACTGGCTTTTTTCAAGCGGAGCATCGAATGAACCCTATCTACTCGTTTTCGGCGGAAACCTTGGGCGGCGAAACCGTCAGCATGGAAAGCTATCAGGGCAAGGTGCTATTGATCGTGAACACCGCGAGCGAGTGCGGGTTCACGCCGCAATACAAGGGTTTGCAGGAGCTGCACGAACGTTACGCGGATCGCGGCTTCGCGGTGCTGGGTTTTCCGTGTAACCAGTTTGGCAAGCAGGAACCGGGCGACGCGGCGCAGATCGGCAGTTTTTGCGAGAAGAACTACGGTGTCACGTTTCCGATGTTCGCGAAGATCGACGTGAACGGCGCGAACGCGCATCCGCTGTTTCGCTATCTGACCGAGGAAGCACCGGGCGTGCTCGGGACCGAAGGCATCAAGTGGAACTTCACGAAGTTCCTGGTCGACAAGGAAGGCAACGTGATCAACCGGTTTGGTTCGGTGACAAAGCCGGATGCGCTTTCCGGCGATATCGAAAAGCTGCTCTGATACTCGTGATGTGATGCTCGATCCGCACTAGCGACTTGATCTGAACCGGTCGATTATCCCGATCGGGTTCAAGGCCGCGTTCTCATTCTTCCAAAGCGACTCCGACGTTCAGTCGGACGTCGCCAATCAACATTCTCATCATCAATACCAGGGCAAGCGTCTGGTTCTTCGGCGCGACCATGCCGTGCGAGCGCGGCATAAACGGGTCCTGCCTCCCCCGACATCACGTATCCGCACCCGCCGAACGCAATCAGCACCGATTTCGATCGATTCCCATAGTGTGAAATTATGTCGTACATATTCGGTTTTCACCTGCCGAGTAGATATGATCTAACTTCTCGAATCTCACCGGATCGCCCCGTCGATGAAACCCGAAAATGCGGTCACGCCGATCATGACGAAGCTTCATGAGGCCATCGTCGTGCATCTCGTCGACGCGATTCTCTCGGGCGTGTATCCGACCGGCTCGTGCCTGCCGAACGAAATGGAACTCGCCGCTACGCATGGCGTAAGCCGCACGGCGGCGCGCGAGGCGATGCAGAAGCTCGCTTCACTCGGCCTGATCGAAAGCAGGCGGCGCAAGGGCGCTACCGTTCTCGCGCGCGAATCGTGGAAGCTGCTGGACGCGTCGGTGTTGGGCGTGGCGGTCTTGCGCGTGACGGACGTGGCTTTTTTTCAGTCGCTCGTGGAAGCGCGTCTTTTGGTCGAACCCCGTGCCGCCGAACTCGCTGCGGCGCGAGCGTCCGAAGATGATCTGGTTCGTATTGAAGCATCGCTGAATGCCATGGCGAGCGAGGCGGACGGCACGCGCGGCGCCGGCTGGCCGGCAGCCGATGTCGCCTTTCACGCGGGCATTATCGAGGCGGCCGGCAATTGGGTGTTCACGCAACTGATCGGCACGGTCCGGGCCGCGCTGGACGCGAGCGTTCGCCTGACCGGCGAGCAGGCGTTGTCGGCGCAGGCCTCGCTGGAACAGCATCGCGCGGTGTTCGAGGCGATCCGCCGCCGTCAGCCCGCGCAGGCGCACGCAGCCATGACGCGTCTGCTCCTCGCGACACAACGCGATTTCGACGCGCTGGCGAAGCATGGTGTCCATGCCACCGTTGCGAGCGGCGATCCACAGACCCGCCAAGCCAGATCACGTAGCACCGGGTAATCGCGCGACGCCATCGGCAAACCCGCGGCAGTAACTGATTCACCACACTCTATAACAACCCGCAACGGCCCTTCGCGCCAGGAGACACGGCATGCGCAAACTTCGCTCGCAACAATGGTTCGGTACGCACGGCAAGGATGGTTTCATTCACCGCTCGTGGATGAAAAACCAGGGCATTCCTCACGACAATTTCGATGGCCGTCCGGTGATCGGCATCTGCAACACCTGGTCGGAACTGACACCCTGCAACGCCCATTTTCGCGAGCTGGCCGAGTACGTGAAACGCGGCGTTCGTGAGGCGGGCGGACTGCCGCTCGAATTCCCGGTGATGTCCCTTGGCGAGTCGAACCTTCGGCCGACCGCGATGCTGTTTCGCAATCTCGCGTCGATGGATGTCGAAGAATCGATACGCGGTAACCCGCTCGATGGCGTGATCCTGCTGGTCGGTTGCGACAAGACCACGCCCGCGTTGTTGATGGGCGCAGCGTCGTGCAACCTGCCCGCGCTTGCCGTGTCCGGCGGACCGATGCTCAACGGCCGATATCGGGGCAAGCCGATCGGTTCGGGTACCGGCGTGTGGCAGATGTCGGAGGAAGTGCGCGCAGGCACCATGACGCAAGAGGAATTCACCGAAGCCGAGTCGTGCATGAACCGCTCGCGCGGCCACTGCATGACGATGGGCACGGCTTCCACAATGGCATCGATGGTCGAAGCGCTCGGCATGGGCCTGCCGCACAACGCAGCCATTCCCGCCGTCGATGCCCGCCGTCAGGTCCTCGCGCATATGGCG
>JGI12635J15846_10004888_pt1 | contig 11581 bp, 9 predicted proteins | sample BlaSpr_A8_OM2_M2_FD_15846 | JGI IMG/M metagenome (IMG submission 15846) | reverse complement strand
GCCAGGGCGCAGCATCCGGAAGACCCGAGGGCCGAGTCGGCACCAGAGGCCGATGCAGCCGACGACACCAGCCCTTCACCCAACTGACCTATCAGCGAGAACCTGAGAACCCTAGAACTGAGGAAACATGCCCAAGGCCAAGACCCATAGTGGGGCGTCGAAGCGGTTCCGGCGTACCGGTACCGGGAAGATCGTCCGCCAGAAAGCCGGTCGCCGGCATCTTCTCGAGCACAAAGCGAGCAAACGCACCCGGCGACTGGACGGCCGCACGACCGTTTCAGCCAACGACACNAAACGTGTCAATTCGCTGCTGAACGGCTGAACCGCCGGACGACCCATNTACAACGAGCCGNCCCCCGGCCGTCTGACCTTTTACGTNTGAACGAGAGTAGGAACATCCATGGCACGCGTNAAGCGGGCAGTCAACGCCCACAAGAAGAGGCGCAGCATCCTCAAGGCCTCGAAAGGCTATCGCGGCCAGCGCTCCCGGCTCTACCGCAAAGCCAAAGAGCAGCAGCTGCATTCACTGGGCTATGCCTACCGGGACCGCCGTGCGCGTAAGGGCGAGTTCCGCAAACTGTGGATCTCGCGGATAAACGCGGCGGCGCGCGCCAATGACATCACCTACAACCGGCTGATCCAGGGCCTGAAGGCTGCGGGCGTCGAGGTGGACCGCAAGAACCTCGCCGATATCGCGATCAGCGATCCGGCGGCGTTCACCGCGCTCGTTGACGTCGCCCGGGCGGCGCTGCCCGAGGATGTCAACGCACCCTCGGGGGAGGCTGCTTAGCCCGGGTTCTCGATGCTCACCGAACGCTCGGCCAGGGTGGCCGCTGCGGTCAAATTGCATCGTCACGTCTCCCGTCGGCGCGCGGGACGCTTCCTCGCCGAAGGCCCTAACCTCGTCGCGGCCGCGTCGGCGCGCGGGCTGGTCCGGGAGGTCTTTGTCACCGAACCAGCGGCGCAGCGGCACGCCTCGTTGCTGGCTTCTTTAGTCGCGGGGCACGAGTTTCCGGTCCACCTGGTGAGCGAGCGTGCCGCAAAAGCACTCTCCGACACGGTTACTCCGGCGGGGTTGGTGGCGGTGTGCGATATTCCCGCAACGCGGTTAGAGGATGTGCTGGCCGGCTCGCCTCGGCTGATTGCGGTCGCCGTCGAGATCAGCGAGCCAGGCAATGCAGGCACGGTGATCCGAATCGCCGACGCCATGGGCGCCGCGGCCGTGATCCTCGCCGGGCACAGCGTCGACCCCTACAACGGCAAATGTTTGCGCGCTTCGGCCGGCAGCATCTTCTCGATTCCGGTCATGATTGCGCCCGACGTGCACGCCGGCCTCACCGGGTTGCGCGGCGCCGGGCTGCAGGTGCTGGCCAGCACGGTCGACGGCGAGAAGGCACTGGACGAGGCCGAGCAGCTGCTCGGCAAGCCGACAGCCTGGCTGTTCGGGCCCGAATCACACGGTCTGTCAGCCGAGATCGCCGGCCAGGCAGATCACCGGGTGCGCATTCCGATGTCCGGCGGCGCGGAGAGCCTGAACGTGGCCGCCGCCGCGGCGATCTGTCTATATCTGAGCGCCCGGGCGCTGGGCTGATCTGCTACGCGGCCCGGCTGCGGCCCCGGGCGGGCCTGAGGCCGGCCAGCGAGAGTGTGGTGTCACAACTAGTCGGTTGCGTTCATAGACTTTCGTGGCATGCAGATGGTTTTAATACCTTCGTGGTGTGAGGTGGAATACGCGACCCGGAACGGGATCAAGTACCGTGCGGCCTGGAACCGCTACAAGGCGGGAAGGATCGAGGGCGCGTACCTCGATGACTCAGGGCATGTGGTGGTACCCGACCCACGGCACGCCGAGCGGATCAGCGGATGTCGTTGAAACGGCTGTCATCACGGCCTCCTGGTCCGGATTCCGATCACGATAAACTTTGACAACGCGCGTTGTCTACAAGTTGCCCATGTATAGGCCGAGGCTTTATCGAACGGTTATCCCGATGTGAACTTGTTCCTGTTCAGGCCGAGTTCCGGTGCGCCGGTGCGGCTCGGCGCCGGCTCGTTCCGAGGTGCTCTGGCCCGGTTAGAAGCCGGTTAACAATCTCCGGCGAAGCGCCAAACAGGTTTCGGCAGAGCTGATGTTGGTCACAAGGTAACGGTCGTTGCGCGTCGCCTAGGTGGCGATCTCTGGGGGGAGATGATCTATGTCGTTTGTAAGCGTGGTGCCGGATGCAGTTTCGCAGGCGGCCAGTACCTTAGCGGGTATCGGCTCAGAGCTGAGGGCGGCCACTACGGCGACAGCTGCCCCCACGACTGGCATCGTGGCCGCGGCGCAGGATGAGGTGTCGATCGCGGTCGCGGAGCTGTTCGGCGACTTCGGCCAGGAATTCCAGACTCTGAGCGCCCAGGCGCAGGCGTTTCATCACCAATTCGTAGGCGCGTTGACCGCCGGCATGGATCAGTATTTGAGTGCCGAGGCTGCCAACGCCCAGGGGGCTTTGCTGAATGCGGTGAATGCACCCGCCGAGGCGTTGCTGGGGCATCCGTTGATCGGGACCGGAACCACCGCGGCATCCGCACTCCCTACGGCCACCTCCGCGGCCATCAGTCCAATCGATCCAGATCTCAGCTTTCCTGCTTTCTCTTACCCGACTCCCTTCGGTCCGATAACGCTGACGGTCAACGGAACCGAACTTCTGGGAGTGGCCGACGTCACTGCTGGATCGCTTTCGGTGCCCAGGCCGATAGCGCTCGCGCTAGCCGCCGTGGGTCCGGTGGCCAACGTGCAAAGCGCGCTCGCAAACGGCGGTACAGCGTTTACTAACGCGGTGCAGACCGGTAACCCGGTGGCGGCGGCCCAGGCTCTCGTTGAAACTCCCGGCAATGCCGTGACCGGCTTCTTCTTTGGCCAACAAACCATAACGGAGTCCTCGCCGGTGCCTTCGGGCACGGGATACGAGTCGGCCGACTTAACCATTCCCGTTGATGGGCTGCTGAGTCCTGTTCAGGCCGCCACGCTGACGCTGCACTCCACCAACGGGACCGTAACTTCATTTCCACTGGGTGGCACCCAGTTCGGTGGCCTTCTTCCGGCCATCGGGAGTGTCATCTCCGGCTTGCAGTTCGGCCTGTAGTCGCGCTGCACACGCGCTTCTGGAACTGAATCTTCACAATCTTCACTGCGCGTAGTGATCAGGGCGTTTGTTGCGAGTTGTGACACACTCGCGGCGATCCTGATTGCCCGCATCGGCGAAAACCACCTACCCTCGGCCACGTGGATGCCGTGCCCCCCAACCCGGACCCGGGCCTGGAAAGCAACGGGGAAACGGTGACAACAGCGGCGCCCCAGGCTCCGCAAGGGCGTTCTCCGGGATCGGTGCAAAACGCCGCAGATTGGTTGCGCGGCACTAATCACCGGCCCGGGGTGGTGGCGTTTGTCCGCCGGGCGCGTCGGCTGTTGCCCGGTGATCCCGAATTCGGCGACCCGCTCTCCACCGCGGGTGAGGGGGGCCCGCGTGCGGCGGCGCGTGCCGCCGACCGGTTGCTCGGCGATCGCGACGCGGCGTCGCGAGAGGTCAGTCTCGGGGTGCTGCAGGTGTGGCAGGCGTTGACCGAGGCGGTATCCCGACGGCCGGCAAATCTCGAGGTGACGCTGGTATTCACCGACCTGGTTGGCTTCTCGGCGTGGTCGTTGCAGGCAGGAGACGATGCGACTCTCACGCTGTTGCGACAGGTGGCCCGGGCCGTCGAGCCACCGCTGCTGGACGCCGGCGGGCACATCGTCAAACGCATGGGCGACGGGATCATGGCGGTGTTCCGCGATCCGACGGTCGCGTTACGTGCCGTATTGACTGCCAAAGAGGCGATGAAATCGCTCGAGGTCGCCGGCTATACACCGAGAATGCGGGTCGGGATCCACACCGGGCGGCCGCAGCGGTTGGCCGCAGACTGGCTCGGCGTCGACGTCAACATCGCCGCCCGCGTTATGGAACGAGCCACAAAAGGTGGCGTCATGGTTTCTGGCCCGACCTTGGACCTGATCCCGCAAAGCGAACTGGACGCGCTGGGCGTCATCGCCAAGCGTGCGCGTAGACCCGTGTTTGCTAGCAAACTCACCGGCATCCCTCCGGACCTGGCGATATATCGTCTGAAGACTCTTAGGGAGTTAACAGCCTCCGATGACACGGCCGAAACAAATTAGCAGTCATAATGGATTTAATGAACGGGGGCATCTTTTCCCGGCTCGCCCGGGTCCGATTCACCGTAGGTTACGTGGCGGTTCTGCTTGCGGTCAGCTGCGCCATCCTGGTGCTTGGCCCGCAAACGCGTGACTTAGTGATTCAGGACGCCAGCACCAACCTGCACAACCTTGCTCACGGACACGTAGGAACCCTGTTGGACAGCGCGGTGGTCGTCGATGCTGGCCCGTTGTACTTCTGGTTACCCTTCTTGACGTGTCTGCTGATACTCGCGGAACTGCAATTGCACACGGTCCGGTTGATCGTGGCGTTTCTAGTCGGCCATATCGGCGCGACGCTGGTGGTGGCCGCTGCTCTTGCCGTAGCGGTCGAGATCGGCTGGCTGCCGATATCGGTTGCTCGGGCCAATGACGTAGGGATGAGCTACGGCGCCCTCGCGGTGCTCGGAGCACTGACGGCGACGCTTCCCCGGCGCTGGCGGACGGCTTGGGTCGGCTGGTGGATAGCCGCCGGCATTACCGCGGCGATCATGGGTGGCGATTTCACCGATGCGGGGCACACCGTCGCGGTGATTTTGGGCGTGCTGGTGTCCGCTCGGTTTAAACGGCGGGTCCACTGGACGCCGTTGCGTCTTTTCATGCTGCTGAATTCGACGGGCTTCGGTTTCCTGCTCCTGGCTCACCACTGGTGGGGAATGGCTGCGACGCTGGCATTTGGTCTGCTGGGTGCGTTTGCGGCCTACGAAATCACCCAGTTCATCTCGCTGCGCAGGTCACCTCCGCCTTCGCCGCTGGAGGACGAAGACACCCTGACCGGTCCACAGCCGGTCATGACCGGCTAAGCGCCCGTCAGCCGCGCCGCCGCGCGAGCAGAAGTGCGCGGCTGATCACTTATGATCGGCACTTGCGTCACGCTGGTGGCGCCGGNCGAATCCAGCCAGCCCGAACAGCCTCGTCAGCAAGGAGAGTGTCGCCGCGTGGGCGATCAACCCGTCGACNTGTCGCCGCAAGCATTGGTTAAGGCGGTCAGCGCCGCCCGGCAGGCCATCGCACTGGCGGACGATCTCGACGCGCTGGCTCGCATCAAGACCGAGCACCTCGGTGACCGCTCGCCGCTGGCGCTGGCGCGACAAGCGCTGGGCGGCGTGCCCAAGGAGGAGCGCGCCGACGCCGGCAAGCGTGTCAACGCCGCACGCAGTGAGGCCCAACGCAGTTACGACGAACGGCTGGCGACGCTGCGTGCCGAGCGCGACATGGCCGTGCTGGTCGCCGAAGGCATCGATGTCACCTTGCCGTCGACTCGACAGCCGATCGGCGCCCGGCACCCGATCACGATACTGGCCGAGCACGTTGCCGATACCTTCATCGCGATGGGGTGGGAACTGGCCGAGGGACCGGAGGTCGAAACTGAGCAGTTCAACTTCGATGCCCTCAACTTCGGGCCCGACCATCCCGCGCGCAGCGAACAGGACACCTTCTATATCGCGCCGGAGGATTCCCGGCAGCTGCTGCGCACCCATACCTCACCGGTGCAGGTACGGACACTGCTAGAGCGCGAGCTGCCGGTCTACATCATCTCGATCGGCCGCACATTCCGCACCGACGAACTCGATGCCACCCACACGCCCGTCTTCCACCAGGTCGAGGGCTTGGCCGTGGATCACGGTCTGTCCATGGCGCATCTGCGAGGAACGCTGGATGCGTTCGCGCGCGCCGAGTTCGGTCCTTCCGCGCGCACCCGGATCCGGCCGCACTTCTTCCCGTTCACCGAACCGTCCGCCGAGGTCGATGTNTGGTTCGCCNACAAGAAGGGCGGCGCCGACTGGGTNGAGTGGGGNGGCTGCGGAATGGTGCATCCAAACGTGTTGCGGGCNGCNGGAATTGACCCNGANATNTACTCCGGCTTCGCATTCGGGATGGGCCTGGAACGTACCCTGCAGTTCCGCAACGGCATTCCCGACATGCGCGACATGGTCGAAGGGGACGTNCGATTCTCGTTGCCGTTCGGGGTGGGTGCCTGATGCGCCTTCCCTACAGCTGGCTGCGCGAGGTCGTTACGGCCGGCGCCCCGGGCTGGGATGTCNCCGCAGGCGAACTCGAGCAGACGCTGGTGCGCATNGGCCACGAGGTCGAGGAGGTCCTCACCCTCGGCCCGGTCGACGGCCCGCTGACCGTCGGGCGGGTNACCGGTATCGAGGAGCTCACCGGATTCAAGAAGCCGATCCGAGCCTGCCTGGTTGACNTCGGCCCCAACGNTGAAGGTCAGCAGCGCGAGATCGTCTGTGGAGCAACCAACTTCGTGGAAGGCGATCTCGTTGTAGCGGCCCTACCCGGGACTACNCTGCCCGGCGGTTTTGCTATCANGGCCCGCAAGACCTACGGGCGAAACTCCGACGGAATGATCTGCTCGGCGGCCGAACTCGGTTTGGGCGCCGACCATTCCGGCATCCTGGTGCTGCCGCCCGGCACCGCCGAACCGGGGGCCGACGGCGCCGGGTTGCTCGGATTAGACGACGTGGTCTTCGATTTGGCCATCACCCCCGACCGCGGTTATTGCATGTCGGTGCGCGGCTTGGCCCGTGAGATCGCGTGCGCCTACGACCTGGACTTCGTCGACCCGGCGGATGTGAAGCCGTTGCCGGTCGAAGGGGAGGCTTGGCCGCTGACAGTGCAGGCCGAAACGGGCGTTCGCCGGTTCGCGCTGCGCCCGGTCACCGGGATTGATCCCGCTGCGGTGTCGCCATGGTGGCTGCAGCGCCGACTGCTGCTATCCGGCATCCGCGCGACCTCCCCGGCAGTGGATGTGACCAACTACGTGATGCTGGAACTGGGCCACCCCATGCACGCCCACGACCGCAACCGCATCATCGGCGGCTTCGGTGTGCGGTTCGCCCGGCCTGGCGAGACAGTCGTCACACTCGATGACGTTGAGCGCAAACTCGATCCGGCCGATGTCCTCATCGTCGATGAGGTGGCGACCGCGGCGATCGGCGGTGTGATGGGCGCGGCAAGCACCGAGGTTCGGGCCGATTCCACCGACGTGCTGCTGGAGGCCGCGGTGTGGGACCCGGCCGGAGTGTCGCGCACCCAACGGCGGCTGCACCTGCCCAGCGAGGCCGCCCGCCGATATGAGCGCGCGGTAGACCCGGCTATTTCGGTGGCCGCGTTGGACCGGTGTGCCGCGCTGCTCGCCGAGATCGCCGGGGGAGTGGTCTGCGATACCTTGACCGATTGGCGAGGTAACCCACCGCGTGATGATTGGTCACTGCCGCCGATCCGGATCGCTGTTGACTTGCCGGACCGCGTGGCCGGGGTGGCGTATGCCCAGGGCACCACCGCCAGGCGGCTGGCCCAAATCGGCGCTGCGGTAGCCCAAGACAGTGACACGTTGACCGTGACCCCGCCGAGTTGGCGACCCGACCTGTTGCAGCCCGCCGACCTCGTCGAGGAGGTGCTGCGGCTGGAGGGGCTGGAGGTCATCCCGTCGGTGCTGCCGTCGGCACCCGCGGGCCGGGGACTGACCGCGGTGCAGAAGCGTCGCCGTGCGATCGGCAAGGCGCTGGCGCAGTCCGGGTATGTCGAGATCCTGCCGACACCGTTTCTGCCCGCCGGTGTATTCGACCTCTGGGGACTGCCGGCCGATGACCCGCGACGCACGACGACGGATGTGCTCAACCCACTAGAGGCGGATCGTCCGGGGCTGGCCACCACAATGCTGCCAGGATTACTGGAAGCGTTGGGGCGCAATGTATCCCGAGGTCTCGTTGATACCGCGCTGTTTGCCATCGCGCAGGTGGTCCAGCCGAACGAGCACACTCGCGGCATCGGGCTCATCCCTGTCGACCGCCGGCCGACCGGTGCCGAGATCGCCATGCTGGACGCGTCGTTGCCCCGGCAACCGCAGCACGTCGCCGCAGTGTTGGCCGGGCTGCGTGAACCACGAGGCCCCTGGGGGCCCGGCCGCCGCGTCGAAGCCACGGATGCGTTCGAGGCGGTGCGGATCATCGCGCGCGCCAGCGGAGTTCAGGTGATTATGCGGGCGGCCCAATACCTGCCGTGGCATCCGGGTCGGTGCGCTGAGGTGCTCGTCGGGGAAACTCCCGTCGGTCACGCCGGTCAGCTGCATCCTGCGGTCATCGAGCGCTCGGGCCTGCCGAAAGGCACCTGCGCGATCGAGCTGAACCTCGATGCGATTCCCATCGTCGAGGTATTGCCGGCGCCCAGGGTGTCGCCGTTCCCGGCCGTGTTCCAGGACGTCAGCCTGGTGGTGTCTTCGCAGGTACCCGCCCAAGCAGTAGCCGATGCCGTTCGCGAGGGGGCCGGCGAACTACTCGAGGACATTCAGTTGTTCGACGTCTTCACCGGCCCGCAGATCGGCGAGGATCGCAAGTCGCTGACATTCGCACTGCGTTTCCGCGCGCCGGATCGCACGCTGACCGAAGACGACGCCAGTGCGGCTCGCGACGCGGCTGTGCGACGCGCCGCGGAGGCGGTCGGCGCGGTATTACGCGCCTAGAACCGCGCCCGGCGAAGACGGTCGGCTCGGTTCGGCCAGACGGCCCTGCTGCGGCTCATGATGTGACCGTCTGTCAGCGGGCCGGCAAACAACCCTGCTTTGAACGACACGCCGAGTCGCACTGCAAACCTAGGTGAATCCGCAACGTTTGCTGTGAAAGCGCTGGTTTTCTTCTGAACACGACGTTGCAGCCACTACGCTCGCCTTGGGTTAACGGCGGGTAACCGGCCGTGAAGATGAGTCGGGGGGCTCTCATCCGAGGTCTTACTTAGGCTCATGCCGAATTGGGTGACCATCGGTCACCATCCGAGTGAGCCGAGGAGAGACAAAGATGTCGTTCATGATTGCGACGCCGGATCTGGTGCAGGGTGCGGCCCAGGTTTTGGCGGGTATTCGTTCGTCGCTGGCCGAGGCCACTGCGACCGCCGCGGGCCCCACCACGGGAGTAGCGGCTGCGGCTCAGGACGAGGTATCGGTGGCGATGGCTTCGTTGTTCGGCGGCGTCGGCCAGGAATTTCAGGCTCTCAGTGCTCAGGCGCAGGCGTTTCATGCGGAGTTCGTCAACCTGATGAACGCCGGCGCGGGCGCCTACGTCGCCGCTGAGGGTGTCGCCGGGCAGACTCTGATGAGCGCGGCGGCGGCGCCGGCCCAGGCGCTACTCGGTGGGAGCGTCATAGGCGGTGGTCAGGTCCTCGGCAACATCGGCCAGAGCCTCGGTGGCGTCGTTGCGGGTGGCCAGGCGGCCGTTGGGCAGATCGCCGGCCAGGTCGGTCAGAGCTTGAACGGCGTCCTGATGGGGGCCATGACCGGTGCACCCGCTGCACCCACGGTGGCCCAGGGCATTGGCAGCTTCTGGGCCGCCGCCGCCGCCCCGTATCAGCAGCTCGTGATCAACACCAACAACAATCTGGCGGCCATCAACCAGACGTTCATGGCCAACCCGTTCCCGTTCGCGAATCGGGTCATCATCAACCAGCAGGGTTTCGCGGAGACGTTCGGTGCGGGGCTGGTAACTTCCCTGCAGGGCTTCCCTGGCAACGTGGCGGCGAACATTCAACTCGCCATCCAGGGCGCGTCGACGTTTAACCCGGGGGCTTTGGCGGCGGCGTTCGTCAACGGCCAGATCGGCACCGCCCAGGCGGTCATGGCGTCGCTGCAGAACACGTCGAACGCCGTGATGACTGGGGCGCCGGCCTTCCAGACGGGCGTCCAGACGGCCTTCCAGGACCTGTTGGTGGGCAACAACGTCGCCGCATACAGCGCCCTTCAACAGGGCCTGCAAAGTCTCTTCCTCCCCAGCTTCGAACCCGTAGCGTTCACTTTGGACCAGATGGCGTTGGTTCCCGTCATTCCGATGGGGCTGCTGGGAGCCCTGGCACCGATCATCGCCCTCCCCGGACAGATGGCGCAGAGCTTCACCAACCTGTTGCCGCCCGGCTCGATCCTGGCGCAGATGTCTCAGAACGCCACCAACACGATCAGTGCGCTCACGAACCTCAACACCACGATTAACCCGGCTGTCACGGGCACGGGAAGCCTGTTAAGCCTCGATTTCCTGGTACCAGCTGTCAACTTCGGGCCGGGCTTGCAGCTCGCTTTCGACGCGATCGGTGCGCCGGGCCTCGCACTGAGCGGGCTGAATTCCAGCGCGGTGTCGTTCATGACCGCAGTGCAAGCCGGAAACCCGTCGGCGGCTGCCCTTGCACTCCTGGACGCACCAGCCAACATGACGAACGGCTTCCTCAACGGCTCAACGCTGATAACCCTGCCGCCGCTGCACGCAACCGTATCTGCCGTATCTGTAGACATCCCGGTTGTTGGCGATCTCGACCTGGTACAAGTACCCGCCACGACAACGACCGAAATCCCCATCGGCGGGCTCCTCACTCCACTGAGTCTTCCCACACTCAACACAACTCTGACGATCCCGGTCCTGGGGGCCCCTCTCATTATTAACGGCGTGCAGGTCCAAGGCTCCACGATGGTCGGTGGCCTGATTCCCGGCCTGCAGAGCATCGCGTCTCAGCTAGCGACGGACATCACGCCACCCATGTAGTGGTTAAGGGTCAGGACGTCGGGTTTCGCCGGCGTCCTGACCCTGCCCGCCTCGCCGAATCCGGGTTGTCGAGACGCCCATCAGCGTGACGTCGGCAACATCGGGACTGGATCCGCGACCGTGGCGGTAATCCCTCGCCGACGCTTCGGTCTGCCGTGCGCTCTGCTTGGGTCGGATCAACCCCACGAAAACTCTGGATTTCCTGCGCGCGCAGATGACGTTCTATTAAACTCATGTTCATCGGATGATCATCGGATGATCATCGGATGATCATCGGGGTGACCATCGGGTGACCATCGCAATGAGTCGATGGGAGATGGACATGTCGTTTGTGACTGCGGCGCCGGACCTGGTAGAGGCGGCGGCCCAAGATTTGGCAGGTATTCGTTCGTCGCTGATGGAAGCCTCTGCATCCGTTGCGGTTCCCACTACCGGGGTGGTGCCTGCGGCCGCGGACGAGGTATCGGCCGGGGTCGCGGCGTTGTTCGGCAACTTCGGTAAGGAATTTCAAGCCGTCAGCGCCCAAGCGCAGGCGTTTCATGCGGAGTTCGTCAACGCGATGAACGCGGGCGCGGCCGCATACGCCAGCACCGAGGCCGCCAACGCCGGGCAGACTCTGATGAGCGCGGTGGCGGCGCCCGCCCAGGCACTACTCGGTGGCGGCGCCGCCCTGACGACGGGGCAAGCAACACCCGCGCTAATCCAGGGCAGTGAAAGCTTCGGGGCCACTGTCGGCGCACCGTATCAAGCGCTCGTCATCAACACGAACAACAACCTGGCAGCCATCAGCCAGACGTTCATGGCTAACCCGTTCCCGTTCCTG
>JGI12635J15846_10004887_pt1 | contig 11581 bp, 11 predicted proteins | sample BlaSpr_A8_OM2_M2_FD_15846 | JGI IMG/M metagenome (IMG submission 15846) | reverse complement strand
CGAACTCGAGTGGTGTCAGCGGGGTCTCCATGCCGGCCTCCTTTCTTACGGATTGAGCATCAGGGCGAAATCCGCGGCCTTGATGCCCCCGACGAACGCGCTGTGTGCCCTCGGCTCGAGCTCGACGGACCGTTCGTACACAAACGCGTAGACATTATCGATCGTCCAATCGCCGTAGCCCTGGATGCGCAGGCCGTACCGCAGGCCCTCGTCCTTGAGGCCGCGGCCGTAAAGGTCTGAGGCGCGGGCATAGATCGCCTTCAGGATCTCCAACTGCATCGTCAGCTCGGCGATGGTCCTGGCGTCGCCCTCCTCCTCGACCAGCCGCTCGACCTGCGTTTCGAGGTCGGCGATCTCCTTTTGGTAGTCGTCCACCCCAAGAACGAGTCTACCGCCGGTGCCGTTAGTGGATCAGGTAGTGCGTGGCGACCGTCCCGGCGATCAGGATGGCGATGATGTTGACCACCTTGATCATCGGGTTGATGGCCGGTCCGGCGGTGTCCTTGTTGGGGTCTCCGACCGTGTCGCCGGTGACCGCCGCCTTGTGCGCGTCCGATCCCTTGCCGCCGAGGTGGCCCTCCTCGATGTACTTCTTGGCGTTGTCCCAGGCCGCGCCACCGCTCGTCATCTGAATCGCGAGGAACAGGCCGGTCACGATTGCTCCGAGCAGCATTCCTCCGAGGGCTCTCGGGCCGAGGATGAAGCCGACCGCCAGCGGCGCGACCACCGGGATGATGCCCGGCAGGATCATCTCGCGCTGGGCGGCGGCGGTGACGATTCGCACTGCGGTCCCGTACTCGGGCTTGCCGGTGCCTTCCATGATCCCCTTGATCTCGCGGAACTGCCGCCGCACCTCCTCGACCACCAGGCCGCCCGCGCGCCCGACCGCCAGCATGGCCAGTGAGCCGAAGAGGAAGGGCAGTATGCCGCCGAGGAAGAGGCCCACGATCACAAGTGGGTCAGACAGCTCGAACTGCGTCGAGTGACCCGCGCGCGCGAGCTCCTGCGTGTACGAAGAGAAGAGGACGAGCGCCGCGAGGCCTGCGGATCCGATCGCGTATCCCTTGGTCACGGCCTTCGTCGTGTTGCCGACCGCGTCCAGCCGGTCCGTGACGGTACGAACCTCAGGAGGCAGGTTGGCCATCTCGGCAATGCCGCCTGCGTTGTCCGTGATCGGGCCATAGGAGTCGATGGCGACGATGATCCCGGTCATCGAGAGCATTGCAACCGCGGCCGTGGCGATGCCGTACAGGCCACCGAGCGCATACGCCGAAAGGATGCTGATCCCGATCACCAGCACCGGCAGGGCGGTGGCCATCATGCCGATCGCCTGGCCCGCGATGATGTTGGTCGCGTGTCCCGTCACCGACGCCTTGGCGATGAGATGCACCGGCCAGTAGGCGGTTTCGGTGAAGAACTCGGTGATGGCCACGATCAGCACCGTCGTCACGACGCCGATAAGGGCGGCGAAGAACAGGTTGTTGGGATCGTTCACCCCACCGCCCGCCGGCAGGTAACCGTTGCCCTTCATGTACTGCGTGACGATGTAGAAGCCGACCACCGCGATGCCCACCGCGACGAGCAGCCCCGCGTACAGCGCGCCCATGATCCAGTTCGGGTTGAAGATGCGGACGAAGAAAGCGCCGGCGATCGAACCGACCACGCTCACTGCCCCAAGCAGGAGCGGGTAGATCACCCAGCCGATCTGGTTCTTGAACAGCAGCGAGCCGAGCAGCATCGCGGCGATCATCGTCACCGCGTAGGTCTCGAACAGGTCGGCGGCCATCCCGGCGCAGTCGCCGACGTTGTCGCCCACGTTGTCCGCGATCACCGCGGGATTGCGCGGATCGTCTTCGGGGATGCCCGCCTCCACCTTGCCCACGAGGTCGGCGCCGACGTCCGCCGCCTTCGTGTAGATGCCACCGCCCAGACGAGCGAACACCGAGACGAGGCTGGCGCCGAAGGCGAGCCCGACCAGGTCCTCCGGCTTCTTGAAAAGGAGGTAAGCGGCGGAAACGCCGAGCAGCCCCAGCCCGACCACCATGAAACCGGTCACCGCGCCACCGCGGAACGCGACCTCGAGCGCCTGGTTGAGCCCTTTGCGTGCCGCCTCAGCCGTCCGCAGGTTGGAGCGCACGGCAATGTTCATGCCCACGTAACCGGCCGACGCGGACAGGATGGCGCCAACGATGAACAGCCCGGCCGTGGTCCAGTTGATGGAAAGGCCGATGACCACCGCGATGATCATGCCGATCACGGCGATCACGGCGTACTGGCGGTTCAGGTAAGCCGAGGCGCCTTCCTGGATCGCGGCCGCGATCTCTCGCATGCGCTCGTTCCCGGGCGGCATGCGCAGCACGAGAAAGATCAGAACGATGGCAAAAAGCACCGCGGCGAGCCCACCGGCCACGCCGAACCAGACGGTATTCGGATCCACGAGCCCTCCATGAAATGTCGCGTCGCCCTCGCGCCGCGCGGCCAAGATGCCGCGGAGCGTTAGGTTAATGGAACTGGGGTTTTGCTATCGGACCCTTCGGCGGCGCCACCACACGGTTGCCCCGCCGAAAACGATGAGGCCCGGCATGAGCAAGATCGTGATGAAGATGACCGTGCCCTGGTCCCGCTGGGTCAGGTTGAGCGGCAGCGCACGCGGCGGCTTGGGCGGGAGCGAGACAAGGGCATCCTCTCGCGCGAGCCACTGGAACGTCCCGAGCGCAAGCTCCAGGTTGGCGGCATTGCTGCTCGGCGGCATCACCTTGTCCTCCGCGAACGCGGACGTTCCAACCATCGCGATCCGGGCCTCTTTCTGACCGGCCGGAACTTCAAGGGTCTCCATGATCGCGAACGGCCCCGCAATGTCTCCAGCCTGGCGCGGAAGGTCCTGTCTCGGCGTCGCGATCGCATATGAAAGGTTGGTCGTCCCCGATATCACCACGCGTGCCGCGCCGGCGATGCCCGTGCCGGTGATCGCCGTCGTCTGCGGGAAAACCGAGGCGACCCCCTGGAGGTCCCGGGTGATCGGGGATCGACCGTACGCAAAAGTGGCCGGCGTGATGACGTCGAAGGCCCGCGACGCGTCGGGCTCGACGACCAGCGCCCCAGAAAAGGCCAGCCCGTACGGCTTCAACACGTCGTTCAAGGAGGCCGTGGCCGCAGGCGTCGGGCCCCAGGGGTCGCCGGCGATGAGCAGGCTGCCACCACCAGCCATGTAAGCGACCACGGCCTTGACCGCGGCGGTCGACAGCGCAACCGCGGGCGCAATCAGGACCACCTCATCGCAGTCGGTGGGAACCGCGGTCAGGTCGGCCATGGGCAGGTCCCTGGTTTCGAAGTCGTTCCTGGTCAGGACGTCGGCNACGCTCGAGTAGCCGTTCTGGCCGGTGTCCGATCGGCTGGGCCCCCCCACTCCAGCCGCCCAGCACACCACCGGCGCGCGGCCCGACTCGAGCTTCAAAAGGGCCGAGGTGAAGTCCTGCTCGGTCTGCAGCACCGGAGTGAGCACCTGTGTCTTGCCGCGATAGTCGAGCACCAGGCTGCCTGGTTCGGTGACCGAGTACCTTCGGGCATCGGCGACGTCGGTGTCGAAGCTCACGCTGCGATAAACGATGCGAGGGCTCTCGGCCTGGTACAGAGCGACGAGTGCTTCGGACTGGGCCCGCGCATCGCCGGGGGCCGAGCGGAAAAGGCCAATCACGAGCAGGTCCGCGTTCAGGCGCTTCGCGGCGACGACGGACTGGGGCGCCAGCGTGTTGATTCCGCTGTGGGTGAGGTCCCAGGACAACGTGGTTCGCGAAGCGACCACGTTCAAACCGATGACCAGAACGAGCGCCACAGCGGCCGCCAACAGGCTGGGGGACCTCGGGTGGAGGAGCCGCGTGGTGACAAACAAGGCGGCGATGCCCAGGCTCAAGAAATAAACCGTGTCACTCAGGCTCAGCAGGCCGAGTCCGAACGACTGGTAGTGGTTGGACCCGGCGGCGTACCGGAATACCTGACTGACCGGTGGCGGCGTGAGGAATCCGAGCAACGTGCCCGCGTACCAGGTCACCAGCAGGACCGCGAGAGCGAGCAAGAACGCGAGGAGTCGATTTTGCGTAAGGCTCGAGGCAAGGGCTCCCACGGCAGTGGCCGCACCTCCGGCCACCAGCAGCCCCAAATAGGCTGAAGCGATCAACCCGAGGTCGAGCGAGGCGAGATGTCCGGGCACATAGATTGCAAGCAGCACGACGTAGGCGAGCGTCATTGCAAGCAGCAGCACGTAGAAGATGAAAGCGCCCAGCCACTTCGCCGCGGCCGGCTCTACGTTCGCTTCGCTTCGCTTCCCGGCGAACACCTGCATCGTGATGACGGGCACCAGGACGGGCAGCAAAAGGCTGGTGATGACTCCGAAGACGCCGTCCATGGTCGCTGCCTGGCCCGCAAGGACCGGAAGCACGAATCCGAAAGCGGAGCACAGCAGCACGAACAGCGCGATCACCACCCAGCCGGCCGGCGAGATGAACAGCGCGATGAGCTCGCGACGGGCGATTGCGAGGACGCGTTTCAGGTCCACCTACCCGGTCAGATCGAAACCGCCCAGCCCGCCGGCGGCCGGCGACCAACGGGCTTCCACCCTGTCCACATGAGCCATGCGCGGACCTCGCTCGGCGGCCTGCCTGAGCCGTTCCAGGTCCACACGACTCCCCTCGGCGACGAACTCGACGGTTCCGTCATCGCGGTTGCGCACCCAGCCTGTGAGACGTGAGCGCTGAGCCTCACGCATCAGGAAGTAGCGAAACCCCACTCCCTGCACATCGCCGTAGACAAACCCGTGCAAACGCTCCACCTCGTCGAGGTTATATGTTGCCCGTGTGCCAGCTTCCAGCATCGTCGCGATCGGTGACGAGCTGGTCGGCGGGTTCACGCTGGACACCAACTCCCACTGGCTCGCCGAACGCCTGCGCCTGCTGGGCTTCCCGGTGAAGCGCATCACCGCCATCCGCGACCGCCCCCAGGAGATCGTCGAGCAGATCCACCGCGAGCTGGTCGACGAAGAGGTGACCCACGTTTTCTGCTCCGGCGGGCTCGGACCAACGCCCGACGATCGCACCTTCGCCGCGCTGGCCGAGGCCCTCGGGCGCGAGCTCACCGTGTGGGACGACACGCGAGCCCGCATCGAGCGCCGGGTGCAGCGAATGCACGCGGCGGGCCTGCTGGACTCGCCCGAGGTCACCGAGGGGAACCTCCGCATGGCGCGCATCCCAGCCGGGCCCGCGCACGTCTTCAAGAACCGTCGAGGCATGGCCCCTGGCGTCGTGTACGAAGCGAGTGGAAAGCAAATCTTTGTGCTCCCAGGAGTCCCCCTGGAGATGAAGGCCATATTCACCGAGGAGCTGGAGCCCCAGTTTCTCGCCGAGGGCTCGGCTGCGACGGTGCGGGAGCTTCGCTTCACGTTTGCCGTGGAGGCGCGGTTTTATCCGCTGATGAAGGAGCTCGAACAGAGCTATCCGGACGTCTCCGTCGGTTCGTATCCGAACTTCGAGACCAAGGAGCTGGTCATCCGGTGCCTCGGGGCCGATCCGAAGCGCGTCGATGCCGTGATCGAGCTCGTGCGCCGCCGTTCGGCGGACCTGGGGATGGCCGGGTCGGGCTAGCCCCGCGACTTTTGGCTGAGCTTGCGCTCCAGGAGCGATCGCTCGGCGGGGTTCTGGCAGAGTTCGAGCGCGAGCAGCCGGGCGTCGCGGGCAAGGGCTTTTTGGCCAACCCGGTCGAGCAGGTCCGCTCGCGTGGCGTGGAACAGGTGATAGCCCTCGAGCGAGATGGCCAGGTCGTTGACCTCTCCGAGCGCGACCTCGGGCCCCGCGAAATGGCTGAGCGCGACGGCTCGGTTCAGCCTGACCACCGGGCTGTCCGCCATCCGCACGAGGGAGTCGTAGAGCACGACGATCTGGTGCCAGTCCGTCTCTTTCCACGATCGCGCTTCCGAGTGCAGGGCCGCGATCGCGCCCTGGACCTGGTACGGCCCGGTCGCCCGCATCGCGCCGGCCCGTTCCAGCAGCTGGATACCGTCGGCGATCGCAGCGCCGTCCCAGAGGGAGCGGTCCTGGTCCGGAAGGAGCACCATCTCGCCGGATTCGTCGAACCGGGCTCGCGAACGCGCCAGGTTGAGCTTCATGAGCGCGAGCAGCCCGATGACCTCGGGCTGGTCGGGCATGAGAGTCGCGACCAGGCGCGTGAGCCACAAGGCGTCATCGGCGATGTCGCGGCGCATGGCGACCTGCGTGCCGCGGCTCAGGTAGCCCTCGTTGAACATCAGGTAAAGGACCGAGAGCACTCCCTCCAATCGACCCGCCAGCTCGGTCGCATCCGGGATTCGGTAAGGGATGTGCGCATCGACGATCTTTCTCTTGGCGCGCACGATGCGCTGGGCCACGGTCGCCTCTGTGAGCAGGAACGCGCTCGCGATCTCCCCAGTCGTGAACCCGGCGACGGCGCGAAGCGTGAGCGCGACCTGCGCCTCCTGTGAAAGCGCCGGGTGGCAGCACGTGAAGATCAGCCGGAGGCGATCGTCAGCCTCGGCTGCATCAGGCCTCATGTCGGAGCCCTCCAGCAGCGCGAGCTTCTCGCGATATCGCTTGTCGCGCCGCAAGATGTCGATGGCACGGCGCCGCGCCGTGGTCATCAGCCACGCTCCGGGTTTGTCGGGAATGCCTTGTTCCGGCCATTTCTCCAGCGCCGCCACCAGGCTGTCCTGGACGACCTCCTCCGCAAGGTCGAAGTCGCCCAGGGCGCGCACGAGCGCAGCAGTCAGACGGCCGGCCTCTTCGCGGAACACGGCGGCGACTGCCGCCTCTGCGGCGCTACGTCTCCCTTCAGCCGTTCGCAGGGGTCTCCGACATCCTCGCGCGCGATTCTTCGATCTCTGCCGAATGGTCGACCACGGGCCGCACCTCGACGATCCGGCCCTCTCCGCCGCCTGGCCATACCTTGGCCATGGCAAGCGCCTCGTCCAGGTCTTTCACCTCGACGATCGCGAATCCGCCGATAACCTCTTTGGCCTCGATGAAGGGTCCGTCCGTGACGATGGGCTTGCCGTTCTTGAACCGAACGGTCGTCGAGCTGTTCGGGCCAAGGAGCTCCTCACCGCCGACGATTTGCCCCGTCTTGCTGTGGTCCTCGAACCACTTGTTGACGTGCTGGTAAGCAGCCGCCATCTGCTCCTTGGGCAGGTTCTCCCAAACGGCCTGGTTTTCGACGCTGTCGACAAACAACAGGACGTACTTCATGCCGATCCTCCAAACAGTGCGGTCTTGAGCGCCGCTTCATATTCACGACGAACGGCGACGGCCAATTTCGACAAGCCTACGAGCCGGTGAACTCCGGCTCTTGTTTCGAGAGGAACGACATGATCCCGATCGCGGCGTCCGTGCTCAGTGCAGCTCGGGCGAAATTGCGCGCCTCGATGTCGAGCGCCACATCCAGCGGAAGGTCGAAGCCCCGCAGCACGGCGTCCTTGATCATCGCGATCGCGAAAGTGGCGGACTTGGCAAGCTTCGCCGCGAGCCCGTCGATCGCCGCCTGGTAATCGATGGGTGCGACCGCGATATCCACCCACCCCACTGCCGCTGCCTCGTGCGCCGACAGCCGCGTCGACTCGATCAGGTACCGCAGCGCCTTTGCCTTTCCGATCAGGCGCGGCAGGCGTTGGGTCCCTCCAGCGCCCGGGATGATCCCGAGCGCGGACTCGGTCTGCCCGATCCGCGATCGACCGTCCTCGACCATGACACGGTAGTCGCAGCACAGCGTGAGCTCGCTCCCACCGCCAAGCGCGTGGCCGTTGATGGCCGCGATCACAGGCTTCGGGCATCTTTCGATGGCTGAGAAATGGTCGTTCATGCGCTTCATGAAGGCGCCGACCTGGTCGGCCGCCTCGGGCGAGGTGCGGTCGATGCTCCCCAGCATGCCGAGGTCCGCCCCGACGCTGAAGTACTTTTCGTAGTCCGAGGCGAGCACTACCACTCGCACAGCGGGGTCCTCGCCCACCTCGTTGAAAGCAGAAGCAAGCTCCAACATCAAGTCCTCGGCGATCGCGTTGAGGCCGTTGCGATGCATGACGACGCGGGCGATGGACCCCTCGCGGCGGACGTCAACCAGCTCGCCCATCAGGCAGTGAATAATGGGATGCCGCCGGCCACCTCGATGACCGCGCCGGTGATATAGCCGGCCTCATTCGAGCACAGGAACGCGATCGTGTTCGCGATGTCCTCGGGCTGCCCGAACCGTTTGAAGACGGTGCGGGCCTTGAACCGCTCGTAGAGCGGGTTGGTGTCAGCCGCGGCCTTGCCCGCCTCGGATTCGATGATCCCCGGCGCGATCGCATTGGAGGTGATGTTGTGACGCCCACCTTCAAGGGCCGCGGTCTTGGCCAGTCCAATGAGAGCCGCTTTGGTGGACGAATAGCTCGCCTGGCCGAAGCCGCCGAGAGTCCCCGCAATCGACGACATGAAGATCAGGCGTCCCCACTTGTTCTCGACGAGGTAGGGCCACACCTCCTTAGTGCAGTTGAACGCGCCGGTGAGGTTGACGCGTACGTCGCGGTCCCACAGCTCGTACGACTGGTTCGGGATCTGCGCCGCATGGTCGAGGGTCGCGGCGTTGTTGATCAGGATGTCGATCTTGCCGAACTGCTCCCTGACCTTCTTGAACACCTCGCGCACCTGGTCGCGGTTGGTCACGTCCATCTTGATCGCCAGCGACTTGCGACCCATCTTGCGAATCTCTTCCGCGGTGCTGTTGGAGTGCACCCAGCCCTGCGACACCGCGACCTGCGCCAGCATGCTGCCCTGAGCCTCAGCTGTCTTCTGGAGGTCGGGGTCGTCCTCGACCAGCACGTCCGTGATGACCACGTCCGCTCCCTGGCGCGCGAGCGTCAGCGCGTCCTGGCGGCCCAGGCCCCGCGAGGCCCCGGTGATGACGGCGACCCTTCCTGTGAGATCGAACATCGATTACCCCCTGAGGTTGATGGTGCCGCGCGATCCGGCGATCGCGCGAGAGATGACCAGCCTCTGAATCTCCGCGGTACCTTCCCAGATCTGGTAGATCTTCGCGTCGCGAAACCACTTCTCCACCGGGTACTCCTTGATGTACCCGTAGCCACCGAGGACCTGGATCGCGTCGGTCGTGACCTCCATGGCCACGTCGCCGGCGAAGCATTTCGCCATCGAACCTTCGGCGCGTTCAAACGCCAGTCCCTGTGTGGCCATCCAGCCCGCACGCCAGATGAGCAAGCGCGCGGCATCGATCTTCATCGCCATGTCGGCGAGCTTGAACCCGATCGCCTCGTGCTGCCAGAGAGGCTTGCCGAACTGCTTGCGATCCTGGGCGTAATCGAGCGCGAACTCGTAAGCCGCTCGCGCGATGCCCAGGGCACCCGCGGCGACAGCGGGCCTGGTCGCCTCGAGGGTCATCAAGGCGCCAAGCGCCCCTGGGCCGGCGTTGTCCGCATCCGGCTCCCCTCCGAGGCGGTGGTCGAGCGGGACGTGACAGTCCTCGAGAATCACCTGGGCGGTGTGGCTCGCGCGGACCCCGAGCTTTTGCTCCTTGCGACCCATCCGCAGGCCCGACGTGCCCTTCGGAACCAGAAACGACGCGATGCCCGCCGGTCCCTTGGACGGATCGGTGTTCGCGTAGATGACGTGGTAGTCCGCAATCCCTCCGTTGGTGCAGAACTGCTTGGTCCCGTTCAGGACGTACCCGTCGCTGACGCGAGAGGCTCGCGTCTTCATGGAAAGCGCATCGGAACCGGAATCAGGTTCGGTCAGGCCAAGGCCTCCGAGGACGAGCTTGTCCGGGTTCGTGAACTCCGGCAGCCAACGTTTTTTCTGTTCTTCGGTGCCGCTGGCGCGGATGCCGGCGATGGCCAGGCCCATCGACTGGATGCAAACGCCGATGCCGGCGCAGCCCCAGCTGAGCTCCTCGTTGAGAATCAGCTCGGTCAAGAAGTCGAGTCCTTGACCTCCATACTCCTCGGGCAAGAAGCCGGCAGGGCTCAAGCCGAGCTTGTGCGCTTGCTTGACGACCTCGTACGGAAATTCCTCCGTCTCGTCGTAATGAGCGGCCACGGGCCGCATCTCCCTCTCCGCAAACTCATGCGCAAGCTGGCGGATCGCCTCCTGTTCCGGCGTCAGCGAAAAATCGAGAGGCATCAGTCGTACTCCGCGACCGACTTGGTCAGCACCGCCTCGCCTCGCTGGTTGATGGCTCGCAGGTCAAGCTTGCCCGGACCGAGCGGCTCGGCTGTGAACGTCACCACGTCACCCGGAACCACCATGCCGGCAAAGCGGCAGTAAAGGCGTCGAAGCTTTTCGGGACCGCCCGCAGCCTCCGCGGCAGCCGTCGCCATCAATCCCATCTGGAGCATGCCGTGCGCGATGACGCCTGGCAGCCCGACCGTGTGCGCGAAGTCGTCGTCGAGGTGGATCGGGTTGTGGTCGGCCGACGCCTGGGCGTACGCGGCGATCTGCTCCTTGGTGAACGCGACCTCGCGCCGGCTCACGAACGGATCACGAAGAGCGCCTTCGAGCGGCAGATGGGTTGTCCTTGACCATCCGTGGTTTCCGTCTGGAATGTCACAAATCGCATGCCGCGGCGGCTGACGTCAGTCGCCACATGCCCCTGGGAGGTGACGGTCTCGTCCGACCGAGGATGACGCGACCAGGTGAACTCTTGCTCGGCGTGCAGCAGTCGCGCGAAATCGATGGCCGCGTCGGCGTCACCGAAGAGTTGTGGCGCGGTCGCCCCCAGCGAGTAGACCGCCGCAAAAGTCGGCGGAACGCCGGCCGAAGGATCGGCGCCGATGGCTCGGGCGAATGCCGCCACACGACCTGGCTCGATTTGAAAGGTCACCGGCGGGTAGGTTCGCCCCGCGGCCCCGATGCCGGCTTTAGCGCTGTCCGCCACGCAGGAAAGGGTAAAGCCCCACAAACTCAGAGGCTTCGTCGTGAGTTTGGGTGGACCCCTGAACTATGCCCTGTTAGGTCGAAGGCGCGCCAGGACCCTGCGCACGAGGAACGGACGAAGCGCGCTCCAGGCCTCCATCACGGTCGAGCGCGACCCGGTGGCAACATCCTCCGGAGCGTAGGCGGCCACGATGAAGCCACCGGCGAGCGCCCCCACGGGCTCTGACGCCTCGGGAAAGCTGCGTTGGAGGCGCCGGCCGAGCTCCAGCGGAGTCTCGCCGGGCCGGCGTTTGGCGCCGGCGAGCTCAGAGAGCGCGATCATGCGTTTCCAGACGCCCATCACTGTGCGCGGCCTCAAATACCGCGCAATCGCCGCGGCCAGCAGCAAGATGAGCGCCAGCAGCACGCCGACGATCGTGGTCAGGGTCCCGGCGTCCGGAGCTCGGAAGATCGTCGACCCCGTACCGGTGTTGCCCGGCTCCCGAAAGCCTGGCGGCAGCGCGCTCGGCGTCGGCTGAGTGCCGCCGCTGGTTACTGTCCCGCCGGGATTGCAGTTCTCGTCGCGGAGGCAGAGCGACTGCCCTTGCGAGCCGCGAGTGATCGGCTCGTAGCCTCCGGCGATGTCGGGTGTCGGCTCGAAAGGA
>JGI12635J15846_10004884_pt1 | contig 11585 bp, 9 predicted proteins | sample BlaSpr_A8_OM2_M2_FD_15846 | JGI IMG/M metagenome (IMG submission 15846) | reverse complement strand
TTGCGTTCCATCGTCCTGATGACGGAGTCCATCCTGCCGTTCCATACCTGCTTAGCCACGCTTAGCGTGAAGCCCTTCACCGTGTGAAACGGAACGTGCGATGGCAATGCCAGGGCGAACGGATCCACCACTGCATCCACGACGACGGGGCCGCCCTTGTGTGCAAGAGCCTCGGCAAGCGCTTCCCGCACGTCGCCAGGTTCCTCGATGCGGATTCCTTTTGCGCCCATCGCTTCGGCAACCTTGGCGAAGTTGGGGCTCTTGAAGTCCACGCCGAAGGGGATGATGCCGGCCTCTTGCTGTTCGATCTTGACGAAGTCAAGAGCATCGTTGTTGAGGATGACCTGAACGACCGGAGTTCTTCGTTCCACTTGCGTCAAGAGATCGCCAAGGGCAAGCATCGAGTAGCCGCCGTCGCCACAGAGAGCAATCGTTTGCCGCCCTGGATATGCCAGCTGTGCGCCGAAAGCATTGGGGGAGGCGTTGGCCATGGATGCCCAGGAGAACGAGCCGAAAAGCCTGCGATCCCTGCCGCCACTGATATGTCGCGCCAGCCAGATGACGGCCGTTCCGGTGTCGGCGAAGAAAAGGGCGTCATCAGCAGCCAGATCGCTGAGCGATTTGGCCAGGAATTCCGGACGTATAGGCTTGATCGCGGGACCTTTATCAACGTAGTGCTGCAGAAGACCGTGGAAGTGGTTCGTTTCCGCGATGTGCTTGTCGAGGAAGCGCCTGTCGACTTTTTCCTGCACGCGCTTGAGCAGCGCACTCACAGCGGTCTTGATGTCGCCAACCAGACCAAGATCAACATTCGTGCGGCGCCCAATATGCTTCGGGTTCTTGTCGATCTGGACTTTTTTCACTTTGTGGCCGGGGAGGAACTCTGAGAACGGAAAATCTGTGCCGAGGAGCAGCAGGAGTTCGGCCTCATTAATTGCGCCGTAAGCTCCGCCGTATCCGATCAAGCCGGTCATACCGACCGCATTAGGATTGTCGTGCTCCAGCCACTGCTTGCCGCGAAGCGCATAACCGACTGGCGCTTTTAGTTTTTCTGAGAGTTCAATCACCTCATCGCGTGCGTGCCTGCAGCCATCGCCCCCAAAAATTGCTACGGTTTTTGCATCGTCGATCATTTCCACGAGTCGATCTAAGTCCGCATCGGCCGGGCGCAGGTACGGGGCAGCCGGTATGGTTGTCTGGGTCGACTCGACTTCCACATCCATGGACGCGATGTTGCCGGGGAGAGAAATGACCGTGGGGCCTTTCTCGAGGACCGCGGTTAGAATTGCGGTATTGAATACGGAGCGAGCTTGCTCGGGATTGACGACCCGCGCGGTATAAAGAGAGGCAGTATCGAAGAACTTGTACGGATTGAGTTCTTCGAGCGTGAATGTATCCAGGATGCTCGTTTCGACGTCGCCCGCGATGGCGATGATCGCCGCGCCTTCCTTGCGCGCATCCATCAATCCGTTGAACAGGTGAACGACTCCAGGACCAGCGGTTCCGCAGACTGCGACTGGATTACCCGTCAAGTAAGCTTCGGCAACGGCGGCAAAAACTCCATATTCTTCGTGACGGACGTGGATGAACTCGATCCTGCCGTTTCGGCGAAGAGCATCGATAAAAGGATTGAGTGCATCTCCGACAATGCCATAGCAGCGTTTGACGCCGGCGTTGGCGAGCATCTCACACAAGACATCTGCAACTTTTCTCGACACAACCATCTCCTTATTTCGAGACAATGTCCGCCTGGCTGCAGGCAGCCAGACAAAACGCACTGCCACTGCGATGCACCTGACTACACGAAAGCGCTGAGGCCGGTAATGGCCTTGCCCAGAATCAGGTTCTGCATCTGGAACGTACCCTCGTAGGAGTAGAGAGCTTCCGAATCCACGAAGAATCGCCCGACGTTGTAGTCAGCGGAGATGCCGTTGCCGCCGAGCAGCTCGCGCGCCCACGCGACCGTCTCGCGGCACTTGGCTGTCGTGAAGGCTTTGGCAAGGGAGGCATGCGCGTCCGTCATCTTGCCTTCGGCCTGCAGCTGGGTCATGCGCACCAAGAGGCACTGCGAAGCGGTGATGTTGGCGAGCATCTTAGCGAGGAGATCTTGCACCATCTGGAATGAGCCGATCGGCTTGCCGAACTGCAACCGCTCCTGACAGTACTTGAGCGCGTTTTCGTAAGCGCCCATGGCGCATCCCGTGGCTTCCCAACCGACCATGAATCGCGTCATTTTCAGGACGCGGGCGGTGTCGCGAAACGATTGATCGGCTTGCAGGCGGTTTTCCTCCGGAACGCGGCAGTTCTCCATAGTGATCAAGCCGTTCTGCACGACCTTGAGGGCGATCTTGTTCTGGATTTTTTCGACCTTGAATCCGGGTGTGGTCTTGTTCTCGACGATGAATGCCTTAACCTGGTCGTCGGCGAGATCGCGCGCCCAAATAATCGAGATGTCGCACCACGGGGAGTTGCCGATCCATTTCTTTTGGCCATTGAGCACCCACGTGTCCCCATCGCGTTTTGCGGTAGTTGTCATCCCGCGTGATGTTCCTGACCCAACGAGCGGCTCGGTCAGACCGAAGCAGCCAATTTTTTCCCAGCGCGCCATTGGCGGGAGCCATTTTTGCTTTTGTTCCTCGGAACCGCCCAGATAGATGGAACCCATCGCCAAGCCGTTGTGGACACCCCAGAATGTGGCGATTGAGGAATCGACGCGCGCCATCTCCATGGCGATCAAACCAAATAGCTGCACACTTCCGCCTCGGCAGCCATAGCCGTTCATGGCGATGCCGCCGATATTGAGTTCCTTGATCGCAGGCAACAATTCAAACGGGAAAGAATCTTCGACCCAATACTTCGTGATGATGGGCTGAACCTTCGTTTCCATGAACGTGCGGACCTGTTTCAGGATGGCCAGCTCATCAGCTGGCAAAGTCTCTACGAGTTGGTAAAAGTCAGAATTGGGTTGAGGAAGTGCTTTTTTGATTTCTTTTGTTGGAGTCGCCATGAGATTTTCTGGTGTTCCTTTTGCCTTGTGTTTGTGACTGCCACGACGACTAGAAGCATCCTGATGGCCAAAGATGGTTGTTGGCTTACGTCGCTGAAAAAGAGGCTCGTTATTTTTTGGAGATGATTCGGGCTGCAGAACCGCTGTCAACACATTCACGGAATTGCCTAGGCTTTGACGGACGCGGAGAATTTCAAACTCAATTCAAAAGCGCGAGCGGGTTTCCATATGTTCTTAGATCACAGACACAAAAATGTTGATGACTGTGGGAAAGTCAGACCTGTGCGCGTGGCCAATGCTGCGGAGTTTCCTAAGATCGCAGTGTCAGAGTCCGCTCAAGACGTGCCCGAGCTTGTTTCGTTTTGTCGTCAAATAGCGCAGTGTCGAAGGTGATGCAGGTATCTCGAGAGGCAGCCATTCCGTAACGGATAGCCCGTAGCCTTCGATGGCGACGAGCTTGCGGGGATTGTTGCTTAACAGGCGCATGGAGCGGACGCCCAGTTCTCGCAGGATCTGCACGCCGATCCCGTAGTCTCGTTGATCTGGTTTGAACCCAAGGTGTTCATTGGCCTCTACCGTGTCGAGACCTTCATCCTGCAGGCCGTAAGCGCGAATCTTGTTGGCCAAGCCAATCCCTCGCCCTTCCTGGTTCAAGTAAAGCAGCACTCCGCGGCCTTCTTTCGCGATCCGACGTAGAGCTTTGTCGAGTTGAGCGCCACAGTCACAACGAGCGGAACGCAAAACATCGCCGGTAAGACACTGTGAGTGTACCCGGACGAGTACGTCCTGCCCGCTTCCAACGTCGCCGCGAACAAGAGCGACGTGCGTTTGCTTGTCGATCTGATTTTCGAACGCGTGAAGACGGAATTCTCCGTATTCGGTAGGCAGCTTCGTGGAGGCCACGCGATTGACCACGGACTCGGTGCGCATCCGATAGGCAATCAGGTCGGCGATGGCGACGAGTGGAATGTCATGTCGCCGCGCAAATCGGCCGAGTTGTGGCACCCGAGCCATGGTGCCGTCCTTGTTCATGATTTCGCAGATGACTCCGGAAGGATGAAGGCCGGCTAATCTGGCCAGGTCGACAGCGGCTTCGGTTTGCCCGGCGCGCGCCAGCACTCCGGCACTCTTTGCGCGCAGCGGAAAGATGTGACCAGGACGAGTCAGATCCGAAGGCTTTGTCGCCGAATTAATTGCCGCGAGCACGGTGGAGGCGCGATCGGCAGCCGAAATTCCGGTGGTGGTTCCATCCCGCGCCTCGATGCTCACACAAAAAGCGGTTTCAAATCGCGAACTGTTGTGAGGAACCATGAGTGGAATTTCGAGCGTATCGAGATGCTCGGGTGTCATCGCCAAGCAAATCAGTCCGCGGCCATACTGCGCCATAAAATTGATGACTTGCGGCGTAATCTTCTCTGCAGCGATTGTCAGGTCGCCCTCGTTTTCGCGATTTTCATCGTCGACAACGATCACCATCTGGCCCGCACGTACTGCCGCAATGGCGTCCTCGATGCTTGCGAATGAGCGCGTCCGTCTGTTGCGTTCTCTAACAATCTGAAGTCGGTGTCTCATAATCATCTCAGTCTCGCGCGGCCGTCAGGCCGACAAGGAGGTCTCTCCTCTTGGTTCCGGGCTGTCAATGAGGCTGCCCGGGACTGTCCCACCGACCCGAGGCGACGCGAACCTTTGATAGATGACCCGCAGAGCGGCGACCAGAGGCACCGAAAGATAAATCCCCACGATTCCGCCCACCGCGCCGCCCACCATTAAAGTGAAAATTGCGAGCAAGGGGTGAATTTCGAGTTCGTGCCCCATCACCCGTGGGGCAATGCCGTAGTCCATAAGAATCCGCCAAACGGCGAGCAGCGCGAGCATCCATATCCAATGCGAGTGAGTGAGAATCCCCGCAGTGACAATGGTTGCTGCCGCCGTCATCCACCCGGCCATCGGAATGAATTCCAGTATTCCGGCGAGTATGCCTAGCGCTATCGCGTTCGGAAAGCCCAGCAGGACCATCGCGATCGAACAATAGAGAAGAGAGAGGCCGCCAAGAATCACTTTTGCGCGGATGTAGCGTTGCAGCATCACGTGCAATTCGCCTGCCAGGCCTATCATGGTTCTGTGATTTTCTTTCGTAGACACAAGATGAATGACCTGGTTGGCAAGTTTCTCTCCGTCGCTCAGGAAAAAGATTGAGAGAATTGGGATCACAACAAGTCCGGCTAGCGCCGCCGGCGCGAATTGTTCGATTTTCTCCGCACCGCGCTCCACATTCGCGCGATGGCGCTGGAGAAAGATTCTGATCTGGTCGGCTTGCTCATCGGCCCAACCCAGGTTATTTCCAAGGTTGTTGGCAATTTCCCCGGAAGAGACTCGGTCCGTCAGCGTGGGAACTGCCGCGACAAGATGACCGGCATTCTTGCGAAACTGAGGAAAAAGACCGTGGGAGAGAAGTACGGTGAAGACCATCAGAGCAAGATAGGCTTCCAAGACGTGTGGGCCTCGCAAGTTTTTGAAAAAGAGAGAGTGGCGCTGCAAGAATCGGACGATCGGATTAATCAGATATGCGAACAAGATCGAAAAGGCAAAAATGATGATGACTGTACGCGCTACGTAGATGACGGCAAGTACAATCGCGAAGAGCAGGATTGTCAGTAAAGCGCTCGCTGTACTGCGATCAGGAAAAATCATGAATCCTCACAGGCAGCCGGATCAATCCGTCCGGCTTTCCAACCTTTTCTTGATCGCTCCAAGGGCTCGTTCGAGCGAGGACCGGGTTTTGTCTACGGCCACTTTTCTGACGATGCCGCCTTTCAGACCCGTCAACCCGGCCTGCTGCGAACCTTTAAGGGTGATCAAATAAAAACCGCGGTCGGGATTCTCCTGGTCTCGCACGCAAACGGTCAAATCCAGAGCGCTCTCGAAGTAGTGGCTGGCATAAAGTTGCTTCACGGCGACGGCATAGGCTGGACCTTTGGAACTTGGGCCTCGGTAAACTATGGCCTGCACAATCCGAAGTGTGGGCTTGAGTCCGAAATTTACTTTCTCCCAATAGAATTCGGACTGAATGTTTTCTGATTTTGCTTCCGGATACTCGAGCAGATAGCGATCGAGTTCGGGCAAATAAGCAGGAAGGGCCTTCGAGCGGCTGAGCAAAGACGCAAACGTCTCTCCTACAGCGGCCGGATGGTGCTTGTCCATGTAGGTTCCAAGGGCCCCGTTCCCTCCTTGCTGGTATCGCTGGATCGCTTCGAGTGCCATTTTCTGCGCAAGCTGGTTTGCCTGATTTGCCGCGTCGGGTGCGGACCAATTCACGGACTGCTTGAATGCTTCCATCGGCTCGGCGGGCAGCTGGACGTCGCATTTGCCCGGCTCACAGTTTTTCAGTTGCTTGATATCGTCCGCCTCCAGAGTGAAACCGTCGAGGTCGGAAAGCTGCGGCGGATCGCTGAATTTTCGGATTGCGAGATAGCTGGGAAGTTTGCGAAGCGCATCGATGTCCGAAGCGAGCTTGAGATATTTGTCAGGAGTCGATTGAACATAGACGGAGCCGAATACAAACACCTCATCTGGAGTGCGGGATTCCACTACTTTCGCAACCGCTTTTCCGTTTCGGATTGCCGCAATCTGATCATCTTTCAGCCCAACATAGTCGCGGAAGAATTTGAGTGGCTCGACGTTTTGCGCATTAGAACGAGGAAGCTGGACAAGGGAAAGTAAGAGCAGGACGAGGATCACTCTTGGGAAGAGGATTCTAATTAGCATTGGTCTCGGCATTCCATTCATATTCATTTCCTGTCCAACGCGAGCAAAGCAAACAACGCCGGAAGATAAAGGATGGAAGCAAAAAGCAACTGCCGCGCAGAAACGGTAGACATTTGAAGAGCAAACCGTGCGCTGTAGCAGAGAAAGGCGCCTCCAAGAACAAGAGCGCCTGCAAAATAAACAATTCCAGACTCACCTCGAATTGCGGGGGCGAGAACTACTGCGAGAAGTGCCAAGGACGGAAGTACGGTTTGCCAGGCGACAAAGTGATCCTTGGACTTGCTTCCAGGTAGTACGAGGTAGCCGGCGCGAGCATAGTCTTCGCGATACATCCAGGCAATGGCCATGAAATGGGGAAACTGCCAGAGAAATACGATTGCAAAAAGCAGCCAGGCATTGCCGTCGAGACGTCCGCAAGCGGCGGCCCAACCTATCAGCGGCGGCGTGGCACCCGGAAGCGCACCAACCAANGTGCACAGAGGGGTTNTCCGTTTCAGCGGCGTGTACAAGAACAGATAGCCCAGTAGAGTAAGGATCGACAGCGAGGACGCGAGCACATTGGTGGTAACAGCCAGGTAGANGGCGCCAAAAACGGAGAGTGAGATTCCAAACCACAAAGCGTGAGATGGCTCGATTCTTCGCGATACGAGGGGCCGGCGCGCGGTTCGCCGCATTTGCGCATCGAAGCGCAACTCGATCAGCTGGTTGAGGGTCGCGGCGCCGCTGGCGACGAGTACGGTTCCAACAATAGTGTGGATAAGAGAAGTCCAGGGAAAATGTGTAGTCGAAGCAGGTTCACCCATCCAAAAGCCGGCAGCGGCGGTGACTGCAATTAAAAAATTCACTTCCGGTTTTGTTAGCGACCAATAGGCGGACAGAATGCCGGAACGCGCGAGACCGTTACGGTGCCGCACCGCAGCCACGTCAAGCGCCGCCAGAATTGGTTCAGTCGCCATTTCTAGACAACCTCCAGGCTTCTTGGAGCACTTTGCGTAACCGGACCGCCGCGCAATTGCGACTGTTGCAAATCGCGTTCCTGCGAGGTTCGCGGGGCCAGGAGCTTTGTAGAGATAATCGCCGCCGGCACGAGATAGATGAGCGTGATGCAGGTCCACATCAGTGCGGCCGCGCACTGCTGATCTTCAAGAACGGAAAAACCAAACGGCCGCGGAGTCGAAAAATACACCGGGTACGCGACGCGGTCAGAGAAGGCGAGAAATCCGGAAAGGATGTCGCACGGCAGAGTCGCCAGAAAAAGGTACAAAAGCATCGACCATCGCGGCGTAGTTGAGGCGCTTGGCCACGGCTGGATAACAGGCCACCAGAACAAGAGTCCGGCGCCAAAAAACGTTGCTTGTTCGACCGTGTGCCAGGTCGCAGACCGGACGCCCAGCGTAAACAGTGCGGGGATATGCCATACAACGAGGGTCAACGCAGAAAGGGTCCAGCACAGCGCGGGTCTCGTTACCATCCATGCAAATCGGCGCAGGGTTGGTCGCCTCAACACGCGACGGAGAGATAGTCGCGCGAACAATGGCATTCCGATCCAGAAGATTCGTACAGGTTCACCTAAGAGGATCAACGCCGGAGCGACAGTCATAAGCAAAAGGTGTTTGATCATGTGGACCGTCAGCAGGTTGTGGTCGTAGGCCGCGAGTGGCGATCCCAGTGCTGTCGCGACCAACAGGAGTCCGAGAAAATAGCTGAGAGCCCGCCAAGAGGGAATCACGTCTGCGGAGCTAAGGCGAATATAAATCCATCCGCGCAAATACAACCATGCCGCAAACAGCAATGCGATGGTGAGGGGAACCGGGGATTCCCAAAAAATCGTTTCGGAATGAACATGAGGTGGCATCAACGTTCTTTAAGGTTGTGTGTCCGGGCGTTTGGCTTGTCCTTCACGGAGGACCATGTCGCGAGCAGCATCTCGCGCTGGCGCCTGTGTCCGAGGATGCAAACTTTCCAGAAACGCGACCAACGCCGTGGTCTCTGCCGGGCTCAAATTCTTGCCGTAAGCCGGCATGTTGCCGCCTCCCTGGATTACCTGGCGGATCAATTGGTCCTGCGTCAGTCGCACGGCAACGCTATCCAGAGCCGGACCACGCTGTCCCCCGCCCTCGCCAATTGAATGGCAGTTGCGGCATTGCTTGGCCTGAAACACGAGCGCACCTTGCCGTTGAAGCGCGGTGCTGCCATGCAGAAATTTGTCCGGCACCGGATCGCCGCTCCATGCGTTCATGTGCGGGCTCCACGGTGTGAATCCGGCGAGGTGGGTGAGTGTTCCCAGCGTCACGGCAATCAGCAGTACCGTTAGGACCGCAATGGGGCGGCGGCGCCAGCTCTTTTCTCCTTCGCCAGATAAAAATGGAAGGAGAACCAGGCCGGCGATGGCTACTACCGGACCGATCAGGAGTGCCGGTGTCTCCATCGAGGGCGGCAGGTAGGAGAGCAGGCCGTAGAGCCACAAGAAGAAGTAATCCGGTTTCGGCGCCGTCTGGATGACCGTGGGGTCTGGGCGGCCCGTTGGACCGAACGGACCGAAGTAAAGGGCGCAGGCGGCCACTGCTAAAAGGATAAAAGCGGCGAAGAACAGGTCTTTCCACACGGCGTAGGGAACAAACGGCGCGCCATTCCTTTTTGTTAATTCATGATACTCGGTGACGTAGGTTGTTTTTTTGACGAGACGTCCCGGCATCGGCCATTCGTTAATTCCGAGCTTCAGCACCATCAAGAGGTGAAGACAAACAAAACCGATCAACATTCCTGGAATCACGAAGACATGCAGCGCGAAAAATCGCGACAGTGTCGCACCGGCTATGATCGGTCCTCCAAGCATTAATTTCACGATCATCGGGCCCGCAATGGGCACGCGGCTGGCGATCGATGCTCCGATTCCAAGTCCCCAATAAGCGTCTTGATCAAAACGCAACACTTGCCCGGTGAAGGCCATCCCCAATGTCATCAGCAAAAGAAAAACACCGATGATCCAGGTGAGCTCTCGGGGAAATTTGTAGGCTCCGAAAAGAAAGACTTGCACCATGTGAATGAGGACGATCGCGACCATGAAGTTTGAGCCCCATCCGTGCATCGCGCGGATAAACCAGCCGAGAGCTACGTCATGATTGAGCGCTTGCAGACTGCTCCATGCTTCACTGGCTGATGGAACATAAATCAGCGCAAGCAGAATTCCGGTGACAAGTTGCAGAATAAAAACCGTGAGCGCCGCACTGCCAAACACGTAGAACCAACTCGCCGTGTTACGCGGCACCGGATGCTCGGTAACTTCGCGAATAGGCGCCGCGAGTTGCAAGCGCTGGTCGAACCATTGCCCGACTTGTGCGATCAAGCCCATGGTTTTTTCTCCCCGGGCAACGCATTTGTTTCGCTCGACGCGTATAGCTTGCTTCCGTCAATGGAAATCAAATCATTCCGTGGAGCCAAGTCATTCCGTGCTGCGCAAGGTGGTTGCTTCCCCAGCAGAGAAGCGGTTGGGGATCCGGGCGTGGGCAATTCGCCAGCTTGAATCGTAATCATGCCGTCCTGCACCTTGTAGGGATATTCGAACAGCCCGCGCTCAGGCGGACCCGAAGCACGCGAACCGTCGCGATAGTAGGCCCCGCCGTGACAGGGACACATGAACAAGCCGGATTGCGGAAACCAACGCACCGGGCAGCCCAAGTGCGCGCAATTGATCGCAAAAACCTGGAACTGCTCTCCTTCAACACGGCGCACCCAGCACGCCGTGTCCACGGTCTTGCCGTCAGTCGGGGTCACGAAGGGATTGCGGAACGTGGCGAGCCGAGTCTCCCCTTCGGGAAAATCCTTCACAGGTCCCAGTGGGACCCACGAGAGGTACCCGTTCGCTCGGCCGCGCGTGATCGAGGACAGAAGAAACCCCGCGATGGGCACGGCCAGTGCGGTCGCCACCAACCCGTTGAACAGAATTCCCATCTTCATGAATAGCCCGCGACGAGAAATAGTATTTTCCTTCAGCATCCGGAACTCCTATTGCTGCGCATAATTTGAAATGGAATACGGCCGCCCCGGGCTTTGTGACCGGTGCGAGATGAGCCAAGCGACGACGTCGCTGACTTCCCGGTCAGTCATCGGCTTTCCTGGAATGTTCCCGCGCCAATCTGGCGCTCCCAGCTCAGGGCGACCCGCGATTACGATCGTGCGCAGACTCTGATCGCTGACCAGCGCGAGAAAGGAATCGTCCGTGATGGAACCGCCCCTGGCTCCGCCGCGGCCGTCAGGACCGTGGCAAGATTCGCAAAAAATTTTGTATGCCGCTTCGCCACGCTGCGCGTCTCCAGTTAATTTAGGCGCATAAGGAGGAGCGGACGCCGTGTCGAGAATTCCCCTTTGGCTCCAACGCAATCGAATTTCCTTGGTGAGCAAGTCGATCTGCGCGTCCGTCAACATTCCGCCGGCGCTTTGGGCGAAAGCCGGCATCGCGGTTCCAGAGACTCCTTTTGCGATAACTTTTCGGATGGACGCGTCATCTGCGATAGCCAGATAAACAGGATTGGCCAGCGCGATCGCAGCTCCTCCCCTTCCTTCCGCACCGTGACAGGCCGCGCAGTTTTCCGAGAAGAGAGGGCCAAACTCCAAGACTTCATTTGGCGCTAGAACTTCGGAACCGCTGCGCGGCTGGCCGTGCGGCGCGCCACACCCTGCAACGAAAACCGCAGCGAGGACCGCAAACATACAAAGATGCTGGAATGCTTTCACGGCCGCTTTTCCTCGCTTTCCCGCAGCGGAACTGTTCCCGGAGCTTCAATTCCTGCGCGCAGGAAGAACGGCAAATTCT